>Ga0078972_1000405_pt1 | contig 178005 bp, 137 predicted proteins | sample YelNatPaOPGAMG01_FD_67568 | JGI IMG/M metagenome (GOLD analysis project Ga0078972, IMG submission 67568) | Hot spring thermophilic microbial communities from Obsidian Pool, Yellowstone National Park, USA - OP-RAMG-01 (SPADES assembly) (version 2) | ecosystem: Environmental > Aquatic > Thermal... | reverse complement strand
GCCCGTTCGGTTGGGATGACCGGAACAACTTCATGTTGGCTCTGAACGTCATCTACAAGTTCTAATCCGGTAACGGATTACCAAGGCCCCTTCCGCTCCCAGCGGGAGGGGCTTTTTGTTTCTTGATATGTAAACCTGGCACCATCCAAGCTGCCTAAAATTCGACAGAATGGTCACAAACTGACATTCTTTAAAATGCCTGCGATTTCTTTTTTTGCGTTTTCTTTTCAATCCTTGCGCCGCGCAGCTCTTCAAGATGTTATGCGAATTCAATTGGAAAACGCCTGTTTTTGCGATGTTTCAGCCATCTGGAACATTCGCTCACGCAAGTTCTCCGGAGGCATGGCACAACTCCTGCTTAAGCTCGCATCGCCAAAATAATGGCAAGCAATAAACAATGTGAAGTTATAAAAATATGAAACCAAAACGTTGGACTATTGGATTGGCGGCACTTGGAGTGATAAGCATGGCCTCATTGATGCAGGCTGAGGAAAAAAGCCCAGTCTTGAGCGCCCTCTCCCAAACCACAATAAGCGGTTACGTGGACACATCATTCGTGTGGCGACCGGGCAACAATTTCAACCGGCAGGTTACTCCTCTCGGCGCCCTGGGTTCAACAGCCGGCGGCATCGGCTTTCCTCTTAATCCGGCTGCCACTGCCGGCTCGGCATCTGCGCCCAGCCGTCTGGTACCTGGCGGTGTAATGGCGTTGGGCAAGGAGAATGGCTTTAATCTTAATGTTGTAGGATTGAGCTTTTCGAAGGACATGGATGAGGCGGAATGGGCTGCTGGTTACAGGGTGGACCTGCTGTTTGGCCCGGATGCAGTTGGCTGGAATCCGTCGCCCGGGGCTGCATTGTCTGACTTTGCAGTCAAACAGGCTTACATAGATTTGCGCGTGCCTATTGGCAACGGACTGGATATTCGCCTTGGCACATTCGATTGCCAACTGGGTTATGAAAGCTTTGTTTCCTACAAGAATCCCAATTACACGCGTTCCTGGGGTTACACACTTGAGCCAACCCAGATGACCGGGATTGGCGCGAGCTATAAATTCAACGATGTCGTCAGTGCTTTCGCGGGCATCATGGAAACAGCGGCCCCCGGCATCAATGCAAGGGCAGTTCGTGGCGGCCCAGCCGGAAGCAACCCAACGAGCGACTGGGAGAAGACCTATCATGCCTCAATCACCTTGACGGCCCCGGAAAGCTTGGGCTTTTTGAAAGGCTCAACTTTAACCCTGGCAGTGATTGATGGATTGGGTACAGGCGGGGTAAAGGCAGGAACATGGAATTCGGATTTGACCTGGTTGTATGCAGGCGCAGGCATCAACACGCCGGTTGACGGGCTGGCTGTTGGAATTGCTTACGACTACCTGTTGAGCCGGCATCAAGGATCGCCAGGCGCCGCCGGATTCGCCAGCTCATTCTACGGAACCGCAGTCGGCGCGTATGTGACATATAAGGCCACGGAGAAATTAAACTTGGCCCTTAGAGCTGAGTACGCTCAGGCCACCGATGGCGTTTGGTACACAACAAACATCGGGGGTGTGGGCGATCAAAATGCCAAAAACCGTTTGCTTGGGCTGACTGCCACGGTGGATTACTCGCTGTGGGCTAATGTGGTCACCCGGCTGGAGTTCCGCTGGGATCATGACCTCACCGGCCAGCATTACACCGATGACGCACTTAACCCGAACGCCTTCAAATCCAAAGGCCCGTTCGGTTGGGATGACCGGAACAACTTCATGTTGGCTCTGAACGTCATCTACAAGTTCTAATCCGGTAACGGATTACCAAGGCCCCTTCCGCTCCCAGCGGGAGGGGCTTTTTGTTTTGAAGAACCCGATTCTGCGGTCCGGCAAATTTCAAAAACGCGCCCACAGGTGTTTGCCCTGGCAAAGCCAAAAAGCCACCGCCATGCTCCAAATAAATCTTTTCAAGATTTCCTGCCGCCGGGAAACCAATCGCAAATTCGGCAAATTTTTCCAAACGCATGGTTGCGGTCATAATTTTTCTTTAGCGCGCAGGCTTCCAACTTTAAGCTTGGGCGGATGACGCCGACATTGATTTTGTCGTGCATCGCGCTGTTTTTCGCGGTGCTAATTACGATTGCGTGGCTGACCAGCCGTCGGGCTGGCGATGCCGCCTACTACCTCGGCAACAAGGAATCGCCATGGTATATTCTCGCATTCGGCCTGATAGGAGAAACACTTTCGGGCGTCACATTTATTTCAGTACCCGGTCAGGTTGGGAAAATCCAATTTGCATATCTCCAGATGGTACTGGGCTACGCTCTTGGTTATCTGGTTATTGCGGGCGTGCTGCTTCCACTTTACTACCGGCTTAATCTCACCTCGATTTACTCCTATTTGCGCGGGCGTTATGGCGTTTCCGCACAGCGCACCGGCTCGGCATTTTTCCTGCTTTCGCGGCTTGTGGGGGCGTCGGCACGGCTTTATCTCTCGGCAGGCGTCATTCAAATGTTTGTGTTTGACGCCTGGGGCGTGCCTTTTGCAGTGACAGTTGGGTTTATCATTCTGCTGATGCTCGCCTACACGTACAAAGGCGGAATCAAAACCATTGTCTGGACCGATACCTTTTTATCAGGCTCACTTCTTTTGGGTCTTGTGCTTTCAGTCGTCTTTATTGCCAGAAATCTCCAATGGGGGCCGGTTGAGGTTTTGCAAAACCTCTGGAGCGGTGAACACTCGAAAATTTTCTTTTGGGACTGGGCCAGCCGGGAGTTCTTTCCGAAGCAGTTCATTGGCGGGGCGGTGGTGGCAATTTGCATGACAGGTCTGGACCAAAACATGATGCAGAAAAACCTGAGCTGCCGCACGCTTGAGGAGGCGCAAAGAAACATCCGGTGGTTCGCCCTTGTGGTGGTTATAGTGAACATCTTTTTTCTAAGTCTCGGGGGATTGCTTTATCAGTACGCAGCAGCAAATCAGATTCCGATGCCCGCCAACTCGGACCACCTGTTTCCGTTGCTTGCGTTCAAGTATCTTGGCTGGGCGGCGGGATTGGTTTTCATCATAGGTTTGACATCGGCCACATTTGCAAGCGCCGATGCAGTGCTGACCACGCTGACGACAAGTTTCTGCATTGACATGCTGGACTTGAAGGAACGGAAAGATTTGACCGAAGCGGAAAAAACCCGCGTGCGCCACCAGACGCACATCCTTTTCGCAATACTGTTGTTGACGGTGATATTGATTTTCAAGGCCACAGGTAACGACGCTGTGATCAATCTAATTCTTAAACTGGCAAATTATACCTACGGGCCGCTGCTGGGGCTGTTCGCATTTGGGCTGTTTGTGCGCAAGCAGGTGAAAGATGAATTGGTGCCGGTTGTGTGCCTTGTGCCTCCACTGATATGCTGGCTGCTGGAAACTCATTCGCAGCAATGGTTTGGCGGGTACATTTTCAGCAATGAATTGCTGCTTATAAACGGCTTGTTGACTTTTGCCGGTTTGTGGCTCATTCGGAAGTAGGATTTGGTTTTGACTTGTAGCCCGGAAAGGTTATTCTTTTCGGCCTGTTTGGAACGGAACCAACAAAATTATTGGAGCGATTTATGGATAAACTGACAGTAAAAGATGTGGATGTGCGCGGCAAGCGCGTCTGGATGCGGGTGGATTTCAATGTGCCGATGGAAGAAAAAGACGGCCAGATGATCGTCACCGATACAACGCGCATAAAGGAGACATTGCCTACAATTCAATTTTTGATCCAGAAAGGGGCGCGCCTGATTCTGGCATCGCACCTTGGACGGCCAAAAGGCAAACGAACACCATCCATGTCATTGCAGCCCGTGGCGGTTAAGTTGCAGGAAATGCTGGGGCGCCCGGTGGTTTTCGTGGATGATTGCGTTGGACCAAAGGTCGAGCAGGCCGCGGCGGCGCTCAAAGATGGCGATGTGCTGTTGCTTGAAAATGTTCGCTTTTACGCCGAGGAAGAGGCCAATGACCCGGCTTTTGCCGAGCGGCTGGCGCAGGTGGCCGATATCTATGCCAACGATGCCTTTGGCTCCGCGCATCGCGCACACGCCTCAACCGAGGGTGTTGCGCGGGTCGTGGCCGCACGCGGCGGGCTTTGCGTGGCTGGGTTGCTCATGGAACGCGAGCTCCAGTATCTTGGCGATGAGCTTGAAAAACCGGCGCGCCCGTTTGTGGTGATTTTGGGCGGCGCAAAGGTCTCGGATAAGATCAAGGTGATTGATCGGCTGCTTGAAAAGGCCGATGCCCTGTTGATTGGCGGCGCAATGGCCTACACTTTCCGGCTCGCACAAGGCTACAAGGTCGGCCAGTCACTGGTTGAGCCGGACAAAGTGGACGTAGCCAGGCAGGCGCTTAGCAAGGCCAGTAGCCGTAACATAAAGTTTTTATTGCCGGTGGATGATGTCGTGGCCCGGGCGGTTCCAAGCGGGCAGGTTGACAAGAAAGGCAAGCCGGTGATGGATTACGTGGATGTGAAAGTAAACAACGACATGAACTGCCCGGATGGATTCATGGGGCTTGATATAGGTCCGGCTACTGTGAAGGCCTACGGAGAAGTAATTGCCGGTGCAAAGACAATTTTGTGGAATGGGCCGATGGGCTTGTTTGAAAACAAAAATTTTGCCGTCGGTACCAATGCCGTTGCCCGCGCGGTTGCCGACGCCACGCGTAAAGGCGCAAAAAGCATCATCGGAGGCGGCGACAGCGTAAAGGCAATCAACAAGGCCGGATTGGCCAGCCAGGTTACTTTCATGAGCACCGGCGGCGGGGCAAGCCTTGAATTTCTTGAAGGCACAACTCTGCCAGGGGTGGCCGCACTCTCGGACAAGAAGTAAATTCAAAGGGGATTTGAAAAAACGCAAGGGACAATCAAAATGAACAAGGAACGCAAGCTGATAATTGCCGGCAACTGGAAGATGAACAAAACCGTCGCCGAGGCGCTGGACTTGGTAAACGGGCTGAAGCGCGAGCTGGGCAATATAAAAGAAGTGGACATTGTGGTTTGTCCGCCGTTTACCGCGCTGGCAGACGTGTCAAAGGCGATTCTGGACTCAAATATCCGGCTGGGCGCGCAGAACATGAGCGAGCATAACGTCGGCGCCTACACCGGCGAAATTGCGGCAGTCATGCTCAAGGAATTCAGCGTGCGTTACGTGATTCTGGGACACAGCGAGCGCCGCCAGTACCAGAAGGAAACCGATGAATTGATAGCGAAGAAGGCGCTGGCCGCCCACAATGCCGCAATCAAACCCATAGTTTGCGTGGGTGAGACACTGAGCGAAAGAGAGGCCGGTTTGACTGAAAAAGTGCTCGAAAAACAGGTAACTGGCAGTCTGGCGGGGCTGACCAAAGACCAAATGGAGGAAACAATCATCGCGTATGAGCCTGTTTGGGCGATTGGCACTGGTAAAACCGCCACAACCGAACAAGCACAGCAGGCGCATGCATTCATACGCAGTTTGCTGGTCCGGATGTTCGACGAGGCAACCGCCCGCAAGGTGCGCATCCAATATGGCGGGAGTGTCAAACCCAACAACGCGCGCGAGCTTATGGAGCAGCCAGATGTGGACGGCGCACTGGTTGGCGGTGCTTCGCTGGAGGTTCGAAGTTTTGCCGACATAGTGAAGAAATCCATCTAAACTGAAGCAAGGAGAGACAGGAGAGAGAGATTTATGCAATTGATCATAACATTACTGACCATTGTACTGGTGCTGGATTGCCTCTTTTTGGGGCTGTTGATTCTGATGCAACTACCCAAGAAGGAAGCCGGTTTGGGGCAGGCATTTGGCGGCTCAGCCACTGACGCCCTTTTTGGCGCAGGCAGCGGAAATGTGCTGACCAAGGCAACCAAGTATGCCGCCGGCGTCTTTTTTGCCCTGGCATTGATCCTCTCCATCCTTACCTCGCACGCCAACGAAGACAGACGCCGCCAGCGCAGCTTTGAAGATGCTCTGGCCAAACAACCCGGCAAGACCCAGACGCCGCCCAAAGCGCCCGCTGTGGCGCCGTCAAGCAACGTCCTGAGCACAACCACCGCCACCAACCTGAGCCTTACTTTGAGCACCAACGCGCCTGCGCCCGCACCGGCACCAGCTCCGGTGACTGCGCCTGCAGCCACCAACGCGCCGGCATCGTCCAATAAATAATGGCCTCCGTCGCCGGCATCAGCCGGAAGGTCAAATCTGCAGACTGAATGCAGCGATCTGCCATTTTATGGCAGCCATACCCGCGTTGCATGAAATAACATGGCTTGGCTTGAAATTAAGGCGCAAGCAGTGCCGCCTCGAATTAATCTCGCCTCATGGCAAGCTGGCTGCAGCCATCATGGCCAAATTTTCTGCAATTCTGTCTTTTACAAAATGTCCGGTTTCTGCTACTTTAACTGCCGATGAAAACATTAATCACTACCTTGGCTCTGGCAGTCTCAGTCGTCACAATGTTGGCAGCTCCAGCCAAATCATCCAAACAGGTTGGCATCGGCCCTTATTTCAAAGGGCCGGTTGGTCTGCAGCTTTACAGCCTGCGCAATGAATTTGCCAGGGACGTTGAAGGCACATTGGCCCGCGTCCGCGATTACGGTTTTCAATACGTCGAATTGGCCGGCACATACCAACGCAAGGAAAGCCGCTTCCGCGAGATGCTCTCCCAATACGGCCTGGTGCCCATCGCCGGGCATTTCTCATACGAAATGTTCCGAGACAAACCCGCTGAAGTCGTCGCTCAAGCCAAGGAACTTGGTTTGAAATACGCCGGAGTCGCCTGGATTCCGCATCAAGGCGACTTCACCGAGAATGACGCTCGTGCCGCAGCCGCAGTGTTCAACCGGGCCGGCGAGCTTTTGCGCAAGGAAGGCATCCGCTTCTTTTATCATACACACGGATATGAATTTCAAAAATACAAGGATGGCACGCTTTTTGACCTGCTGATGAGCGAAACCAAGCCTGAATTTGTGACTTTTGAGATGGATATTTTGTGGGTTTATTTCCCCGGCCAGGACCCGGTTGCGCTGTTGAAAAAATACAGCGGCCGCTGGGAGTTAATGCATCTGAAGGACTTGAAAAAGGGCGTTGCCACCGGCAGCCTGAGCGGGCACACCGATGTAACCAATGACGTGGCTTTGGGCACCGGTCAGATTCCGCTGCCGGCAATCCTTAAAGCGGCAAAAAAGGCAGGCGTGCTTTACTATTTCATCGAGGATGAATCACCATCCGCCGCCACACAAATACCGCAAAGCTTGAAATTTCTTGAGTCAGTAAAATGGTAAGCCGCCGCCGAGGCTGCTTATTGGGGCTTGCCAACCGAATCGAAAAAGTCGAAAAAGAGCGGCTATGAAAACAGCCCGCTCGTCATCCTACCTGTCATGCTTCATTTGCTGCGCTTTGTTTTGCCTGGCATGCAAAAGCCATGCTGATTTGTTGGGGGATTTGGCAAAACCTCAGACAGGCCGCAGCATGCGCTCCAGCTCGACTCATCGCAGCGGACCAGATGGAAAATATGACCCAAAAGCCGAGCCACGCGGGGATTTGGATGAACGCAGCAACTTTGACAATCAAAATGTCCCCCCCGGCGCAACCAAGGTTCTGCTGGATGCCAGGGGACCGGGCGTAATCACACACATTTGGCTTACATTTCTTGGGCCGGAGCCGCAGCCATGGGCCAAAAACGGCTCTGCAAATCATCAGGAAATGCTTCTGCGCATTTATTGGGATGGGCGCGCCCGGCCGGGCGTGGAAGCGCCGGTTGGTGATTTTTTCGCCAACAGCTTCGGACAACGCCGCGAAGTCATCAGCCTGCCGGTAATCGTCGAAGATGGCGATTCGTATAATTGTTTCTGGCGAATGCCCTTCCGCAAATCGGCGCGCATTGAGATCGTCAATGAAGGCGACAAACCAATCAGCCTGCTTTATTACAACATTGATTGGATTAAACTTCCTTCGCTGCCGGCCGACACGCCTTATTTCCACGCCCAATACCGCCAGGAATATCCGGTGCAAAACGGCAGGGATTACGTGCTGCTGGAAACAACCGGCAAAGGCCATTATGTGGGAACCGTGCTGAGTGTGCGCACACGCAGCCCGGCCTGGTTTGGAGAGGGCGACGAAAAAATCTACATTGACGGCGAAACCAAGCCTTCGATTTGGGGGACAGGAACCGAGGACTATTTCCTTTCGGCATGGGGCCTGAAAACCACGCGCACGCCGTATTTTGGCGTGCCTTATTTTGACCAGTGGGGAATTGTTGGCGGACACACCAGCGCGTATCGCTGGCATATCAATGACCCAATTGTATTCAACAAGGGCATAAAGGTGACTTTTGAACATTTCGGATGGATTTCACCCGATGAAAACCCGCGCTATCAATCCACAAGTTGGAATGAGCGCGAAGATGATTATTCGAGCGTGGCTTTCTGGTACCAAACCGGCGAGCCGACTTTCACCGCCCGCGCACCTCATGCGCGGGAACGCAAACTGCCAAGCCTGGAACGCCTGATCGTTTATGCCCGCGACACGATGGATTCCGGCCGCCACGGCGCCGGGCGTGTTACCATGCAAAGCCTGGACATCTATCCGGGGCCGCAAGTCCTCTACCAACCGGCGACACAGGAGGATGCCTGGCTTGAAATCCCTTTTGATGTCAAAAAGAAGGAACCGTTGCGGCTGTTGCTCAACATGACCCGCTCTTATGATTTTGGCCGCTATCAGGCCAGTCTGAACGGCGTGAAATTGGGCGGTGTGATGGACTTTTACAGTGAAAAAATCGAAAGCCAGGAGTATCACCTGCTCGACTTTTGGCCGGAACCGGGCCGCTATACGCTCCGGCTTGAGTGTGTTGGCAGGAATCCGCTTTCACAGGGATTCTTTTTGGGGATTGAATCGCTCCGGCTGCGTGAGCGCCGTCCGCGTGTAGAGGCATACGGGCACGACAAGGACAAGGACTGGCGGAAAAAACCGATCCTTTACAAATAACACATCAATTTGCAACACAGTCTGCAATATCATCACAAAGCGCAAAGCTCCAAAGCGCCATGCCCGGCTTCCGCTTCATTCCTTCGACAACTGAACTTTTTGAATGAAGCACTTTTTCTTGTAATGCACTGGTGTGTCCTGTTTAATTTGCCGCAATCACGGAGGGTTCATGGTGGGGAATATGAAAACCGTTTTACTGGCCGTGGCGGCCCTTGCACTGCTTGGATGCCGCCAGGGGCCGCCAGAGCCGCCCAAGCGCACAGGCAGCGGCGCAGTGCCGGTAACAGTGGCGCAAGTGCAGCTTGTGCCCATGGACCAGACGGTACCGGTGGTTGGGACGCTTTATGCCAAAGACGAGTCCACCCTCGCCGCCGAAGTAGAAGGCCGGGTGGAAAAGACATTGGTTGATATTGGCGATTTGGTCACCAATGGCCAGCTTCTGGCACAAATTGACACTCAAACTTACGTGGTACTGGCACAACAGGCCGCCGCCAACCTTGCCCGCGCCAGGGCAAGCGCCACCAATGCCGCCCAAAACCTAAGGCGCATTCAAACTTTGGAGCGGGAACGCGCCGCCGCAGAAAGCGAATTGGACCAGGCGATGGCAGCCCACGCGCAGGCGCTTGCCGAGGTCAGAGCCGCCGAGGCCGCCGAGGCAGTGGCCAAGCTGAATCTGGAACGCTCGCAAGTCAAAGCCCCATTCCCCGCCGCCATCTCGGAGCGGCTGGTGAGCGCCGGTGATTATGTCAAAGCCGGCTCGCCGCTGTTTCGCCTTGTGGATGACACCCAGTTGAAATATGAGGTGCAAGTTCCGGAACGGTACGCCGCGCAGGTGGCCAAAGGACAGGAGGTCGTATTCAACGTGGATGCTTTTCCCGGACAATCGTTTACCGGCAGGGTATATTTGATCAGCCCGCAGATAGACCCGGCCACGCGCAATTTGACCTTTGCCGCGCTTGTGGACAATCAAGACCGCAAATTGCGCGCCAGTTCCTTTGCGCGTGGCGAATGGATTCTTGCGCGGCAAGTGCCCACGCCGGTGGTGCCGTTGGACGCGGTGATTAGTTTTGCCGGCATAACTCGCGTGTTTGTCATTTCCAATCAAACCGCCTACCGCCGCGAAGTGCGCATCGGGCGGCTTCGCGACGGGAAGCAGGAGGTACTATCCGGCCTCAAAGCAGGTGAAATGGTGGCAGTCACCGGACTGAGCAAACTGTTTGAAGGGGCGCAGGTGCGCCCGCCGAAACAATGAGCGAGCCGGCATCCAATAAATTGCCGGAGCAGGACTTCCGGGGGCTTGGCCTTGCCGATTTGTGCATCAAACGGCCTGTATTTGCCACCATGATAAACCTGCTGTTGGTGGTGCTTGGATGGTTCTCATTCCAGCAAATGGGCGTTGACCAGTTCCCAAACGTCGAACTCCCCATTGTCACCGTGACAACAACCCTGCGGGGCGCATCACCAGAGGAAATTGAAACCAGCATCACCAAACCAATTGAGGACATCATCAACACAATACAGGGCGTGGACGAATTGAGCAGCGTCTCCCGCGAAGGTGTATCCAGTGTGACTGTCCAGTTCGTTTTGGAGCGCGACCGCGACGCCGCCGCCCAGGATGTCCGTGACAAGGTCAACACCATCCTGGCGCGTCTGCCGGAAGGGACTGATCCGCCCATCATTGACAAATTTGACCTCGATTCTGTGCCCGTGCTTTCCATAAGCATCAGCGCCCCGCGCGATCTGAAGGAGATTACCTACATAGTTGACAAGCAGGTGAAACAAAATCTTGAAACGGTGCCGGATGTCGGCGCGGTGAACCTCGTCGGCGGGCGCGTGCGCGCTGTGCAAGTTGCCGTGGACGTTGACCGCCTGCAGGCTTACGGCCTGACAATCGCCGATGTCAAGGCTGCTCTGGCACAGCAAAACATCGAGGTCCCGGGTGGAAGACTTGATCAAGGCCGGCGTGAGTTGATGGTACGGACTTTGGGCCGCATGCAGTCAGTGGCCGATTTCAGCCGCCTGATAGTTGCCAATGTCGGCGGCCAGCCAATCACGTTGGGGGATTTGGCAACTGTAACCGACTCAATTGAAGAGCCGCGCTCCATCTCGCGCCTGAACGGTGAAAATTCCGTTGCCCTTGTAGTTCGCAAGCAGTCCGGCAGCAACACAGTCAAACTGATTGACGCGGTAAAAGCGCGTCTGGAAAGCCTCAAAACAGTGCTTCCACCGGACTTCAAGATTACAATCATCCGCGACCAGTCCCGCTTCATCAAGCGCTCCATGCACGAAATCAGTTTTCACCTTGTGCTGGGGGCCATCCTGGTGGCGCTAACTGTCTTTTTCTTTCTGCACGACTGGCGCGGCACCATTATCGCCTGCGTGGCCATCCCGGCTTCAATCATCTCCACTTTTACACTGATGCAGGCAATGGGATTCACCCTGAACAATTCAACCATGCTTGGTCTGGTCTTCGCTGTTGGCGTGGTGATAGATGATGCCATTGTTGTTTTGGAAAACATACACCGCACGATGGAGGAAAAAGGCTGGCCGGCTCCACAGGCCGCGCGTTATGCCACGCGCGAAATTGCCCTGGCTGTCGTGGCCACAACCCTGTCGCTGGTGGTCATCTTCCTGCCTCTGGCTTATATGAAAGGCCGCACCGGCAAGTTCTTTTCCAGTTACGGCATAACTGTCGCTTTTGCAATCATGGTCTCGCTGTTCATTTCCTTCACCCTCACCCCAATGCTGGCCTCGCGTTTCATGCGACATACCAAGGACGAAAAACTTCGCGAAAAAAAGGCCCACGGCGGCGTTGTTTTTCAGGCGTTCGCGCGCCTGTATGATTTGCTGCTTGCATGGAGTCTGCGGCATCGGTGGGTGATAATGGGATGCGCTCTGGCATGTGTTGCTTCGCTTGCATGGCTGCTTCCGCGAGCCAAGTTCACATTCATGGCGATGGATGATTCGAGCGAATTTGAAATCGCCATTCAAACACCGGAAGGCTCAAGCCTCAGCCGCACCGCTGAACTGTGCGCAGAGGTTGAAAAGCGGATTAAAGCCTTGAAAATTGACGGCCAGCAGGTTGTCACCGACACATTAATCACCATCGGCCCAACATCCGGCCGCATCGGCAAGGGCGAAGGCGATGTCACGCAAGCCACCATTTACTGCCGCCTGCCCGAACTGGGCGGAACCGTAGCCCGCCTGCTGGGCAAAACCCGGCGCTGGTCGCAATTCGATGCAATGGGCATGGCCCGTCGTGTCCTTGCTGAATTTCCAGATTTGCGCTCCGGTGTCCAAGCCGTCTCTTCCATTGGATTCGGCGGGGGGCGCTCATCCGAACTGGCATTTAATCTTATGGGGCCGGATTTGAATCAGCTCAACGAGCTGGCTGGTCGCATCATGGAAAAAATGCGCGCACATCCCGGAATGGCTGACGTTGACACCACGCTCTCAAGCCGCAAACCTGAGCTTCAGGTGCGCATTGACAGGCTTAAAGCCAGCCAGTTCGGATTGCGCGTGGACGAAATTTCCAGCACGGTGCGGACTCTGATTGGCGGCGATATAGTCGGTACTTACCGCGAAGGTGATGACTTGTTCGATGTCTGGCTGCGCGCTGCTCCTTCTGACCGCACAACACCGGAGCGCTTCAGCCAGATCACCCTTCGCACGGCCTCAAGCATACGCCCCGGCGCCGCCAGCCGCTCCGCAAAACCTGAACTGGTGCATATTGGAAACTTCGTAAAACTCAGCGAGGAACGCGGCCCAAATCAAATTGACCGCTACCAGCGCCAGCGCAAAATAACCATCGTCGCCAACCTTGTGGACTACGCCTTGAGCGACGCCATTCGTGATGTGGAAAAAATCACCTCTGAACTAAACATGCCGCCCGGCTACCGCGTAATGTTCACCGGCCGCGCCCGCAGCCTCGGCGAGACGCTCAACAATTTCCTGCTGGCATTTGGCCTGGCCATCATTTTCATGTACATGATACTCGCCGCTCAGTTTGAGCATTTTGTCCATCCCGTTTCAATCATGCTCGCCGTGCCGCTGTCACTCCCGTTTGCATTCGGCTGGATGCAACTCATTGGCGCCACATTCAACATCTATGCAATTTTCGGCCTCTTCATGTTGTTCGGCATAGTGAAGAAAAACGGGATTTTGCAAATTGACTACACCAATACACTTCGCGCACGCGGCTTGGACCGTGAAACAGCAATACGCCAGGCAAACCGGACCCGACTCCGGCCGATTCTCATGACCACATTCATACTGGTGGCATCCATGATACCCATCGCCCTGGGCGCAGGCCCGGGAGCAGCCGGTCGCGCGTCAATGGCCACAGTCATAATCGGCGGGCAGATGCTATGCCTCTTGCTAACCTTGCTGGTCACACCCGTCAGTTATTCAATCTTCGATGACTGGGGCCGGGGAGTTTTCTGGCGGAAAAAACAGCGCGCCAACACCTGATTTCCCGAATATCAGATTTGCGCCGGTATTGACTCAAACGTTTATCACCCGATTTGGCCCAGATTAATCTCGGAAAGCGGCAATCCAAACATACGGCCCAAAACCAGCGAGCTGATTTCCGTGGCCAAAACCAGGCCGATCATGATTGGCGGGATGTTGATGGCTATTATCAGCATGTAAATTCCATACTGCGCAACTTTTGCAAAAGTTTCCTCCTTCATTCCAACAAGGCGGCGCGCCACCCGCGAACCATCCAGCGGTGGTATGGGCAGCATGTTGAAGAAAAATAAAAACAGGCTCAGCCGGACAAGGTCAGTGCCGAACTCCACGACCATTTTTTGATTAAAATGCTGTGCGATCCACATCAGGGGCAGCGCGATCAGCACAAGCACCAGATTCATGATCGGCCCGGCAAGTGATACGATGATGTCGGCCCAAAATCGGTTTTTCAGGCGCGACAGGTTGACGGGCACCGGCCTGCCCCACCCCAACAACAAACCCGCGATGCCGCCAAAACCCGTGGCAGCAAACAGCACGCTCGCCAGTGGAAAAATAATTGTGCCAAAAGCATCAATATGCGCCGCAGGATTCAAGCTCACCCGGCCCATTTGGTACGCGGTATCATCGCCGAACTTTAACGCGGTCCATGCGTGTCCCCACTCGTGAAATGTCACGATGATGATGAAACACACGAAACTAATCAAACCGTCCGCAAGGACTTGTTCATTCATCGCCCGGACATAATATCAGAAAAACAGCTCCCGGCAAGGTGTCCGGTCGTAATGATAAATTTGCACATGCCGCGGTTGCACAAATATTTCCGATTGCCAACAGCCGCCCGCTTGCCCAAACATCTGAAAAATGAATTTCAGGGAGAAAATCATGGGTCCCGCCGGCCTTGCCCGGTGGCGGGAGAAATTGCGCTCCGAAGGCAAAAAGCTGGTGGTGACCAACGGCTGCTTTGACTTGCTTCACGTTGGACACGTGACTTATCTGGAAGCCGCCCGCAATCTTGGGGACGCGCTCCTTGTGGGAATAAACGCGGATGCCACGGTGCGCCGGCTAAAAGGCGCCGGACGCCCAATTAACAGCGAAAATGACAGGGCCGCAGTGCTGGCTGCGTTGCAAAGCGTGGATGCCGTCTGCATCTTTCCAGAGCCGGATGCGCGCGGTTTTCTGCTGCGGGTGCAACCGGATATCTATGCCAAAGGCGGCGATTACACCATTGACACAATCAACCAGGACGAACGCCGTCTTCTGGAAAGTATCGGCTGCAAAATTGTCATCGTCGGGGGCGTGCCCGGCCGTTCCACAACGCAGTTGCTTTCAAAAATGTCCGGGCGAAAACTGGGCGACAATCAGCCGTCAGACAAATAATCCGCACCGCCTTGTCAGTGAGGTCTGCCGCAGGCGCAAACCGGAGGCGTGCCTGCCGCCGTTTTTGATTCCGCTGCCGGTTCGTAGTTCAAGTACGGTCCCAGCCATTTTTCGACCTCCTGCAAAAGCATACCCTTGCGCAAATGGTAATCGAGAAGTTGATCACGCCCCAGCCGGCCAACTGCGAAGTATTTGGCTTCAGGATGTGAAAAGTACAGGCCGCTGACACTGCTGCCCGGCCACATGGCAAACGATTCCGTTAATCGAATGCCCGCCTGCCTTTCCACATCCAGCAATTGCCACAGCGTGCGTTTCTCGGTGTGATCGGGACAGGCCGGGTAGCCGGCTGCCGGGCGGATGCCCCGATACCGCTCGCGAATCAAATCCTCCGTGCTTAAATTCTCATCCCTCCCGTAGCCCCATTCTTTGCGAACGCGCTTGTGCAAATACTCTGCAAAAGCCTCCGCAAGGCGGTCTGCGAGCGCCTCGGCCATAATCGCAAGGTAATCGTCCTGCTCGCTTCGCAGCCGCTGCACCAGCTCAGCCAGTCCGTGACCGGCGGTCACTGCAAACGCCCCGATGTAATCCAGCAGCCCGCTCTCTTTTGGCGCTACATAATCGGCCAGACAATGGTTGAACTGGCCGGCGGGCTTCTCAATCTGCTGCCGCAGGAAATGGAACGTCGCCAAGACCTTGCTGCGTGTCTCGTCAGTGTACAGCTCAACATCATCCCCTACGCGGTTGGCCGGGAAGAAACCGTAAACGCCCCTTGCCGACAGCCAGCGGTTCTTGATGATGAGCGACAGAAGCTCCTGCGCATCCGCGTACAATTCACGGGCGCGCGCGCCTGTCTGCGGATCATCCAGAATTGCCGGAAATCGCCCGCGTATTTCCCAAGCGTGGAAAAACGGCGACCAGTCAATGTACGGCACCAGCGTCTCAATCGTAAAATCACCGGATTTGTCAGAGTCAATCAGGCGGCATCCCAAAAATTCCGGTCTGCAAATAACTGAATCGTCAAATTGCAGCGGCGGCCGCCTGCGGCGCGCTTCCTCAACAGGCAACAGACGCGCTGCCGCCTGTGTATGCTGGGCGCGCAATTGTGCGTACTCCTGTTGAACCGATTTTACGAGTGCGTCCCTCGTCTGCGGGTTCACAAGCCCGCCAACAACCGGCACTGCGCGTGAAGCGTCGCGCACATGTATGACCGGCCCGTTGTAATGCGGGGCGATCTTAACGGCGGTGTGCAGCTTGCTGGTCGTCGCTCCGCCAATCAACAGCGGCACTGCAAAACCCTCCCGCTGCATCTCCCGCGCCACATGCGCCATCTCATCAAGGCTTGGTGTAATCAGGCCGCTCAGGCCTATGATGTCAACTTTTTTATCGCGTGCAGTTTGCAGGATTTTTTCGCAAGGCGTCATCACACCCAAATCCAGGACTTCGTAGTGATTGCATTCCAGCACAATGCCAACGATGTTTTTTCCAATGTCATGCACATCGCCCTTGACCGTCGCCAGAAGCACACGACCTTTTGCCGAAGGCGCCTTTCCAGCCGCCTTTTCCTTCTCCATAAACGGCTGCAAATATGCCACCGCCTTCTTCATCACACGCGCGCTTTTTACAACCTGCGGCAGGAACATCCGGCCGGAGCCGAACAAATCGCCCACCACGTTCATGCCATTCATCAACGGGCCTTCAATAACCGCCAGCGGGCTGCCCAGCTCACGGCGGGCCTCTTCAATGTCGGCTTCGATAAAATCCGCCATCCCCTTGACCAGCGCGTGCGTAATACGCTCCTGTAGCGGCAACTGGCGCCATGACGCCTCGGTTGTCTCATCGCCCGCCGCCTTTTGCTGAAGTGTGGCGGCGTACTCAATCAGCCGCTCTGTGGCGTCGGGCCGCCGGTTCAGGAGCACATCCTCGACGCGCTCGCGCAATTCCAGCGGGACTTCTTCATATACCGCCAGAAGGCCGGCGTTCACAATCCCCATATCGAGTCCGGCCCGTATTGCGTGATACAGAAACGCCGCATGCATCGCTTCGCGCACGCGGTTGTTGCCGCGAAAGCTGAATGAAACATTGCTGATTCCGCCGCTGACACGCGCACCCGGCAGGTTTTGTTTTATCCAGCGGGTGGCCTCGATGAAATCCACCGCATAACGCGCATGCGCCTCAATGCCGGTTCCCACTGTCAGAACATTCGGGTCGAATATGATATCTTCAGCAGGAAACCCAGCCCGTTCAGTCAATAGTTTGTATGCGCGGGCGCAGACTTCGATTTTCCGCTCAAATGTGTCGGCCTGCCCTTTCTCATCAAAAGCCATCACCACCACAGCCGCGCCATACAGGCGGATTAGTCGCGCCTGCTGCAAAAATTTCTCCTCGCCTTCCTTCAGGCTGATGGAATTGACAACTCCCTTGCCTTGCAGGCATTTAAGCCCGGATTCTATGACCGGCCAGCGCGAGCTGTCTATCATGATTGGCACCCGGGCTATTTCCGGCTCCGACGCAATCAAATGCAGGAAATGCACCATCGCCTTTTCACTGTCCAGCATCGCCTCGTCCATGCAGACATCCAGCATCTGCGCGCCGTTCTCGACCTGCTGCCGCGCCACCCCAACCGCCTCTTCAAATTTCCCTTCAAGGATCAGTTTGGCGAATTTGGGCGAGCCGGTCACATTTGTCCGCTCGCCTATGTTGATGAAATTGGACTCAGGACGAATCACCAGCGGGTCAAGCCCGCTCAACCGCAGCTCGCAAGGCGGTTCGGGAGGCGTGCGCGGCGGAAAATCCCGCACAGCCGCCGCCAGTTGGCGAATATGTTCCGGGGTTGTTCCGCAACAGCCGCCCACAATGTTGAGCCAGCCGTTCTGCGCAAAATCCTTGAGCTGCGCCGCAAACGTCTCCGGCGTCTCCGGAAATCCCGTCGGCAACAGCGGATTGGGCAGGCCTGCATTCGGGTAACAACTTACAGGCAGCGGCGCCAATCGCGACAACTCCTCCATCATCGGCCGCATCTCACGCGGCCCAAGCCCGCAATTCATCCCGACGCTCAGCAATGGCACATGCGAAAGCGAAATCAAAAATGCCTCAAGCGTCTGGCCAGTCACACCGCGGTTGCTTCCCGGTTGGATGAATGTCACCGACGCCATCAGCGGCAACTGCACACCGCGCTCATCCATCAGTTTCTGCAGCGCGAAAAAGGCGGCCTTTGCGTTGAGCGTGTCGAAAATCGTCTCCACCAAAAACACATCCACCCCGCCTTCAAGCAGACCGCGCCCCTGTTCATAATAGGCTGCCACAAGTTCATCAAAGTTGATGTCCCGAGCCGCCGGGTTGTTGGCGTCTGTGGCAATGGATGCCGTGCGATTCGTCGGCCCCAATGCGCCGGCTACAAAGCAATGTCGCCCGCCATGCTCCGACATGAATGCGTCGGCAGAACGCCTCGCGCATTGTGCGCCTGCCAGATTGATTTCAAACGCCAGTTTTTCCATGCCATAGTCGGCAAGCGACACTCTCTGCGCGTTGAATGTGTTCGTCTCGATTATGTCCGCCCCGGCTTCAAGATAGAGCCGGTGGATTTCTTCAACCAGTCCGGGCCGGGTTATGTTCAGAATGTCGTTCAGTCCCTTCAGTTCCTTGTGCCAGTCCTTGAAACGCTCGCCCCGAAAGGCCGCCTCATCCAGCTTTTGCATCTGGATCATCGTACCCATGGCGCCGTCCAAAATTACAATCCGCTGCTTCAACAGCGGCGCCAGGAGCTTTCCACGCTGCGCGTGTGTGCCAAACGATTCGCTCACGGCGGCAATTTAGCGCATTTTGTCACGGATGTAAATATCATTTTATCTTGATACGTTGATATGTTCTCAATTACCACTCAAACTAGTATCCCGCACATGCTGCTGTACTCTGCGGACGCCATGCACAATTTGGAATTGCAAAATTTTACATTCCGCATTATTAAACTGCCAGGTTTATGAAGAGGAACTGGGTTTATTTTGTCGCAACAAACATCTTTCTGGGCTTTGTTGCCGTTACAGGCTCAGAGCCGGCGGCAGCACCTGCGCCGGTGCCTACAAGACAGGACACAAACAACGGGCCGCGCATTAACTTCGAGCAAACTGTGTTTGACTTTGGGAAAATATCCCCCACCGAGGTGGTCAAGCATGAATTCATCTTCTCCAATGCGGGCAACGCGGTATTGCATGTCACGGATGTCAAACCCGGTTGCGGCTGCACCACTGCTGGCGAATGGGACCGGGAAGTGCAGCCCGGCAAGACCGGCAAAATTTCCGTGCAATTCAATCCCGGCAGCTTCAGCGGGATAGTTGGAAAGAGCATAACTGTGTTCAGCGACGACCCAACAAAGCCGCAAACATATCTGACCATAAAAGGCACGATATGGCGGCCGATTGACGTGATACCGCCAAACGCATTCATCTACATTACCGAGGGATTTACAAACGCGGAAACACGTGTTGTGCGAATCATCAATAACATGGAAGAGCCGATAACCGTTTCCGACCTTGCCTGCACCAACAAGGCTTTCGATGTGAGCCTGAAGGAGACCAAGCCCGGCCATGAGTTTGAGATTAGCATCACCGTCAAACCGCCTCTGCCGAGCCAGTATGTCCAGTGCCCGGTCACGGCAAAAACATCATCCAGCAACATGCCAACGGTTTCAATCAATGCCTTCGCGATGGTGCAGCCGGTGATTCAAACCATACCGCAGCCATTCTATCTGCCGGGCGGCGCCCTGCCTGCCAACAATGTCTATACTGTAACTGTCAGAAACAACAGCGGGACTAGCATGGCCTTGAGCGACCCATCCATCAATGTGGATGGCGCAACGGTGAAAGTTCTCGAAACACAGCCCGGCCGGATGTTCAACATTCAAGTCAGCTTTCCGGCCGGCTTTCAGATTCAGCCCGGACAGAAAGTCGAAATTACTGCCAAAAGCACACTGGCAAATCATCCGGTGGTGAAAATACCGGTTTTGCAATTGCCCGCGCCGGCATCTTTTCAGCGCCCGCCGCCACCACCGCAGCCACCGGCAAAACAGGCGGTTACGCCGCCTCCGGCTGCGCCCTCAACGCCAAAATCAAACTGAGGCTGCCTCCCGGCTTTTATCATGCCCCAACCCAACTCCAGCCAGAAAAGCCGGGAATTGCGCCACTTGCTGTTGGAGGCTTTGGTTGTCGTTGTGGCCGGCTTGTTGCTTGCCTTGGGTGCAAACGCAGTTTCAAGCCGCGGAATAAAAATAACCCGCGACTATTTCAGCGCGCTGAATCCACCACCGGCACCGCCACCTTCTACAAATAAGGCCACAGAAAATCCTCAAGTCCTGCCTCCAACCACAAATGTTACAGTGGAAACACCGCTGCCGCCGGCGCTTGCGCAGGCCGCAGCACGTCTGCAGCAGCGCGGTTTGCAAATGGCCACGTTGCAGCAGGCCTTGCAGCTTTACCGGGATGCGCGGCGTCTGAGCGGTCTGGTGGTTTTTGTGGATGCGCGAAATGACCGCAGCTACCAGGAGGGACACATCCCCGGAGCATGGCAACTTGACCCGTACCGGCATGAAAACTACATGGCGGCGGTGCAGCCTGTTTGCCAGCAGGCGGAAGTGGTTGTGGTATATTGCACAGGTGGAGACTGTGAAGATAGCGAGATGGCCGCCGTCATGCTTGCGGAAGCAGGGATTCCTAAAAACCGCATCTTGGTTTTTGCCGGCGGCTTCGACGAATGGAGCGCAAACAAACTGCCTGTTGAAAAAGGCGCGCGCATGCCGCCACAGCAGTCGCAATCCAAATGAACAATCCGCCCAATAAACCATCAACTTCGCAATTTGCGGCATGGATGGCAGTTGCCCGCTGGATTGTTGCAGCACTTTTCATTTGGATGGGAATCAACAAGGCGATTGAGCCGGTTGATTTCCTGAAGCTCCTGCGCCAGTATGATTTGGCACATACCCCATGGATGCTTAACCTCGTGGCAGCCACACTCCCCTGGTTTGAAATTTTCTGCGGTGTTTTGCTCGGCCTGGGCATAGCTGTGCGTGGCGTCGCGCTGGTAGTTGTGGCCATGCTTGGCCCGTTGACGTGGCTGGTTCTCCAACGCGCCCTGGCGCTCCAGGCTGCATCTGGCAGCCCGTTTTGCAGCATTCGTTTTGATTGCGGTTGCGGCGCCGGAGAGGTTTGGATTTGCGCAAAGTTATTGGAAAACCTGCTTCTCATTGCAGTTTGCGCGATTCTTGTCATGGTCAGGGAAGGCCGCTTTTGCCTGCGATTCAATCTGTTTAATTGATTTGCGCCCGGATTCACCGCTCCGTACCCCTTTTCAGGCTGCATCAAGTATTTCCATTTTGTTCCCTGCTTGTCATTTGATCGTAACATTGGGGTGTTACCTTGATAACGATGAAAGAAGAAGTGATGCAAATGATGAGAAGAAAGGAGAACAACATGAACAGGGAGGATTCCAACACCCCCATCGGGGCTGCCTGCTCGAAAAACAAAACCACACCGAAGCTGCTTCCAGTAAATCTCGCCGATGAAATCGGAGAGTTCAACCTCGTGGCGCGGGTAATCAAGGCGGTTGCGGAGGCGAACGAGAATTGGCAAACAAAGCCGATTGGAGCCGGAGGCAACATCTATCCGGCGCCGATGCTGGCAAGCGTGCTGGTGTACAGCTACGCAACCGGACATTATGGCTCGCACGATATTGAGAGCCTGATCTCCAAATCCCCGGCGTTGAGCTACATCTGCCGCGGACGGAGGCCGGACTGGAATTCAATTCGGAAATTCCGCCGGCGTAACTTGCAAGCCCTGCACGTGGCGCTCTCAAACCTCTTTCTGGAAATTTTGAAAGAGCGCAGCCAGAGCAAACAAATGCCGCCCGAGACACTTGAGCTTGTGGCAAAATCCGAGGCCGACGCCCGCCTGCGGATTGCGATTCAAACCGATACCGCAGTCATGGACGAGTAGCAGCCCTCAGGGCTGACACCGTCTTACGCGGCAAGCCACTGTTTGAGCTTTGCAAAATCGCGTTTGAACGCCTGCCGCATGGCATCGCCGGTACCGAAGTCGTACTCAAAATGTTGGGAGATGGGGCCTTTGAATCCGATTTTTTTCAGCCAACTGAAAAACTTGGGGCTTATCATACCCTCGCCAAGCGGCTTCCAGCGTGTGACCCAGCCGGATGGCCCTTTTTCCCAACCGAAATCCTTTACAAAAACCGTGTGCATATACGGTTCCATCAACCGCGCATGAATTTGCCAATCAGTCCCTCCGGCAACCGTGGCATGCCCAATGTCAAAGCAAATTCCGCAATGCTCGCGGTCGAAGTCGCGGATAATTTCAAAAATATCCCAAACCGGTCCGCCAAGCGTGCTGCCCCCGGAATGATTTTGAAATGCGCCAACCAGCCCCAGCTCCTTGTTCAACGCAACCACATCTTTTATCTGGGCCTTGACCTCCTGAATCTGTGGCAAAATAGGCCGGTTCAAATCGTATCTAACAGGGCCATAGCGATAGTGCTTGATGCCCAGCTTGCTCGCCGTGCGCAGCACCTTCAAGGACATAGGATCAGTTGCATTCCGGACGTCCGTGGCCATGATATGCACCGCGGCACCGCGCTTTTTTAGGGCTTCAACCAACCGCGGCAAATCTTCCTCAACTTTTTCGGGCAACACCTGACCGCCCTTGCGCACCGGACATTCTATGCCATTCCATCCAATCTCAGCCACCAAGTCCGCTGTTTCTTCAAAACTTAGTTGCTGGAACGCCTTGCTGAACACAACGATGGGCTGTTGCGGGCCGGCCTCCGCCGCCAACGCGCCCAGTGGCGCGGACGCGGCCATCATCGCCCCGCCAACAGCCACTTTCCCCAAAAATTCCCGCCGGCAGAAGACCGCCGGAGCGGCATCCGACCTGGTGATTTGTTTATCTGCTTGCATTGCGTGTCCAATGTTTCAAACCCAAGTTTGCCCGGCCTGTCTTGATTTTCAACCCCTATTTTCCACATTCATGCCGGCAAACATCGCCAGCGCCGGCATGAAATCAAAATCGCTGCTTTCTTTTCAGCGCAATTCGTTATAGGAAAAAAACCATGAAGTGCGCGGACAGCCATGCAGCAGCCAGACAACTGATTGAAGACAGGCGATGGATGCAATTGGCTTTGCGACTTGCGCGCAAGGGGTATGGATGGACATCGCCCAATCCAATGGTTGGAGCGGTGCTGGTAAAAAATGGCCGCTTGATCGGACAAGGATGGCATCACAAGGCCGGGATGCCCCATGCCGAGATAGATGCTATGAATGACGCCCGGCGCCGGGGTCATTCAATCAAGGGCGCCACGCTCTATGTCACCCTTGAACCTTGCAGCACAACAGGTCGCACGCCACCATGCACCGACGCAATCATATCATCCGGCATTGCTCGCGTTGTCGCCGCCACCACCGACCCAAATCCCGCCCATTCTGGGCGCGGATTTGATATTCTCCGCAAGCATGGCATTTTGGTTTCTACAAATTTGCTCTCTGAAACAGCCGCTGAGTTAAACGAGGCTTTCAACCACTGGATTCTCAATCGAACGCCATGGGTAATCATCAAGGCGGCTATGACTTTGGATGGCAAAATTGCCACCGCAAGCGGCCAATCCCGCTGGATTACCGGCCCCAAAGCACGGGCTTTTGGGATGCGCCTGCGACTGGGCGCAGATGCCATTTTGGTTGGCGTCAACACAATCCTTGCCGACAACCCATCCCTTACAGTCCGTAAAAAAGGCAGCGATACACCCATCAAACCACTGCGAAGAATTATTCTGGATTCGCATGCCCGCACTCCTTTGACGGCCAGGGTGATTTCCGATGCACACGCCACATGGACAACAGTTATTGTCACACAAGCGGCCCCGGCAAGGCGCGTGGCGCAGCTCGCCAAAAAGGTAAATGTATTGGTCGCACCCGCCAAAAACGGCCGGGTTGATCTAAAATGGCTTTTGAAAACGCTCGGAGCCGGGCAAATTACAAGCCTTTTGGTCGAAGGCGGCGGCGAAGTCAACGCCTCGTTTTTGCTGGAAAGACTCGGAAACCGCCTGTTTTTCTTTTATGCACCGAAAATTATTGGCGGTCATGGCAGTGTCACGCCGCTCGCAGTAGCTGGAAATGGCGCACGCACACTGCAAGAGGTGCCAACCCTCAAGGACTGCCGGTGGCGACGGCTGGGCGATGATTTAATGCTCACAGCCAGGATTGCCTGAAACAAAGGCTCGCCATGTTGCCAGGATAAAATCGCCGTGCGCGACAGCTTTTCCATGTTGCGTTTTCCCAATTTGTAGCCAATAAATCAGCCCATGAATTGCAAGCGCCTGTTTCTGCATTTGGCCTCATTGATGGCGGTATTTGCCCTTAACCTGCCTGCATCTGCTGCGGTGGTTGAATCTGAACGCAAAGTGCCGCTTGCCTATGATGTGGATGTTGTAGTTGTCGGCGGCTCTTCCGCGGCTGCCTCTGCCGCAATTGAAGCAGCCAAAGCCGGCGCCAAAGTCTTCTTGCTGGCGCCCCGCCCATACTTGGGCGATGATTTATGCGGAACCATGCGCCTGTGGCTTGAAGATGGCGAAGCACCGACAACGCCGCTGGCCAAACAAATGTTTGCAATTGACGCTGAGCCAGAGGAACCGCCATCACAACTCCCCACGCAGGCGCTGCGTTTCAGCTACAATGCAGATTTGCCGTCGGCAAACCCGCACAAGGACACTTCACCACCTTCCAAACTGGCCGATGGCAAGTGGGGAAAACCCGAAACCGAAAGCGTCCAGTACGATGGTGACGTAACTCTAACCGCCGACTTGTCTGACGCCAAAGAACTGCGCGAGGCATGGATAATTTTATATGACAAGCGCGGAAGCACATTCACCCCGCAAAAAGTCAGCCTCGCAATAAGTGAAGATGGCAGGCGCTGGCAGGAAATTGGCGTCACAAATTGCCCTGAACCACAGCAGGACCTGGTCACAGTCAAGTTTCCTCTCAAGGCAAAAGCCAGATATGCACGTTTCATTGTCCAACGCGCCCCGGAGGCAACCAGAGTTTTGATCGGAGAATTGGTGCTGCTTGGACCGGAAGTCATCGCATCTGCGCCAAAACAGCCTGTGGCAAAGGCCGTCCGGCGTCCTGCCCGTCCTGCCGTAGTCAAGCGCGTATTGGAAGAGGCATTGGTGGATGCTAATGTGGATTTTCTTTTCAGTTGTTTTCCATCGGATTTGTTGCGGGATGATTCCGGCAACATTGCAGGCGTGGTGATGGCAAACCGCGCCGGACGCCAGGCAATCCGCGCCAAAGTCGTTATTGACGCAACGCCGCGGGCAACAGTAGCCCGAATGGCAGGCGCCCGTTTCACGCCATATCCGGCCGGCGAGCATCTGTTTCAGCGCGTTGTTATCGGAGGCGAGCTTCAGTCCGGCCCGCAACTTTCAGGGCGCAACACCGGCTTTTCAGTTCGCCATACTCAAGGAAAAGGCGCGCCTGTGGATGCGCCTTTATATGAGTACACACTGCGATTGCCGATGAAAGATGACAGCTTCGCCTCTTTTGCCGAAGCCGAGCAGCGTGCCCGTGATTTGACGTTCCACCCAGCACAGGTCGAGGGAGCCGACATGTTATTTCAGATTCCGCCTGATTACCTAGACCAGCCGCTTCCACCGGCAAAGGAATGGCCGGGGGCGGAAAAAATTCCATTAACAGCCTTCCAGCCATCCGGGCAGCCACGAATTTTCCTGCTCAATGGCTGCGCCGCAGTCTCCCGAGATTGGGCGGGCAAATTACTGCGCCCGCTTGCTTTCATGGATATAGGCAGACGCATAGGGGCTGAGGCAGCCAGGTTGGCAAAGTCAATCCCGGCTGCTGCAGCCGTGCGGGTGGCCGAAGGCAGTCCATTCAAAGATTTGCCGGACCTGGGCTTGTACCCGGGCGATATCCGTGAATTTCTCAGCGGTGTCCGGCCAATCCAGCGCGGTCTGCCGACAGTATCATCCCCCGCGCGGCAATTGCCCGTGCTGGGGATGTATGATGTTGTGGTGGCAGGTGGCGGTACCGGCGGGGCTGCTGCTGGAATTGGCGCGGGCCGTGGCGGAGCAAAAACTTTGCTAATCGAGTACCAATACGGGCTTGGCGGCGTCGGAACCCTTGGACACATCAGCCGCTATTATCACGGATTCCGAGGCGGGTTCACCGCCGAAGTGGACAAGGGAATAGCCGCCATTGGCGCCACAAATTTTGTCGAGGGCAAAGTGGAGTACTGGCGGAGAGCCAATCGCAAGGCCGGCACTGAAATTTGGTTTGGCGCAATGGTCTGCGGAGCGGTAGTTGATGGCAATGTCATCAAGGGAGTGGTGGTTGCAACACCGCATGGCAGGGGGCTTATCCTGGCCAAAACAGTCATTGATTGCACTGGAAACGCCGACGTCGCGGCGGCGGCAGGAGCCGAATGTGACTACACCGGAAGCGCCGATGTGGCCGTGCAGGGCACAGGTCTCCCTCCTCTCGGCCCGGGGGCTGATTACGTCAATACCGACTGGACATTTGCCGATGACACCGATGTGGTGGATTTCTGGCATCATTACATTCTGGCAAGACAAAAATTCAAAACCGCCTATGACGTGGGTCAACTGATTGACACACGCGAACGCCGCCGGATTGTCGGTGAAGTGACAATTTCCCCAATGGATATTGTGCTGGAAAGGCGGTGGGCCGACACAGTCAACCAGGCACAAAGCAATTTCGACACGCATGGATTTACGGTGCACCCGTTCTTTTTCGCAATGCCGCCGGACCGCGAAGAATTGTATGCGCACGTGCCTTTGCGGGCGCTTGTTCCAAAGGGACTTGAGGGGATTGTGGTGACCGGCCTTGGAGTAAGCGCGCACCGCGATGCAATGCCGGTCATACGAATGCAGGCCGACGTTCAAAATCAAGGCTACGCCTGCGGGCGCGCCGCCAGCATGGTTGCGCATTCAGCAACTTACATTCGCAATGTTGACATAAAAGAATTGCAAAAGCATCTGGTTGAAATCGGAGCGCTTCCGGAAAGTGTTTTGACCGAATCCGATTCCCCGCCGTACTCAAAGGAAAAAGTCGCAGCCGCAGTCATGGTGCTCGGACAATCCGCCGGTGAAAAAGGCAAAGTGGATGGTCCAATCCAGGACCGCGAGGCTCTGGCGGTCGTGTTTTCCCAGCCGCGTGAAGCAATTCCGCTGCTTGAGACTGCTTATGGCCGCGCTACCGGCCCTGCCAAGCTTGCTTATGCGCATATCCTGGCCCTGCTGGGCAGCCAAAAGGGTGCCGACACGCTAATCGAGAAAATCAAGGGGACACCAAGCTTTGACAAAGGATGGAATTTCACCGGCATGGGGCAATTTGGCCGAAGCATGAGCGAGCTTGACTGCTATATTGTTGCCCTGGGCAATACAAAGGACCCGCGCGCATTGGACGTCGTGCTGGAAAAATTGGCCCTGCTGGACTCAAAGACCGAGTTTTCACATCATCGCGCCTGCGCCATGGCTCTGGAAAGCCTGCGTGACGCACGCGCAGCCGCGCCGCTGGCTGCATTGCTCGCCAAGCCTGGAATGACTGGCTACGCCACCACAACGCTTGCCGAAGCCCGCCAACACCTCCGCCCCAGCAGTACGGACACGATTCAACGCAATGAATCACTAAGGGAACTTATCCTTGCGCGCGCATTGTACCGTTGCGGCGATTATCAACAAGTCGGTGAAAAAATCCTTCGCAAATACGCCCAGGACCTCCGTGGACATTACGCCCGCCACGCGCTGGCCGTGCTGGCCGAACGGCGATGAGAGCCGGCGCGATTTTTCAACAATCAACAACTCAGCCGGCCATTTCAACGTCGCGCAAAACAGATTGCAGCGCGTTGACAGCCGCCATCAACTGTCTTCCAGATATTATCAACGGCGGGGTGAAGCTGATGACGTTTGCGTGCTCTCCCTCCGGCAATAAAACAAATCCCCTGCGCAACATCTGAACAATGATTGACATTGTTTCGCTTGCAGCAGGTGCGCCGTCATGCCGCCGCAATTCCACACCGGCCAGCAGCCCGCATCCACGCGCCTCCAACCTCAACCTGCTTGCACGCAACTCGCTTAGCGCGGCAAGCAATTCCTTTCCAAGCTGCGCGCTGCGAGCCGGAAGATTGCGGGCGCGTATCTCTTCAATCTGCGCCAACGCCATCGCGCAGCCAACCGGGTGACCAAGAAAAGTGGATGTGTGAATCGCCTCGCCGGAAGAAGCCGGCCACGCGGCATCCATCAAATCCGCACGGCCAACAGAAGCCGAAAGCGGGAACCCGCCGGTCAGCGCCTTCCCCAGGCAAATAATGTCAGGCACAACATTTTCATGTTCACAGGCAAACCACGCGCCTGTGCGCCCGAAGCCCGTGTAAATCTCATCCAAAATCAACACCGCCTTGTGCTCATCGGCAAGCCGGCGCAACAACCGGAGAAAACCAGTTGCAGGCACACGGACGCCACCCCGCACCTGGACAGGCTCAACCAAAATTGCCCCTATTCCATGCCTGCCGAACAACACCCGAATCGCGTTCGCAACCGCATCCAACTGCCCGGCTTGCAACGGAAACTGCACGAAATGGCCGAACCCGGCCAGTTGGCTGCAAAAAGGCCCGCGAAAAAAAGTCCGGTGCGTGGCATTCAATGCCCCATATCCAAGCCCATGGTAGGCGCCCTCAAATACAATCACACCGGGCTTGCCAGTAGCCAGCATCGCGGTTTTCAAAGCAGCTTCCACTGATTCGAAACCGGAGTTGCAAAAGATTACCTTGCCGGCGCGGCAACAGTCTGGATGCCGCCGATGCCACCGGCCATAAGTCAACCTGCTCAGCTCCCCCGCCAGCATTGCTTTAAGCGCATGCGGGTGCACATCCCCCATGGCATGAAGCAGACGGCCTGCCTGACGCCGCGCTGCAGCGACAACGCGTGGATTTGCATGCCCCGCGGCCGCCACGCCGAATGCAGCCGTCAAATCCAAATACGCCCTGCCATCGGCATCCCAAACGCGCACACCGCGCGCCCGCTCCCAAACAATCGGCCACGAGCCATCCGGCGCAATGAACGTCACATTCCGTGACTCATACGCCTTCAACAACGCCAATGCCTTTTTACTGGTCATGCACTCGCTTTTGCTGCGCAAATTGAAGCATTTGCGGCCTTGTTCAACGAGCTTATTTTTGGACAGCAAATTTGTTGTTTGATTTGGGTCTGCCATTTCGCTATTTGCATTATCCATGGCTTCGGCAGCACGGTATATGTTTTCGCGGGAACAACGGTTTTCCGCCTTCATAATTTCATCGCCTGCCCGGTGGCTGCCGGTTTTGGCAATTTCAATCAACTCGTCCGCCCAACAAGCCGAGCCACAGGTTTTCAAGGCGCCTGCCGCCTTTGATACACCGGCCTTCGAATACAAGCTCACTGCCATCGAAAACAAGTCCGGCCATCAGGTAATGCATCTGGAATTTCCATCGCCGGTGACATCCACCCTTCCGCAAAACAACACCGTTCCAGCCAGGTTATTCTGGCCCGCCGGGCTTAAGCCGGGCGACGCAAAACGGCCGGCGGTGATTTGTCTGCCCATCCTGAACGGCGATGAAGACCTGAGCACAATGCTATGCGGTGTCCTGGTGCAGCGCGGCATCCCGGCAATGATGTTCACACTCCCATATTACGCACAGCGTGGTCCACCTGAAGGCCGCCGCGTGCTTGCGACACAGCCGCGCCTCTTCATTGATGCGCTGAATCAGGCTTTCGCCGACTTGCGTCGAGCCGCCGCATTGCTTGCTTCAAAAGACGAAATTGACCCTCAAAAAATCGGCGTCGCTGGCATCAGTCTCGGCGGCATTATGTCCGCGACCGCCGCAGGCGCCGAGCCGCGTTTCTACAGGGCAGCCCTCCTTCTTGCCGGCGGAGATTTGTTGAGCATCATTCATCATGCCGGTGAAACCCGCCAGCTAAGCGCCACCATGCAGCAACTGCCACCCGCTGAGCGCGCATGGCTCGAAGCGCAATTAAAGGCCATTGATCCGCTAACCCATGCGCCCGCCTTGCGCGAGCGCGCACTCCAGGGACGCGTTCTCATGCTCAACGCGTCAGAAGACGAGGTAATTCCGCGCTCCTGCACCGAAAAGCTGGCCAACGCACTCGGTTTATCAAACAAAGTTGTCTGGTTTGACGGTCTGGGCCATTACACCGCCATGGCGGAGCTGCCACGCGCCTTGCGATTGGTGGCTGACTTTTTCGCGCAGGATATTCCGCCAAACACCAAATTGCCGCCTCCCGCTCCAGTCGAAAAAACGCCTCTCATCCGCGTGCTTGGATTTGCCCAGCAGTTGCTGGCCATTCTCACATCCGAGCCGGCCTCGAATCGCTGCCATTTTCTGAAAGTCGAACTTGAAGGCGCGCAAAATGATACCAGGCCAATCACAGGAAAACTTCAAGTTGTGATTGGAGACAAAGGCAGATTTTCAATCCAATGGGATGATATACCATTTGTGCCATCCGGCGCTGCCGGACAATCCGCATTTCCATGGTTTGCCACTTCAAACGCCGTTTTCGCCGGCAGCATGTCCCCAATCGGCCAGACAAATTTTCTACCCTATGTCAACACGGCTCATCTGGCCAGGCTCCGGGCGATTGCCGGAGCTGTGGGAGCCGTAGCGCTGATCCCGGACATGGCCAAACGCTGGGTCAACGCCGAAGCGGATACTTCACTGCCCGGAGTCACGGCCATTCGCGTTACCTCGCAGGACTCAAAGAAAAATCCAGGTTTTGTTCGGTTGGTCCTTTCAGATGATCAACAATATCTAAAATGGGCTGATGTTGATATTAGCGGATTCAAGGGACGCCTCCGCTTTTTGGGATTCCAGACAAACACAGTTGCCACCGCCAACGTTTTTGACCCTCCCTCCGGCCTGCACAGGCAGGAAGTGCCAGGCGAAACGCTGCAACGTATGCTCGCAGCCTGTCTGAATTTGGCGGGCGACTCCGCCCAGCCGCCTGCAAAACGCGCTACAAATGAAGATGCCTCCAGGCCAGTTCTGGAAATTCGCGACCCCGGCAACCACGGCTGGCGCGGGCAACTTGGCCGGGGAACAATCGCGCATCTAAACGGTACGCCATCCCAAATCGGCAAAGCTCATGGCGCCCTGCTCGGAGATGCTGCCCGCAGCAATATTGATCGCATTTATTATGCCCCCGCCTTGATCGAAACGATGCGGACGGGGCGCTGGTTTCCAGAACGTCTTGCCGACTTGGAAAAAGGTGCGCGAAAAAAGCTGCCGCCATGGTTTTATGATGAGAGCGCATCGCTGGCTGATGCGCTGGGATTGCCGCGCCAGGATGTGCTCCTTGCCAGCCTGGCATCCGAAACATTGAAAACCGCAGGCATCGCATTGACCGCTCCGGCTACAAAAGACAGCCGTGTATTGCTTGCATGGCTTGCCGACACCACGAAAAGTTATTTTCCAGCGCCTGAGTCAATCCTTTTCGTCTGCCGTCCGGAACGCGGACATGCATGGATTGGCGCGGGCTTCCCCGCTCTTTCCGGCCCAATCGCGGCAATGAATGAAAAAGGCCTGGCCGCCGCTGTGATCAATCCCACTGACGAAAACTCAGTTGGCAAACTCCCCGCGCGCATTTTACTGCGCGATGTCATTGAACATGCCGCCACATTGCGCCAGGCAATTTCCATGATTCGCAACTCCAGCCAACTATACGATGTGCATTTGCTTGTTGCCGACAAGCTCGGCGCCCGGCTCATTCGTTGTAAAAACGGCGTGGTCACTGTTCTGGAGCACGGCCTCGATTATCCCGGCAACCCGCAATTTTCCACAGGCATAACTCCTGGACTGAAATCCGAGCCTGCGCAGGTTCTGGCCGCCCGCCTGAAAGAATCTCACAGCATGGTTGACGTTGGAGTTTTAACTGAAGCGCTCAAAAAACCCGTGACCAGCCCGGACAACAAATTAATTCTGATTTTTGCGCCACAATCCCTTTCCATTTGGTGCGCAGAAGGCGGAAAACGCGCCCCTGCGGCTGAAGCGCCGTATATCAGCGCCGATTTGGAATCGCTGTTAAAATGGTCCAACTAACCGATAAATTCAGCAATTTCATTGCAACTCTGATTCCGGGAAACCCCTGGCAATTTTTCAAAATTGTAACAAACAAGCCCTTTGAACGTAACCTTTGTTTCTTAAAGTGCATGCGGCTTAGATGGAAACTAAAACACAAAACGAACAAATTATGAACTCAAAAAACAAAATGCTGAATACTCGAACTGTTTGTGCTGCCGCATTGCTGGCCTTTTGTGCTTCAGCTTCAGCGCAGTCTGCCGACGCATTGATTGACAAGCTTGTCCAAAAAGGAATCCTTACTGAAAAGGAGGCCAAGGAATTGAGGGCCGAGGCCGACAAGGATTTTTCAAAGGCTTACAAGTCAAACACAGGGCTTCCAGCCTGGGTCACCGCCTTCAAAATTAACGGCGATGTCAGGTTGCGCTATGAAAATTTCAATCTCCCGAACGATCAAGCAATCGCCGGTGCAGCCAGCGTTGTTGACCGACATCGGTTTCGCTACCGGCTGCGTCTCGGTGCAGTTGCAGTCATGCAGGAACATTTGGAGGCCGGTCTGCGTTTCACATCGAGCGACCCGGCAGGCGGCGGCGGTGATCCAATCTCCGGTAATACAACCCTTACCGGGAACGCATGGAAAAAGAATATCTACCTTGACCTGGCCTACGGTCGTTGGTCGCCGCCTCTCGGCAACGACTGGTCGCTGACTCTCACCGGCGGCAAGATGGAGAATCCTTTCGTTTTTTCAGATTCGGTCTTTGACCATGATTACACACCTGAAGGCGCCGCTGCGCAATTGCGCTGGAAAATCGACAAGCAACACACACTATCTTTAATTGGTGGTGGATTCGCCCTGTTGGAACTTCCAGCCGCATCCAAGGACGTTTATTTGCTTGGAAGCCAGTTGCGCTTGGACTCAAGTTGGTCGCCACGCTGGCAAACCACACTTGGAATCGGTTATTTAAGCATTGCGGGTTCGCCGAATTTGGCTAATGCGGCGGCAGTTGCAAACATCAATGCTGGCAACACACGCAAAGCCAACGGCAGCCTTGCCTATCACATGAACCCGATTGTTGCCGATGTGGGAATCACACACACTCTGGACAGCTTCCCATTATACAAAACCAAGTTCCCCATAAAGCTTGCAGGCGAATACATCCACAACCCGACGCCGCCAACCGACAATTACGGATGGTCTGCGGGCGTCACCTTCGGCAAGGCCGGCAAAAAAGGGCTTTGGGAAATTTCCTACCGCTACAAATACTTGGGCGCAGATGCCTGGTATGAAGAATTGACAGACTCTGACACTGGCGCCTTTTACCCTGCCGCACTGCCCAATTCTGGATTGGGCGCCGGCTATCGCGCAGGCACAAACCTCAAGGGCCACGTTATCAAAGCCGCTTACTCATTCACCGACTCGCTGAGCCTGCAGGTTTCCTACTACGCCATGGATTTGATCAACCTGCCACCAGGCTCGGCTTTTGGCAAAAGTTATGCCGGCCGCCTGCAAGTGGACATGAATTGGAAATTCTAGCACCTATTGAAATGCCTGCCGGGACACATCGTCTGCCTGTCGCAAAACATGCTTGCCAATCGAGCCAAAACAGGGGAAATAATTCCTTAACGCTCGCCAATGAAGGCTAAAATCTTGGTGGTGGACGACGAACCGGATGCGGTCGAACTGATTGAGTTCAACCTTAAAGCCGCAGGTTACGATGTGGTCTCGGCAGGCACAGGCACCGAAGCTCTTGAGAAAGCACGTCGTGAGAAGCCCGACCTGATTGTTCTGGATGTGATGCTGCCGGAAATGGACGGTATGGAAGTATGCAAAACCATTCGGAATGATCCGACCATTGCGGCCACACCGATAATCATGCTAACGGCGCGCGCTGCTGAAATAGACCGCGTGCTTGGTTTGGAGCTCGGCGCTGATGATTATCTCACCAAGCCGTTCAGTCCACGCGAGCTGGTATTGCGCATCCGGGGTTTGTTGAAACGCGGCCCACGGGTCACCGATAAAAGCGAACAAATCCGGGTGGGCGACCTGGTGATTGATCTGCCCCGCCACGAGGTGACAGTGGCTGGCAAAGCCGTGGAACTGACAGCCACCGAGTTCAAACTGTTGACAGTTTTGGCACAGCGCCGCGGGCGGGTACAGTCACGCGAGCAGTTGTTGCAAGACGTTTGGGAATACGAATCCTACATTGACACCCGGACTGTGGACACACACATGCGCCGCCTGCGTGAAAAACTGGGCAAGGCCGCCCGTTACCTTGAAACTGTGCGTGGGGTGGGCTATCGTTTCACGGAAGATTGAATGCGCTGGGCGACATGTGGATGGCTTGGCTGTTTGTCGCAGCGGTATGTTTGGTCCTGTTGCATACCTGGTGGCTCGAACGCCGCCACAGCCGTGAACGCGAAGAAGCCGGACGCGAATACACACGTGCCGCGCTCCAGCGGCAACTTCAAATTCAAGCCCAGTTCCAAGCCCGTCAGGAAGCCCTTTTCAACAGCATGATCGAGGGCGTGCTTGTCCTCGACCAAGCCGGACGCGTTCAACTGTTTAATCAATCCCTCCAGCGCCTCCTGCAATTCCGCAAGGACATTCGCGGTTTGACGGTTTCAGAGGCCTTTCAACTTTCCGAGCTCGCAAAAGTTGCAGACCGGCTCCTCAAAGAATGCACTGTAATCGCCACCGAAATTGAACTGCCAGGCCAGGAAACCCGCGTCCTTCAAGTCAATGGTTCGGCAGTGCTTGATGCCGATGGCCGGCCCCAGGGCGCCATCATGGTCTTCCACGATGTCACACGCCTCAAGCAACTGGAAAACACACGCCAGGAATTCGTCGCCAACGTCAGCCACGAACTGCGCACGCCGTTGTCCCTTATCAAAGGATTCGCTGAAACCCTATTGAACGGCGCAAAAGACACCCCGGACGTTGCCAACCGTTTCCTCCAAAACATAATCAAGCATACTGATCGCCTGACTTTTCTCATTGAAGATTTGCTTACAATTTCAAAGCTCGAATCCGGCCGCCTCCAGTTCAATCTGCAACCGGTTGATTTGCACGAAGTAGTTGGGCGCGTCCTGGACGACTTGAAAACACGCGCCGCCGAAAAAAAAGTCCAGCTTATTAATGAAATTCCAAGCCCGTTTGTGGCACGGGCGGATGCCGACCGCCTTCAACAGGTGTTTTTCAACTTGGTGGACAACGCCATCAAATACGGCCGCCCCGGAGGCACGGTGATCATCCGGGCTGAATGGAAACAGCCATCCGTTGTCCGTCTAAGCGTGCAGGATGACGGGCCGGGCATACCACCGGAAGCCCGTGAACGTATTTTTGAGCGTTTCTATCGTCTGGACAAAGCGCGCTCCCGCGACCAAGGTGGTACCGGCCTTGGCCTTTCAATCGTCAAACACATTGTCCAAAGGCATGGCGGAAGAATCTGGGTTGAAAGCCAGCCAGGCAAGGGCGCCAACTTTATCTTCACCCTGCCACAATAAACCAAACCAATGAAGAGCCTTTTTCCATGGTTATTCGCGATGTCTGCCCATTCTATATGCCTGATTGCAGCTATGAGAGACAACCGCGCAGGTTGGTGGAATTTCAATATCGCTGCTGCAATTGCTGGAATTGCAACATGCGCAATTGAACTGGCATCAGCAAAATTTGGGCGCCCATTTTGGGAGCTTAAACCCCATTATTTTACAGCGCCGCAATTCATTGATCTGCCAGTGTGGCGTGCCTTGTATTGGATTTCGCTTCTCCTTTTATCGCGACAGGCAGCCCAGTGGATTTTGCAACGCAAACGGAACCTCTCGTTGTTCGGCTACATACAACTCGGATTGGCAAGCCTGCTCGCCGCATTGTTCGATACATTGGCGCCGTTTTACACAACGCCTGTAGCTGAACATTTTGCAGCGACTTTCGTCCTGGCGCTCCTTGTACTGACAATTATTACGCCGTGGTTGCTTTACAAGCGCAACCCGCACAATCAGCCGCCTGTTTCAAGTTTTGCAATGCTGGGCTGGCTGGTTTTGGCTGCATGGCTTGCCGTCGCCCGCATTTTTTAGACCGCAAGCCTCAACCCGGCGGCCTATTTGTCCTCGGCCTCAAATCCGGCAACAATCGGACGATGGTCGGAGCCAACCCCCCAGTTCGGCAGGGCCAGCACGTACGTTTCATCCGGCAGCCATTCCTTTGCCATCCCTTTGCTTAGCAGGATGTAATCAATCCGGCTGTAGGTATCCTCCCTGCCAAAAAAATGTGTCCAGGTGATTCTTCTCGGATCATAACGCGGGTTTGTGCTCGGCTGGTTGTCCCCGTTGCGCTCCGCGGGGCGGGTGTCCACAAGCCCGCTCCTGGCGTTTGCGCGGCCCATGACCGCCCGGACAGCCCGCGAATCTTTCGTGTCATTAAAATCCCCAACCACCACAAGGTTTATATTGGGGTTTAACGCGAAACGTGCTTCGATTTTTTCCCGTAAAATCAAAGCCTCCTGCTCCCGCATCTCCGCCTCATCGGCCTCCGGCACGGGCCGGCGTGATTTCAAATGCGCCACAAACAGGGTGAACGTATATTTCTCATTTACCCGAATATCCAACTCCGCAAAACCGCGGCTGACCTCGAACCGCCGGCCAAACAACAGGTAGCTCTCATTGGTGTGCGGGTTACGTGCCGTAAACGGAAACCGGCTCAGCACCGCCACGTGTATGTTTGTATCCCAGCCTGAAACATGCTCCCAATGTGGTAAATCCAGACCTTCCTTGCGCAGCGAATCCCTCAGCTCAAGCAGCGCGTTTGTTGACCCAACCTCCACAAGCGCCAGCACATCCGGTTTCATCGCCAGAATGCTCTCCCGGATTTTTGCCTTTGCCTCCGGCGATTTAGCCGGACGCGTACCCGCTGGAGCGTCCAAATAATTTTCCAAGTTGTACTCCGCCACCCGGAAGATTTCGCCTCCGCCCGCCGTCACGGCGGCCATCGCCAGCATTGCAAGCAGCCGGCACAAACAGCCTGTTTGCCTCAATCGCACGTACAGGCTATTAACCCATCAGCCGCCTTGTGTCAAAGCCGCATCCTGCTTCCTTTCTCATTTGGCAAAAAGCTGTACTCCTGCTATTTTTGCCCATGTTGTCTGAAATGCCTGTGGCCAGAACAGAAAAACCGCTGCACGACAAGCAAAACGAACGTGACTACCGGGATTTGCGGATAGACAAAGTAGGGGTTCGAGGGCTGCGTTTTCCAATTCAAATCCTGGACAAGGCGCACGCCTTGCAGGAAACCATCGCTACCATCGGCATGTATGTGGATTTGCCCAAGGAATTCAAGGGCACACACATGAGCCGCTTTTTGGAAGTACTTAATGCCCACGGCAGAATCGTGCATGTGGACAACATACCGGACATCCTCTTTGCCATGCAGAAAAAGCTGCATGCCGCTACCGCCCATCTTGAAATGGAGTTCCCATTCTTCCTGACCAAAAAGGCCCCGGTCTCCGGTCTTGAAAGCATAATGGATTACACCGCCCGGTTCGATGCCGCCGCATGTGGCAATGAAATTGATTTTGTCCTCACAGTAAAGGTGCCAGTCACAACCCTCTGCCCATGCTCCAAGGCAATCAGCCGCTACGGCGCACACAACCAGCGCGGCCTTGTTACTGTTGCATTGCGCTCGCGCAAAACCGTTTGGATAGAGGACGTAATTTCGATGGTCGAATCCAGCGCCAGTTCTCCGCTTTTTGCCCTGCTCAAGCGTGAAGACGAAAAAGCAGTCACTGAACTCGCCTACGAAAATCCCGTTTTTGTTGAGGACCTGGTCCGCAACGTGGCGCTCAAGCTCAACGCCCATCCCGATGTTACATGGTTCAGGGTCGAGGCGGAAAACAGCGAAAGCATACACAACCACAACGCCTACGCCTGCATCGAAAAATCCTGACCCCGTCGCCACAGCCACACCCTTCACAACTTAAGCCGCCTTTTCAAAATGGCCGAGCCGGCCATTTTCATCCTCAGAATAATGTGAGCTTGACCATGCTCTGCCATCGGTCATTAAAGTTGTGTACAGGTAAAAACCTGTGTCACTCTTGGCCTGCGGTTGGCATAAACGGGCATCCTCAGGCCCTTTTCCGACGGCAAATTTCTTATTGGGGCAAATCGGGCTTAAAAAAAATGAAAATTTTTGTGGAAATATCCTGATTATTTGGTAAACTTCCGCGCTCCAGCTCCACTGGGAGCTGTTGGGGCGTTGCTTGGACGCCCCAAGGGCATTAGACTGAATCGGAGAAACTGAAAAACGTTTGAATTGTGACGGCAAAAAAGAAAGTTACTAAAAAAACAGGCGTTAAACCGGCAGAAAAGCCGGCGCGCAAAACGGCTGTGAAAGCAGCCGCCAAAAAGCCCGCGCGTGTTGAACAAAAAACCAGTTCAACACCGTCCGCCGCTACTGCGGATGCAATATTGGGCCGCGCCGCGCATTCCGGCAAGGCAGGACAGCCAAAAATCAATCCCAAATGGGCCAAGTACTACAACATTTTGATTGATCTCAGAGACCGCCTGCGCCAGCAAATTGAAGGTCTCGCAGAAGATTCCGCCCAGGAAATCCCAAGCTACAGTCTGCACATGGCCGACTCCGGCACGGACAATTTTGACCGCGATTTTGCGCTCAGTCTGTTGTCCTCTGACCAGGATGCCATTTACGAAATCGAGGAGGCCATCAAACGGATTGAACGCAACACTTATGGCATCTGCGAATTGACAGGCAAGCCCATACCCAAGGCGCGCCTGGACGCCATTCCATGGACGCGCTTCACGGTCGAGGCGCAGGCACAACTCGAACGGGAGGGCAACTGGCGCGCCCGCCGTCTGGGGGACTTGGGCACCGTGGATACCTCCGCAGTTGTCGAAGTCGAGGAAACCGAGACCGAGGAAGAGGAAAAACCCATCAAGGAAAAGGAGTAATTTATGCCGAGAGAAATTGTTATTCTGGAGTGCACTGAAGCGCGCAAGGAGGGAAAACCGCCTTCACGCTACATCACCACTCGAAACAAAAAAACCAAGACCGAAAAACTGGAGCTTAAGAAGTACAATCCGTTTTTGCGCCGCCATACGGTGCATCGGGAAATCAAGTAACTGTTTGTTGTTATGCCACGCAAAACACACATCGAAAAAAAGGCCGATCGCAATCAACGCATGCCGCGCATGGAAGCGCGACCGCCAACTCCAAAACCCAAGATTGACTTCACGGTGGAGGCGTTGGACTACAAAAACACCACCCTGCTTAAAAACTTCGTCACCGAGCAGGGGCGGATTCTGCCGCGCAAATATACCAACCTGCCGGCGCACTACCAGAGGCAGCTCAACCGCGCAATCAAACGGGCGCGCCAGATGCTTCTCATGAGGTAAGACTGTCTTGCAAACAAAAAGGCCGCGCATTGCGCGGCCTTTTTGTTTTAACACTGTGTTTTTGCCCTAACTTGTTTCTTCCTCCATCAGCAACTCGCCCAGATGCAGGTATTCTCTGATCTTCCGCCGTTCATAGCGGTGTTTCTGTGATTTCTTTGGGCGGCTGTCCACCTTGCGAAAAGGACATTTCGGATTGCGAACCGCCTCTACAATGGTTTCGATGGATTTTGTCATAGGCGAACTTCCTTTCTTGAAGAAATGGCCGCGGCTGGATGCAGGGCCAAAAACGAAAGAGACCGCTTTTTCGTCGCTCCTCTGGCTTTTGGCTTCCAGATTACCATGGCCATTTGCTTTAATTGACAATTAAAGATGGCATGAATTCAAAATTTGTCAAAATTTTCTGCAAAATTTTTTCGCTGGCGGCAAAACGAAGGTTGCGGAGCGCCACCCGCGGGATGTCTGGTGGTGCGCCAGTTCAAGCCCGAAATCGCGGCAGCAGTCTGCCACTTCTTTGAATTGTATGGCCAAAATTCCGGCCACAACCAGTTTGCCGCCGGGGTTGAGCCTTCCAAATAATTGCGGCATGCACTGGATCAAAATATCCGCAGTCAGGTTGGCGCAAATAACGTCAAAACGCCGGCGACCGGCTGTGGGCCAGGCAGTTAAATCGCCGCGCATAAGTTTAATCCGCTCCTGCACTTTGTTGAGGCACATATTCGCCCTTGCTGCGCGAACAGCCTCCACGTCGTAATCCACTGCCCAAACCGGCTGATAGCCAAGCAATGCGGCCGCTATGGCAAGGACACCCGAACCAGTGCCGGCATCCAAAAATGCCTGGCGCCGCCCAACCCGCCGGGCAGAAACCAACTGTCGCAGGCAATACCATGTGGTTGGATGCTGGCCGGTTCCAAAACTAAGGCCGGGGTCCAGAATCATCTCTTTTTGTCCGGCGACGGGACGCGCCCGGCTCCAACTAGGGCGAATCAATAATGCACTTCCAATCCGCAGCGGATGAAAATGTTTCTTCCATGACTCGGCCCAATCCTCCCGCTTGATTAATCGGGCGAACAAACATTTCTGCCACCACTTGCGCTTTCTGCGTAAAAGCATGCTCCGTAAACGTTTTTCCGTGGCATCATTCCATCCAACCGGCTCTTCCAAATAAACTGAAACCTCCGCCGTTGCAGCTTCCGCAGCGGTGTAAATGCAAGCCGGAACACCGAAGAAAGCGCTTAATAACCGGCTGGCCTCTTCAGCCTGGTCAACAGGAACATCGAGTCCCACCTGCCACAAATGGCCTTGTTTCACGCGCGTATCAATCCCCCCGAGCAAACTTATTCCAGCGCTTTTTGCTGCAGCGCAAGCAGCTCCTGAATGCCCTGCCGGCCCAACGAAAGCATCTGGGCAAGTTGCGCCTCAGTGAACGTGGCCTCCTCGCCGGTACCCTGCAGTTCAATGAATTCTCCTTTTGAATTCATTACCAGATTCATATCAACCTCGGCTGCCGCATCCTCTTCATAACACAAATCCAGCACAGCGCGTCCGCCAACAATCCCAACGCTGACTGCTGCCACCGCCGATTTTACAGGATTCTCCTTCAACTCTCCGGCGGCGAGCATCTGGCGGACAGCAAGCTGCAGGGCCACATAAGCGCCTGTAATCGCCGCGGTGCGCGTGCCGCCATCCGCCTGCAACACATCGCAATCAATCCAGAATGTTCGCTCCCCTATCTTTTCCAAATCCACACATGCCCGCATTGCGCGCCCAATCAATCGCTGGATTTCCTGGGTGCGCCCGTCAATTTTTCCCTTGGCAGAATCCCTCGGTTTTCGCGGTTTGGTTGAATACGGGAGCATGGAATACTCGGCTGTGACCCAGCCGCCCGTCACGTTCTGCTCTTTCATCCAGCGCGGCACCTCCGCTTCGACCGTAACACCGCAAATGACCCGTGTATTTCCCCAATGCACCAATGTCGAGCCGGCTGCAGCAGGCGCAATTCCGTTCTGGAATTTAATTGGGCGCAATTGCCCGTAAGCTCGCCCATCCGGGCGCAGCACCGCCTCAGATTGTTGGTTGTCGCTCATGCGGCATAAATGCTAGGACGGCTGCACGCCATTTGGCAAGCTTGCCGTGTTTTTAACGGTTTTGCCTTGCGCTTCAACACTCAAACCGAGCATGATTGGCAAAAAGCTTATGGCAGAACGTGTATTTTTGGGCGTGGACCTGGGCGCCGAAAGCGGGCGCGTAATGGCAGGTGTTTGGAACGGGCGCAAACTCAAGCTCGATGAAATTCACAGATTCCCCAACGGACCGGTTGCCGTGGCGGACAGCATCCGGTGGGATGTGCTGCGTCTGTGGGGGGAGATTCAAAAAGGGCTTGGACTGGCCGCCAAAAAGCATGGCAAAAAAATTGTAAGCGTAGGCGCCGACACATGGGGAGTGGATTTTGTGCTGTTGAACAAGCAGGATGAAATGCTTGGCCAGCCTTATCATTACCGAGATGCCCGCACCCGCGGCGCATTTGACAGAGCATTCAAAAAGGTGCCGCGCGCCGAGATTTTCGCACAAACCGGCCTGCAGTTCATGGAGCTTAACAGCCTCTATCAACTGCTGGCATGGAAGGCGCACTCCCCTGCCATTCTGGATGCGGCCGACAAGTTGTTGTTCATGCCGGACTTTTTCCACTGGTGCATGTGCGGCTCGCGTGTTGCCGAATTCACAATCGCCTCCACATCACAATGTCTTCATCCAATCAAGCGGAATTGGGCATGGGGAATGCTTGAAAAGTTCGGCCTGCCACTGAAACTTTTCCCCAAAGTGGTGCCTCCCGGTACCAAGTTGGGGACGTTGCGCGGCAGCGTGGCGGAGATTACCGGACTCGGTGCAATTTCAGTAGTCGCGCCGCCCTCACATGACACTGCAGCAGCCGTCGCTGGCGTACCAACAAAGCACACAGGAAAGGCAAACTGGGCTTACATAAGTTCAGGCACATGGTCGCTTATGGGCGTTGAAGTCCAGCGCGCATCGCTCACGCCGCGCACACTGGAGCTGAACCTGACCAACGAAGGTGGCGTTGACGGCACATACCGGCTGCTGAAAAACATCATGGGGTTGTGGCTTGTGCAGCAAAGCAAACGCGCCTTTGAAGCACGTGGCCGCGCCTATGAGTATGCCGAGCTGGCCAGTCTAGCGGCAAAGGCGCCGCCTCTGCGCTCGCTGGTTAATCCTGATGACAGCCGTTTCCTCAATCCAAAGGACATGGTCAAGGCCATCCAGGAATTTTGCCGCGAAACAAAGCAGCCAGTCCCGCGCACTGAAGGCGAAATAGTCCGCTGCGCTTATGAAAGCCTTGCCCTGAAGTATAGGCAGGTGCTTGGCTGGCTGGAAGAGTTGACCGGCGAGACCATCGAGGTCATCCATATTGTGGGCGGTGGTTCGCAAAGCCGCCTGCTCAACGAATTGGCGGCCTCTGCCTGCGGCAAACCTGTAATCGCCGGACCGGTTGAAGCCACCGTTATGGGCAACCTCCTTGTCCAAATGCGCACCGCCGGCGAAGTCGGCTCTCTCTCAGAAATGCGCGAAGTTGTGCGCGCCTCCAGTCCGATGAGCGAATTTGCGCCATCAAATCCCGAGCCATGGCAGGAGGCCATGGAACGGTTCAAGGCGCTGCAACAACAGTAGGCAACCAACCAATGCACGCCCGGACTACGCCCGTTTTGCGGGACAACCCCCGCCTTGCGGGATGCGGTGGTTTTGTTCAACCTTGCAGCCATGTGCGCCATCTGCGGCATCATTAATTTTGATGGCCGGCCCGTTGCGGAGCCGGACCTTGTCCGGATGCGCGACATCATGGTCAACCGCGGCCCTGATCATGGCGGGCTGTGGCGAAATGGAAGCGCAGGGCTTGGGCATCGCCGCCTTAAAATCCTGGACCTCTCGCCAAACGGCAACCAGCCAATGCCAAACGAAGATGAGTCGGTTTGGGTGGTGCTCAATGGTGAAATCTACAACTTCCCGGAACTGCGCCCACAACTGGAGGCGTGCGGACACCGTTTCCGCTCCACCAGCGACACCGAGGTTCTGGTGCATGGATACGAGGAATGGGGCGAAGATTTAATCCCCAAACTGGATGGAATGTTCGCCATCGGGATTTGGGACACTCGACGGCAGCAACTGTTGCTGGCGCGCGATCGTTTTGGAAAAAAACCGCTCTACTACATGCAAAAAGCGCAGACGCTGCTTTTTGCTTCCGATATAAAGGCATTTTGGACACTTCCAAACATCCAGTTGAGCATCAACTTTCCGGCCATTGATTGCTACCTCCACCACCTTGGCGTCACTCAACGGCATGCCATTTTCAAGGAAATTTCCAAAATCCAGCCAGCACATTACACCGTGTTTAATCAACATGGCTCCCGCACTGTACGCTACTGGCAACAGTCTTTTGTCGGCAAATTGAATTTGTCTGAAGCCGAATGGCTGGAACAAATCGAAGCCGCATTACAGGCAGCGGTGAAACGCCGCCTGATGAGCGATGTGCCGCTGGGCGCTTTTCTCAGCGGCGGGGTGGATTCGAGCCTTGTTGTGGCTTTCATGAGCAAGGTTACCAACAGGCCCGTTAAAACCTTTTCAATAGGCTTTCAGGAACAGGATTATTCCGAGCTGAAATTCGCGCGCCTTGTTGCACAACAATACCAAAGCGAGCACGAAGAAATAATGCTCCAGCCTGAGGTAATTTCAATCCTGCCATCCCTGGTTTGGGAATATGGCGAGCCATTCGCCGATTCATCAGCCATACCAACCTTTTACGTTTCGCAGGCTGCGCGGCGCTTTGTTACAGTCGCACTCTCCGGCGATGGCGGCGATGAAATGTTTGGCGGATACGATATCGCACGCGCTGCATGGCACGCATGGCAGTATGACAGATTCCTGCCCCGAGTTATCCGGCAGCCATTGGAGAAATTTTTATTGAACCATCCATTGCCTGACCGCAACCGATGGTTGCACAAATTAAAAACGCTCGCCGTTCATGCCAGTGATGATCCTGCCATACGCCATAGTTATTCAATGGCTTTTGGACCGGCGCAACGGCAGCGGCTCTATACGCCTGCGTTTTCCGCCGCTTTACAGGGCCAGCCGGCGCGCGAGGTTTATGAGCTTTGCCGGCCCGCGCTCACCGGCCTGAACCTTGTTGATCAGCACCTGTTGCTTACCATCCTGACACGACTGCCTAATGATTACCTGGTGAAGGTGGATGTGGCTTCGATGAAAGTGGCCCTGGAAGTTCGCTCGCCTTTTTTGGACACTGCACTGGCCGAATTGTCCGGCGCCATGCCGCCGGAAATCAAAGTCCGCGGCGGCCGTCAAAAGTATCTGTTGAAAAAATTGGCCGAAAGACATTTGCCCCGACAGGTAATTTACCGGCGCAAACGCGGCTTTGCCCTTCCGCTCGAACACTGGCTGAGGAGAGATTTTGCGCCGCTGTTGCGCCAGCTTTTGCCTGATGGCCGCCTTGTGCAAAACGACTGGTTCAACAAGGCTGAAATTTCACGCTTGATAAGCGAGCATCAAAATTCAACCGCCGATCACACTCACCGGTTGTGGGCCTTGCTCTGGCTCGAGCTATGGCATCGGATGTTTATAGACCGCACATTGAAGCCAACTGACTCACTCAGCGAACCGTAAGCAATTCCAAATATGCGGCGGCTGTGCTCTCCCAGGAAAAGGCCCGCGCATGCCGGACAATCATCTCGGTGTGGCGCTCCTGCTGCAGCACATGCTCCAATGCCGCCGCCATTTCCGCCACGTTACCGGCGCCCACAAGACGGCCCAGATAAGGCGCCGATTCCGGCATCACTTCAGGAATCCCACCCACACTGGTTGCAACCACTGGCAGCCCTGTTGCAAATGCCTCCAGCACGACGTTCGGCAGACCTTCATTGTTGCTTGGAACAGCAAGAACATCCGCTGCCTGCATGTATCGGGCCACTTCATTTTCAGGTTTTCGACCAGGCATCACCAAATCGCCCGCAATCCCCGCGGAATCAGCGCAACGTTTTATTGATTCCTCCAACGGGCCGTCGCCCAACATGACAAGCCGCGTCTGAAAACCAGCAAACCGTTTTTTCAATTCAGCAAAGGCAGCAACCAGTAAAAGCGGATTTTTTATCGGAAGAAAATTCCCAACATAAAGCACCACCCTCGCCTCCAGCGGCAAGCCAAGGCGGGCGCGCTCCTGTTCGCGGTTGCCCGGCTTGAAAACCGTGGTGTCAACCCCGTTGTAAATCACATGCACCCGCTGCGCCGCAACTCCCGCCTCACGCAAAAGCCGGGCAAGCTCCGCGCTTCGGGCAACCACTGCCTTTGCCTGATTCAACGCCTGCACGATAAGTCTGCGGCGCACCGGCTGTCTCAGATATTGATGGACATCGCTTCCTTGAGCAACTGCCACAAAAGGAAATCGGTATTGCGCAGCCAGCCGCGCCACTGCACACGCATCCGGATAAACCCATGAAACCAGCACGGCTTCAAAAGCAAATTCGGACCGCAATTTTTCAAAAGCCGGCTTCAGCGACCACGCCATTAACCGCGGATTCCACCGGCTGCCAATGCGGGGAATTCGCCATGCAGGCGCATAAACTGGCGCAAAACCAGCATCCTCCAGGCGCGGCTGGCGCTGAACTTTCGTGCAAAACGGCAGGACTGGACGCGGGGAAAGCACGCGCATGGCGCATAACCGGCCAAGGTGTTGAACCAGACGCGCGTTATACAATCCGCGTCCGGTTTCGGCGACATCCGGATAAAGATTGGAAACAAATAAAACTTTCATTGACATTGGAAATCTCAACCGGTTGCCAATGGTGGCGGATGGTAGCGGAAATTACGATATTGTCCGGGATTGCCCGTACACCCCGCCTCGGCGGCGTGAATAAGATTCACCATCTCCCGCGCAGTCACATAATGCAACCGATAGCGCCCTGAATTGCGGCATAACCCGCTCAAAAACCGGTGAAACTGCCGGTACGGTTCACCCAACAGCATGTTGAAATTCTGCGGTATCCCACCATGCGTATGAAGCTTGATAAACAGCCATTCAGGGCGGCCTTCAACATGAATGCGCAAACGCTCCCAAACGCGAAACCGCTCTGGCGTGGGTGGATTTGCAGCAGTCAAATCACCATTCTCAAACCGCGGCAGAAATCCCCATTTGCGCCAGAGCCAGTTCAAGCCAAGCGGCCCTTGCACCAGCAATAATTCATCCGGCGCCGGCCGATGCATGCTTTTCCCCGCACCGCCAACCCGCACTGGCTCGCCGTTGTCATGGGATTTCGGCCTGTCAGTTCCGCGCGCATAATAAATCCGGTTGATAATGCGTGTCTGGGTCGGACTGGGCATCGAAGGAAGGGTAAAATCGGCGAAACACCCCGTCTGCCGCAACACTGCCAGCTCGTTGCGCACACCACAATGGCGGCCATTCGGATGTGAATTATCCAGGGCCCAATCCCCATGAATAAATCCATAGCGTACCGCTCCACCATCGTCCTCCCCCAAAAAACCGTGGCTTCTAAAACGCTCCTTGCCAGCCAGCAATTTCTCGCGCAGCCCATCCGCTGTGTCACCTTCATGATGCAGATGGATTTCAACCTCCGCGCCCGAAGCCTTGCAAATCACGGCCAGTTCACTCAACAAATCGGGATCATACTGCTCAATTGGATAGAAAAAGGTATGCCGCAGTCCGACGCCGTTGCTGTCGCGAAATTCGCCGGCAAGCTTCGGCCAGGCATGCTTCCAAACCTCAAGCCGCTCCAAAGCGCCGCGCTTGTCGGTGGCATGCAACGGCTCGAAGTGGTCGCACACGGCCAAAATCAAGTCCGTAATCCCATCCGGCGCAGGCGTTCGCGGACGGCGCAAATAGGATAAAAACCATTTGTCCAGGGCCTTGTACATGGCGCCATATCAGCCTGCTGTATTTCCTTTCTCCCAACCTGTTTTTCCGCTCTCCCGCAAATAATACCAGAAGCCGGCAACCGTCATGAGATTCAAAAAGACAAAGCCTGCAGGCCACGAAAACAGCGGCATTTTAAGCGAGCGCGTCGCCGCACCAATCAACGCCAAAACATAAAATGCAATTTGCGCCCAGAACATGGCTGCGAAAAACGGATGCTGCCTCAACGCAAATGCAGCAAGCAAAACAACCGCAAGCAAACCCGGAGCAACAAGACGCAGATATTTATGCGACAATAATTGCCACCAGAGCCGGTTGCGCCATGGCAACAACCAGCCTGGATGGCGAAACAGCATTTGAAAATTTCCTGCAAGGGTGCGCCTTTTCCGGCGCCGCTCAAGCTGAGGCTCCAAAGGTTGTGGATCGGTTGCCAAAGCAGCAGGATCGTGCAATACCCGGAAACCTTTTATCGCTATGCGCATCGGAATTACAACGTCATCCAAAATGGTATCCTCCGGTAGCGGCTGGTAAAGCCGCCGGCGTATTGCGTACACCGCGCCAGTGCATCCAATGCACGAGTCCCAACGCGCTTCGGCTTCACGCAGGTATTTCTCAAGCCGCCAATATGCGTCCACTCCTGCGCCTGCGCCGCCGGCAGCCGGTGCAATCTCCAGCGAGCCGCTTACCGCTCCGATCTGCGGATTTATAAAATGCCTGGCCAGACACCTGATGGTATCGTGGGCAAAACTCTGGCGCGCATCAGCAAACACCACCAGTTCCCCAACAGCCTGTGCAACCCCTGCATTCAGGCAGGCAGCCTTGCCGGACCGTTGAGGCCGGACAGTAATTTTGACGCGATGCTCTCCCAACCCTTCCACTGCTGAAACAGTGCCGTCAGTGGACCCATCGGATACGACAATGATTTCAAGTTTGTCTGCTGGATAATCCGAGTTCAGCAAATTTTGAACCCGCCCCCGAATGCGACCCGCCTCATTGTATGCAGGCACAACGATGCTGACTGTTGGCCATTCCACATTTTCGCACGGTTTGGCTTCCATCTTGGGCCGCAGCCGGCTTAACTGGCCGATGAGTAATGGGTACCCAAGAAAAGTATAAAACACGCCGGCTCCGCTCAGCCAAAACAGAATCGCCCACCAATCGTCTCCCAGCGTGCCCGTTAACATAATCCATAATGGATGCGGACCATGAGGAAGCGGCCCTTTCTAAAACGTGCGGGTCACATAATTCCACACGTGCAATACAAGGCGCAAAAGCCCATAAGTTACCGCCAGGTCCAGCAAGCCCGGCCTTCTCCATCGCACAAGAGAAAACCTGCTCCAAAACGAAGGTGGCGCAGTTGCGGCTGTTTCATCGGAAGTTGCAGGAGGCAAATCTTCCTCGCCAGTGGATGCCATGGCCCAGGCGCCACCACTGACCCCTTGAGATGTCTGCCAGGCCAACGGCAACGGCGCAAGAGCCGGCTCAGGCACGGGTTGTCCAATGACTGCCGTCTGTTCAACCTGTGCACCTGCAGTCTCAGACTCCGCCACGGCCCTGGCTGTCTGCTCCTGCTCCTGCATAACAAGCCGGTGAAACGCGGCTATGCACGCCACCAACAAATAAAACGTGGTGCGATACCCCCACCCAATCATCCACGAGGAAAGCAGATAACAGACCAGCATCACCATCAGAATGCGCCGCAGCCTTTCCATTTCCTCGTCCTGCACACGTGCCGTTACAAGTGTTCGCACGCAGCAATAGAGCACCGCCAAAAACAAAAACAAACCGTTGATGCCCTGTTCAGTGCCAACTTCCACATAAGAGCTATGCGGCCCCTTGAAGTAACCATTGGCCTTTTCAAAAGTGCTGCCAAATCGGAAAAGCCCGATTCCTTTCGACTGCTCTTGCATCACTTGGTAACCCCACCGCCAGGCCGCCAGCCGGCCTTGAATTCCTTCATCCTTTTTGGTTTGTTCCAACTGCTGCATCCGCGGAAGCTGCTGAATTCCAGCCCAGCCTGCCGTGACCGCCAAAGCAAGGACAAGTATTTGGATATATTTTGGACGTCCAAAACTCAACGCAACCACTGCCGCTCCAAACCCTGCCAAAAAGGCGCCCTTCGACTGCGTTAGATACAGGCACCACAATGGAAACACCAATAACAGCGCACCAACTTCCTTCACAAAAACCGGCCTGCGCCAAATCAAAAGAAAATAGAGCATCGGCACAAGATTCACCACAGTGTGCCCCAGGGCATTTGGATTGTTGAAAATGCTGAGATTGACTGACAGCCGCCCTTTTTGTACGTAGTGAGTCAGGTAATTGCTGTCCAGTGGGTCAATTCCCATCTCACTCAACAAGGCCAGCATTGACAGCACAAAAAGAAGCCCGGCCCACCAGTGCAAATACTTTTGCAGCCTTTCGCGGTTGTACAAAACTTGCACCGCCACGAAATAAACAATGAACATGTTCCGGACTGTTGCAAAACTATCGCTTTCTGCAGGCACAAAAATTGCAATCCACAGGAAATAAGCCAGCATCAGCCAGTCATGCGGAGTTTTGAAAAAGCCGCGCGGATTCAATCCCCTCTGGCGAAAGACAAGCCCCACCATTCCCAAGACCATGGCAAAGGTGATGGGATGAAGCGCTTCCAACATCGGCAGCCACTCATGTGGCCGGATGTAGTACAGCACTAAAAACAATGTACAGCCGAGAAAGTCCATGCCGCAGCCGGAAATATACAGAATGAATGCCGGGATACCAACCTAAAAGCGCGGTTCAAAGCCGGACGGCTTGCAATACCATCGTCTCAAAACGATTAATGTCCTCTCCAACCACGCGCCCATGCCATTCAATGCCCGTCAAGTTGGGATCATCGCTTTCACCCGGAACCCAACGACGAACAGACTTGAATCCTGCCTCGGCCAGGTCCGCCGCCAGCGTTTCCTCGTCATAAACAAAGTAATGGCCGAAGTCCCAAAAGAAGTTATTGATTACAAAAGAGGCACGCAACTCCCTGTTTTCCGGGATATACCGCTCCGATGCCTGCCGGATGTACTTTTTTTGCAAATCGGTTTTCTCAGTAGCAGCAAGGCTCAAGATGTTTTTCAAATCGGGCGTTGCAAGCCGGATTTTCCCACCTGGCTTTAACACACGATGACATTCACAAAGAAAATGGAAGCCATCCTTGTGCCAGAGGTGCTCGATGACATGCTCGCTGAAAATGTAATCAAAACTTGAGTCCGGCAACGGCAGCGGCTGCGTAGCGTCCATATACACCTGTCCGGGCTTGGTTGGCCGGTAATCAGTATTAAGCCAGCCAGGCAGCAGATTCTTGCCGCTGCCCACCTGCAATTTTCGGACTGAATGCTTCTCAAGATAAGCTTCGATCTGGCTTCGTTGCGACAATTTCCAGCGAGCCCGCTTCATGTCCATCGGCAGTTGCCGGAAGGCTTGCACCAATCCAGTGATAAAATAGGATTTTTTAAGGATTTTCTTCATGAACCCACTCCAAGGTCGCAGCCTGCCAATTCCAAGTAAAGACTGGCATAGTTGGAAACCATCGCTCCCAACGAATAATGCGCAACCACCTTCGCCCTGGCTTTCTTGCCCATTTGTATCAACTGTTCAGGGGAAGAAATTGCGCGTTCAAGTTGCTGAAACAACTCACCGGTTGTCGCCAAATTCGCCACAAAACCATCCAGCTCATTTTCAATGATATCCGGATTTCCACATGCTGAATGTGCCAAAACAGGAACCCCGCTTGCCATCGCTTCCAAAGCCGCATTTGACAGCCCTTCGTTAACCGATGGCACGGCAAGCAAATCCATGGCTTGGTAAAAAAGCCTCGTGTCTTCCTGATAGCCAGCCCAGTGAATTCGCTTTGATTGAGGACTTGCAGCAATTTGCCGGAGCACATTACCGGATTCCGGTCCATCGCCGCCCAACAACAACAGGCGCGCATTTTCATGCCTTGCTGCACATTGTTCAAAAGCCTCAATCATTTCACGGTGCCGCTTGCGCCGCTGAAGGCTTGCCACCATTCCCACAACAATTCCCGACTCCGGCAACCCCAATGCCTTTCTGGCGGCCATCTTGTCTCCGGGCACAAATCGGCTGGTGTCCACACCGTTGACAACGGCAACTATTTTATCCGCTGGAAAGCCGCGTTCAATGTAGTAATGCCTTAAACCATGCGACACGGTATGCACCTTCCGGCAAGCCATGTACAACAGGCGGCGCAGCCGCAAGTGAAACCCGCTGCTCTCCGCTTCTGTAATCATTCCGTGCTCGCCATGCAAAATCACGCCTGTTGCTCCAAACCATTTCGCCCACACCGCATAAATCAACGGACCAAGATTATGCGTATGTATCACCGCCGGCTTTTCCCTTCGAAGCCAGCCCGCCAGTTGCCATGCTGCACGCACAGATAATCCCGGCGGCTTCCCAAGCACGGTTGCCCAACCGGGATCAGGCAGCCTTCTCACAAATTCACCACCGGATTCAAGGCAACAAATTCGCACCGTAAATTTCTCAGGCGGCAGACTTCGAGCCAGATTGACAACGCCGTTTTCCATGCCGCCCGGCCCAAGGCTCAACACAACATGCGCAATTTTAACTGGCGTACTCCGGCTCATTTGGCTTCTCTCCCGCCAACAAGCGCCTGCTTCGAAATTCCTGCAAAAGTCCGCCACCGGATGGCATGGACATTTGTTCCGATCCGGCGCGCCGAGTGTGGTAATGGCCAGAGCAGCAGCGATTCCAGAATGTCCTTGAATGCCTGGCCGGGCCTGTTGACGCCTGCAAACATGACTGCCGTCTGAAACCGGTAAATTGACAAAACCTGAAGCCAAAACCAAAACCTTGCGGGCGATACCACCCGTGCACTCCATGCCTTGCGAATAACCCTGCCCATATTTATTTTCATGCGCTCAGCGTGACCGCTCATGTTAAGACCGTGTTTGCGTAAAAGCAAACACCGCCCCGCCTCCACCCAAATCCGCCAATGTGTCCCGATTCTAATCCACATGTCGCGGTCTTCCGAACTTCGCAGGCTGGTATCAAACAATCCGGCGGTTTCAAAACAAACACGGCGCGCAACCACGGATGAAGGCGAAAAACGGCTCTTTAACAAAATATCGGCTGCCGTCACCTCGCCATCAATATCTGCCACACCGCGCACAGCCGGCAGTGGGCGTCCCGCCTCATCAATCCGTTCCGACTGGCACGCCACAATGCCGAAACTTTCAGGAAGCGACTTAAAAGCCCTCATGGCCTGCTCCAGCAGATTTGGCCGCCATATATCGTCTGCATCCAAAAACGCCACAAAAGTTTGTGTGGCCGCCTGGATGCCTGTATTACGCGCCGCTGACAAGCCCGCGTTCTCCTGCCTGATGTATCTGATGCGCTGTCCGTAACGTCGGGCCACTTCCGGCGTTTCATCCGTCGAGCCGTCATCAACCACGATTATCTCAGCCGCCGGCCAATTCTGCGCCAAAACTGAATCAACGGCTTGGGGCAAAAACTTCGCGTAGTTGTACGCCGGTATGACAACAGAAATACCCCCAATTTCCCCCAATTTGCTCATGATTGCTTCCGCAGCCGCCATGGTAAGCGCCGGATTCGCCCCGGGCGGCCTCCGGTTAAATTAACTCGGCACCGCCCATCGGGGCGGCAAATCAGGTTACTGGTGTTGCCGGTGGCTCTGCAGGGGCAGAGGGCGGAGCAGATGGCGGCAAAGCAGCAGGCTGTTTCTCGCCCGACTTGTAGCTCTTGTAGTAGTAATAAGAGTAATAATAGTAATTGTAATAGTTGTAGTAATTTGAAGTCACCGACAGATCGAGCCGGTTTAAGACAAACCCGTAAAAATGCGCGTGGTTTGCCTGCAATATCTCTATGGCCGATTTCACATAACGCTGTGGAGTGCGCCCGCTCCAGATGACCAGCACCACTCCATCCACAATCCGCTGCATCATCGAGGCCTCCGACAAGCCCAGCACCGGCGGCGTGTCAATAATGATGCGTTTGAATTCCTTCCGCAGTTCCGCCAATAGTTCCGAGAAAGCTGAAGTGCCTATCAGCTCCGTTGCGCTTGATGAGTGCTTCCCGCATGTCAGCACAAAAAGGTTGGGTTTCTCGGTGGAGCGCACAATATCACGCCAGTTCAGTGATTCTGACAGGATGTTGCTCAGGCCTGGCGCCGACCTGTAATTAAACAGGCGGTGCAGACGACCACGACGCAAATCTGCGTCAATCAACAAAGTCTTCTCACCCATCTGGGCAAATGATGCAGCCAGATAATAAGACACAACGGTCTTGCCCTCCTCAGGCATGGCGCTGGCCACAACAATAGCCTGTGGGTCGCGCACAGTTGCGCCCATTGAAAGCAGGTTGGTGCGAATGACGCGGAAATTCTCCACCAAATGCCGGTCCGGCGGCGCTTTCTGATCCATCATTGGATAGCCCGGCAACTGGCTTGGTTCCAGCTTCGGCACAATGCCCAAGCCACGCAGCCTGTGCATGTGTTCGACTTCCTCAACATTGCTGACGGTGTGGTCCAAAAATTCCAGCAAGAACGGCACGCCTATTGCCAAAGCCAGTCCTGCAAGGAACGAAAACAACAACAGTTTCATTCGATTGGGTGACACAGGCACAACATCGCGCAATTCAAGATTCCCCATGAATTGAAACACCATTCGCTCCTTTTCAGAGCCGAAGTTCAACTGGCTTATGCGCTTGGCCATTTCCTCGTACATCTTGTCATAGCCAATGTTACCGGCGGTTGCCAAAGCCACGCCTTGCTTGATTCGATCGCTTTCCTCAAGGGCCTTCTGCAATTCGGGCAATTGTTTCTTCATCTCGGCCAGTTTGTTGGTCAGGCTGACATATTCGATTTCGTAGGAACGCCGGGCGGTGGCAAGGTCAGATTCGATTTCCTTTTCAATCTCCTCGAGCTTCTTGTTGACCTCCTGCATGCGCGGATGCGCCGGCAGGAATTTCCGACTCAATTCCGCCTGCTGTCCTTTGAGTTTTTCTCGTTGCCGCGCCAATTCCTCCCAGCGCTTTTCCTGCGGTGGCGCTGCCATGTCCGGCACCACAACCACTGTGTTTGGCCGCGGCCCCGGCACCGGCGACAACGGCCCCAGATCAGGCGTCGAAACCACATCGCCCGTCTTCAACGTGGACTTGCGCAACAGGCTGCACAACAACGCCAGTTTCACCGCCGGGTCTGGATTTGGATCGTCCAATCCCTTGCGAATTTGTTCCAGCAACGAAATTCTTTCAGTGACCTCAACAATTTGCTGCGGAAGCTCGCGCAAATGGGCCAGCTTCAGCATGATTTCCATTTGTTGGTTGGACGAAACCATGTTGTAGCGGGAGCGGATGAGTTCCTCGAGCTTCTCGCTGATCTGCTTCATTTCATTGGTGTAAGTCTGTATGACATTTGCGCGCAATGCATCTCGTTTTTCATCACGATCCCGAAGGTATTCCTGAAGCATTGCCTCACCCCAAACCCGCACCAAAGAACTTGAGTAGGAATAAATATCCAGTTCGATGTTCCGCTCGGAGTTGAATCTGGCGCGCAGCAACTTGATGTACTTGCTGTTGATGATGCGGAGGTTGTCCTCCAAGCCCAGACGCCGCGCGGTTCGCTGTACAATGTGTGGCGCCGTAATCCTGGCCAGCAAATCCAGTTCCGAAACATCCCGGAATGTCTTCACATCATCCACCGGCCGCTCCAATGATGTAAAACGAATCAGGGCACGCGCGTAATACACCGGCCGGGCATAGACGTAATAAAACAACCCAAAAGACAGCGCCAGGCACATCAGTAGAACCATCAGCCGAAAATGCTTCAGCATGATGGCCAGATACAGCACCAAGTCCACGAAATTGACACCGCGTTTTTTTATTCCTGGCAACATATCAAAATTTCCCGGGCCGGATTTGATTTCCAACCGGCCGCTTCATTCACTATGCACATCATTCCTCTCTGCGTCAATGATGCAGTCCAAAAGAAAAACGGGCAAATACCCCCGGTATTTGCCCGTATCTAACCCCCATTTACAGATTAAAAGCTGAAGAACTTCTCAGGCACAACCACTATATCGCGGCCCTGCAGGATTACGTCCGCCCTTTTGCCCGCCTGCAGTTCCTTGATATTTACCGGAATGCGCGTCTTCTCGCCGTTGCCGCGGTCACGCAACACATAAACGCCGCGCGTCTTGGCAAACCTTGCGAAACCGCCACTGCGCAGAATCGCCGAGTAGGCTGTCAATTCCTCGTCCTGGCTCAGTTTGATTACCCCTGGATTCTTCACATTACCGGTCACATACACCACTGGAGCAAATGCCGGCACAACTATGATGTCACCTGCATTCAGGGCCAGATCAGACTGCAGCCCGTGTCCGTCCAAAATTGCCTGCACGTTCACCTCTTCAACCAACCCTTGCCCGGCCTCCAATCGCAACAGCTTTACCCGGGTCAAGTCTGCATTCGGTGTCAAACCGCCTGAACGCAGGATTGTTGTCACCAAAGTCGGTTGCACGCCAGCAGGTGTCTTAAGCGGGCCTGTGGTCTTGAATTCTCCAGCCAGATAAATCACATCGGTGGTTTCCTCGCCATAAACGCCGGGAGACCGCTCAACCATGACCGTCGCCGATTTAAGCTGTGACTTTTCCAATTCGGCTTTGATCGCCTTTTCAGCGTCGGCAAGGTCCTTGCCAACGACTGAAACACGACCAACCCGCGGCAGAACAATGTAGCCACCCTGGCGGACTTGATACAGCCCATTGAAAGTCTCGTCTTCCAATACAAACAACTGAAGTACTTCACCCGGCAGGATTATCTTGCCGGTCAAGGGGCTCCGAAGCGCTTCTTGCAGCTTGGCAATCGCATCCTTCAACGCAGCCTCGGTCTTCGCCAAATCCTCCTCTGCCACCTTTGTCCGGGCCTGGTAATAGGTGACATCCTTCTGGGTGCTGTCAACCAACTCCTTGTCCGGGGTGTGCATCTTCTGGAGCATTTCCAAATCCCGCGCGGCGCGGTCGTATTTCATCTTGTAGTACGAGACGTCGCGTTGCAAATCGGCCTTCTTCTTTTGCAACTGCTCGACATTCCGCTGCAAGGCAGCTTGCGAGAACATCAAGTCGCGCACGGCTTGTTCGGCCTTTACGCGTTCATCATGTTCGCGACGTTCTTTCTCCAGCTTATCTGCCTGAGCCATGAGATTTGTTGGCATTGCGATTGCAACCGCCGCAGCCAAACCCATCAGTGTGAGCATTTTCGTTTTCATTTTTAAATCCATATTTGAGTTATGTTCAGTTGTTCAATTGCCAAAATTCACCGCGTCGGAAATCAAATTTGACTTAAACTTACCATTTCCAAAACATTTGTAAAGCACAAATTATCAAAATTTTGCGCCATGCGTTCATGGCCAAAAAAACCACTGTTTTTCCTCATGATTCCCATAATATTACAGTTCCCTCCGTATTGTCAACAAAAGCAGATTCTCGTAAATATCCTCCGCCACGTTGCTGAATCCACGATTTTGATACTGATAAAGGAGGTTGGCCGTTGTTTTCGCGCCAATGCGATACTGCAAATCATTGCGCAAAATCAAGACGTCGTAATCGTTTGCACTTTTCCGCAATACGCGCGCCCAGGTCACGGTCACCTGGTCAGACCAGCGCGGATTGATGTCATAGGTCAGACTGGCGCCAATCCGATATTGGGTGTTGTTAATCCTGCCGTCATCCAAGTCTTCATACTCGGAGCGGCCCAAGTATAACGAACCGGTAAGGTCCTGCGCTATCACCTGGTTCAGTTGGTAGCCAAGCGATGTCATCAGCCCGCGACTTGGATAGGTTTGCGAGCGCCGGAAATCAAATTCCTGTCGCGTAAACGGACCGGCTGTATGCGCCAAATGCAAACTCCACAAATAACGCTTCCGGTCAGTGCCATTCTGATGGTAATAGCCCATTTCCCCCAAAAAGTCCAACTGGTCAGTTATCGGGCCGGTGAATCCACCGTAACCGGTCTGTGTCCAGCGTGATGGGCGATGCAAGTGCTGCCAGGTGTAATCAGCAAACGGCTTGAAACGCATATTTTCACGCTCATTTATCAAAGCAACAAACATGTTTTCGCTGGTTTGGCTCAAATTATTGCGGCTTTCAGATGCCCAAGTATCCATGCGGTAAAAGCCCGCCCGGAATCGTGTCACCGTTGGCAACAGTGTGCTGGCGGTCACGCCTGCGCGGTTACGGTAGAAATACCGCTCCATCAACCTGTCCGAATCAGCCCAATTGTAATCATAAGGCGTGTGATACAAATAGCGCCCTGCCCGGTCAAATTCCACGTCAGTGCTGAAAATGTCCGGCAATGCCCCCAGCCGCGTCCCCAAAGTGGCTACTGTAAAAGTATCATAAACTTCAATTTCCCAATTGTGCACCGGTATCTTGTAAGAAACTTGCGCCAGGGCGTGAGGGTTGAAACCGAAAGCAAATGGAAGGTAGGCATCCCCAAATCCAATCTTGTTCGCAAATGGCAGGTAGGCAATTTGTATCCCGTAGGCAACGCGAAATCTGTCCTCAATTTGATACACACCCAACACTTCAAGGCTGATTTTGCTTATTACGCCCGACTGCCGGTTTGTTGCAGTAAGCCATTTGTTGTCCGTGAACAGCAAGGCACCGGACAGCGCCCTGAAATCAAGGTAGAAATTTCCAATTTTAATGTCAGCCGTATCAGGGCGGTATTGCCACTGCAAAATGCCAGTGCGGAATGTAGGTTGCAATCCTGGCCTTACGGCAAGACTACCTTCGCTGTCTGCCGCGGTATATGGAAGCCGGTAGCCCTGCCCTACTTCCTTGAAAAGATTGTCATAGGCTGCCACAGCATCCTTGGCAGCGTTTTCATCAGTTGTACCCATCCCACCGGCACGCCCCGGCAAACCGGAACTGCCGATAACCGGCGGACGCACATCCTCCTGCCCGGCACGGCTGATTGGCTGGGTTTCACGCCCTCCGGACCCCGACTGCGTCCAGCCCTGAAAGACTACAAGGACTGACAGGCAACCAGCAGCAAGTATCAACCCATATTTTCGCGCAAACACCATAGTGCCACCTTCGGCAGCTTATTTCCCTTTCCCTTTCTTCACTTTCGGTTGTTGGCTGTTCTTGGGCGCCTTTTCATCCCAGACTCTTGGGCGACACAAATAAGACAAGCTCGCTCAAGCTTACAAAATCTCTTCGACTCGACAGCATAAATAGCGCATTGCCAACAACTTTGCCAGAAAAATCTTTTTTGTCGAGAAAAATTTTTCAAATTTTTAAACCTGCCTGAACCTTATCGCAAAATGTCCCTTTATTTTGGACGCGCACCAGCTTATTGTAACATTGACATGGGAGAGGACGAAAAACATTCCAGGCGCCACTGGGGCACAGCTCGGAAGAAAATGCCGTCGCCCGCTCCCAGCAAAACCAAAGAAAGGACAAGTTATGCCATCCAGAAAATTAAAGGAGTTCCTCGACCAGCAGCAGGTTAAATATGTCAGCATAATTCATTCCCCAGCTTACACCGCTCAGGAAATTGCTGCTTCGGCCCATATCAGGGGCCGTGACATGGCCAAAACAGTCATCCTCATGGTTGACGGTGAAATGGTCATGGCCGTGCTGCCGGCAAATCGGAAAATTGTGCTCTCCGAATTTCGGGAGGCGCTCGATGCCGCACAAGTAACCTTTGCAAGCGAAGAACAATTCAAAGGCCGGTTCCCGGACTGTGAGATTGGCGCCATGCCCCCATTCGGAAATCTCTACGGAATGAAAGTGTATGTGGCGCCCAGTCTTGCCCAGGAGCCGGAAATCGCGTTCAACGCCGGCACTCACACAGAAGTGATCCGGCTTGCCTACCGCGATTTCGAGCGGCTGGTCAAACCGCGCGTTCTGAATTTTACCACCTAAACAGGCATTCCCCTTTTCACAGACTCCAGCCCGGCCGGTAATTTCGGTGCAGCCAGCGGTTGGCGCCGGCATCGTTGGTAAATCGCATATTAACACCGTCCCACAACAACTTCTTTCCCGCACGCACAGCCACATTTCCCAAAAGGCATACTTCCGTCAGCAATCCCGCATGATCAACAAAGTTTGAACCCGCAGGTGGACCGCCGCGACATGCAGCAACAAATTCAGCGTAATGACCGGGTGAACGCGGCAGCGTTTTTGGCGGCAGTTTGTACTTCTCCATGCGTGAATCTGGAATAAGTCTGCGGCCCATCAATTTGCCTTTGTCCCCAATATAAATCACGTCCCCCATTGGTTCGTCCAAATCCAGCTCAGGCGGTCGTGGCGGCCTGAGTCCACCGTCATACCATGAAAGTGTCACCGGCGGCATGTTGCCCCTTGCTGGAAACTCGAAACGCGCAATCACCCCCAGCGGGTAAATCTCAGGACCCAATTTTGTTGAGCTTGCTTCAACGCTGGTCGGATGTCCCAATTTAAGCGCCTTGAATACGGTTGAAAGTTTGTGGCAACCCAGGTCACCCAGCAGGCCGGTTCCGAAGTCCCACCAATTCCGCCATGTCCATGGATGATATGCCGGATGATAAGGGCGATATGGAGCAGCTCCAATCCACAAATCCCAATCCAATCCTTCAGGCACGGGCGGAGTGTCCGGCGGCCTGCCCTCCCATTCCGGCCATTTCCAAAATCTCGCTGAACACCACACCTGCACTTCATGCACAGCCCCTATTGCGCCATCGGCGATTATTTCCTGCGTAACGCGCGCAGCTTCGTCGGCCTGCCCCTGATTGCCCATTTGCGTGGCAACGCCGGCTTTGCGCGCCTCTTCAGCGACCTGTCTGGCCTCAAAAACCGAATAAGTAAGCGGCTTTTCACAATAGACGTGCTTTCGCTTCTTCAACGCAGCCATTGTTATTACCGCGTGAGCATGATCCGGTGTAGCGATCATTACAGCATCCACTTTCTCCTTCTCCAACAGCTCCCGGTAATCGCTGTAAGCCTGGCATCCGCGGTATTGCCCGGAACGCTTTCTGCCACCATAGTATTCCTCCACCATCTTGCGCGCCGGCTCGCGCCCGCAAACCCGCATGTCACGGCCCTGCGACCAATTCCAACTTAAATATCCTCCGCCTTCGCGGTTCACATCGCAAACTGCAACCACCTGTACTTCCGGGAATTCAAGGAAAGCACTGATATTTTGCATTCCCTGCCCGCCCATGCCTATCCCGGCAAGGGTGATTCTTTCGCCAGGGGCCACCTGGCCGGCGCCGCCCAAGACAGAACGCGGCACTATTGAAAAAGCCGCTGCTGCCGTGCCAAGTCTTAGAAAATCACGCCGGCACATTTGTGGCGGACGCATGTGGATTGAAACATTGTTTTTCATGGCGCAATGGCGCAGGCCGAGAAACTTTTCCAACTGCTCGGCAATGCTCATATCGAATCTGCGCCGCCAATTCCGCCTGGTCAAGCAATCAAAATCATCCTATCGCAATCTGATTTGCAAAAAAATGCGAGGCCGGGACAGCCCGGCCTCGCGCGTATCGTGTTCCGGTGGGAACGGATATGGCTTTTAGTAGTCCATGTCGCCGCCCATGCCGCCATGGCCACCGCCTGCCGGTTTCTTTTCTTTCTCCGGAATCTCAGTGACCAGACATTCAGTGGTCAGCAACAGACCCGCAATGGAAGCAGCATTCTGCAGCGCCGTGCGGGTGACTTTCTTCGGGTCAACCACGCCAGCCTTGACGAGGTCTTCATAAACGCCTGTGCTGACGTTATAGCCCTCATTGCCCTTGCGGCGTTTGACTTCCTCCACAACAACGCTTCCCTCAACCCCTGCGTTGTCAGCCAAAGCGCGTGTCGGCGCCTCAATCGCACGCTTTACCAATTCGACGCCAATACGCTCGTCTTCGTTTGCGGGCTTGACCGCATCAATTGCAGGCAGGCAGCGCAACAGGGCAACGCCGCCACCCGCGACAATACCCTCTTCAACCGCAGCGCGGGTTGCATGCAGCGCGTCCTCCACGCGTGCCTTCTTCTCCTTCATTTCGGTCTCGGTCGCAGCGCCAACGTTGATTACGGCCACGCCGCCTGCCAGCTTGGCAAGGCGCTCCTGGAGCTTCTCACGATCGTAGTCGGAGGTTGTCTCCTCAATCTGCCGGCGAATTTGATTCACACGGCCCTGTATGTCGCTGGACTTGCCTGCGCCTTCAACGATTGTGGTGTTTTCCTTGTCAACCACCACGCTCTTGGCGCGACCCAGGTCGCTCAGTTCAAGACCCTCCAGCTTTACGCCGAGTTCCTCGGATATGAATTTGCCGCCGGTAAGGATTGCAATATCCTCGCACATGGCCTTGCGGCGATCGCCGAAACCAGGAGCCTTGACAGCGCAGCACTTGAGCACGCCGCGGATATTGTTGACCACCAAAGTTGCAAGGGCTTCGCCCTCGACTTCCTCGGCTATCACCAACAACGGCTTGCCAACCTTTGCCACCTTCTCCAACAACGGAAGCAAATCTTTGAGGCTGCTTATTTTCTTTTCGTAAATGAGGATATACGGGTCCTCAAGCTTGCACTCCATGGTTTCCGCATTGGTCACGAAGTACGGTGAGAGGTAGCCCTTGTCAAACTGCATACCCTCCACAACTTCGAGGGTTGTCTCGATTGACTTGGCCTCTTCAACCGTTATCGTGCCGTCCTTGCCGACCTTGTCCATGGCATCGGCTATTATTTCGCCAATGGCCGTGTCCCAGTTCGCCGACACTGTGGCCACCTGCTTGATCTCCTCCTTGTCCTTCACCTTCTTGGCGATTTTTTCCAAATGCGCCACCGCGGCATCCACGGCCTTCTGCACACCACGCTGGATACCGATTGGATTTGCGCCGGAGGTGACGAACTTGAGACCGTCGCGGTAAATTGCCTCCGCCAGGACGGTTGCAGTTGTGGTACCGTCGCCAGCGGCGTCGCTGGTCTTGCTTGCCACCTCGCGCACCATCTGGGCGCCCATGTTTTCAAATGGGTCTTCCAGTTCGATCTCCTTGGCCACCGTCACGCCGTCCTTGGTGATTGTCGGCGAGCCGAATTTCTTGTCCAACACCACATTCCGGCCTTTCGGGCCAAGCGTGGCCGCAACAGCCTTGGAGAGTTTGCTTACCCCGCGCAAAATTGCCTGACGCGCGGCCTCATCGAAGATTAGTTGTTTTGCTGCCATAATTTTCAATCCTCCTGCTAGATTTTGTTTGTTGTTTTAGCTCTCCAACACCGCCAGCACGTCATCGGAGTTCAAAATCTTGTACTCCTTGTCGTCAATTTTGATCTCCGTGCCGCCATATTTGCTGGTCAACACCCGGTCACCGACCTTGACTTCAAAGGGAATCTTCTTCCCATTGTCGTCGGTCTTGCCGGTCCCCAGGGCCACAACCGTGGCCTCCATCGGTTTCTCTTTCGCGGTGTCGGGGATGATTATCCCCCCCTTGCGAATTTCTTTTTCCTCGACCGGTTCCACAAGGATACGGTCGCCAAGCGGTTTAACTTTCACTGCCATAGTCCGTTTTGTTCCTCTTCAGTTTATTTTGCCTGTTCAACATGGCGCTTCATGACACCCGCACTCGCGGGGCGCGCCACGTTGTTTCAGCCCGTCTTCCGGGGCCCTGAACACCCGTAGTGGGGCAGGCCTCCTGCCGGCCATGCAGCCGGCTGGCCGCACAACCACGGGGCAGGCTGGAGGCCAGCCTCACTGTCTGTTTTTTTTCCCGGGTTGTCATGGCCTGGAAGCAGCGGGCGAAATCTGTTCAACACACATCAGTTCTTTTTGTTGTCATCCACAACTTCAGCGTCAATTATCGGCTCGTCTGCCTTGCGGTCGGTCGCCTTGCCGCCAGCAGCTCCCGCGCCCGCGCCCGCGCCAGCACCTGCGCCTGCCTGTGCGCGACCTCCAGCTCCGCGGTACAATTCCGCGCCCACGGCCTGCAAAGTTTCCATGAGCTTTTCGGTGGCCGTTTTTATCGGCTCGATGTCGCGCTCATTCATCGCCTTCTTCAGGTCCGAGATGGCGTTCTCGACGCGGCTGCGGTCCGAAGCCGAAAGCTTGTCGCCGATTTCCTTCAGCATCTTTTCAGCGCGCCACACCGCGTTGTCCGCGTTATTCCGCACCTCTGCCTCTTCGCGTTTCCGGCGGTCCTCCTCCGCGTGAATCTCGGCCTCCCTGCGCATCCGCTCCACCTCTTCCTTGGTTAGGCCGCTTCCCGCGGTAATTGTGATTTTCTGCTCCTTGCCGGTGCCCAGGTCTTTCGCGTGCACGTTTAGAATGCCGTTGGCGTCAATGTCGAATGTCACCTCAATCTGCGGCACACCACGCGGGGCAGGAGGAATTCCCTCAAGATTAAACTCGCCAATCAGCTTGTTGTCCCGCGCCATTGGCCGCTCACCTTGCAGCACCTTGACGGTTACCGCCGGCTGGTTGTCCGAGGCAGTAGAGAATATTTCCGACTTGCGAGTCGGAATGGTTGTGTTCCTCTCGATCAGCTTGGTGAACACGCCGCCAAGCGTTTCAATGCCCAACGACAGCGGCGTCACATCCAGCAGCAGCACATCCCGCACTTCACCCTTCAACACTCCGCCCTGGATCGCCGCTCCCACAGCCACAACCTCATCCGGGTTCACACCTTGGTGTGGCTGCTTGTTAACCAGCCGGCGGGCCGTCTCCACCACACGCGGCATGCGCGTCATCCCGCCAACCAGCACCAGCTCATCAATCTGCTCCGGCCTCAGACCGGCATCCTTCAGACAGTTGCGCACAGGAACAACCGTGCGCTCGAACAAATCATCGCACAACTGCTCCATTTTCGCCCGCGTCAGCTTCATGCTGATGTGCTTTGGCCCGCTGGCATCCGCAGTAATGAACGGCAGGTTGATCTCGTATGTCTGCGCGCTCGACAACGCTATCTTGGCCTTCTCCGCCTCCTCTTTTATTCGTTGGAGCGCGTCGGGTTGCTTGCGCAAATCTATGCCGTGCTCTTTCTTGAACTCATCAAGTATCCAATCCATCAACCGGTTGTCCCAGTCGTCGCCCCCAAGATGCGTGTCGCCATTGGTGGCCTTTACTTCAAAGACACCATCGCCTATCTCCAGCACCGAAATGTCGAATGTGCCGCCACCCAGGTCGTAAACAGCTATCTTTTCATCCTTTTTCTTGTCCAGTCCGTAAGCCAGGGATGCCGCCGTAGGCTCGTTGATTATGCGCAGCACTTCCAGCCCGGCTATGCGTCCGGCATCCTTGGTGGCCTGCCTCTGTGAGTCGTTGAAGTACGCTGGCACCGTAATCACAGCCTGTGTGATTTTCTCACCAAGCCGCATCTCCGCATCCGCCTTCAATTTCGCAAGTATCATCGCCGAAATCTCCGGCGGACTGAAAGTCTTGATCTCCCCATCCACTTCCACCTGCACATGGGCGTCACCATTCGGCGCTCTCACCACTTTGTATGGAACCCGCTTTATTTCCTCCTGGACCTCGTCAAATTTCCGGCCCATGAAACGTTTGATTGAGTAAATCGTGTTTCGCGGGTTCGTGACCGCCTGGCGCTTGGCTGCTTCTCCAACCAACCGCTCGCCAGTCTTGGTAAAAGCCACCACCGATGGTGTTGTCCGTTTCCCCTCGGAATTTTCCAACACCACCGGTTCCCCACCTTCCATCACCGCCATGCAAGAATTGGTCGTCCCTAAATCTATTCCTAAAACTTTCGCCATATACCCCACCTTTCTTTCTTAAACTCGGATCAATCTGAGCATTTGCCATGCCGAAGAGGTCTATAATCACATCTAATTGATAACCAGCATGTTACAAAAACAACGCCTCATCATAACATGTGTTTTACACCATAAAACATGTGCCATAATGGCGTTGTGTTGCCCAAATTGGCACATTGTCTTGCTCTTTGAAAATTCCATTCAGCGTCCTATCCAAGTCTTATGTACCTCATCCACGATGATTTCTATTACTGTTTAAGCTTGATGCTTCCCACTACCATCCAAATGGCAATGATGTATTCCTGCCACTATCTATCAGATTTTTCTTTCCACAAATGCAGTTCTGGAGTTAAGTGATGCGCGGTTCACTTGTCAGAACCCTTTGGAAAAATTTGAACTATGAAAATTGTACTTGCCTACTCCGGTGGATTGGACACCTCGGTGCTGTTGTCATGGCTTAAAGAGAAATACCAGGCGGAATTAATCGCCTTCTGTGCCAATATCGGACAGGAGGAGGAATTGAAAGGTCTTGAAAAGAAGGCGAAAAAGACCGGGGCATCCAAAGTCTATATCAAGGATTTGCAGGAGGAATTTGCGCGCGATTTCATCTTCCCGATGATTCAGGCCGGGGCTATTTACGAAGGGCAGTACTATCTTGGCACAAGCATCGCGCGCCCGCTGATTGCCAAGCAAATGATAGAAATAGCGCTTGAAGAGAAAGCCGATGCCATCGCGCATGGGGCAACCGGAAAGGGCAATGACCAGGTGCGCTTCGAGCTGACGGCCGCCGCACTGGCGCCCGACATTCAAGTAATTGCGCCGTGGCGCGATCCGGAGTTTCGAGAACAGTTCCCAGGCCGGCGTGAGATGATTGAATATTGCCAGAAAAAGGGGATTCCAGTCCAAGCCACGGCAAGCAAACCATACTCAATGGACCGCAACCTGCTACACATCTCATACGAAGCGGGTATTTTGGAAGACCCGTGGATGAATGTGTTCGACGAAAAAAACAAGAGCATGTTCAGGCTGTCGGTGGCGCCGGAGGACGCGCCTGACAAACCGGAATACGTAACTCTGGATTTTGAGCAAGGCAACTGCGTGGCGGTAAACAACAAACGTTTAAACCCGCTGGGCGTGATGAAGACGCTTAACAAGTTGGGCGGAAAACACGGCATCGGCCGGGTGGACTTGGTTGAAAACCGCTACGTAGGAATGAAATCGCGTGGCGTTTATGAGACACCGGGCGGGGCAATACTGCACTTTGCCCACCGCCAGATGGAAACTCTGACCATGGACAGGGAGGTCATGCACCTGCGCGATTCGCTCATTCCCCGCTATTCCGAGCTGGTCTATTACGGCTATTGGTTCTCCCCTGAGCGATATGCTTTGCAGGCGCTGGTGACCGAAACCCAGAAAAACGTCACCGGCACCGTCCGGCTCAAGCTCTACAAGGGCAACATCATGACTGCCGGACGCAAATCACCCGTCAGCCTCTACAATCCGAATCTGGCAACCATGGAGGCCGACCCGACCAAAGCCTATGATCAAGGTGACGCCACCGGCTTTATACGAATAAACGGTCTGCGTTTGCGTGTGGCGGCAAAGGTGCACGGGCCACTCAATAAAGATAAATAGACAGGCTGACACGGCCAGGGCAATCTAGATCACGGCAAGGAATGGAATAACGCCTTGCTTTTCACCGCCATTTTTCTAACCTTGAGCGGTTCAATTTTTAACCATGACACCCGAGAAAGCCAGAAAACGGCACGAGGAGCTGGCCGCTAAAATCCGGGAGTACGATTATGCCTATTACGTGCTGGCCAAGCCGCTGATTAGCGACAGGGAATATGACAGTCTGTACCATGAATTGCTGGATTTGGAAAAAGAATTTCCGGAACTGATAACGCCCGATTCGCCCACCCAGCGCGTTGGCGGCCAACCGCTAAGCGAATTCAAGCCGTACCATCATGCCATCCCCATGATGAGCTTGGACAACACCTATTCACAGGAAGAAGTGCGCGAATTTGTGAACCGGGTTCAACGGCTTTTACCGGGCGAGAAACTAGTCTGGTTGCTAGAACCCAAAATTGATGGTGTGGCCGTTAATTTACGATATGAACATGGGATTTTGGTTGCGGGCGCCACTCGCGGAGATGGAGTCACGGGCGATGACATCACCGCCAACCTGAAAACCATTCGCAGCGTTCCTCTCCGTTTGGCGGGCCACTCGGCCCCGCCCGTGCTTGAAGTGCGTGGCGAGGTTTACATGACCAAGGCCGGTTTTCAAAAGCTGAACGCCGAGCGAGCCGCTCAAGGCGAGGAACTGTTTGCAAACCCGCGCAACGCCGCCGCCGGCTCACTAAAGCAACTTGACCCGCGTATTGTCGCCTCGCGCCCCCTTGACATTTTGCTTTATGGCATCGGCCAGATTCAAGGAGCGCCGCCACCATCAACCCAGTTGGATTTGCTTGAATGGCTGCGAAAACTCGGACTGAAAACGCCGGAGCGCACATGGCTTTGCAAATCGCTTGAGGAATTGATCAATGCAATTGCGGAACTGGACAAGGTACGCCGGGATTTTCCGTATGAAACCGATGGAGCGGTAATCAAGCTCAACTCAATTGCACAACGTGAACGATGCGGCGCAACCGCAAAGGCGCCCCGCTGGGCAATAGCCTACAAGTATGCCCCCGAACAGGCTGAAACCAATCTCAAAGACATCACAATACAAGTCGGCCGAACCGGCGCGCTAACCCCTGTGGCGGAGTTGGAGCCAGTATTGCTTGCCGGCACCACTGTCAGCCGGGCCACACTTCACAATGAAGAGGACTTACGCAGAAAAGACATTCGCATAGGCGACAGGGTTATCATCGAAAAAGCAGGCGAAATCATCCCGATAGTTGTCCGCGCAGTCACAGAAAAACGGACCGGACACGAAAAACCATTCCGCTTTCCTTCGCGTTGCCCGGAATGCGGCACTTCTGTCACACGTGACACAGCCGACGGTGAAGGCGGCGTCATCGTGCGTTGCCCGAATTACGATTGCCCCGCACAAATTCGCGGACGTATTGAACACTGGTGCTCGCGCGGGGCCATGGACATCGAGGGTGGCGGCGAGGTACTTGTCGCGCAACTTGTAAAAACCGGGCTGGTCCACGACGTGGCCGACTTGTACCAACTTAAACTTGAACAGGTGGCCTCGTTGGAACGGATGGGTGAAAAATCCGCCAAAAATTTTCTGGATGCAGTCGAAGCAAGCCGCAAGCGTGATTTGTGGCGGCTGATTCACGGGCTTGGAATTTTACATGTCGGTGCGGGGGTGGCCAAAAATCTTGCCCGGCACTTTCCAAATCTAGATGCGATAATGAATGCCAGCGTTGAAGAGTTGATGAAAGCCGAAGACGTTGGAGAAGTTATTGCTCAAAGCATCGTTCAGTGGACCAGCCAGGATCGCAACCGCAATTTGATCGAAAGGTTGCGCAAGGCGGGTCTGAATTTTGAATCCTCAATGCATCATTCAGCGGCTGCTGCCGGCCCATTGGCCGGGAAAACATTTGTTCTCACCGGCACATTGCCCTCCATGAGCCGCGAAGAGGCCACGGCAAAAATAGAGGCGCTCGGAGGCAGGGTTAGCAGCTCGGTTAGCAAAAAAACCGACTTTGTTCTGGCCGGCGAAGAAGCAGGTTCAAAACTTGAAAAAGCCCGGAAACTTGGCATCCCTGTCATTGACGAAGCTGAATTTTTGCGGATGTGCGGCAAATCCTGACTTGACCAAGTGCGTTCAAATGTATTAACTGGCCGCCTGAAAGAGAGCTTTATGAAAAAAACATCAACATCCATAGTTGGCTGGTTGGTTGCGTCATTGATGATTGGCGCCGCCCTGGCTTTATTCTTAAGCGTTAATGCTCATGCAGATGTCCGCATGCCGGCCATCTTCAGTGACAACATGGTGCTGCAGCAAGGCCAGCCGGTGCCGGTATGGGGCTGGGCCGACGAGGGGGAGGAAGTAACTGTAATGTGTCAGGGCCAGCGAGTAAGCACACAGGCCAAAGGCGGGAAGTGGATGGTCAAGCTCAAGCCATTGAAAGCCGCCGATGCCAGCGCGCCTGAAACGCTGACAATTGACGGCAAAAACCGGATTCGTTTCCAAAACGTGTTGATCGGCGAGGTTTGGATTGCCAGCGGACAGTCTAACATGGAGTTTCCGTTAAACCGTGCATTTGAACCACAAGCTGACATTGCCACCGCCACCAATGCCAACATACGCCTTTATACAGTTGAGAAAACCAAAGCCAGCGAACCGCTGGCAGACCAACGGGTTCGCAACAGTTGGCTGGAATGCAAGCCGGTTAACGCCACGTGGTTTTCCGCCGTCGGTTACTACTTCGCACGGGCACTGCAACAGGCTCGCAAGGTGCCAGTTGGCATCATCCACACCTCCTGGGGCGGCTCCCCCGCCGAAGTTTGGATGTCCCGCGATGTCCTTGAAGCCAATCCATCCTACCGCGCTGACATATTGGAAAAATCCGCCGCTCAATTGAAAAGTTTTCAGGAACAATTGGCAGCTTGGGAGAAGGAAACGGCTGAACTCAAAAAAGAAGGCAAACGCCAGACAAAACAACGTCCAAGAGAGCCGTGGGTTCCATGTCAATTGTACAATGGCATGATTGCGCCGCTGGTTCCATACGCTGTAAAGGGCGCCATCTGGTATCAAGGTGAATCCAATGCCGGACGCGCATGGCAGTATCGCACTTTAATGCAAGACCTGATTAAAAACTGGCGGCAGGTCTGGGGCCAGCAGGAGTTCACCTTCCTGCAAGTTCAACTGGCTCCATTCATACCGGGACAGCAACCCAAACCAACCGAGCCAGGGGAAAGCGCGTGGGCCGAGCTGCGCGAGGCGCAATTGCTGGCAACAAAGCAACTGCCCATGGTTGGCATTGCTGTAATTACTGATGTTGGCGAGGAAAGGGACATACACCCCAAGAAAAAGGCGCCTGTTGGCGAACGGCTGGCACTGGCCGCACGCGGCATCGCTTACAAGGAGCGCGGGCTTGTTTACTCCGGCCCGATTTACAAGTCCATGAAGATCAAAAAAGACCAGGTCTATCTGAGCTTTGATCATGTCGGCGACGGCCTGGAAGCGCGTGACGGCGAATTAAAGGGCTTCGCCATCTGCGGCGCCGACCGCAAATGGGTTTGGGCCAAAGCCACCATTGGCACCGGCAAAGATGCAAACCAGGTAATCGTAAGCAGCCCCAACATTCCCAATCCGGTGGCTGTTCGCTACGGATGGGCTGACTATCCCGAAGTTAATTTATGGAATAAAAACGGCCTGCCCGCCTCTCCATTCCGCACCGATGATTTCCCGTTGATTACAATGCCAAAACAGGCGGCAGCCACGAAATAACAAGCCGGTTCAACACTGCTGAAACAAGGCCATCGCAAGGCTTTCCCAAGATGGCAATGGGTTTTAGTGTCGTTTTCCGGAAACCATGGGAAGCGTTTTTACCTGCACAGCCCACGGCTTTGTTTTAATTAAACCCGAAAAACTGAGTTAAAAAAATCCCTTCTGTTATCAAGCGAAGCGTGGCGGGTTCCACACTGGCTATATGTGTAACTGCCGCGGTAAGGCGGCAGATTTCTCCGCCATCTCACGATGGCGGCTACAGAATTTTTTTGTACGGTGTAGAAGCCGTTCCTCTATCCACGTGGCTGCCGCCGTAAGGCGGCAGAGATTTGTCCGCCGGCTTACGCCGGCGGCTACAGGTGTTCTTGTGTGGGACGGTCTTGGGGCGGCGGGGGCGTGAACCGGTACTGTATTTGTTAAGATGAAAACCACTTCAACTTAATTTTTCGGGTTAAAGCCTTTGCCTGTCGCGCAATTCCATCCATAAGGACATCTCCAACGAGTCCCCGGGCTGAAGCTTGATTAGTTCTCCATCAGTGCGCCCAAAACAATTTGGCAAAGCCGTCCACGGTTCCAGACAGTAAAACGGGACAGTGGTACTTTCCGCCCACATTGCCATGTACTTGCACGCAGGGGCGCCCGAAAAATTCAAAATCACTTCCAGCCCCCCGGACGCGTCCACATAAGCAACCTCTGGCAGGCTGAAGTTGCCGAAAAACAAAGTCTTTGAAGCATCCTCAGCGAGGCTGATTTTCCATGGGCCGGTTTGTCCGGCGACAAACCGCTCCCAGTAACCTTCTGCGGTGAAGCGCGTAGCGCCCGCGATTTGCACGTAACAATCATTGCGGCGGCTGCCTGGCACCAATGGCGCTGCAAAATAAGGATGAAATCCGGCGCTCAATGGCATTTCCTCGCTGCCAGTATTGTTAATCACCAGCCGCCAGCAAAGCCGACCGCCATCGAGGCGGTATTCGAGCGTCAACAAAAAATCAAATGGATAACTCCCATGCGTTGTTGCATCGGACGCGAATTCCAGTTCCAAACCAACATCGGTTTGGCGCCTGATTTTCCACGGCCGGTGGCGCGCAAAACCATGCAGCGGCATTTGAAAAACACGCCCTTTCCATTCATAAAGCCACGGTCGCCCTTTCAGCACGTTGACGCTGACAGTTGGGAACAAGACCGGATTGCCGGCGTAGAGCCGCTTGGGATACTCCTCAAGAACATTCGGCGGACAATGCAACGCCTCAACCCACCCATAACGTGGCACATGCCGCGCATACCGCAGCAGCCAGCCGCCGTGCTCCGGGGCCACCACGGCAAAAGCCTCTCCTGTCTTAAGTGTGATTGGCGGCATGATGGGCGCACATTCTTTCTATTTCCAGAGCCTGCGAATTGTCCAGATCAACAAACCGCCGCTGATTGCAAAAGTTGCGGCCAGGATGCCGGCGTAATGCAGGCGGCCATAAAGCAAATTGCCAGTCATGAACAAGCCGCTCCAGATGGTGGCACATCCTGTCACCCAACCCAACAGGCAAAGCGGAATGTTTTCCCGACGCCCGGCCTCAGCCGCTTCCTCGTCTGAAATACCGGCTGCCTTGCGAACATATTCCCAGCCGGGGCCAAACGGGCGCACCTTGCGGTAAAACGCAATTAACGTTTGAAGCTCGGTTTGCGGCCCAAAATACGCAGTCAGCACCCAGCAAACAGTGGTGCACAGCACCGTCAGCACCAACGCCTTGTCAGTGGAAATCAACGGCAGCCCGCCGCCGGCCTGTGCGATGTGCGCCTTGTTGATCAAAAATATCACAACCGAGGCACTGAAGGAACTGATCATTGCCACGACCTCGCACCATGCGCTTATTCGCCACCAAAACCATCGTGCCAGATAGAGCAACCCCGTGCCTGCTCCAACCTGCAAGATCAAATTGAAAGCCTCCTGGGCCGTGTCCAACACAAACACAACCATGCTGGAAAATATGAACAAAAGCACCGTGGCCAGCCGCCCCGCGGCAACGTAGTGTTTTTCATCCGCATTCGGTTTGATGAAACGCCTGTAAAAATCATGCACCAGATAAGACGCGCCCCAGTTTAGATGCGTCAATATGGTGGAGGAATTTGCCGCAATCAGACCGCCAACCATCAGTCCCAGCCAGCCAACCGGCAGAAACTTCAACATCGCAGGGTATGCCGTATCATGACCAACCAACTTCGGGTCCAGATGCGGAAATGCTTTCTGAATATCCGACAATTCGGGGTAAATTATCAGCGAGGCCAATCCAACAAGAATCCATGGCCATGGCCGGATGACATAATGCGCAAGGTTGAAAAACAGCGTGCCGCCAAGCGCGTCCTTTTCGGTTTTTGATGCCAGCATGCGCTGGGCGATGTAGCTGCCGCCGCCCGGCTCTGCGCCGGGATACCACACCGCCCACCATTGCACCGCCAGCGGCATTATGAATACCGCCACCGCCAACTGCCAGTTGTTGGTAAAATCAGGCAGTAAATTTAAATAATTTATTCCACCCGGCCCTTGAAGGCGGGAAACCTTTTCAACAAGGCCCGAAAGGCCGCCTATCTCCGGCAGCTTGAGCGCAAACCACGCAGCCGCAATTACAGCAGCCATCTTGATGAAGAACTGAATCAAATCAATCACCAGCACGCCCCACAAACCGGCATGCGCCGCGAATATCACGTTGAGCACTCCCACCGCAAGCAGCGTCTGCCAGCGATCCAAGCCAAACAATACGCCCGCAATTTTGCATGCCGCCAGATTAACGCTGGCCATGATCATGCAGTTGAAAAACAGGCCGAGATAAACCGCCCGAAATCCGCGCACCACGCCGGCGGCCTTGCCGGAATAGCGCACTTCGTAAAACTCAAGGTCAGTCAGCACACCGGAGCGGCGCCACAGCCGGGCATAAAAAAACACCGTTGCAACGCCGGTCAAAACGAACGCCCACCATTGCCAGTTGCCGGCAACCCCCTGGGTGCGGACAAAATTGGTCACGAGGTTGGGCGTGTCGCTGCTGAAAGTGGTTGCCACCATCGAAATCCCAGCCAGCCACCAGGGAACCGCCCGTCCGCTGGCGAAGTATTCGGTAGTATTCCGCCCGGCGCGTTTGCCGAAAAACAAGGCCGGCAAAAAACAGATCACCAGCGAGCCTGCTATTACAGCCCAATCAAGCCAGTGCAGATGCATGAAATGGTTTTAACAGCCGTTTGCGCGTCCGAAAAGCCTGTTTTCAAATCTCACCGGATTTTAGCCGGGTTAATTTACCCGCCAGGTTTCGGCGCCGGGCTGTAAATTTTCCAGCAACCCTGATATCCGCGTTTGGTTTTACGTCTAATCCGGCGGGGCCAGCGCTTCCAACGTGCGTTTTGCGATGAGCAGGCCGGCGCTTTCCAAACGCTTCCCAGCCAGCGGCCCCTGGCTGTCTGCGGGATGATCCCGGAACACAGGATCATGCCATCCTTCGATGTTCAAATCTGAATCATAGCCAGACCGCACCAGGGTATGAATGATCTGCGCCCAGTCTGCCTGCCCAAGTCCGGGAAAACGATGTTCGGTAACGCCCGGATGGCATGGGCCGTAAAGCTCCAGCTTTTGCCGGTCAACCCAGGCATCTTTGGCATGGACATGGAAAACACGGGAACCAAATTTTTTCAAATTTGCCACCGGGTCAATAAACTGGCAGATGAGATGGCTTGGGTCCCACTCCAAACCAATGTTGGCGCACCTTGTTTTTTCAAACACTTCTTCCCAAACCGCCGTCTGCCCCATCATATTGTAATGCGCTATGGGCAGGTGATAAGGACCCTGCGGACAATTCTCAAACGCCAGCCGCACTCCACGTTCGCCGGCGTAATACGCCAAAGGCTCCCAAAATGCCAAAAGTTGCGAAATGAAATTGGAAAAAGGCTTTTGAAAAACCTGTCCGGTCCGCGGATTAACCTCGGTCTCAATCACGCCTCCTGCAAATCCAGCCACCGTTTTTATGCCAATAAAAGCGGCAACGTCTATCGCCCGCTTGAAGACCGCCTTGGCGTGCTTGGTTTGCGGTGGATGCAATGGATTCCCATAAAGAGCGCCGATGGCTGAAATGCGAATATCCCGCGTCTTTGCAGCATCGGCAATTTGCCCGGCAAATGATTTCCAGTCAGAATTCGGAGGGGCAGCCGGGCTTTCCTCAAAGCGAATCCACTCTACTGAACGAAAACCCAGACTGCGCGCCCAATCAAGCTCATCAACAGTGCCACGGACAAGTACGCCAACACGCATAAACTATGCCTCCGGAGGCGGCGCGGGGGCCTGCGAGTCTGCTGGCTGTGCGGATTGCGGCTTCTCTTCTGCCGCAACCTGGGTGGAGTCAGCAACTGCGGGCGGCTCTTCCGAAGCCTCGGCGCCTGCTTCAACATCGGATGATGGCGCGGCTTCCTCCTGTTCGGCAATTGCTGCCGCCTCCTCCGCCAGCGAAGCATCCGTTGGCGTCTCAGCCTCAATTGTTGCCTCCTGAGCCGCCGATGCAGCAGCCGCGGCGCCCTCCGGAGAAGGCGCGGAAGCAGGCACTGGTTTTGGCGGTTTGGGAGCGGGTTTCTTCGCCGTTTCCAAGGCGCCGTCCTCAAATTCAATCACGTGCCCCTGATGAATCAGCCAGTATAAATCGCTGATAACCGCCGCCTGTTCAGGTGTCGGCTCCGGCGGCGCCGGTTGCACTTCGGCGGCGGGAACATTCTCGGGCGTTGCAACTGCTGGATGGCCGGCTTCAGCCTGTGTATTTTCAGCCGGTTGCGCAACCGGCATAATTGGTATGGGCGGTGGCGGTGGTGTGGGCGCCAGCGCCTCAATCAAAACCGACCGGGTGCATTTCGGATGCGCATTGATGTACTCGATTATGTTGCGCACACCGGTTGACACCGGGCTGGCTTCCAAGTCCAGGTAGCGTGGATGCGCCACTGAAACATAAGTTATCGAGCGGCCCTTGTGCCCGCGTTTGAACAACTGCAGCCCTCGGTTGTTTAATTCCCGGCAAAGACTCTTTCCCAACTGCAGCGGAAAACGCCTCTGCTCTTCCGTGGTCTTGAAAACAAGCCTGCGCAATCCGGGACAACGAATCTGGCGCGCTGCCTGTCCAGACAGGCTGATGGACTCAACCTGCTGCACCACAGTTGGAAGGTGAGTCTGGCGGAAATGCGCCTCCACCTGGGCGCGTGTGGAAAGCCTCTGTGGTTCCGGAACATTCAGACATACGTATTCAGTCTTCCAGCTTTGCTCCTCAATCCACTTCTTGACCACCGCCTCGTCGCGCACAATGCGCACGCGGGCCTTGTAGGCTTCAAAAGGCATGTGTGAAAACCGCTCCGCATGCAGTTTTCGCAGGCGATTGGGATAATCATGGTAATTGGGCGGTCCCAAAATCTCGCCGCTCAAACCGCATTGCGCCACAAATGTGTACACTCCCTTGGGCGGGTCTGTTGGAATGCGCTCCATTTTGTAAAAGGTGTCAAAATGCCTTTCCAGCAGATGTGATACCGCTTCGGCCTCCGACAACCACAAAGTGTCATCCAGCAAACAATGAAAAAGCGGCTGCACAACCGTGCCATCCTCCTTTTTTATCGTGCTAAACGCGCAAACATAGCGCGCCGGATTCTGCAAAATCATGCGCGCTATTTCAAAAACAGGATATGAGCGCCCGGTAATCCGAACCTGTTGGACAAGCGACTCCACCACCTTTTCCTGAGGCAGGATTTCGATTTTAACATTCGGCAGCGGCGCCTCGTGACGCGGTGGCGACTGTCGGCGGGAACGCCTGTCCATGGGCCGGTCGTTTCGCCTGCCAGCCTGTGCGCCGGACCTTGGTGCTTCCACTGGTTTCGCAGGCGTGCCTGTCCCTTCAGCGCCCTGTCGCCTCGGTCCCGGCTGCCGCCACGAACCATCCCCCCGGCCCCGCTCCTGGCGGTTGCGGCCGCGCCTACCGCCGCCAAATTCCTCCTGGCCCGTATAATTGGAATAGCGATCGGCAGCAGGCGCCTGTTTCGCCCACGCTGGCAGAAACCATTTTTCAAGATTCAGCTCACCGTCATTCTCGCTCATAATTACTCATGTTCATCGCCAAACCGGCGGCTCGCAGCCGCCGCGGCTATTTTTTCCATTTCAAATCCGTTATTTCAACACCGCCACGCAACAGGTTGCCTTTTCATCCAGCCGGCGCAGCCTCACGCCCCGCATGCAACCTGGAAATAATTTGCAGGGTGAGCATGTGCCGATTGAATGGCGAACGCAAGTGTTCGTTGAATGAAAAACGCGCTTCAAAATGTCAAACCTCCGGACGCTCATCATCCGGTTCAAAACGGTTGCCCGCTACTTTTTGGGAGCTTCTTCCTTCTTCGGGCCGGTGTCCGGTTTTTTCTCCGTCTCTTTTTTTGCCTCGGCTTCCTTGCGGGCAATTTCCTCCAATGCGCCTGCCGGCGCCCTTGCGTTCAATTCATTTATGAGCGTTTCGGTGATGTCCTCCAGGTTGCAGTAAAGGAAAACAGGTGTTGACGCTGCTGATTCAGCGGAGGAATCAATGACAAGCGTGCAGCCCATCTCCCTTGCCTTGGCCGTAACCTGCTCGCGAAGCTCCTTGACTATGTTGTTTATGATTCGCATCTGTTTCTCACGCAGCGTGATCTGCGCCGTCTGCCTGAACTGCTCCAGCGCCCCCTGCGCCCGCCGCAAATCTGAAAATTTTTCCTCAGCCGCCTTTTTGCGTTTTTCGCGTTCCTCCGCTGAAAGCGCCTGGTCATTGGCGTTTTCGAGCAGTTTCTTGTACTCCTCCTCGGCCTTGTTTATTTGCTCGATGAGCGCGTTTTCCTCCCGTTTTGCTCCGCGTATTTCCGTATCAAAATCAAGCTGCGACCGGCGCGTCTTCCAGAAATTATCGAAGAGTTTTTTCATGTCCAGGCTGACCATGCGCGGCGCAGGGGCGGCGCCCTCGACCGCCGCCGCGCACGTCAACACAAGCAGGAATGCAACGAATTTTCGCACCATAAGAATCAGACTTTCACCATTTTAAAATTCGCGCGTGTAGCCCACGCCGAACTGGAATTTGCCGCTGCTCTTGTTGAATTGATCGTGGTGCAGCGGATATCCAAAATCAATCCGGAACGGGCCGATTGGCAGCCGGAGCCGCAAACCAAGGCCGATATCGTCGTAGAATGGCTTTTGTGGCACGCCATAGGCGGTGCGCCGGCTGAAGCTGAAGGAGCTGCTGTAAACATTGCCAATGTCATAAAAAGCCGCTACACGCAGCATCTCAATGACAGGCACGCTGTACTCAACCGACCCAAACCACATTGTATTGCCGCCTATTGATTCACCGATATTGTCATGCGGCGCAACATCGCGGTAATCAAACCCGCGCAATGTATAGGGGCCGCCCAGAAAATAGCGGTCAAACAACGGCACCCGAGTTGAATTGCCGTAAGCGGATACAGAGCCGATACGTGCGCTCAATTCCCAGAGGTGGCCCTCGGCAAAGCCCTTGATGTAGTGGGCATGTGACAATTCTATGCGGTAATAATCAGTATCGCCCATAAACGGCCCGCCGGCCACCTCCCCGTACAATGATGTGCGAAAACCTTTGGTCGGCAACGTCGGATGATTCCGCGTGTCATAAGAAAGCCCGGTGCCAACCTTCGATACAAGGCGGTAGCCCGATTCAAGCTTGATTTCCTGCGACGCCCAGTCGGCCACATTGACAATGCCGACGTTTTCAATCGTGTATGCAACCGTGCCCTTCAGATTTTCGTTACCAAACAAAGCCCGCGTCAACGAAAGCCGCGCGCCTGTCCTGCGCTCATCAAATATGTCCTTCACGCTGACGTAGTCCAGTCGCTGATGGAACAAATCCACTTGCAACTCAAGTTTGCGCTGCAAAAACCACGGCTCGATGAACGAAATCAAATAATCCTGGCTGACCGTTCCAACCTGGGCGCGCAGCCGCAGCTTCTGGCCGCCGCCCTGGAACAACGGCGGTTTGAACTTGGTGATGTCAAAGTTGCCCTGTGTAAACTCTACGTAACCTATCAAGGCGTCAAGCGAGCTGAAACCGGCGCCCACCGCTATGTTGCCGGTGGATTTTTCCTGGACGTTGACAATCAGATTTTTCCTGTTGCCCCTCTCCTGACCCGGTTCAGCCGGCTCAGAGCGTGTTTCAACTTTTTCAAAATAATTCAAGCCCTCCAGGCGGGCCTTGCTTTTCTTCACCCGCACCATGTCGAAGACTTCACCGGGAGCAACCGTCAGCTCACGGCGTATTACTTTGTCCTTCGTCTTTACGTTGCCCCGAATTTCGATTTTTTCGATGTAAGCCTGCTCTCCTTCCTCAATGTCGTACACCAAATCAATGGTGCCTTTTTCAACGTTTGGAGCTTTGATTGGAAAAACCCGGGTGTCAATATAACCCTTCTCGCCATATTTATCATCAAGAGCTTCAACATCAGCCTGCAAGTTTTTCGGACGAAACACCTGGCCCTGCGTCATCTTCAATACCTTTGCGAGTTCATTGGAGCTGTAAATGGTGTTGCCCTTGAATCCAATCGAACCCACACGATAAAGCCGGCCCTCAGTAAAAATGAATCTGACAACCACCGCCTTAGGCCCCAACGAGTCAACCTTCACCTCCTTCAAATCGAAGTCCACATAACCTTCGTTGCGGTAGAAATCCGCCAGCTTTTCCTTGTCATCATCCAGCACGTCATCCTTCAGCCTGCCGGTGCCGGTTACAAATGAGAAAAATTTCCGGGGCCTCGTCTTGATCACCTTCCGCAGTTTCTTTTCCGGAAACGCCTGCGCCCCGACAAACTCAACACGCGCTATTTTCACCTTCGGGCTTTCGTTGATTTCAAATGTGACGGTTGCCTTGCCGGACTTTTCATCCGGGCTGGGAATGGCCTTTACCGTGGTACGATGCAGGCCGGCCTTTTGGTACATTTTGAGAAGCTCCTGCTCATCGGTGAAAAGTTTCCGGCTGTCCAATGGCTCGCCCACCTTTGAACTGAGCTTGCGCATCAGCTTGGCATCGGAGAATTTTTTATTGCCGGTGAATTTGATGACAGTCAGCCGCAGCTTGCCGTAAAGCCGATACTCCAGCTCCACCCCATCGGCAGTCCGCTTCGGCTCCACCACCACCTGCTCAAAAAAACCGGTGCCGTAAAGATTGCGGATATCGTCATCAACAGCCGACTGGCTGAAATCATCCCCAACCTTGACGCGGATGTGTGAGCGGATGAGCGACTCGCTGGCCGGGGCCGGCGTGACGAATGTGACTGTTACTTTGGAAACCTTTGGCGCCAAACCCACCTGCCCTTGCAGCAATACCGCGCCCATCAACATTATGGCGCCAGCGGCGACAACCCATCCCCATCGTCTTTCCATGGCTCTCATTAATTTTTTCTTTATATCTCCGCGGCGCCCGTGTCAGCGTCAGCTTGTTTTCCTTGCTGCCTCCCATCCTGGGGCACATCCTCATCATCCACCTTGCTGACACCCTCAAACCGCGTCAAACTGCGCCGGAACCTCAACGGAATCTCTCCGGTTGGCCCGTTACGCTGTTTGGCAATGTACAAATTGACTGCTTCCACGTCATTTTGCAGCCCCGGCCCGTCATCCTCGTCATCCGACTTCGACTTTTCGGCAGGCGCCGGCTTGTATAGCAAACCCACAAGATCAGCATCCTGCTCTATGGCCCCCGACTCCCGCAGGTCCGACAGCCGCGGCTTGCGGCCCCGTTCCTTTTCCAGCTCGCGGTTCAACTGGCTCAATACCAGCACCGGCACCCGCAATTCCTTTGCCAAATCCTTTATACCCCTGGAAATGTCGGCAATCTCCTGTTGCCGGTTATCCCGGGCGCGGTCATCAGTAGAATGCAGCAACTGCAAATAGTCAATCACGAAAAGTTTTATTCCGTATCGCGTGTACATGCGCCGCGCCCGCGCGCGCAATTGCAATATGCTCATGTTGGAGGTGTCATCTATGAACATGGGCGAGTTGGTAAGCTCGCCGGCTGCCCGTGTAAGTAGCGGAAAATCCCGTGCAGCCAGAAAACCTTCGCGCATGCTGCGCATATTCACGCCCGCGCGGCTGCACAACATCCTCAATATCAACGCCTCCGCCGTCATTTCCAGGCTGAACACGGCGACTGGCAGCTTTTGATTCACCGCCACATGTTCGGCTATGTTCATCGCCAGCGATGTCTTTCCCATGCTGGGCCGCGCAGCTATCACTATCATTTCACCCGGCTGCAACCCGCACGTAATCCGGTCCAGATCATCAAACCCGGTTGAAATTCCTGTCAGTTGTCCCTTGCTCTGATGGTAGTTTTCAATGATTTTGATGGCCCTGTCCACCAAGTCTTTGACCCGCGCCTCACTGGAGACAATTGTTTCCTCGTTGACTTGCAGGACGGTGCTCTCAACCTCATCCATCAACTTGGGCACATCCCCTTCATAGTCGTACATTTTCTGGATGACTTCAGTGCAGGTGCTGATCATCCGGCGCAACTTGTATTTGTCCAGTACAATGGACAGGTAGTATTCCAGATTGGCCGGCGACGGTGTCGCATTCGTCAGGGAAGCCAAATAGGCCTCACCTCCGATCTTCTCCAACAAATTCAAATCCTTGAGCCGTTGCACAAGAGTGAGCAAATCAATCTGCTCATGTCTCTCATACATTCGGGCCATGACATTAAAAATCTCCCGATTCCGGTCGTCAAAAAATACGTTTTCGAATGTCTTCACCCGGCTGATGCATGCGCCAACGCATTCATTGGGCGAAAGCAACATGCAGCCAAGCACACCGCGCTCCGCACCTTCTGAGTGCGGCATCTGACGCTTCAGGACAACCGCAAGCGGAGTTTTTCCTTTCCTGCCGTTACGTCGTGACCTGTGCAAATCCGGTGCACCTTCATTCTTCTCAGAGTTATAATTTGCCATAACGTGTGCAAGTCAAAGTCCTCCGGCCCAGACCGGCAATACAGAAGTTTTAGCAAGTTACTAACATGGCCGGATTCAATAACTGGAAGTTGCCGGCATTAAAACGCAATCCAGCCAGTTCAAATCACGGGGCATTGACTTTTTGCCCAAGCGATTTGGCCCAGCGCATTGTGGAAGTGAATTTGGGCGACTTTGCGGGGTCATCGTCAAAGTATTCCAATATCCCCCAGCTACCCCACTTGCTCCAGGAACCAACCGATGAAAAATAGCAAAGCAAGTCTCCGCCCTCGCGCGCCCACGCCTGATAATATTTGTCATAAACATTGCCCATGCGCGGATGCCGGTTTGCGGCATGGAACAACTGTGTGATTGCGTTGTTGTTTTCAACACCCCCCACTCCAACCAGGTGCTGGCCGGCCTCGTAGGCTATTAGTTTAAGCCCGTACTTTTTGGCCACTTTTTTATTGTTCTGAATCCAGCGTATTGACTGCGGCAGCGAATTTGTCTCAAGAAAATCCATTAAATTGTCAACTGTCCAGCCTGCCACTGTCGCCTCATTCAACAATTTTCCTTCTTTGGGCACGTTGCAGGTGATGTAGGGAGCAATTGCAAGGGCATCGGCGTTTTTATACGCATCCTGCCACTCGACGATCCTCTCGGAAATATAGGAATTAGCCGCCTGCGAAGCCAGCACCCGCACCAGTCGCTCGCGTCCACCAAAAACTTCCTCCCAAATTTTGAATATCTGCACAGACCGGTAAGCCGTGAAACGCCAGCCGGCCTCCCAGTTTTTTTCAGCAAAGCCCAGCTTGCGTCCCTCCTCACCCGCCCAGCGCGACTGTGCAAACATTCCATTCCAGAGTTCATTCGAGTACTCGACATAGACCCTGCCTTTGGGATGCAGGCGGGCTTTGACTACTCTGGCAAATTCGCGCACGTAACCGTCATCCGCCAGGTGCGGCATGCAAAACCAGGCATCACATTGCAGCCGGTTGCACAATTCCACCATTATCTCGACCGGAATACCGGCGCGCGTCCAGGTTGCATCCTCAACCTTCGGCCTGTCTCCCCAATGTTGTTGTTTTGAGCCGTTGGTTTCCATCCAGTCCATGAATCGCAGGCAGGCAACTCCCTCCCATCGCTTCAAAAAAACCGGATGAAAAATTTGCTCCCGGTAATTCTTCTCAAAACCCGGCATTATCACCCGCAGATTTCGCGGGTAATTGGCCGGATTAACACTCTTCAGACGGACATAAAACGCGCCCTTTGAAGCATCCACTTTGAAAACTATGCGTCCCGGCTCGCGCGTCACAACAGTGCCATTGTTGAAATCGAACTGGCCATCGCCATCGTAAAGCAGCGTGTAATCGCCGGAAGGATAGTGCCCCTTGCTGATTGTGCACATGATTGTTTCGGCAAAACAATCCGGCTCAAGGCGCGTAACGTATCCGTTGGCATCCAATGCCAAAGCAGGGCCTTTGCCCCATGGCTGGCCTTTTTGCTGGCTTACCCACTGGCGCGATAAACGTGAAACATCCACAAATGGCAACTCCGTATTCCAGTCAGCCGGGCCGTTAAGATTCATCCCAAGCCGCGGGGTTGGAGCTTCGGCGCCAGGAGCAGTTTTCTCCACTGCAAAAAATCCTGCAACCGCCATTAAAAATATACAGAAACGCTTTTTCATCACGCACCTTTTGACTCCATTTAGGCCAACCAAAATTGAAATGGCAAACCATATTTCGGACATGACAAAATCATCAGGCTGGCTTCCAAACCCAGATTTTCACCGACATACCCAAAATCCAGGTTGCCTCCCGCCTGATGTCTGCGTAGAGTTTGCCGCGCGGCGGTTATCCGATGAAAACCACCGGACTCAAACAATTTGACACTATGGACAACAGTCAAAAACCACTGGTAGCAGTCATCATGGGCAGTCAATCAGACTGGGATATCATGCAGCATGCCACCCGACAGTTGGAAAGCCTCAATATACCATTTGAAGTGCGGGTGATTTCGGCTCATCGCACGCCGGATTTGCTTTTCGAGTATATCGGCGGCGCAGCCAGCCGGGGTGTGGAGGTTGTCATTGCCGCCGCAGGCGGAGCGGCTCATCTGGCAGGTGTAGCCGCCGCCAAAACCACCCTGCCGGTGCTGGGCGTGCCCATGGAATCGGCTTCTCTCAAGGGCCTTGATTCTTTGCTCTCAATGGTACAAATGCCGGCTGGCGTGCCGGTTGGCACACTTGCAATTGGCAAACCGGGCGCAATCAATGCCGCCTTGCTCGCCGCAGCCATACTCGGCTTGAAACATCCTGAAATCCGCGCTGCTTACGAACAATTCCGCCGCCAGCAAACTGAGAAAGGCGTGGCAAATTCCACTGCGAAACTGGAATATCGCCAGACAAAATGACCCCGGCAAATGACTGAACAGCCGCGAAAACTTCGGCGGTTCCGGACGCGCTTTTGGAGTTGTTCTGGCTGCCTGCAAATACAATAATCCGGATGTGAACAGCATGAATCAGGGAAAATCACGCCGGCAGTTTTTGGGACGCCTTGCTTTTGCGGCAGCCGCCGGATGTACGGCGCCGATGTTCGTTCCAGCAACAGCGCTTGGGGCCGGTGACAGGCCATCCGCCTCCAACAGAATCACCATCGGCTTCATCGGCACTGGCCGGCAGGCCATTTACGCAAACATACCCGGATTTTTGCGCGAGCCTGACGCCCAGTGCGTGGCGGTGTGCGACGTGGACTCGTGGCGGATGGAACTTGCCAGGAAAAACATCGAGTCATACTACGCCGAAAAAACCGCCTCAGGTCTGTACCGCGGATGCGCTGTCTTTCGCGACTGGCGCGAACTTTTGAACCGGAAAGACATTGACGCGGTGATGATTTCAACCCCTGACCATTGGCACGTGCTGATCGCGCTGGCTGCGTTGCGGGCAGGAAAAGACGTTGCCTGCGAAAAACCGCTCACACGCAACATCGCCGAGGGACGCAAGCTGAGCGATACCGTCACCGCCACGCGCCGCGTCTTCCGCACCGACAGCGAATTCCGCTCAAACAAAAGTTTTTACCGCGTCGCCCAACTCGCGCGGAATGGAAAACTCGGCAGGCTGGCGAGGATAATAGTCGGGCTGCCCAAGGACCCAACCCTTCCGCAACAGCCGGCCATGCCGGTGCCGGAAGAACTCGATTATGAGATGTGGTTGGGACCTGCTCCAGCCGCTCCCTACACCCTGCAGCGGGTGCATCCACGCCATGACGCCCGCGGCCGCCCCGGCTGGCTCTGCATCAGGGATTACGCTGATGGCATGCTTGCCAATTGGGGAGCGCATCTTAACGACATCGCCCTTTGGGCCGCAGATTTGGAGCATACCGGCCCGGTTGAAATCCAGGCCAAAGGCAAATACCCGCCCAAAGAGAATTTATGGAATGTATTTCTCGAAATTGAGGCGGAATTCAAGTTCGCCAACGGCTTGCAATTAATCTGCAAATCCGACAAGCCATTTTTGCGCATCGAAGGCTCCGAAGGCTGGATACAGGTCAAATATCCCACTGAAACCGAAGCCGAACCGGAATCATTGTTGAAATGGCAGCCTGGCCCGAACGATTTGATTTTGCCGTACAAATCTTCGGAAAAACGGGATTTTCTCGACGCGGTGAAGGCGCGCACAACCCCATTGTACGATGCCGAGGCAGGACATCGAAACACGTCACTCTCACATCTTGCGCTTGCTTCAATGGAGCTTGGCCGAAAGTTGAAATGGGACCCGTCACGCGAAATCGTTCTGAATGACGAAGAGGCCAACCGGCTGCTTCAACCGCGTCCAATGCGGCAGCCGTGGAAACTTTGACAGTTGCCCCTCCTCCAGGACAGCTCCAGAGCAAGCGCAGCTTGAATGATTCCGCGGCGCAGCGCTCAAGCCTGCGTTTCAGCGACCTTCAACGTTTGATACAGTTCAAAGGCCTGTTTCGGCGGCATCCGGTCATGGACAACAGCCCGCAGCGCCTGAATCATGGCGACTGGCGATTCGGCTTGGAAAACATTCCGGCCCATGTCAACACCGGCTGCGCCTTGCTCCAATGCCTTTGCTGCAAATTCCAACGCCTGCTCTTCAGGAACCTTTTTCCCGCCGGCAATGATTATGGGAACCGGGCACGAGGCTGCCACGCGCTCGAAATAAGGCTCGCAGAAATAAGTTTTGACAAACGTGGCGCCGTTTTCAGCGCAAATCCGGCATGCCAGCGAAAGATAGCGCCAGTCGCGGGTCAGTTCCTTGCCAACCGCCGTCACGCCCAGCGTGGGGATGCCGTATTTCTGGCCCAAATCAGCGGTGCGCACGAGGTTGGCAATCGTAACCGCCTCAAACTTGCTCCCGATGGCCGCCATCACGGCCAGAGCAGATGCGTTGAGACGAATCGCATCTTCAATGTCCAGTATGCATTCATCATTCAGCTCGGTCAGCACCGTGGTGCCGGCGGAGTAGCGCAAGGCAACCGGCTTTCGCGAATCCGGCGGCACAATGGAGCGCAAAGCCCCTCGTGTGCACATGAGGCAGTCCGCGTACGGAATGAGCGGCGTGATGGTCAAATCCATCCTTTCGAGGCCGGACGTAGGCCCCATGATGTAACCGTGGTCAAACGCAAGCATCACAGTCCGGCCCGAACGCGGATCAAAGATGCGCGCCAAACGGTCCTGCATTCCCCAGTCGAGGTGATTCAGCCCCTTCAGGAAAAAGGGTGAGCTTTTCACAGGAATACCAATTCCGTAATCAGTGGATTCTTTGTTTTGATCAATATCAGGCATAAACAGAGTCTTTCTTGTTCAGTTAAATGGATGCAATGGCCTCGCCAAAGCCCTTGAAAATCAGCGACACCGATGTCGCGCCGGGATCGGCATGTCCCAGCACCCGGTCGCCCAGGTGCCGCGCGCGGCCAAATTTTGCGCGCATGTTTTTGGTTGCCTCGGCCCCTTTTGCCGCCGCCTCCGCCGCCTGCTTCAATGCGCCGGCAATACCGGCGGAAACCGGCGCGGCCTTCAAGGCATCAAGCGCCGGCAGCAAGGCGTCCATCATCGTCTTGTCGCCCACGCGCGCCCGGCTTTGCTTCTGCATTTTGGCAATGCCGGCCTCGAAAAGCCCCACAACATCGGCAAACCCAAGCTCGGTTTTGCCTGCCGCAGCCTCGCTCATGCCCATGAAAAACGAGCCGAGCAGCGGGCCTGTGGAGCCGCCATCACAGCTCATGACCGCCCAGGCCACCTTGCCAAACAAAGCCTTCAAATCCGGCCCCGGGCTTTCGGCGAGCGCTCCAACCGCCTTGTCCCACGCGCGAAGCATCGCCGCTCCGTGGTCTCCATCTCCCACCGCCGAGTCAAGCTGCGAGAGCAGGGATTGATTCGCCAGAATTTGTTCGCGGGCGGCCTTGATCATGGCGCGCCAGTGTTCATGCGTCAGACGTTCAATCATGTCTTCAAAAGCAAAACAACTTTTTGATTGTGTCAGTCAACCTCTCCCAATCGCCGTTGCTGAGTTTATTTGACCGTGTATGCCGGGGTGTCGCACGGCATTTTCCAATACTTCAAAAGCTCGTCATCCATTTTAGCAACCATCATCTGGAAGCCGGCCATTTCCTGAACCGTAAGCCATTCGCCGCAATATGTGGCGGCGATTTCAATGCCCTGGGCGTCGAGGAATTTTTTGCAACCCCGCAGCACGATGTACAGCTCCATCAAGGTGGTTGCGCCGCTGCCATTGAGCACCAACATAATTCGATCCCCTTTGCCTGCCTTGATGGCGGGTAAAAGGCGGCTTAGCATCATTTCCGCCGTCTTGTCGGCTGTCGCAATCTTGCATGGGCCTGTGCCGGCCTCACCATGCTGGCCCATGCCGATTTCCATCTCGTCATCCGCAAGCTCGAACAGTGCGGTGCCAGTTGCCGGGTGAGTTGCGCAACGCATTGCAACCGCCAGCGTGGCCATCTGATCGTTGAAACGGCTGGCAATCTGAAAAACTTCGTCCAGGCTTTTTCCAGCCTCGGCTGCCGCGCCGGCAATTTTGTACAAAGGGATGCAGCCCACCAGCCCGCGCTTGTCTTCCGCCGGAGCATCCGCTCCGGCTGCGATGTCTTCATGTGTCAGAAGCATACGGACATTAAGACCTTCATTGCGGGCGGTCTCCATTGCGATGTTGGCGCTCATCACATCGCCTGCGTGATTCAAAACCACAAACAAGACGCCTGCAGGGCGATTGGCCATTCGCAGCGCCTCGATGACTTTTGGCGGGCCGGGCGCGGCGAAGATGTCGCCCACCACGCTGTAGTCCAACATCCCCTTTCCCACAAACCCGCTCAGCGCCGGCTCGTGGCCTGCTCCCCCGAGGGTCACAATGGCCACCTTGTCCGACGGCTTGGACCGGGCGCGGCACACGATTTTGTCGCTTTTCACCACGATCTTGCCGCGGTGCGCAATTGCAAAACCCTCGAGCAGCTCGGCTGTCAAATTCGCCGGGTCATTGATGAATTTTTTCATTGTGAACATAGGGCCTCCTTTTCCGGCAATTTTTTACGAAAATTGAAGATATTCGACAGGCGCGCCGTCTTCGACAACAAACGCAACCCTGATGCCAGGCAGCGGTTCAAAAGGTTCCACAATAACCTGACGGCCCTTTAACGCGGCGTCCAGGTTGTCAACCGTAAAGGCCGCATGCGCCGTTGTTTGGAGCAACCGGGGCAAGGTGCAGCCCTCTTCAGGGCGAATCCATTCTATCCCGTGCTCAGTCTTGCTGGCGTCGGTGATGTATAGTTTGATTGATTCCAGATAAATTTCGCCCTCGTGTTTCTTCCGCGTGGGAATGCCGATATGATGAAAGTTTTTTCGCATAATTCAGTGGTTAAAATTTGACATTTGGATTTGTAAATCGCAGCCCGTCATTGTCGTGGAATGAGGCATACTCGCTGACAATCGCCCCGGAAGGTCCGCCCATCATGAAATGTTTGGCCGTCAGTCTGTTGAGTGTGCGAATCTGGCCGGCCACCATTTCGTAGCATCGTTTGACGGTTATGTATTTCTCCTGGCTTTTCGGCAGAACCAGGTTTGCCGGCGGCTCGTTGCCTTCCTCGCCAAAGGCATAAACGCTGCCGTGCCGCACCTGCCAGCTTTCCATCTTGGCCTTTCCCTTTGCCGTGGCCTCGTGCGCGTGCTCGACAATCATCTGGCCGGGCAGCAGGAAAATTTCATGGGCAAAATAATTGTGCTCCTGCGAGTTGACCCAGAAAATGCCACCCATGCCAACGTTCACAAAGTCGCCCAGGCCAAAATCCGTGACCCAGAAATCGGTCGCCCACATTTTGGCATGCTCAAGATGCAGCGGATAGCCATGCCGCCGCATCATGTCCAGATAGGCTTCCCTGGCCTTTTCCACCTGGAATTTTCCGGCGCTGTAGAAGTCTTCGTTTTTATATTTTGGTAGTTTTACAGTTTTGGTTTTTACAGTGCTCATAGTTTTCTCCTGTCCAAAGCCCAGGCCGCCGCCGATGGCTGTTGCAGCCGCCGCGGCAACCAGTTTGAGATGTTCCCGTCGTGTTGTCTTCATAAAATGTTTAAGGCCGTTTCTAGTCCAATATGACCACCCGGAAGCCCACATTGTAAACTTTCTGCCACGCCGGATAGTCCAGCCGCGAAGCGGCTCGCGCTTCTTTGGGACGGTCGGCCCAACTGCCGCCCCTGACCACCTTCCGGCCCTCATTCTGCTCATCAAATCGTGATGCATTGGGTTGATATGGGTATGGACGGTAATTATCCAGAGTCCATTCAGCCACATTACCAATCATGTCGTACAAACCCCAGATATTTGGCCTGTACTTGCCAACATCCGCCAGATGCACCTCCCCATCGTTGAACCGGGCATCCTTGGGCACAAAATCCCAAAACTTGTCTGGATTGGGTATCGGCTGCGGATTTACTCCAGACACAGCCAGCCGGCTCAGGGAGGCATCCGCAAGGTTGGCTGTCGCTGAAAAGTCCGTGTCCACCCCGCCGTAATACATTGGAGACGCGGCGCCAGCACGGCACGCCCATTCCCACTGCGCCTCGGTTGGCAGCGTGACTTTTCGCCCTGTCCGCGACGACAGCCAGCGACAGAACTGCATTGCCTCCTTCCAGGAAACGCGAATAACCGGTTTCTGCGGGAAATCCATCAAGTAGCCAGGCTTGACCTGGTCTTTGTAGTGCATGTCGTAATAGCCGTTTTTATGAAGCGGGTCGAATCGCTGATATTGTTGGAGCGTAACCTCGGTGGCACCAATCCAGAATGGACGTTCAATCTTGACGCGAGCCATTGGATACTCATCGGGCGCGCCGTTTTCGCTGTCGCCCATCGCAAATTCCCCTGCCGGGATGTGCCTGAACTTCATCACCACCCCCTGGCCCAAATCGAGCTGCATTTCAATCTCGCCCAGGGCCTCCTGAAGGCGCTTTGCCTTCTCCGCACCAAGCGGCCAGCCATCGAAAACCAACACCGGAGGCCGCGGCGGCATTGGCGGCGGCGCCACAAACGGCCTCCTCCCAGGCAGCGGCGGCAGCGTTTCTATGTCCTCATCCACATTTGCGTATTTCTTTTTGCACTCGTAACGGCGTTTTTCAAAATCAGCCGGTATTTTGTGGCCCTCGCTGAACGAGCCATAGGCAGGCACGTTCAAGTCAATCCAGGTAATAAGCCTGTCCCAGGCTTCATCATCCAATTTTACATTGTAGTGGCCTTTCTTGAGCATCTGCACCAGGAGGCTGGTATCAGCGTGAAATTCCAGCGGCGTAAGCGTGTGGTAATCCCCCTCAGGCCCGTTGCGCCGAATCCATGGATGCAACTCCAAATAAGACTTGGGCAGCGACGTAATACCGCCACTTGTGCGGACGATGTTTGTCTCGGCGAAGTTTGGACGACCGGGCTGGCCGTTATGACAGCCTGAGCAATACTGGTCGAGCACCGGCTGGACCTCGCGCAGAAAGCTAAAGCCGCGTTTTGGACCGCGCCATGGTGTGGGCGCCACCGGCACTGCGCGTGAAGCCAAAGCCGGCTGCAAAGTTGATGATTGATTCTGCCGCTCATGGCAACCGACACACGAAACATATTCGCCTGGCATTCCCACAAACCAACTGCGAAATATCTGCAACGCCTTTCCTTCATTATCAAGAGGCTGCACTGCCACCGGTATGTTTGCTGGAATTGTGAACAAAGCCGAGCCGTCAGGTCGCAATGGCACCGTGCCGATTATCCGCCGCACATCCCAAGGGCCTTCCATTCCAACGTAGTAATGCCCGCCCATGTTGCGGTAGGAGTACTCATATTGGAACAAGCGCAGGCTCTTGACAGTCCCGCGCGGCACGCCTTTCAAACCGTCGCCACTGTATATGTCATGCAAATAAACCACTGCATTGGTTTCGTTGAGGCGGACTTTGTCCGGGATTACCGGCGGGCGCGGCGTGGGTTTCAACGGCAACGGCTCGAACAGCGCATACCCGGGCACTTCCTTCAGCAAAAGCATGTTGTCAAAAACGTCCACCAGATAAATCCCCCAACGCGATTGCGGGGTCGGCTTTGCCGAAACCAAAAAGTGTTTGTCATTCAGCGGATATGGATGGAGGAACTTCGGCCATGAGCCATCCACAAGCGTGTCCTTTGTTGGGCCGACAACCGGCTGCCCCCAGCCCGGGATGCGCTGGACTGCCCCCTTGTCTTCCTGCCGGCCACGCGATGCATCGAACAGTATCAGCTCGCCCATCCGCGGCACGCCGTGATGGCCGGAAACAATGCCAACAAACATGGTTTCACTGCCGGGAATCGGGCGCGCAAAAAACAGGCTGTTCGGCCAGTAGGAATCGCTTCCGTAATACTCGGCTTGACCGGTGCCATCCGGATTCATGGACATAAGAACGCGGCTGAAATAATGTGCCGAGTCGGTGTATTCCCAACGCAAATACATCACGCGCCCATTCGGCAGCATAACCGGGCACCAATCATTATCCTGATCAAAGCACAATCGCCGTATATTCGTCCCGTCCGCATTCATGATGTGCAGGTTGGCCACATAATCAGAACCACCAACACACGGCACACCCTGGAATGTGGACGATGAATCGTAAATTATCCGCCCATCCGGCAAATAAATGGCATCATAACTGTCTATATCGGGTTCAGTCGCCGGAGTGACCTGCCGCAAGCCGGTGCCATCCACCTTCACCTCAAAAATCTGCCAGCGCCCATGACTGCCAATTGATGAGAACAGCATTTTGTCGGCATCATAATTCAGGTCAACATCGCCAACCCAATAGTTGGTTGCCGGTTTGTACAAAGTTTTGAGCGGCGCACCCGGTTCCTTGTAAGCCATGGTTGCAATTTCGTTTTCCACACGCGGATTCATGCTCGAATTGCCCTGCCAGTTGTGTGGCAGCCCAAGATTGCTTTCGTGGCGTTTGACGACCAACAGCTTCTCAAAATCCAGCAGCGGATTCTCCAACAGCGCCTTTCTTTGCAGCTCAACCCATCGTTGCGCCAGCGCCAGCGCCTTGGCGTCACCGGTTGCGACTGCCTTTTTCACCTCAGGCCATTCCTTCTCAATCCGGTCCAGCTCTTTCAGATACTCCGGCCCGCGCGGATAGCGGTCTGTAAATGAGCGAGTCAAATCTTCCACTGCACGCCGCAGGGCCGGCAAATTTATCGCGTCCAAACTCGCCACCAACTGGTCCTGGGCGCGAACTTTGCGCGCCACATCAAGAAACAATTCCAGCCATGCTGTGTTTGTTGGCGACGTGCCGGCCCGAACCAGTTCTTCAAGGCGCTTCTCAATGTTTCCGCCGTCGGACAGCCGTTTCAGCAGATTCCTGATCGCCCTTTGTTCCATTTCGGTGCTCTCGGGCTTTTGAAACCATTGTTCGCCGCCCGCAAAATAGGTACGGAACATCTCCGTTTCTTCGGGAAATTTTGAGGCCACACCATCCAGCATCCCGCCGTAAGACGTGCCCGCCTGATAATAAAAACCACATTCGCCGCTTATATTGTAAATCTTGAGCAGCAAATAATTGGTTCCTGGTTTGATGTTAAGCGTGACTGTGTCCTGGTCGGGTGCCGCCCCGCGCGCAACATTTCGCGCCAGCAATTTCTCGCCGTTGAACCACACTGCCAGCCCATCGTCGCTCCCAAGGCTGGCGACAACCTTGCCCGGCGCCTTTGCGGTAAGTATCCGGCAAAGATATGTTGCTGTATTTGCACCGGCTTTCAGTTGATTGACAACCCCGTTCTGGTTATTCCTTTTCAGTTCGCTCCACAATGGTCTCCCATTTGGCCCCTTCGCATCCAAATTAATGCTGCCTTTCTCGGGCCACTGCGCGTCATCAAACGACTTTACTTGAAACGGCCCGGCGGTGAACCATTGTGACTCATGCGCCTTTACACTTCCCAAAACCTGCGCCCGCCGCGCAAGCATGGCCGCCGGCCAGCCAGACGCCCCGCCAGATTCAGCCAAACACTCCCATGCTATGCACCCAGCCGCGAGGATGGCGGCGACTAACCCGACCTTGAAACTATTTCTCATGTCCCAGTTCCTTAATGGCTTGGCAGACTTGCCCGCTCTATCAATAAACAGAGCGTTTGACGCCATATTAGGGGCGTTTATTGAATTTTTTTGACAGCCTGTCACTCAAATTTGAAATGACGCATTGCCTCCAGCGCCTGTCTCAATTAACGCCCAAATTCTTGACGCTGACCTTGCCGAAAACCCTTCTGACATGTCAAGCAAGACTTATCAAAGTGAACAAATCAGCCATCGGTAAGCATAACTTATTTTGCCGAAACACCTGACGCAGAGCTTTTCGATGTCGAAGGCGCCGCCTCTGATGCAGGCTGATTCGGCTGCGTATGCCGGAATACCCGGCTTGCAAGTTTAAGCAGCATCTTGCCGGATACGCGCAATTTCCATTCCTTTCGGATAAGGCCTTTTGATGGATGCCCGGAGCGCCAGGTTTGCATTTCGCTTTTGAATTCGCCGAAAGATGTGGTAGTGGCCAGCCGCTGAATCATTTCCAAATCGCTGGCGAAACTTTCCTTGTCCCAGAGAAAATACAGCCGCGCCAGCCAGGGATGTTCCGGATGCATGCACCTTACCGCCACGCGCTCCACGTATTTTTCCGGCGGACAATTGGCATAAGCGCAAAAGCGCTCCTTAAAATTCATCAACTGCCCTTCTGGCTTTTTTTCCTGTTCCACGATGCGACATCGGTACCAAAACTTTCGCCAAAAATCAATCTTATTCTGGATGCCAGAACAAAGTTGACAATGAAATGGCTTTGGTTAACTTAACGCCATGGCACAGCGCCAATTCAAGCGCATGTTTGGCCTCGCACTCCGGGGTGCTTGCGCTTTTTTGGTCAGCCTTGCCATATTGGTCTGCTACCTTGCCGCCGCCAATCCACAATGGCACGAATTTTTTCACCATGTAAAAAGCAGTGATGGCGCGCCTGTTTCAAGTTCAACGGGCAGCGGGCATCAATGTGCCATACTGTCTTTTGCCAAGGGGTTGGTGGAAAGCATGCAATCCGGAATACCCTCAACAACGTGGCTTGGGCAGGATTCCATTCGATCTTTACCTTCGAAAACCATTTTCCTCCCGGCAATAGATTACCAATTATTGCCTTGCAGGGCGCCGCCAGCCTAAAGGATCCCAATATCCAGGCCGCGCTTTGCGCGGGCGTTTCAACTATTTTGTCAATTTTGTTTGTTTTGCCGGTTTTGAGCCGGTTTCAGTTCACAATCTAATCGAAATAACAGCCATGAAAAAGATATGTTTGACACTTGCCGCCATCGGGATGGCGGCTGTTCTGGGCGCAGCCGGCGCCCCCGATACCAACCGGCTGGACGCGTTGGAAAAACAATTGCAAGATGCGCAGGCTGCATTTGAACGCACCGTAAGGGAACATCAACAGTTGATGGAATCGCTGCGGCGCCAGATCGAAGCCCTGCGCGCAGCGCAAACCGGGCGCACCAACATTGAATCGCCGCCCTCAACCATCGGGCAGGGTTCAAAAGGAGAACCTGCTTCACCCGCAGGGACTGCTGCGGCTTCCACTGCCGAAAAAAGCAGTTGGACACCCTCTTCCCCAATCCGGCTTCAGCGTGGCAGCGCGTACATGGACATTGGAATGGTAACAACACTGGCATTGGGCGGCTCAACAGCAAAGGACATCGAAGGCGGGCTGCAGTTGGGCGGGCACGACCCAAACCAGCGCGGTTTTACTTTGCAAGGTATGGAACTGAATTTTGCAGGGGCTGTTGACCCATATTTCCGAGGCAACGCCAATGTTGTTTTCATGCTGGACTCAGCGGGCGAATCGCATGTTGAGTTGGAAGAGGCATGGCTGGAAACGGTGTCGCTGCCCGGCCGCTTGAAACTTCGCGCCGGCCAGTACCTGGCGGAATTCGGACGGCAAAATCCCACACATCCGCATACCTGGGGTTTTGTGGATACACCACTTGTTTTGGGGCGGTTTTTAGGGCCGGACGGCATGCGTGGTTTGGGGGCGCAGCTTTCCTGGATTGTGCCCACGCCGTTTTATTCTGAGCTGTTTCTGGGGGTCTTGAACAGTCATGGTGAAACCATGTATAGCTTTCGCTTTGACCACGAAGATGAATTATTCCTGGGACGCCTCCATCAGGGCGGGCGGGTCAAAGGGCTGGATTACCTGACTTTTGTGCCGCGGTATGCGGCCTCGTTTGATTTGACTGACAATCAGACCTTGCTGGCCGGGATTTCAGGCGCAATCGGCCCAAACGCATCCGGCTCACGCGCACGCACTTTTATTGGGGGCGTGGATTTGTACTGGAAATGGAAGTCACCCCGTCATCATGCCGGTTTCCCATTCGTCTCATGGCAGACAGAGGCGGTTGTACGGCGGTATGAAGCCGGCGCATTTTCAAATGCAGCAGATGATTTGAATGGCAGCGGGACTATTGATCCGGGAGAAGCAGACCTGTATGGCGATGGCTCGATAAGAACACTGCCGCGTGAATGGCTCACCGATTACGGCCTTTATTCACAATTACTATGGGGCTTTAAGCAACGCTGGGTTGCCGGGCTTCGCGCCGATTGGGTTGCTTCTGATGTCGCCCGCTACGAAGCCATTTGGGGACGCGATCCTGAGCGCGCACCGCGCTTCCGGCTCTCGCCAAATCTGACTTTTTACCCAAGTGAGTACTCAAAAATCAGGCTCCAGTACAACTATGATTACCGGCAACGATTGGGGCCGGACCATTCAATCTGGTTGCAGTTGGAATTCTCACTCGGAGCGCATGCAGCACACAAATTCTAAAACAGAGAGAATAACATGAAAACCAAACAAATCACATTGACAATATTGGCGTTTGTGGCCGGCCTTGGCGCCGTCCCTGCCGTTGCAAAGCTCAATGTAGTGGCCACCACCCCCGATCTCGGCTCCATCGCCGCCGCCATTGGCGGCAGCCAGATTCAATTAACCATCCTGGCCAAGCCCACTGAAGACCCGCACTTCGTGGACGCCAAGCCAAGCTTTGCTGTAAAGCTCAGCCGGGCTGACGTGCTGATCGAAGGCGGCGCGGAATTGGAAATTGGCTGGCTTCCACCACTGGTTGATCAGGCAGCCAATCCCAGGGTTCGCTACGGTTCTCCAGGCCGTGTTCTTGGCAATCAGGGCGTAAGCATGCTTGAAATTCCGGAAATACTTGATCGCTCCAAAGGCGACATCCACGCCGCCGGCAATCCGCATTATCTGACGGACCCGGCAAATGCCAAAATCCTGGCTGCAAGACTGGCGGAAACTTTCAGCCAGTTGGACGCCGCCAACGCGGCCACCTATCGCGCTAATCTGGCCCGATTCACCACAACGCTGGATGCAAAAATGGCCGAGTGGCTGAAATTGATGGAGCCGCACCGCGGGCGGCATGTCGCGGCATATCACAATTCATGGGTTTATTTTGCAAAACGATTCGGGCTGGTGATAGAGGATTTCCTCGAACCCAAGCCGGGCATCCCGCCAACTCCAGGCCATCTGTCAGCCGTCATCGCCAAAATGAAAGCCGAACGCTGCCGGGTCATAATTTGCGAGCCGTACCAAAACCGCAAAACGGCCGAAAAAGTGGCGGCGGAAACCGGCGCCATAGTAGTTGACGTAACGCAATTCCCCGGCGGCGTCAAAGGCACCGAGGAAGGCTACATCGCCATGATGAACCATCTGGTTGTCTCGGTTGCCAAAGCTTTGGATGCCGGACGCTGACCGCCACCAGCCGGAACCAAATTTGTCATTCACTGTCGCATTGCAAAAGCAAAAGGCTTTTGGCTAAATGTGCGGGTGATGCGACGCGTTTTGTTTTGTGCGCTTTTGATTGCCGCCTGTATAGGCATGGCCGCGCCGGCTCCAGGCCCGGACGACCTTTACGTCAACATTTACGAGCTGATTCAGCAGGCCGATGAACTTAATGACAAGGGCAAAGGCGCTGAGGCCCTCACCAAATACCTGGCCGCGCAAACCGATTTGAAGAAACTGCAAGCCGCTCATCCGGACTGGAACAAGGGCGTGGTTAATTTCCGGCTGAACTATTTACAGCAAAAAATCGGCCCCTTGCTCGAAAAGTTCAGCCCCCCAGCCGCACCCCCGGCCCCAGTCACACCGCCCGCGCCGGCGCCAACGCCAGTTGCAAAGCCATCAACCCAGCCAGCCGCCCCGATTGCACCGGCAACTCCTTCGGTGGATGCCCAAAATCAAATTGCGATTCTTCAGGAACAGCTCAAACAATATCAGGCTGATGTTCAAATCCTCCAAGCCAAGTTGCGCGAAGCATTGAGCGTGCAGCCAGCCGCGGTTGACCCCAAGGAGCTGGCCAAAGCCGAGGAAAAAATCCGGCAGTTGGAGAAAGAGAAAGATTTGCTTCAAGTAACCCTTGCGCAGGAAAAAAGCAAGGCGGCGCAAATGATTGACCCCGCCCAATTCCAGGAGCAGAAGAAATCTCTGGAACAAGCCACCGAAAAACTCGCCAAACAGGAGGAGCTGCTCGCAGCCGCCAAACGGGCCAATGAACAGTTGGAACAACAACTGCGCGATTCCAGGGCACGCTCCGATCAATCCGTAAGCAAGGAAACCCTCCAGGCCGCTCAAAAGGGGCTGGAAGAGGCAAATCTGGCGCTGGCCAAACGCGAGCAGGAGCTGGCCGCAGCCCGTCTGGAGCGCGACACCATCAAAACCACGCTGGAACAAACACAACGCCAGCTCGCCTTGCAAACCGAAACCGCCGGCGCGCTGCTTATCCAGAAGGAAACCCTGGAAAAACAATTGAAGGAGGAACAGGCGCGCTCCGCAAAGAAAGCAGACCCTGCTGAAGTCGCAAAGCTGCATGCGCAACTGGCGGAAACCAAACAGCGGCTTGAATCGCAGATTTCACAGGTGGCAGCACTGACGCTTGAAAAGGAATCGCTGCAAAAAAGCCTCAAGGCGCGCCAGCCTGATGACGCACTTGTAAAGTCGCTTGAACGCGAAAACACCGAGCTGAAAAGAGAACTGGCGGCCCTGCGCGAAAAAGCCGATTCACTGGCGCCAAAGTTGGAAACAAGCTCCCGCCAGCTTGAACAGGCTCAAAAGGAAAATGCCGCCCTCAAGGAACAATACGAAGCCTTGAAGCTGGAAAAAACCGTGCTCGAAAACCGCCTGAAATCCATGGCTGACGCATCCGCGCCGGACCCGCGCCTTGCCGATGCCACCAAAAGATTGGAACAGGCACGGCAGGCGCTGGACGCAAGCCAGATGCAGTTGGCCGCGCTTCAGAAAGAAAAGCAGATTTTGGAAAAAACAAAGGCCGAGCTGGAAAAGAAACTCACCGAAACAATGACCGAGGCGGCCCGGATGCGGCAGTTGGATTTGGCCAAGCTGGCCCAGTTGGAAAAAGAGCTTCTCGAAGCCCGCAGCGCATCGCGTGAGCGCGAGCAAAAATTGGCGGCGGCTGAAAAGGAGCGCAAAGCCCTGGAAGACCGCCTGACGGCCGTGTTGCTGGAACAGGAACGCGAACGTGCGCGAAAGGATAAAAACGCCAAAGCCCTGAAAGATTTGGAGCGTGAAAAGGATGAATTGCAAAAGAAACTCAACGCCACGGCAAAGGAACTCTACGCGCTGAAGAAACAGTCGTCACAGGTCAAGCTGGAGGCGCTGGCCGGTGAAGTCGCAAACCTGCGCGCGCGGCTGGCGGTTTATGAGGCGCGCCCGGTGCCCTACACTCCCGAAGAGCTTGCGCTGTTCAAACGTCCGGAGCCGGCGCGCGAGCCGGTCACAGAAGCTCCAAGGCGCAAGCCGGTAAAGCCGCTGCCTCAACCAGCCACGCAACTTGTCGCCGAAGCCACTCATGACGCAAGCACCGGGCGGTTGAAAGAAGCCGAGGCAAAATACGAAGAGGTCCTCAAGCAGAGCAGCGACCATATCTCCACGCTCTTCAGGCTGGCGGGCGTCCAAATAGAGCAGGGCAAGCTCGATGAAGCCGACAAAACGGTCGAACGCATGCTGAAGATTGATCCCGCCGACTCCGGCGCCCTTTATTTGCGCGGCATTATCCGCGACAGAGAGGGCAAATTGGATGAAGCAGTGGATGCCTTGAGTCTTTCATTGAAAGGAAACCCGCTTAATGCAGACGTGCATTACAGCCTCGGACTCGTGCTGAGCCGCAAGGGGCTGCGCGCCCCCGCCGAGGCCGCCTTCCGGAAGGCTGTCCAGTTGCGGCCCGGTTTCGTTGATGCTCACAGGCATCTTGCCGTGGTTTATGCCACACAGAAACCGCCATTCATTGAACTGGCAAGGTGGCATTACGAAAAGGCAATCCAGGGCGGCATGGCCCGGGATGCTGAACTCGAAAAGTTGCTTGCTCCACGCACGGAATAATGTGACAATGAGAATATGATAATGAGAATCGCAATCCTGTTGGGCCTTTTGCTTGGATTACAGGCAAACGCAGCCGCGGCCTCAGGCTCCGATTCATTGGAAGCCGCACGCCGCCGGCTTGAACAACTGCGCGCCACGTGCAGGGAAAACCACCCCGAAGTCAAACGGCAAAAAGAGCTGATCGCAGAACTGGAGCTTCGCCAGCGTTTGCAGGCGCGCGCAAATGTGGAGCTTGAGCTGGCCCGAGCCCGCCTTGCCGGGCTGCGCAAGACATGCAAGGAAAAACATCCCGCTGTGCAGGCACAACTCAGGAAAATCGAAGAGCTTGAAAGACAACAGCCTTGAGCCTGCGTGCGCCGTTGCTCAGCGCACCAATTTGGCTCGATAAAACAGACGCGACGTGCTCCCGCCGGGGGGCGCTACAAATGTGGCGGTTCCATTCGGCGCAACAAGCGTCTGAACAGGTGTCCAATTTGTAAAATTGCTTGAAACCTGCATTTCCAGAACTGCTCCGGGCACGCTTGAAAGGTTGAACTGAATGCCGCCTCCCGGCACGCGAACCAATGATTGAAGGGAAAGCACCGGCGCTGTGTCAGTTTGATAAATGGCCAGCCCGTAGTTATCCAGTGAAACATAGGCATTGTTGCCCGAAAAAGCCAGGTGCCTCGCCCAACCATCGGTTTGAATCTGCCCCAGCAAGCTGCATTGCGCCGGGTCGCTGGCATCCAGCACCAATACCCCTGAATCGCCCACAGACAGATACACCCGGCTTCCAATGACCGAGACGCCCGCCGAAAAACCATTAAAAGGATATAGGCCGGCCAAAACACAGGCCGCAGGATCGGTGGCGTCAACGATGCTCAACCCATAAGGCCCGTCAGCCACGTACACGTACGAGCCGGACACCGCCACGCTCTGCGCCAATCCCAATGTGTTGTAACCACCCAACAGCACGCAGTTGGACGGCTGGCTGAAATCAATGATCTGCACGCCGGCCTCGCCATCGGCAACATAAGCGCGAGCGCCGGCAACAACCACATCCGAAGCGTAGCCAAGCGTGTCAAACCCGCCAACCAAAACGCAGTTTGTCGGATTGCTGAAATCCACAATTTTCAATCCATCGTAAGTGCAGGCAAGCAGCGCCAAATTCCCGGAAACTGCCACCGCCCGCGCATCCAAACCGCCGGAATACCCCCCAACCACAACAGGCTGTGCCGGATTCCGCACGTCCACAACAACCAGCCCATTTGTGCCCGCCGCCAGACAGGCATAAGAGCCGGCAGGCGCAATATCATAAACTCTGCGCAACGATTCCAAACGGCCTATCAGCGTCGGATTGGCAGGCCACCGCACATCCACCATGCACAAACCGCCCTCCTGGTTCGCAACATAGGCGATATTGCCGGATATCGCTGAGGCTGAGACATGCCCGCCGGTGTAGTAGCGGCCCGCAACCGCCCATTGTGGCGGCACACCACTTTCACGCAATACTTTGACGCCTTCGACGTAGTCTGCCACCACCAAATCAGCACCCATCCATTTTACTTTCCGCGCACTATACGTAGGAATGTTTGTAACCAATTGAGGCTGGGCAGGATTGCTGGCGTCAATCAATTGTATGCCTGCCGAGCCGTCAGCCACCGCCACATAAGGCAATGAAACCGCAAGACCATACGCAATGCCTGGAGTATTGTAATTCCCAATGAACGTGATGTTGGTTGGCACGCTTATGTCCAAAATCTGCAGCCCGGAAAATGCATCGGCAACATAGGCCCTCGTGCCATCCAAAACAATGTCCAGGGCAACTCCCGATGTATCATAACTGCCGACCAGCGCGCAGTTGGCGGGGTCCTGAACGTCCACCACCAAAAGCCCTGAAAAACCATTGGCAAGATATGCATAATGACCCGACACCGTCACTGAGTATGAATCGCCACCGGTGTTATAGCCACCAACTTTGACCAGAGACTCAGGAACAGTTGCATCCAAAATCTCCAGCCCCAAAACCTGGTCGGCCACGTAAATGTAATTTCCAGCAACAGCCAACCCGGACGGAATGCCACCGCTGTAATAAACACCGCTTTCAACAGGAGCCGACGGATTTGACACATTGATGGCGTGCACACCAGTGTCGCTATCGGCCACGAAAGCGTACTGGCCCCGCAAAACCACGCCCACAGCCGAGCCGCGAGTTTGGTAGTAGCCCAATACCACAGGAGCGGCGGGATTTGTCAGGGAGACTATCAACAGCCCGCCCGAACCCGCCGCCATAAATGCCTTTTGATCCTGAATAACCACATTGTACAAATTCCCCTGCGGATGCCCCGGCCATGTTCCAAGTAGCACCAGTTGCTGTGCAGCTACGCCCAACACACCGGCAAGCCAGACCGCCAGCCACAGCAAACTCCATTTTCTGAAGATTACATCCCCGTTCAGGCGTGAGACCCGTTCAATCATAAGATTTACGATACACTACACACAAATTGTAGAAAAGCAAGCCGCGGCCTTGCCGCTGATGCGATTATTTCCGCGTGAACCCCGACAATGCCTCCACAATTTCCGCGTTACTCAGCGCACCGGTTTTAACCTGCAACTTGCCGGCGGCATCAAGTCCGCTGTAAGCTTTTTTGATAAAATCCAGGCCCGGCCAAAGGGTGGCGTTATGAATCAACAAGGGGCGCGGCGCCGCCAGAAGCGCGGCCGTTTCAAAACCGCCAAATTTTTTGAGACCGGGCACAAAAATATCCGGCGCCAGCAATGCCGCATCATCACCCAAGTCAACCCTGTCGCAATCGGCAACCACTCCATCGGCTGCCGGGGCCGCGAGCAACGCCCATAAACCGGCCCTGCTGACACCGCACAGATACACCGGCCTGCGACCGGTTTTCTGCCGGACAAGCGAGCAGGCGGTCAGCAAATCCTGCGCGCGCTCCTGTGTGTCGGTGCGGTTGTAAGTGGTGAAAAATAAATCAACTTGATTGGTGCGGTGCTTCGCAGCACGGGCGTTGACCAGCTCCCCGGTTTGAAACAAATCCAGCAGAAGCACCGAAAAGTTCCGGCTTAACAGCGACTTTGCAAGCCCGGTTGGCTCGTTTTTTTCGTCCAAAAAGTGATTTTTGCCGTGAGTGTGAGCCAGCACTATTGTCGCGGATGGCTTCCCGCGTTGTGGCGTCAGCCATACGGCAGGGATGCGGTCGCCACGCCCGGCGCGTCCAAAGTCCAGCCGTATTCGCGTCAAACCGGCGACGCTGTCCTGAACCAGTGTCTCGGAGACGACGGGAGTCTCCGTTGCATCCAGTTGCAAACCGTGGCGCCACGCCGGCAGGTAAATGCCGGTGAACTTTCGCAAACTCGCCGCGTCATGGAGCGCGGCTGCGGCAAATTGAGCGCGTGTGTTGCCCCGCAGATAATCACGAAGCCCATCCTGCGTTATGGCATCGGCTGGCTGTTTGCCAGGCGCAAAAACGCGCAAGTTTAGATTGGACGCAGGCGGATACGGCGCTTCAGGGAACTTTTCCCCAACGTCTTTGCCCAAAAGATGGCGCGCGAAAAAGGCGTAAACATGCTCGCGGGTATCCTGATTGTAGTTGTGCCCATAATTGAGCACCTTGTAAAAAACCCTATCCTCAGCCCCAAACAGCCTGTACACGCTGCGGATGGCCGGGCCTTCGATTGTCATGAACGTCTTCGTCCAATCCCCGGAGCTTGCCATGAAAATTTGGGGTTTGGGCGCAGGCACGGCGGCAATTTCCATGTTTGAAAATTCGATGCGCAATCCCGGCATGTTCTCGCACGAACAACCGCCCTGCATGGAATGTGAGACCATCACCGTAGGCGCCAGAACTGAAAGCCGTTCGTCCACTGCGCCCAAAATGAAAGTCTGCGTGCCGCCCCCGGATGCGCCCGTGCAAGCCAGTCGCTTTGTGTCAACATCCGGCAGGCTGCATAGAAAGTCCAGGGCGCGGATGCTGTTCCACGTCTGCAAGCCCATCAGCGTGGTGTGCCAGAGCAAATCCGCCGGCGTGTTGCCATAACTGCGATGCGTCCGGTAGCCGGGCTTTTCAGCGCCAGAGTCGCCAAACTGCGTGTCGTTGTAGCCCACCATGTCATAAGCAAACGCCACCATCCCCATCCGCGCCTGGCTGATGCACCGGGCCGGTATGCTGCCGTCCTTGACATCTTCAAGCCGGCCCGTGGCCCAGTGCCCATGCGGATTCAGCACTCCGGGAAACGGCCCCTTGCGGCCCACAGGCCGATACAAATTCCCGGCAAGATAAAAATGCGGATAAGTCTCGATTACCACCTTCTCGACGCTGAAATCCCCATACTCAACCCGGTCGCTGATGCGCGCCCGCAAAGGCGTTTTTTCCGGCATTGGCCATAAGCCTGCGCTAAACAGGATTTGCTCCTTTATAAGCTGCGCCCGATGCTCCCACTGCGAACGCGTCTTTATCTCCGGAAAAATCCGGGGCGAATTAAGGTCCACTGGCGGACCCAGCCGCAAATCTGATGGTGGCAGCGTGCTTGCGCAAATGGCCGGCACAGCATTCCCGATTATCAGGGCTAAACAAAGCGGCGAGATTGATTTCATGCCGCTCTTCTATAATTTTTCTCCGTCCAATGCAAGCCGCGCCACCCGTCGCAATAAGGCGGATAATTTAAGCCCGCCGGCTCCGGGACGGAACAGGCATTTTTTTTGCCGGAAAAACAAGCCGGCCATCCCGCTTTTTTACCGGAGGCGGATGGGTTCTGGCAAAGCGGGCTTGTTTTTTGGATGCTTTTTGCCGTAGCATCCCGCACATGAATATAGTGCGGTTCACTGACCCGGATTATGACCAACTGTCCAGCAGGCTGACAGCCGCTTCAAGCCTGTTTGACCGGGACATTGAGCAGCGGGTGCGTCAAATCATAGAGATGGTGCGCGAGAAAGGAGATGACGCACTGCTGGAATTGACCCGGCGCTTTGACGGCGCTGAATTAAGTGCCGGACAACTGCCAGTCAGCCATGCCGAGCTGATGACAGCATCGCTCAAGGCCGATGAATCACTGCGGGCGGCAGTGGCCGCCGCGGATAAAAATGTGGCGAACTTTGCCAAAAAATCGTTGCGCAAGAGCTGGACAATCCGCAACGCGCAGGGCGGCACAGTTGGCGAGAAATTCGATCCATTCAACCGGGTTGGCATATACATTCCGGGCGGAAAAGCGCCGCTGGTTTCGACGGCGTTGATGACCGTGACCCTGGCGCGGGTCGCCGGCTGCCGTGAAATAGTAGTCTGCACGCCGTGCGGGCGCGACGGGCAGATCAACCCCGCCCTGTTGTTTGCAGCCAGATTCGCGGGAGCCACTGAGATTTACCGGGTCGGCGGCGCACAAGCCATCGCGGCCATGGCGCTTGGCACGCCAACCATCCGGCGCGTCCAAAAAATCTTCGGACCCGGCAACGCCTACGTTGTGGCCGCAAAACGGCTGTTATTTGGATTTGTGGCGGTGGATTTGCTGCCGGGGCCAAGCGAGCTTCTTGTAATCGCGGATGACACTGCAAATCCACGTTATGTTGCCGCCGATCTTCTTGCCCAGGCCGAACATGGCTCAGGCCACGAGCGAGTCTGGCTGGTCACTCCTTCGGCGCGGTTGCTGAAGTCGGTTGAAAAAGAAATCACCCGCCAGCTCAAAACATGCGCCCGGAAAGAAATGATCGAAAAAGTGCTGGAGTCAAATGCATGGCTGATCCAGGCATCTTCAATTGATGAATGTGTTGACTTGGCCAACAGACTTGCGCCCGAGCATTGCGAGGTAATGGCGCGGCAGGCCAAAAAGCTTGCCGAAAAACTTACAACCGCCGGCGCAATTTTCCTTGGCAACAACACCCCGACGGTTCTTGGAGATTACGTTGCCGGGCCGAGCCACACCCTGCCAACCGGCGGCGCCGGTGCAGCCTTTGCCGGCCTCTCAGCAGACCAATTCCAGCGCCGCACCAGTCTTGTCGAATATGACCGCGCAGCGCTGCGCCGCTCGCTGCCGCTGGTGCAAAAGTTCGCCGACATGGAAGGACTGCAGGCCCACGGGCGCTCGGCTCAAATCCGATTTAGCCGATAAGCCGAACTTACCCCGATGAAAACAGGAAAGAAAACCGACAAAGTGGAAAATCTTGTCCGGCCATTGGTGCGCAAGCTCCACCCTTACACACCCGGCGAACAGCCGAAAATCGAGGGGCTTGTCAAACTGAACACCAACGAGAATCCATACCCGCCGTCTCCAATTGTACTGGATGCGATAAAAGCCGCAACAGATGCGCGCCTGCGGCTTTACCCAAATCCAACAGCACAACCGCTGCGCGAAAAACTTGCGCGCCTTCACGGGTGCGCCCCGGAAAACATCATCGTTGGCAACGGCTCCGATGAACTTTTGGCGATGGCTGTGCGGGCCTTTGTTGAACCGGCCAATGCAGTGCCTTCGTCCAAAAAGGCGCGCGCAACAGTCCAGTTTTTCAATCCCAGCTACTCGCTCTATCCGGTACTGGCGGACATTCATGGTGCGATTTCGAACCCGGTGCCATTGGGCAGGGATTTCGCCCTGCCCGGACTTGACGAGCTTGCCGCCGGCAAGAAGTGGATTTCCAATGCCGCGTTGACGTTCATCACAACCCCAAATGCGCCCACCGGCCGCGGCTACTCAACCGCGCAACTCGAGGCCATCTGCCGCGCACAATCGGGCGTGGTGGTGCTTGATGAAGCGTATGTGGATTTTTCATCCGAGGATGCCATGGCGCTGGCGCTGCGCCTGCCGAATGTAATTGTGTCACGCACATTTTCCAAGGCCTACTGCCTCTGTTTCCAACGTGTGGGTTACTTTGTCGGACACCCCGTGTTGATTGGCGCGCTGCACAAAATCCGCGACAGCTACAACGTCAACGGCCTCGGGCAGATTGCAGCCATGGCAACGCTGGATGATTTGCCATATTACCGGCGCAATTTCCTCAAAGTCATCGCCACCCGCGAGCGTTTGACAGCGGCCCTGAGCCAGCTCCAATTCAAGGTTTTTCCAAGCCGCACCAATTTCATCTTCGTGCAACCGCCGGTTTATCCGGCGTCCGAATGGCTTGAGCGACTGCGAGAGCACCGCATTCTTGTCCGTTGGTGGAGTGCGCCTGAAGTGCGCAACTTCCTCCGCATAAGCATCGGCACCGATGCCGAAACCACCTCGCTTATAAAGGCGGTGAATGCCATTCTACAGCATAAAGGTTGACCGGCATGGAACTGCGCGAAAATGAACCACTGGCACGCCACACCACCCTGCGCACCGGCGGGCCGGCGCGGTACTTCATCGAGGCTGCCACAATCGCCGACCTGCACGATGCAGTTCAATTCGCCCGTGACCGCAGATTGCCCGTGGCGATTTTGGGCGGGGGCTCCAACCTGCTTGCCGCTGACGCCGGCTTTGCAGGCGCAGTCATCCACGTTGCAAATCGCGGCTTCAAATTGATTGAAACTGCTCCGGGCAACGCCGTGGTCGAAGCAGAGGCCGGGGAGGAATGGGACGCCTTCGTATCTGCAACCGTCGCCGGCGGATGGCAGGGATTGGAAAATCTTTCGCTCATACCCGGCACGGTTGGAGGCGCAGTTGCAGGCAACATCGGCGCATACGGCGTTGAAGTGCGCGAGCTTGTTCGCTGGGTGGAGGCGATTGATTTGCGAAACAACCAAATCCGGCGGTTTACCGCGGAAGAATGCGCCTTCACCTATCGCAACAGTTTTTTCAAAACCACCGAAGGCCGGCATTATCTTGTAACACGCGCTGCCTTTGGCCTTAAAAAACCCGGCTTCGTCAACACCACCTATCGCGATGTTGCGGAGTATTTGGCGGCCCGGAAAATTGACAACCCAACACCGCAACAATTGCGCGAAGCGGTTGTCGCGATCCGAAAGGCCAAGCTGCCTGACGTCGCGACCGTCGCAACCGCAGGCTCGTTTTTCAAAAACCCAATCATTCCACGCCCGCAATATGACGCATTGGCAGCACGCTTCCCCGGCCTGCCCGGCCATCCCGAGCCTGACGGCGCCGTCAAAGTCCCGCTTGGCTGGATTTTGGACAAAATTTGCGGACTAAAGGGACATCGAATTGGGCGGGTTGGGACACACGACCGGCAGGCGCTGGTGATTATCAACAATGGCGGTACGGCGGCTGAAATCGAGGAATTTGCATCATTGATTGCCAGAGCCGTTTTTGATAAGACCGGCATCGCCATTGAATGGGAAGTTGAAAAATTGGGGCCAGTCCAGCGGCCAAGCGCCTCCAGTTAAATTGGAGAATTGGCCCCGTCACAGACATCAAAATCATCACCTGTAACACAACAAATGAAACAGGAAAATCTGGAGCAACTAATTGAAGCGGCCACAATTCCGTCCTACGACAACGGGCAGGTCTTCACCGACACCACGAGGCTGGACTTCATCCGCAGGACACTTCAGGCATCGAACTACTCCTGCATTGCCGAATGTCCGCTTGCGCTGATGTACAAACGCAATGATTTCGTCGAAACAAAGCCGTTTATCATCCTCTCATGCCATGCGGATTCGATTTACGAACAATACTTTTTCAGGCGTGATGCCACTGAACTCCACGGCACATTCGACAACTCAGCCTGCAACGCAGTCGCGCTCAACGCAATGCTGGAATCACAGCTTGGCCCGCAGGTTATTGTCTGCTTCACCGGCGATGAGGAAAGACGCTCACGCGGCGCCGGCCAGGTCATCAACACGTTGACTGAACGCGGCCTTTTTGAACTGCTGGAAATGGCAATCGTCATGGATTTGACCGAGGAGGAATTTGGCAAACCATGCACCGCGGAAAATCTGGCGGTCAAAGATTCCGGCAATAACAGGTCGCTGCTCAGGTTCTCCGGCAAAAACGAACTTGGCCGATACATCTGTGGGATTCTTCCGAACACGCCGATCATCAAGAACGGCGACCCGGATGAAGCGTGGAAATACGACGAGTACAACATCAACTGCTTTTCATTGTGCCTGCCGTGCAGGCTGCTTGGCCGGGATATGCATGACAGCAGGGGCGTGGCGCTGGCCCGCGACTCCGTTCTCAAATACGCAACCGCCCTTGCTGAGCTTGCTGCCGCCATCGAAAAGGACATGGCTGACAAAGTCACAAATCACAATGGGTTTGAATAAACCTGCGGCTTGCACGTCCACTTATTCATATTCCGCATGGAACAAAAGATGGCTTTACCAGGCGGTCGCGGATTGAAATTGCCAGCTTTCCGAAAGGAAAAACGGCGCGAGTGTTGGTTTGTTTGAACAAGATCGAAAAAGTGGAAGCTGTGGAGTTGAAAAAAATATGAAGTCTGAGATCGAAGATTTGAATGCCGAAATTCAAGCCTTGCATCCGTTGATCAAGGGCATACAGCAGGAAATGAGCAAGGCCATCATCGGCCAGCGGTATCTGATTGACCGGATGTTAATCGGTCTGCTGGCAAACGGCCATGTGCTGCTGGAAGGCGTGCCCGGACTCGCAAAGACAGCCGCAATAAGCGCGCTCGCCCAATGCATCAACACCAAATTCCAACGAATCCAATTCACACCGGACCTTCTTCCGAGCGATTTGGTTGGCAACCTCATTTACGTGCCCAAAGACGGCACTTATGTGACGAAAAAAGGCCCGATTTTTGCAAACCTTGTTCTGGCCGACGAAATCAACCGCGCGCCTGCCAAAGTGCAGAGCGCCCTGCTGGAAGCCATGCAGGAGCGGCAGGTCACCATCGGCGAAACGACTTATCCGCTGCCGTCGCCGTTTCTGGTTTTGGCAACGCAGAATCCAATCGAGCAGGAAGGCACTTATTCGCTGCCTGAGGCCCAAGTTGACCGCTTCATGCTCAAGGTGGTGGTGACTTATCCGAACGAGGATGAGGAAAAGCAAATCATGCACCTTGCGGCCAAAACCTACGCACGCCCGCCTCTCAATCCTGTAATCGAGCCGGAACAAATCCTGCATATGCGCAAGTACGTTGACGCAATCCACCTTGATGACCAAATCTCGGAGTACATCGTGCGACTTGTGTTTGCATCGCGCCAGCCGGAACGATTTGTCCCGGAAATGAAGGGGCGCATCCGGTTTGGCGGCTCGCCGCGCGCAAGCATTTACCTGAACCTCGCAGCCCGCGCCTGCGCATTTCTCAATGGCCGCGGCTACGTCACCCCGCAGGATGTCAAAACCATAGCCATGGACGTGCTCAGGCACCGCATCATCACCACTTTCGAGGCCGAAGCAGACGAAATCACCAGCGAATACATCGTCCAGCACATCCTGGACAATGTGCAGGTCCCATGATCCCAAAGGAGTGGCTAAGAAAAATCCGGCACATTGAGATGCGGACGCTCCGGCTGGTGGAGAATCTCATGGCCGGGCATTATCACTCTGTATTCAAGGGCCGCGGGATGGACTTTGACGAGGTGCGCCCTTACGAGCCGGGGGATGATGTCAAACGAATAGATTGGAATGTCACCGCCCGCACCGGTGTCGTGCACATAAAAAAATACATCGAGGAGCGTGAGCTGACTGTTCTTCTGGTGGTTGACTTGAGCGCCTCCGGCGGCACCGGCTCAGTTGACCAAAGCAAGCGCGAGCGGGCCGCGGAAGTGGCGGCGCTGCTGGCTTTCAGCGCGATCTTCAACAATGACAAGGTTGGGCTGCTGTTATTCACCGATAAAACGGAACGCTACATGCGCCCGCAGAAAGGCCGGCAGCACGTCCTGAGCATGATCAGCCTGATACTCACTCATCAGCCCCGCAGCCGCGGCACCAACCTCAAGGCGGCCCTCCATCACGCCTATCATGCGCACTCGCGCCGCGCCGTTATTTTCCTGTTGTCCGATTTTCTGGACACCGATTACCAGCGGGCGCTTAAAATCGTGGGCCGCAAGCACGACCTCATCGCCGTGCCAATTTACGATCCGAGCGAGCGCGAGCTGCCCGATGTCGGCTGGATCATCTTTGAAGATGCCGAAACAGGCGAGCTGGTTGAGTTGAACACAGGCGACGAAGCCGTCCGCCGTGCATTCGCACAGAAGGCCGAAAACCGCCTTCAAGAAATGCGCCAGACAATCCGCCAGGCCGGCGTGGATTCGATCGAAGTAAGTACCACCGGGGCATACCTGCTGGCTTTCACAAAGTTTTTCAAGACACGTTATCACCGCCTGCACCCGTGACACCAGCGCCCACCAACATCATTGATGATTTGCGTCTGCTCCATGAGCCGCATCCGCTCCCGCTCTGGGTGTGGTTCTTGATTGCGTTGGTCATTCTGGTTGCAATCCGGCTCTTCCAGGCATGGATGGCGTGGAAAGCCCGCAGTGCCGCAGACTTTTATGCCCGGGCCGAGGAGGCCTATGAAGACGCCCTGGAGGAACTTGAAAGAATCCATCAGCGCATGGGCGCCGAACCGTGCCGGCTTTACGCCATTGAAGTTTCAACCGTCGTGCGCCGCTATATCGAGCGGCGATTCAACATCCATGCACCAACCCGCACCACGGAGGAATTCCTCCAGGAAGCGCGCACCTCGCCGTTGCTGAGCGAAAAATACCAAAACCAACTCGGACACTTCCTCAAGTGCTGTGATTTTCTGAAGTTCGCCAAAGGCGTGGCCGACCGGGACGAGCTTGAGATGCTGCATCAAGCGGCGGTCATATTTGTTGCCGAAACCCGACTGCCACCCAAGCCAAAGCCCGGCCAACCGGATGCCAGCGCACCGGCGCAAAAACCGACGAACTACACTGCCACAGCCAACCCCGCGGAAAAGTCCGACAAACCGGCGGCAACCGACACGGACAAAGAGGCGGCATCCCGGCCAAATCCAGCCGCCCAGCCAAAACAGGAGGCTGCGCCATGAATGCCCTCTGGACATGGCTGGAGACGTTCCGGTTTGAATCGTGGTGGCTTCTGCCATCCCTGCTTTTGATTCCCATCTGGGCATGGCTTCGGGGCCGCTATGCGCCCGTTGCAGCAGTCGAATTTTCGTCCAGCGAACTTTTGCGCGCCCATGGACGCCCGCCACGCTTTCAACATCGTCAGTTGCTTCTGGCACTTCGTTACATGGCGCTTGCCCTGCTGTGCATCGGACTTGCGCGGCCGCAGGTTGAAAAGGGGCTGACTGATGTCGAGTCAAAGGGCATCAACATCATGCTGGTGCTTGATTTTTCAAGCACCATGAAAAAGAAAGATTTTACCATGAAAGGCAGGCGCGTCACACGGGCCGAGGCCCTGATTGATGTCATCACCGAATTTATGCGCTCCCGTCCAAAGGACAGAATCGGCCTGGTGCGTTATGACGCCGATGCCTTTTTGATGAGTCCGCTTACCCTCGACCATGATTACTTGATCACACGGCTTAAGGAGGAAAAAAACGGGCGCGGCACCGCACCCGGTTCCGGGCTTTTGATTGCCGCCGAGCATCTGTTGCCGGCCACAAACCAGACCAAGGTCATCATACTCGTCAGCGACGCCGAACAAGTCAACCAGGGACCAAAAATCAAGGACGTTGGCCGTGTGCTGGCCCCGTTGGGAATCCGCGTGCACCTTGTCCAAATTATTGACTTCAAGGAAATGGCTGGTTGGAGCCTCAAAGACAACGAAATGGCCCTGGCGCCAAAACTTACCGGCGGCCAGTTGTTTCAGGTGGCCGACTACGTCGGCCTGCGCAGCGTGTATCAACAGATTGACAGGCTCGAAAAGGCGTCATTCAAGGAAGGCAAGCAGCGTGTTTACCGCGAACTCATGCCGTGGTGCGCGGGCGCCGCGCTGGCGCTGCTGCTTTTGGAATTTATTTTGAGCCACACGGTTTGGAGGAGGTTGCCGTGAAATTCGCAAGTTGGCATTGGCTGCTGTTGCTCATTCTGTTGCTGCCAGCCTGCGTATTGTTTTTGCGCTGGGGCATGCGCCGCCGCCGCGAAATGCTCGACCGCATAATTTCACCGCGCCTGCATGATTCGCTGCTCCGTTCCGTTGATTACGCCAGACGCCGTTTCAAATATTTCCTGTTTTTGGCCGGTCTGGCTCTGGTCATGATTGCCCTTGCACGCCCGATGCTCGGCCAGCGACAAGTCCGCGTTGAGCTGCCAGGCATTGATTATTTCATCGCCCTGGATGTCTCCCGCAGCATGCTGGCCGAAGATGCCGGAACCACAAACCGCCTCACCGCCGCCAAAAGGGCGCTTTCGCGCCTCCTTGCCAGACCGTCGGGCGACCGCGTCGGCCTTGTGGTTTTCGCAGGCGACGCCTTTCTGGTCTCACCCATTACACAAGACCACGGCTCCATTGATCGGACCATCATGGCCATGAGCACCATCTCGGTCTCAAAACCCGGAACTGACATAGCCGCCGCAATCAAACTCGCCGCGAAATCCTTTGAGGCAAAACAAGAGGGCGGCAAGGCAATCCTGATCGTTTCCGATGGCGAGGAACTCCAGGGCGACGCCATCGTTGCCGCACGCGAAGCTGCCTCTCAAAAAATTGCCATCTTCACCGTGGGAGTGGGCAGTCCTGCTGGCGCGCGCCTGCCCGACCGCTCAAGCGGCCAGTTGCAGTGGGCCAAAAACGAGTTTGGCACCGACGTTGTATCGCGCCTCAATGAGCGCGTGTTGCAACAAATCGCAACTGCCGGCCGCGGCAGATATGCGCATATCGGGCCGGAAGGCGAGGGTGTCATCGAAGTGTACGAACGCGGCATGAAACTCCTGCCCAAGGGCACACACATCCGCCAGTCACAAGACCAGCTTGAATTTTTTCAACTGCCCCTTGCATTGGGGCTGATTTGTTTGTTTTGGGAAATGCTTGTCAATGAACGAAAACGACGGTAAACTTTATACCAAAATGACGGCTTGCGCTTTGCTATCACTTCGCGTGGCGGTTTCGGTCGCCTTAATTTTACTCTTGAGCGGCATCTTTCAAGCGAATGCCGAAACCAGGGACTTGAAGGAAGCCCGCGCCCTGCTCGAGGCCAACCAGCCTGAGCGCGCCGTCGAAGTGCTTCGCCAGCTCAGCGCCCAAAAACCGAATGACCCGTGGTTGATTTATGATCAAGGCGTGGCTGCTTATGCCGCAAAACAATACGAGCAAGCCGATGCCATCTGGCAGGGGTTGGCCACGACAAATCTGCACCCAAAACTGCGTGACTCGGTTTGGACACAAATTGGCAACGTCTCCTTCCGACGCGGCGAGCCTTTTGAACAGGATGCGCCCGAAAAAGCCGTTCCACTCTATGAACAAAGCCGCGAAGCCTATCGCATTGTGCTGGTCTCACAACCGAAAAACAAAATGGTGCTGCACAATTTGAAAGTCGTTGAGACACGCCTTGCAAAATTGCATGCACGCCTTGCGCAACGGCTGAAGGAGGAGGCCCGCAATAAACCGCTCGAACAGGAAATTCAAAAGCTGCAGGCCGCCCTTGATCACCAGCGCACCGCCCAAAACCTCGAACCTGAAAACCAGGATTACAAAAACGAGACGCGCAAAACCGAGCAGGAACTCTCTGAAAAATTCAACCGCAAAGCCGCACAGGAGGAAAAACGGGCGGACCGCACCCTGGAAAAATCCAACCCAAGCAAATGGGAACGCGAACACGCCGAGGAGGAACTTCGCAAAGCCCTGTCGGATTTTCAGGAGGCAAAGGCCCTTGACCCGGAGAACAAGGCGGCACAGGAAGGCGAGCAGCGTGTGACAGAAAAACTGGCCAAACTCATGACAAAGGAAGGGCAGCAATTACAGCAGGAAGCGCAACAGACAGCCAGCCGCGACAAGGAGGAGGCCATTGACAAGTACGAGCAGGCTCTTGAGAAGTATCAGCAGGCGCTCAACCTCGCTCCAAATCAGCAGGAGGCAAAGAAGGGCGAGCAGGAAGTCAAGGAAGCCCTCGAACAACTCAATATGCAGCGCGGCGATGAACAAGCGCAGAAAGGCGAGCAACATGAGCAAAACAACCCCGCCCAAGCCGCCCAGGAAATGATGGACGCCCTCAACCATTATCAGGAAGCCACGCGCATCAATCCTGAAAACACCGAGGCGCCGCCCAAAATCGCCGCCCTGGAGAAAAAACTCCCGCAATTGCTAAATGCAATCGGACAGAAAGAACAACAGCGCGCACGCGAGCAGGAATCGCAAAATGTGGAACGCGCAATCGCCCACCTCGAAAAAGCCGCGACTGCTTATCAACAGTCCCAGGAAATTCAACCGGAAAACAACCAGGACGCACAAAAAGGCCAGCAGGAAGTCCGCCAGGATTTGCAACGCCTTCGCAGCCAGCTCGCCCGCAAAGCCCAGCAGCAGACCCAGCAACAACAGGAGCAAATGTCCGAGGAAGACCAGAAGGAAAACATCGAGAGCTTTCACTCCATGCTTGCCAAATTCAAAAAAGACGACAAACAGCGCGAGTACGAACAATCCCGGCGCGCCCCCACACGCGAATACACGCCGGACAACAACCGGATTTACAAAAACTGGTAGGCCACGCCCATCCCCTGCTTCATCGGGCTATTTCATAGGCGAAGCCTTTGAGGTACTCTGTCTCCGGTATCACGGGCAAAACCGGATGGTCCGGTGATTGTGAAAACACAGCCACCCGCCGCAAAATTCGGCGCACATCCGCCGCCGCCTCCATGATTATCTGCTCGAAAAGCCCGCCATCCACATGATGCGAGCAGCAAAAAGTTGCCAGCACGCCGCCGGGTTTGAGAAGTTTCAGCGCCCGCAAATGAATCTCCTTGTAGCCACGCAGCGCATCCGGCACAGCGGCGCGGTTGCGGGTAAAAGAAGGCGGGTCAAGAATGATGAGGTCAAACTTGGGCACCAGCTTCTCATTGGGAGGCGTGACGGTCTGCGCCTTGAGCCAGTCAAACACATTTGCAGCCTCGAATGAACAGCTCCCCTCCAGGCGGTTTGCAGCAGCGTTCCTTCCGGCTGCCGCCACTGCCTCGGCGCTTTGATCAATCCCATGCACATGAGCTGCTCCCGCCCGCGCTGCGTGCAGCGCAAACCCGCCCATGAAACAAAACGCATCCAGCACCTGCCCGCCCTTCGCCCAGCGGCTCACCAATTCGTAATTCGCCTGCTGGTCGAGGTATAGCCCGGTTTTCTGTCCCGCACCCAGGTTCGTAACAAAACTCAACCCGTTGAGCTTCACCTCAACCTCAGCCGGCATCTCCCCGGCCAACTGCCCGCCGGCCTCCGCCAACCCCTCAAATTTTCTGGCGGCCGTGTCGCTGCGCTCGATGATGCCGCGAGGGCTGAAAATCCGTTGCAGAACCGCCACAATCTGATTCTTGCGCTGCTCCATGCCTATCGAGGAAATCTGCACCACCAAATAATCCTCGTACTTGTCAACTATGAGACCGCTTAAAAAATCGCTCTCGGCATTCACCACACGGAACGAACTCGCCTCTGGCATCAAACGCTTGCGAACCTCGAAGGCGGCGCGGATTTTCCGCTCGAACCATGCCTCGTTGATTTCAACCCGTTCAGGCTCGAGCATCCGCACACGGATTTTTGACTTTGAATTGTAAAACCCAATCCCCAGCGGGCGCCGCCTGTGGTCCTTGACCTGGACAACAGCGCCATCCGCAGCCAGCCCCGTCAGCCGCTGAATTGAACCTTCGTAAATCCACGGGTGACCGGCGCGCACGCGCTCAGCCTCACCCGGCCTCAAATAAACAGTCGAATATTCCGGCATGTTTTGTAAACAGTTACGGCACTTTCCATCGCCTCAACCCATGAGGCCAAAACTTGCTCCCAAATGAAAGGTTAAAGTTTGGCATTTCCATCGGTTACCATCATCGCAGTAAAAATCCGGCGTTATCAAGCTCACTGAACTCCGCGAATGCATTAAATTTCCGCTTTATTACTGGCAGAGAAAGCGCTTCCCATCTAAAATCCATTTACAAATACAGTGTAAAGCATGGAAAAGCTGAATCAAATAATTGCCAAATTCCCCGGTCTCCTTGTTGCCGGGAATCATACGAAGAGAACTTTTCTGTTCACATTCATTCTCTCATTGTCAATTAACGCCGTGCCTGCCGCTGGAGCCGTAAATAACGTCCCTGCGCTGCTAGCCGCAGTTCGCGATGGAGCTGAAGGCAGCACCGTTGAAGTCGCACCGGGCACATACGCAATTGAAGCACCGCTTGAATTGAAAGCCGGAATGACACTCAAGGGGGCCGGCATGGACAAGACCATCATCACGCACACCGCTGCATGGAAACCATCCACACGAACGCTGCCCGACCCGGAAATGACCACCAAGGGCATGGACACACAGGCTTATCTCATCCGCATGAAGGAAAAGGCGGGCAACATAACCATTTCGGATTTGACGCTCCTGGGGCCGCAATTGCACGGCGCCATCTACGGCTGGGAAAATAACAATGTGCATCTGCACCATCAGCGCATCCAGGACACGCTCTGGACCGGCATCCGCACGTTTTTGCTGAAAAACGCAAAAATCCACGACTGCGAATTCATTGACGCCGGCGGACGCTGGGAACGAGGAGAACCGGGGTTGAAAGGCGGCATCACCGGCGGCGCCATTTTTTCGATCTGGATGGCCGACACCGAGATTGCGCACAATCGCTTTGTCAGGACACAAATGGGCAAGGCCGATGAATTTTATGGCATCAAAGGGCGGCAAGGGAAACGGTGCCGGATTCACCACAACACCATCGAAGCAAATTTCTCAATCGAGTTTCCGTTCGAGAATGATGAAGACGTGGAAATTGACCACAACGTCTGCCTTGGCACCGTATCAATCCCAAAATACGCCGGAGGGCCGGTGCCCAAGAGCGGGCGCACGTTCTACATCCACCACAATTTGTTCCGTGACAGCTACTCCATCGAGTTTGTCCGCAACGGAGTGGAAATCAGCCATAACCTGTTCGACTTCGATGTCCGAAAGGACCATGGCAACCTTATTTCGGCGTTTGGCAAGGCCGCGGCCAATGGCCCTGCAAGTTTCCACAACAACTTGGTAAGCAATCCCGGCCGCGGCGTCATCTGGATCAACGAGCCTTACAACAACCTGGAAATTCGGAACAACCACATCATTGCACGCACTACCGTAACGCCACGCACCGACGGGCTTTTCGGATTCAATCCCGCTTGCGACTTCAAGACCATCCGGATTGTGGATAATATCATCGAATGTCAGGGACAGCCCAGGCCTCTGCTGCGTTGCAAGGAAAGCTATGGCTCTGTGATTCAAAACAACCGGCTCGTCAACCTGTCCGATACAGACCGCTACCAAAACCCGGCTGCAGGACGAACCGCCGGCCTGGAATCCCCGCTTAAGTTCGAGTGCGGCGTTCACGGGGAATTTAACGTCAACAACTGGCAAATCCAGCCGCCGCCACGGCGGACAATCCAATGAACAGCCTCATTGGCATGCGCACTGACAGCCACGAATCTGCTTGAGGATTGCGCGCAAACCGCCTAAAGGCAGGGAGGCAAACGCTATGACCAAAACGCAACTGGTTACACTGACAAGGCAACACGGCACTCCACTGGTAATTGTGGACCACGACATTATCCGCCGCAATTACGCACAGTTCAAAAAACATCTTCCGCGGGTCCAGGCTTACTATGCCGTAAAAGCCAACCCCGCCCGCGAAATCATCCGCACCCTTTATCTGGCCGGCGCAAGTTTTGACGTGGCGTCCCTGCCGGAGTTTGAGATGGTTTACGAGAACATCAAGCATCTGCCGGCCAAAGCGCAGCAGGATTTCATCTGGGACAAAATCATTTATGCAAATCCAATCAAGCCGCGTGAGACTCTTGAGGCGCTGGACCGTTACAAACCGCTGGTTACTTATGACAACCCGCTGGAATTGAAGAAAATCAAACAATATGCCCCGCATGCCGGACTTGTGCTGCGCCTGCGAGTTTCCAACACCGGCTCGCAATGCGAGCTGTCATCGAAATTCGGATGCGATCCGGGGGAGGCGGTGGATTTGATTCAAGCCGCATTTGATGCCGGTTTGGTTGTCGAAGGCCTTAGTTTTCACGTTGGCAGCCAGTGCACAAATTTCCAAAACTTCGTGCAGGCAATCAATGTGTCTGCCGAGGTGCTCAAAGAGGCGCGCACCCGCGGGCACGAAATCAAGATTCTGGACATAGGCGGCGGGTTCCCCGCCCCTTATGACCGGCACGTGCGGCCATTCCGCGAACTGGCGCGGCTGATTAACGCCGAAATTGACCGGTTGTTCCCGCCCGACATTCAGATTCTGGCCGAGCCTGGCCGGTTTTTTGTGGCCACGGCGGCGGTGGCAGTGGCGCGCGTCATCGGCAAGGCACTCCGCGATGGAAAACGCTGCTACTACATTGATGACAGCGTGTACCACACTTATTCAGGCATCATTTTTGATCATTGCCCGTACCACTTGAAAGCTCTCAAAAAAGGCAACGCGGAGGTATGCGCCATTTTTGGCCAGACTTGCGACGGGCTGGATGTCATTTCACAGTCGGAGTTGCTGCCGGAGCTTGAGCTTGATGATTTGGTTTATTCGGAAAACATAGGCGCTTATTCAAACGCATCTTCGACTTATTTCAACGGCTTCCCGCCGGCAAAAGTGGTGCACGTAAATTTCGCGAAACAATAAGCAAACCACGCCTGGATATTTCAGCGCTCCGAGCCGGAAAATGACCGGCCTCAAGGTTTTGGCGCCGGCGAAAACCATTCAGGGCCAATCCGCCGGCCAAGCAGGAAAAACTTGCGCTCCGGATACCATAAGACGGCCTGGCCTTTCCGCACTGTAAAGCTAGCGTAGAGCGCCAAATCCAGGCGCCCGTTGGTACCGGGCTTTCCGAGGCTAACCCCGTCATGGTCCATGAAAAATTTCGGTTCATCAAACCAGACAGGCTGATCGGCGCCCGGCTGGAAACGCCCGGTAACCAGATACACAGGACGGCGATGGAAAACGGTGTCGGTTGGTTTATACCCCATGTAGTTGCCGTCATGGTTGTGAATGAAAAGGACATAGCGCCCGCTGCCGGCTTCATTACCGCCAACATCGTAAATTGGACAGGGCGACAGCGGATGCAACAGCGGCTCGCCCCCGTCCCGCCTCAACAACCGGCGCGGCGCCGTCCAGGTTTCGCCCAAGTCGCTGCTTACACTCCAAAACGGGCTGCCCGCCGCGGTCCGCATCACGCAGAACAAGCGTCCATCCGGTAGTTTGACTATCGAAGGCTCCTGACATGCGCTGACATCAGGATAACCAGGAAACGGAACTGCCAGCGCCTTTTCATTCGACATGAACCAGCTAATCTTCAAATCTTTGGCTTCGGGATTTTCATCCACATTTTCGAAGCGCATGAATTCAACCCGCGAATCGGCGGATATCCAGTAGCGGGTTGGATTTTTCTTCACTGCATAGCTCGTCCAGCGGGTAAAGCCGGCAAAGTATTTTCCGTCTTTGGCAAGTCGCAACGGTTTTTGCCAGCAGATCATGTTTGGGGGCATGGTGGGGTCCGGGTTGTCATGGATGCTTCTCGCAATGGGTATGTTTTGTGGAGCAGACCATGTCCGTCCGGCGTCATCGCTCCAGATGCCGTGCAGCCAGCCGGTGTGATGCGGGAAATTATCCACGCGCCCGATGTGCTGGCTGTAAAGGACATATATCCGCCCGGACTTGCTGACAAGCGGATAAGCCCAGCTTGCCATGTGCCCCTGGCCGGGTTGTTTGGGGCCGGCAATGATGCGCGGTTTGGACCATGTGACGCCCTCATCGGTGCTGCGCGAAAAGGCGATATGCTGATCCGGTTGCGCCTCGGCGGAGCTTTGCGTCCAGACAGCCATCAGCGAGCCGTCCGGCCCGTCGAACACCAGAAAATGTTCATTGCCAGTATCATTAACGCCGGTGTCAGTTACCTCCGGCACAAAAACTATGAAGTCAGGCTTCGTAATGTGGAGTTGCTTTGGGATGCGCGCCTTCAGGTCGGCGGGCGATGCGATAAAATTGGTGTTTTTCCCGGCAGACGTTGGCGTTGGCGCATTGGTTGCGGCGCAAAAAACATTTGCGGCCCACCATGGAGCCACGGCAAACAACATGATGATGTTTTTCATATCTTGAAGCACTGGATTTGGAATTGTCACCGGCTTGTGGAAAAGCGCACCTGTTGGACATTCTGTCCGATGCGCAGTCGCGGAGAATTTTCACGCAGCGGCTGGCCATTGACAGTTACATTTTGGAAAAGCACCTGCTGCACATTATGTTCAGCATCCGCACCTTCAAGCTGCACAAAATATTCCCCCGGCGCCCCTTCCAGGCTGAATTTGCATGGGCCGTCAATCACCAGCCTCAAGGTATGTTCATTTTCACGGGTAACCTGCACCCTGGCCTGAGCTGGACGAATCACCGCCTTGTCCAGTGTGCGTTTCGATTTGACCAGCGCCACAACACGGCCATCCAGATCAAAATTTGCAAACGAATAAGGCCCGCCGTAATCCCATTGCTTGCCCGCAAATGGAGGGTCAAGAGTCCGCGCCGTGTACACAGCCACAGCGCGACCTTCAACTTCAAGTTCATAATCCACTGACGGCGCTTCGCCCGCAGGCGCCGGATAAGTAATCAACCGGGCGGCGGATGCGGAAATGAGAACGCCGCCAAAGCTGACTGCAATCAGTACAATTGCCGGTAACTTCATAACATGCCTTTGCTTCATTTTTTCAATTGCGAGTCCAGTGGCTGGGACGGACCTGATGGCGGCTCGGTTCGGAGACCTTTAATCGGTTTGCCATCCACGCCAACAATTCGCGCGCAGGCAGACCAGCCGCCTCCGCCCTGGCTGATTTTCAGGATCAATTCGTTGGCGCCTTGTTTAAGTTTGATCGGAGCGGTGTCCTGGTCGGCCACCATGCCGCGGTCCACGTTATGGCTGTGAACCACTTCTCCATTCAGCCACGCCTTTATTCCATCGTCGCTGCCCATCAACAAGACGGCTTCGCAAGTCTGCGGCGCCAAAATGCGCGTCCGCAAATATGCCACGCAATTATCCTGTCCGGGAAAAATTGCTCCCAGATTGACATGCTCTCCACGCGGCACCGGACGCCATTCGACTTTTTCACCGGGTTTTTCAGGGCCAAAAGCGATGTTGAAAATCGCCTCCGCACCGGCAACACCTTCCTGTCTGTAAGGCCCGCAGACCTGCCAATCCCGAATGAATGATTCGGCGCTGGATGGCTTGATTCGCAACGCCAGGGCGCGTTTTGCCACGTCGCCATCCTTGACAATTTTCAACACTTCTGCGGCGGCGGCATCGGCAAGTTGTGGATTGGCCGGAGCCAGCTTTTCGGCAATGCCAACCGCCGCAAGCGCCGCTTCAGCGGACAAAGCGGAGTCGTTCAGATGTTTCAACACAAAGGCCAGCGCCCCGGCTGTTGGCGTGCGGCTCAATTGTCCAAGCGCCTGTTTCTTCTCTTCAGGCCGTTGTGCGACTGCCATCGCCTCCTGCAAGCATGCCAATCGTCTGGAGGCATCCTGTTCATGTGCCGCCACTTCAATCGCCCCGCGCAATGCCAGCGTCTGAAAGGCGCGGTCAGGGCCGCTCCGCGCCAGCTCAAGCAAGTGCGCAAACGGCGCCGCATTCGGCCACTGCCCAAGCACTCGCACTGATTCCCTTGCCAGCTCCAGATTTTTATCGCGCGATGCTGCCTGCGCGGCGGCAAGAGTCTCATCCGTGGCAAGCTCTGCCAGAAGCGGCAACAGCGGGATGCGCTCAACAGGCGGCAGGCGGTTTAACGCCTCAATGACATTGTGCGCAGCCTTGCTTTTATCCGGGCTGGCCTGGCAGACGGCATAGACGGCCTTCAGCACCGGATCACGTTCCTTCCCGGACTTTGCCTTGATTGCCAGCTCCAGCAACGGGACAACCGTTTCCGGCAACGCAAGGCGCGTCAGGGATGCCAGAGCCGCAAGCCGCACCGACTCGGATTCAGAGGCGGCATTTTCCAGAAGCAGTCCGGCAGACTGTCTCTCCCCTCTTTCCCCCAAAACACGCAGCAACTCCGCTTTTTCCAGCGGCTCCGCCATTTTCAAATGCGCCTGTATCGCGCCGGTTACGTCCGCCCCGCGCAACCGCACGAGGCTTTCCCTTGCGGCATCGCGCCCGGCTGTATCAGAGGAGGCGGCGGCCCTGGCCAAAATGGGAACAGCGGAAGCGCCACCAAGTTCTCCCAATGCCCGCAGAGCCGCCACTCGCACAGCCGGATGCCTGCCGGACAACGCAGCCTGAACTGTGGGCATGGCCTCGGCGCCGATTTTGACATACGCATCCAGCACGGCCAATTGCGCCTCGGCAGGCAGCGAGTCCCAACGGCCTGCGCAGGCCTTGACGAGCTGTGCATCCCCGGATTCATGTAGCAATTTGAGAGCCGCAGATTGAATCGGCCGATCCGAACCTGTCAGGGCCTTTATCACCATGTCCCCGCGGCTCGCCGGCTCAGCCAGACACATCCCGCGCCAGGCTGCCGCGCGTATATGGGGCGGAAGAGCCGCATCCTGCAAGCCGGCATAAACTTTGGCCGCAGCAGGCTTGTCGTTCGACAAGAGCCGATCGGCGCATTGCAAAAGCCCATCGAGCACCGATGGCAGAACTGCTGCCGGCGCTTTTGAACGCGCCGCTGTCAAGGCGGCAATGGCTTCCGGCCCGCCTATCCGCCCCAGGGCGGTCGCCGCCGCTGCGGCGATGCCGGAATCTGCATCCGACAACAATGGGGCCAACAATGGCACGGCGGCAGCCTCGCTGCGCCATCCAAGCGAATCAATCACACCTGCTTTTAAGGGGCCGCTGGTTTTTGCAAGGGCATCCCGCAAGGCCGCGCCTGCCTCCGGGAATGGCATCCCTTCAAGGGCGTGGCGCGCTGCTTGTGAGAGGCGTTCATCAGTCAACATCGCGGCAAGAACCGGCACGGCTTTCGGGGAGCCTGCAAGCCTCAATCGCTGGCATGCGGACCATTTCTGAGGCACAGGCGCATTTGACTGGAGGACGGCCAGCAAATCCTGCTCCTCGGCCGCGGGCAATCCGAAAATGCCCACGGCAACAATGCACGCGGACAAAATCAGGCAAGCGTTTTTTCTCATGGTAAAAATTGTCGAGAGCATAATAGTAATTGTTTATGTGTTGTGGCCTCAAATCCGCCATGGCGGGCGCATGGCATAGGAAAGCAGGCGATTGGCCTCGTTGTCCCCGACAAATTCCTCCCTGAGCGGGTCCCATTTGACGGAACGCCGGAGCGCAAGCGCAATTCCACCAATCAGTATTGCATTCATGGTGTAAACAGCGGTCACCGGCTCGCAGATGGTTGGCCGGCGCGTCCGGACGCACTCCAGAAAATTGCCGGAGTGACTGTCTGCGTGATAGACCCTTGCGTCATCAGGACGCAGCGGAGTTTTCAAGATTGATGGCGGATATGACACAATGTTTGTCCGGTCAACCGCAAGGCGGCCTTCGGCGCCGACGAAACACGCGCCACCCTCGCCGCCTACAGGTTCACCCGGATAGTTTCGGGTATGCACCACAACGCCGTTTGAATAGCGATAGCGCACATGCCCCTCGCCGGCGCCGGCCTCAAAATGCACTTCGATTGGAGCGGCTGTGTCCGGGTTGATTGTCCACTGTATGATGTCATAGTGATGCGGACTCCAGTTCACATCGCCGACAAACAAACCGGAAAGAGTATGGCCGGCCTCACCGCCGTATGGCCGCCATGGAAGCGGCCCCAGCCACATATCCCAATCAAAACCGTCCGGCACAGGCGCCGAACGGTCCGAAGTCCATTCGCTTGGAAACAACGCGCCGGGCTGGCGGTAGGCATATACTTCCTTGAGCTGCCCCAGCCGTCCATTCCTCACAAGCTCGCATGCCTGCCGAAACTTTCCGTTGTACTCGGAGCGTTGCTGTGTGCCCGCCTGATAAATGCGGCCATATTGTTGCGCAACTTCTTTCAGGCGATGGCCCTCGCGCACCGTGATGGCAATCGGCTTTTCACAATAAACATCCTTGCCCGCGCGCATTGCCATTATGGCCATGGGCGCCGCCCAGTGATACGGAACGGCAATCAACACCGCGTCAATGTCAGGCCGGGCCAGCACTTTGCGGAAATCATTGTACGCCTCAACGCCCCGATAGCCAGCCTGCCCGAGTTTTTGCGCATAGATTTCGTTGCACCGCTGCTGTGCGCGCAGGCGGCGCTCCTGCCGCACATCGCAAACCGCAAGCACCTGCACATCCGGCCGCGCAATGTATCCGCCCGGCACGTATGTCCACGCCCCGCCAAGCAGATGCCCCGCACCCTGTCCGCCAAGGCCAATGAAGCCCATGTTTATTCGCTCGCTGGGCGCAGTGCTTCCATCCCGGCCCAAAGCGGATGCTGGAATCATTGTCGGGGCTGCAATGGCCGCAGCGGCAACGGCTGTCTTTTTGAGAAATGCGCGCCTGCTTGAATTGAAACTTGTTAATTTTTTTTGCATGGCCTTCGTGACGCACAAGGTGCAATTTCCCGGCCTTCAAGTCAAACCTCTTCAGCGGAATCCACCGGCTCATGGTGGCGCTTGCAATGACGCGGCTGGATTGGCGGCCATTATTGCGTTATGGTTGCAGCCGGATGCCTCAACACGAGCCGGATATTCTGGAAAAGCCGCTATTGGCCGGGCGGCAGCGGAGCCTGCTCCTGCTTTCAGGCGGAGCATTGGGCATTTCGTGTGCAATCACGCAATTCACACTGATGCGCGAAATGCTCTGCGTGTTTGCCGGCAACGAAATGGTGCTGGGCATAATTTTGGGCAACTGGCTGTTTTGCATGGGGCTGGGCGCAAAAGCCGGCAACCGCCTTGCGCGCCAGGCCGGCGTTGTGGACTTGTACATTGTCGCGCAGGTTGCGGTGACGGTTTTGCCATGGTTCCTTGTTGTTGCAGCGCGCACCCTCAGGAATTTTCTGTTCCTGCATGGCGCAATGGTTGGCGCGACCGAAACAGCGCTGGCTTCGGCTGCGCTTCTGGCGCCGTATTGTCTGACGGCAGGGGCATCGCTGGCCATTGGAAGCCAACTGGCCGGGGCATCGCGCATTTACATTGCCGACAGTCTTGGCAGTGTTTTGGGCGGCATGCTCTTCAGCCTGCTGCTTGTTCGGTGGCTTGACCACTTTCTCATACTTCTGGCCGCCGGCCTGTTGGTGTTGGTTGTTGCAGGCGCGATCGCATGGCAGCTCCGGAAAAGTTTTGTTCTTGGCGTTGTTATCCTATTTGCTGTGGCATTATCGGCAGCGGCAATCCGGCTTGATTTGGATAAAATTTCGACTGCATGGCAATACCCCGGCCAAACCGTCCGTTTTGCAGGCAATTCGCCCTATGGCAGGCTGGTCATAACCGAGGCCGCAGGTGAGCATGTTTTCTGGGAAAATGGTGTTGTGCTCGCCTCCACATACGACATTGCGCACGCCGAGGAGGCCGCTCATCTGGCGCTCATGCAGCGGCCAAAAGCGCGCCGTGTGCTTTTGATCTCAGGTGGCATAGCAGGTTGCGCGCGCGAAATACTCAAACACAATGTTGAAGAAGTGGTGTACGTTGAGCTGGACCCGCTGCTTCTGGAAACCGGCAGGCGGTTTCTACCGGCTAACTTTAATGATCCACGCCTGAAAGTCGCCGCCACTGACGGACGGCTGTACGTCAAGCGCGCACGCGAAAAATTCGACATCATAATCATTGACCTTCCGGAGCCTGTCACCGCCCAGCTCAATCGTTTTTTTACCGCGGAATTTTTTGCCGAGGCACGACGCGCATTGCAGCCGGATGGCATCATTTCCTTCGGAGCGGGGCGTTACGAAAATTATGTCAGCCCGCGCCTTGCGCAGATGCTCTCCACCACATTGCGAACAGCGCATGAAGTCTTTAAGAACATTTTGATTCTGCCGGCTGGCCGGGTCTTTTTCCTGGCATCCGACGGCCCGATGGAAAGCGATGTCGTGCGCTTGGTCAGCGAACATCCGCCTCCGGCCCGTTATTTGACGCCCTCTTACGTGCGCGCCATGTTCAGTGCCGACAGGATGGCGGATATACAACGGGCGGCGAGCCAGCCGGCCCGGCTCAACCGCGACATGAACCCTTCGCTTTACTACCACCACCTGCAGCATTGGCTCAGTCAATTCGAGCGCCCGCACCTGTCGTGGATGGTTGTTCTGGGCGCAGGCTTTCTGGTGTACGTCATGCGATTGGGGCGTGTGTCGCTGGCTATCTTTGCGTCTGGTTTCACTGCCTCGGCCCTTGAGTTAATGATATTGCTTGCCTTCCAGGCGTTGTGCGGCTCGCTCTACCAACAATTGGGGCTTGTTGTTGCAGTGTTCATGGCAGGCCTTGCCGCAGGCGCATGGGCGGCGGCTTCATGGAATGTAAATCCCGAACAAAACAATATCCCGGGCACATTCCCCATCCAATCACCTGAGCGAAAGCTCGCGGTGCTTGCCGCCGCGTTGGCCGCCGTATCATTGATGCTGATTCCCGGTTTGTCCGGAATTTCCAGACTTGCCGGCTCAGGCGCGTCCTTGTGGCTGGTGCAACTTGTAATTCTGGCCATGACCTTTGTTGTCGCAGGAGTTGTGGGCGCAGAGTTTCCAATGGCCGTACGCGCCACAGGCGGTGAAGGCGCCGCTGCATCTGCAAAAATCTACAGCGCGGATTTTCTGGGCGCCAGTCTCGGAGGCTGGCTGGCAGCCACGTGGCTCGCGCCAACTCTGGGGTTGGCAAACGTGTGCCTTCTAACTGGCGGAATCAATTTGGCGTGTGCCGCACTGCTCTGGATTATTCGGCGTTGAGCAGCCAATTTACCGAATTGCGCCAAAGGCATCAAAACACCATAATGCACAGCGGATGAGCCAATCGTTGCAAACGCTTTGTCCGAATTGCCAGAAAACGGTGATTTACTCCGCCGCAAATCCGTATTGCCCATTATGCGGCCATCTGCTGACGCCGGCGACTGACCAATCTCTGTCAACGGCTTCCGATGAACAGATTCTCCGGTTGCTGAGGCAAACCGCCGAGCAGCCGGATGAAACTGAAAAAATCCGCAAGCGCTGGATTCGACTGGCGATAGTGGCGGTGATTCTGGTGGCTTTGGTTTTGGCAATAGTTCCCATGGCGCGAATTCTCCACAGCAAAGTCAAGGAGCAACATAAAAATCCACGTTAAATAACTCCAGGCATCCGGATTCACATTTTCTTAAGACACCTGATCAAGCCGCGGAATTTGTCCCTTGTGCCTATGAATTACATGCGTTAGATTGCCAACGTATGAAACCGGTAAAGCATTGGCTCAAAAAGGGCTGCATTCTGGCAGCCATGGCGCTGGCCATCTGCTCAAACGCGGCTGATCGTCCAAACATAATTTTCATTCTGGCAGACGACTACGGCCTGGACGGTGTAGGTTGTTACGGCTCCGACAGGTTCAAAACACCAAACATAGATGCACTTGCAGCCTCAGGATTACGGTTCGAGAATGCCTATTGCACCCCGCTTTGCGGCCCAACACGCTGCCTGTTTATCACCGGCCGCTACGGTTTCCGCACCGGCGGCACCTCGAACCAGTCCGCCAAAAATCCAAAAGCAAGCGAGGAAACTTCGATCGCCAAAGTGCTCAAGTCCGCCGGCTACGTGACCGGTCACGTGGGAAAATGGCGGCAGATGAGCGGCCTGCCGGGCGACTGGGGTTTTGACGAATACATCACCGACCCAACCGCTGGCGGTTATTACTGGAATCGCACTTACATTCAAAACGGCAAAACCGTGGACGCCGGCAAAGAAATTTATTATCCGGATGTGTGCCATCAATTCGCGGTGGATTTCATAAAACGACATCGCGACCAGCCATTTTTCCTCTACTACGCCTCGCACCTTGTGCACGGCCCGATCGTAAGGACGCCGGATTCAAAGCCGGGCCGCGCGGCTGGGCATCTTTACGCCGACAACGTGGCGTATCTTGACAAGCAAGTCGGCGACTTGGTGGCGCAGGTTGACAACCTTGGGTTGCGCGAAAAAACATTGATCATTTTCTCAGCCGACAACGGAACGGCGGGCAAATCCGGAACTATTGGCGGGCGGCAGGTTCACGGCGCCAAAGGCTCAATGTGGGAAGGCGGGGCACATGTGCCTTTCATTGCGAATTGGAAAGGCGTCACACCGGCTGGCAAAACAACCAGGGACTTGATTGATTTCAGCGATCTGTTTGCAACATTTGCAGAGCTGGCAGGCGCACAGCTCCCAACGGGTGTTGTGCTGGATGGACACAGTTTCGCCCCCCAGTTGCGCGGCCAGCCCGGACAGCCCCGGGAATGGATTTTCGTTCAGCTCGGCGCAAAATGGTATGTGCGCGATCAATCATGGAAGCTGAATGAAAAAGGCGAGCTTTTTGACATGCGCGAGGCGCCATTCGAGGAAAAACTTGTCACCGACGCCACCGGCTCGGCCGCCGAAGCCCGGCAACGGCTGCAGGCGGTCTTGAATCAGCTCAACCCAGCTTCTGGCAAGAATGATTCAGCGCCTCCCAAGCGCAAAGCCGGCCTTGGAAAGGGCGCGCTTAAAAGACAACCGGCAAATTCGCCGCCAGCCGGGAACAATGCCGGTCCCAGGAAAAAGTTAAAAAAGGCAAACAGATAAAGCAGTGACCCGGCCTTCTGGCGGCTGCCAACCTCCGGAGGGCCGTGTAGGTTATGACCAGGCAGCGCCAGCACAAGACGGCGGCGGGTTTCAAACCCGCACTGCAGCGCTGCGGCTTCACGCTCATTGAGTTGCTGGTGGTAATCGCCATTATTGCAATACTGGCTGCGCTTCTTTTGCCCGCATTGGGTCAAGCCAGGCAGCGCGGACTGTCGGTAGCATGCATGAACAATCTCAAGCAATTGCAAATTTGCTGGCATATTTATGCAAATGACAACGACGATTCACTGCCGCCAAACCTTTCTGTGTACAACGTGAACACCGGCCAGCCGGTTTCCAATGACCCGGATGTGCTCAAGTTGACATGGTGTCCCGGCAACGCGCGGGCCGACACCAACACCGCCAATATCGAGGCCGGCTATCTATTCCCATACAACAGCTCCACCGCCATTTATCGTTGCCCGGCGGACACTGCGCCTGTGATTACTCTGGATGGACAGACACTCAACATACCCCGCACCCGCTCCTACAACATGAGCCAGTCCATTACCGGCATTCCGTGGTTTCCGTATTTGCCCATCAACGTGCCTTCATTCCAAAAATTCTCCAGCATACGAAACCCCGACCCGTCAAATTTGTTCGTCTTCATTGAGGTGCACGAGGACGGCATCCTCGATTCGCTGTTTGGCATCCCGTGGCCCGGGTATTACGATGACGGCACGCGGTGGTGGGACTTGCCGGCCAACCGCCATTTTCAAGGCGCGAACCTTTCCTTCGCCGACGGTCATGTGGAGCATTGGCGATGGAAACACCCCAAAATTTTCCGCTATCTCGGACAGAATGTGTTGCCGGAGGAAACAGCCGACTACCGCCGCGTGCAGGCGCACATCCGCCAGTCGGCAGATTAGCCGTCAGGCGCGCACCCAGGAAACATGTTTGGGCGTGATGTAGAGCTTCAACTTGGCGGCATCCGGCGGCTCCCAGCGCAAATAGGCAACTGCGCCCTTGGCCATCGGAATTGCCGAAGCCATCGGCAAATCCAACAGCCGCGCCACATGCTCGGCCATCGAAGGATTGTGCCCCACCAACAGCACGCGCCCATCAGTCTTGATGCGCCGCAGCCATGAGTCAAACTCCTGCGGTTCCACCGTGTTGAGCAACATGTCGGTCAACTGCAATTTGACCGGCTTTTTCTTGTTGGAAAGTTCCAGCACAATTTCGGCCGTCTGTCGCGCGCGCACCAGCGGGCTGCTGAACGCCGCGGCGAACTCGATTCCGGCTGAAGCGAAAAAAGCCCCCATATCACGCGCCTGGCGGCGACCGTCTTTTGACAGGGCGCGCAATGTGTCATTCTCGCCCGGCACCGCTTCGGCATGTCGCAAAAAGAAAAGTTTCATAGGCCAATCCAAATATCGTTTAATCGCAATCCGCTGGCAAGCAGGCAGATTGGCAAGGTGAATAAAAGCTTTGAAAACCGGTTGCATTGCCATGCCATGGGTGTATTGTAAAGCTGTGGATTGGCAGGAGATTACAGCGTTTGCAATAGTGGCGCTGGCATTCGGCGGTCTGGTGTGGCGCATGCGCAGGAAGCACCCCCTGGGCGGCGCATCCAGAACATGCTGCGGCTGCGCCGCTGGCAGCTCGCGCCGAAACTCTCCAGTGCTGCTGCAAGGCCGCAAAGGGGAGCGGGCGCGCATCACCATCCAATCCTGACAGACGGCTTGATTGTGCGTGATTGTTGGAGTAAATTGACTCATTAGTTGCGATGTATAAAGTCAGTTCGGCGTTGCATTTTGTTCGCAGCTCTCAACGGCTTGCCCGCGTTGAGAGTGACGAAGCTCACTGGATTCCAAACACAGATGTTTACACCACCGAGACCGGGATGGTCATCAAGGTGGAGCTTGCCGGCATGAAGCGGGAAGATTTGCATCTGACGGTGGAGGGGAACCGTCTCTATATTGCGGGACACCGGCCCGATGGATGCCGCGCGCCCAAATGCAGCTTTCTTGTCATGGAAATAAATTACGGCCCGTTTGAAACGGTAATTGAAATCCCACCTGAGTTCGACGCCGGTCAGGCGACAGCCGTTTATCAAAATGGTTTTTTGCGCATTGACGTGCCCATGGCCAAGGGCGAATCCGGCCAGCGGCTCAAAAACGTCAAACCGGCCGAGGAATTTTAGGGACAAAAAGGGGAGCCGGGCCTTGAGGGACCAAAGGCCCAATCCCACCAGGCGCCATGAGCGAACCGGACACTGAATTCATTGACATCCTCAGCGCAGGCGCCGCTGAAGTCAAAGTCGGCGCTGAACGGCCGGCAACCAAGACCCTGCCAAAGGCGCTGCCGGTGCTCGGACTATCAGACATTGTTTTTTTCCCGGGAATGGTGGCGCCGCTGCTTGTGGAATCGGCCCAGAGCATCAAGCTGATTGATGATGTTGTTGGCGGCGACCGTTTTCTGGCCCTTGTGCTTCAGCGGGACCCCAGGGTTGAGAATCCAACTCCCGAGCAACTTTATGAGTACGGTTGCGCCGGCAGGGTGCTGAAAATGCTGAAGTTCCCGGACAACACCGTGCGCATCCTTGTTGAAGGGCTGAGGCGATGCCGCATCTTGGGCTACGCATCACACGAGCCGTACCTCCGGGCGAATGTTGAACTGCTCAAAGATGAGATTGAAAACGATGTCGAGCTTGAAGCACTGGCGAGAAACGCCCTTAATCAATTCCAGGAAATCACAAAACTCTCGCCGACCCTGGGCGAACAGGTGCGCATAGCCGCCCTCAACGCAAACGACCCCGGCCAACTCGCCGACATCATCACCCCAAACCTCAACATACCACTGGCGGAACGCCAGAGTTTCCTCGAAATAACTTCGGTTAAAAAACGCCTTGTGCGTCTGCTGCCACTCTTGCAACGCGAGCTGGAAGTCCTGCTGCTGGGCAACAAAATCCAGTCCGAAGTCGCCTCCGCCATGTCCAAAAGCCAGCGCGACTTCTTCCTGCGCGAGCAGATGCGCGCCATCCAGCGCGAGCTGGGCGAGAGCGACCCCGCCACCGTCGAAATCAATCAATTACGGGAACAAATCCAAAAAAGCCAGTTGCCGCCCGAAGTCAACCAGGTTGCGCTGAAGGAACTCGAACGGCTGCAGCAGATGCCCTCAAGCGTCGCCGAATACACCGTTTCTCGCAATTACCTTGATTGGATTCTTGCGCTGCCATGGAATAAAACCACCCAGGACAAATACGACCTCAAGGAGGCGGCGCGGATTCTCGACTCCCAGCATTACGGGCTGGACAAAGTCAAGGAGCGCCTGCTGGAATTTTTGGCCGTTTTACAGCTCAAACACGAAATCAAAGGGCCGATCCTTTGCCTTGTTGGCCCGCCGGGCGTTGGGAAAACATCCCTTGGCCGCAGCGTGGCCGACGCGCTCGGACGTAAATTTGTCCGCATCTCGCTGGGTGGTCTGCATGATGAGGCGGAAATTCGCGGACACCGCCGCACATACGTCGGCGCAATGCCCGGCCGCATCATCCAGTCACTCAAGCGGGCCGAAAGCCGCAATCCGGTAATCCTGCTCGATGAACTGGACAAGATCGGCTCGGATTTCCGTGGCGACCCCGCCGCCGCGCTTCTGGAAGTGCTCGACCCGCAGCAGAACAATACTTTCACGGATAATTATCTGGATTTGCCTTTTGACCTCTCACAGGTGCTGTTCATCACCACGGCAAACTGGCTGGACCCGGTTCACCCGGCGTTGCGCGACAGGCTGGAGATAATCCAACTGCCAAGCTACACCGCCGAGGAAAAGCTGCAGATCGCGCGCCGGCACATCATGCCGCGGCTTTTGCAAGACCATGGGCTGCGGCCCAACCAGGTCAAGGTTGGCGCCCCGACAATCCGTCGCCTCATCCGCGATTACACGCGCGAGGCGGGCGTGCGCCAGCTCGAACGCGAACTGGCCTCGCTGGCCCGAAAGGCGGCCCGCAAAATCATCGAAGGCAACGGCAAGCTTGTCACCGTTTCAATCACACCGCAGGACCTGCCGGAACATCTCGGCCCGCCTCCATTTTCACCCGAGCAGGCTGAAAAGATTACAGAGCCTGGCATTGCCCTGGGGCTTGCCTGGACGCCAGTCGGCGGGGACATTTTATTCATCGAAGCCACGCGCATGCCCGGTCAGGGCAGGCTTATCTTGACCGGCTCACTGGGTGATGTGATGAAAGAAAGCGCCCAAACCGCCTTAAGCTTTCTGCGGTCACAGGCCAAAAAGTTCGACCTGGACATACGCGACATGGATAAGACGGACATCCACATCCATGTGCCTGCCGGCGCAACTCCAAAGGACGGCCCAAGCGCCGGCGCGCCCATCCTGGCGGCCCTTGCATCATTGTTGTCGCAACGGCTGGTTCGGTCAGACCTCGCAATGACAGGCGAGATTAGTTTGCGCGGACGCATCCTGCGCGTCGGCGGCATCAAGGAAAAAGTGCTGGCCGCAGCGCGCGCAGGCCTGAAACAAGTCATCCTACCCGAGGAAAATCGGGGTGAATGGTCGGAAGTGCCGCCTGAAGTCCGGAAAAAAATCAAGGCGCGGTTTGTGCGTCATGTCTCCGAGCTGTTGCCGCTGGCCCTTAAATAAGCTTGCAGACGGCGGCAGACTTCCGCCATAAACATTGCAGTGTGAAAACGCTTTGCCAATTTCTCAAGGCCATGGTCAATAGCACTCCCTGCCGTAGTCTTGTATTTGTCATCCTCATCTGCCGGCTTGCGTATTTCTCCGTTGAAGCAGCCGCCACATCGCCGGTTTCAACCAATGATCCCATGGCGGGCATGAAACTTGCGCGTGAGCTGGTTGAATTGCAGCCAGCCGAGGAGACCTTCATGTCCGGCTTGTTCACCATCAAACGGCGCGGGCAGGAAACCGTGCCCATGCCGGTGCGCATCCGGGTGCTTCCGCGCGAAGACAAATGGTTTGCATTTTACCGGCTGCCGGCGGCGCCTGCAAACCGCCCCAACACTTATTGCATAACCCACTTCCGCAATGGCACCAATCTTTACTCCGCAGGCATCAGCGGCTCGGATAATGCAGCGGCTTTGATGGAGGCGGTGCGCTCCGGAACAGTCTCCGCCGCCAGCCCGCTTGCAGATACCGATTTTACACTGGGCGATCTGGGAATGGAATTTTTGCACTGGCCTGAACAGCGCCTGTTGAAAACCGAGATGAAACGCAGCAGGCTCTGCCGCGTGCTTGAAAGCCGGGCTGGCACAACCGGAACGCCGCTCGGCTACACGCGGGTTGTTTCATGGATTGACAACGAAACCGGCGGCATCATCCAGGCGGAGGCATTTGATGCAGCCGGCAAAACTGTGAAGGAGTTTGAGCTGAACAGTTTCAAGAAAGTGGCGGGACGCTGGCAACTGGAGGAGATGGAAATTCGCAACATCACCGCAAAAAGCCGCACCCGCCTGACATTTGACCTGCAAAACAAGCCCGCGCCGTGAAAAGCACCACGATCATAGTGGCATTGTGCATATTGTTATCAATCTCCGGGATGGTCCTGTTTCTAATCCGTCGCGGCATCCGGACAAAGTCAGAGGCGATTTCCATTGGCGTGCAATGTTTGATTTCAGCAGTCATTATATGGGGCCTGGCGGTTTGGGCCGTTCCGGCTGTAAAAGCCCAGAACTTAGGCGCTATTTTCGGCATTTTGGGGGCTTTGGTGGGCGGTTTGATGCTGGCGCTGCTCTGGACTCCATCGGTGGTAAATCTCATTTCAAGGCCATTTGAAGTTTTGTTCACCGGCGGCGGCAAACCTCCCGACCCAGTGCCTAACTACTCCAAAGCACTGTCGCTCAGACATCAAGGAAAATTCCGTGAAGCAATCTATGCAATACAGGAGCAGTTGAGCCAGTTTCCAGCAGATGCAACCGGCGCAATGCTGCTGGCCGAAATTCAGGCTGTCAACCTGAAGGACATCACCGCCGCATCAATGACCGTTGAGCGGCTCTGTGCGCAGCCCGAAATACCGGTTGCCACCAGGGCAATGGCCCTCAATGCGCTCGCTGACTGGCATTTGAGCGTGGCCAGAGACTCCGACTCGGCAAAAGCCGCCCTTGAAAAGATAGTTGAATTGTTCCCGGACACAGAGCAGGCCATGATGGCGCTGCAGAGGCTGGCGCATCTTACGACGCCTGGGCAATTGGAAGAACGTGACCACCCCCGTACAATCCCGCTCAAACCCGGCATCCAAAACCTCGGTCTTAAAAAAGTTTCCATTGAAGAACTGGTGCCGGAAAAAACCATCGAGCAGGAAGCGGAAGAAATGGTTCAACATTTGGAACAGCATCCTTTTGATACTGAGACACGCGAGCGGCTGGCCTGCCTGTATGCGGAGAAATACCGGCGCCTTGATTTGGCGGCCGAACAGCTTGAGCAAATGATTCAATGCCCAAACCAGCCGGCAAGGCAGGTGGTCCGCTGGCTGAACCTGCTGGCAGATTTTCAAGTCATGCTTGAACAGGATTTGATCGCCGCAACGGCAACATTGCAAAGAATCGTGGACAAATTCCCAAACACCGCCTTCGCTGCGCAGGCAAAAGAGCGGATGGCCAACCTGCCTTCAGAACTTCACAAGTCCGCAACCAGCCCGGCGCCAACGATAAAAATGGGCCATTACGGGCGGTTTGTTGCAGGACGCTATGTTCCGCCGGAGCCGGACTCGCAGCAGACACCACCCGCCCAACAATAAAATCCGGCAAAGGTTGGAAAATTGTCTGGCGGCGCGCCTACTTCATATTCACCAGCTCAAGCGCGATCTCTTTCTCGAGCTGGGCGGCAAGGTCCAGGTCCGTCCCGCCGTAGCGGGTCCGAACTTGCACGACCACTTCAGTCACCTTGGGGTCAATCTCATTGACCTTCACCCATACATTCCGCGTGTCCACACGCGCCGTGTATGAGCGGGTGACTGTATTTTCGGCGTTGATCTTGCCGTAACGGTTCAGGACGACTTTGGCGGCCTCAAACACCGTTGCCGGCGACCGCTCATAACGCCCAACTATTTTGTCCTTCTTGAATGGGACTGCCGCTTTCGTCCGGCCATCCACCGTTTTTACGCAACCGGTTATCAGAACCGCCAGTCCCAGTCCCAGCACAGCCAGAAAAACTTTCATTTTCATAAATAAAGCAATGAAACCACAAGATGTGCCATCGTCAAGCACCAAAAAACACAATTTATTGGGGTACATGATTCCTGTTTCAAAGCCGTGGCTGCCGTGGAACGGAGCAAAGCCGCCGAGAATTCAATCGTCAGCAGTATGAAAGTTGTTTTTACTTTCCCGTTTGCAGTTGATTGAGGCAAGCTACAGAACAAAAAGCCAATGAGCGGATCGCGGCTCAAGAGTTGGTGGCTGAAAATTGTCGGGCTGTTCCGGTTGCTGGAACCGCTGCCACCGGACCCTGCCTGGCAGATGGAGCGGCTGGAGGCAGTGGAACGCGACATCATGCTGCCAGTCAAGGCAATCTTCATTGCCGTGTTGGTTCACTATCTCTACTTCCGGCATTGGATGGTGATGGTTTCAACGATGCGCGAGGTGGCCTTCGAATTCATTCAGAGATTTTTCCTCGGATACATGCTTCTGCAGGCGCTGGGGGCGGTGTTGTTGGTTTACATGAAGCGCATACGACTGCAAATCACCCAATGGGTGGTGTTCACTTGCAACCTGCTGGACGGCTTGCTGGTGGCGGCGCTGACACTTATAACCGGTGGATTCGACAGTACTCTCTATTGGGTGTTGCCTGCGCTCATTTTCCGAAATGCAATGAGCATGCCGCTGGCTGTCCAACAGTTGGTGATTAATTTTGGCATCTGCGCCCTGTACATGATTGCCGGGTTGCTGGATGTCTATTTCAGCAAGGCCGATGTTACATGGTTCGACGAACAAACTTTGCACCTGCTCGAACTCGACCAGCCGGGAAGCCCAACCGAGCCGTTTTTGCTCCGGCTCATTGTCCTTTTCTCGGTTACCTTGATTTGCTACGGGCTGCAGGTGTTGTTTGAAAAACACCGGCTTGCGCTGGCCGAGGCACGTGAATTCGCGGCGCGTCAGGCCCGCCTGGACGCCGCCGGACGTGTCGCCGCACAGGTGGCGCATCAAATTAAAAACCCGCTGAGCATAATAAACAACGCCGCCTACAATCTGCAGCGGTTGATTTCAAACGAGAAGGAAACCGCCCGCCGGCAGGTGGAAATCATCCGCGAGGAAGTCGGGCGGGCCGATCGCATCATAACCGATTTGATGGGGTACGCGAAGCTGGCCGAAGGCCGCGTTGAAAGGCTGGAAGTCATCGAAGAGCTTGAGCGCGCCCTTGCGCAGGTCTTTCCTCCAGGCCTGCATCCAAATGTTGTAGTTGAACGCAATTACGGCAACGGCCTTCCGCCTTTGATGATGCAGCGGGGACATTTGTCGGAGGTGTTTCTCAACATCCTGAAAAATGCCGGTGAAGCAATGGGATTCAACGGCCGCATAAGTGTGAATGCACGGTACGACGATGCCAACGGCATGGTCGTTGTGGAGATTGGCGACAATGGCCCGGGCATTCCGCCGGAGGTGGTCAACAAAATTTTCGAGCCGTATTTTACAACCAAGCCAAATGGGACCGGCCTCGGTCTTGCAATCGTGCGGCATGCCATGGATTTGTACGGCGGCAGGGTGCGCCTTGAAACAGAGCTTGGAAAAGGCACCCGGTTCATTTTAGAGTTCCCCACCAAACTTTTGTTGCGAAACATGACATGAATTTGAAACTGCCATCAGTGCTCATCGTGGATGATGAGAGAAACATGCGCGAAAGCCTGCAGACCGTGCTTGAAGCCGAGGACTATTCCGTTTGCGCGCTCGAATCAGCCGAGGAAGCCATCAAATGGCTCGAAGCCCCCGGCCATGAATGTTTCATGGTAATAACGGATGCGCGGCTGGGCGGGATGAGCGGATATGATTTCTTGCGCGAGGCACATCAACGCTGGCACGATTTGCCAATTTTAATCATCACCGCTTACGCAACCCCAAAACTCGCAGTTGAAGCCATCAAGGCCGGGGCGGTTGACTACCTTGCAAAGCCGTTCGAGCCGGAGGAATTGCTGCATGCAGTGGCGCGTTGCGCCGAGCGTTACCGGCTGTTGCAGGAAAACGTGGCTTTGCGGGCACGCGCCGCCGAGCCTGCGCGCCTGGAACAGATCATCGGCAATTGCCCCGCAATGGTTGAATTGCGCCGCCTCATCCAGATGGTGGCGCGTTCGCAGGCAACGGTGCTCATTCTTGGCGAGAGCGGCACCGGCAAGGAGCTGATTGCAGGCGCGCTCCATTCACTCAGCCCAAGAAGCAGCAAAAATTACGTCCGCATCAACTGCGCCGCCATACCGGAAAATCTTCTGGAAAGCGAATTGTTCGGCCATGAAAAAGGCGCCTTCACGGGAGCCATACGCCAAAAAATCGGGCGCGTCGAGGAAGCCGATGGCGGCACAATTTTTTTGGATGAAATAGGCGACATGAGCCGCCCGTTACAGGCAAAGCTGCTGCGATTTCTTGAGGACGGCACCTTTACCCGCGTTGGAGGCAACGAAGAGCACAAGGTGGACGTGCGCTTGATCGCCGCAACCAATCGCGACATCATTGAAGCCATCCACCAAAATCAATTTCGTGAAGACCTCTACCACCGGCTTAATGTGGTCCAAATCCGCCCGCCGCCATTGCGCGAGCGCGGCGAAGATGTGCTTTTATTGGCGCGCTTTTTCCTGAAACAGTTTGCCGAGGACATGCAAAAACACATCTCCGACATCTCCCCGGCAGCCTGTCAGAAGTTGATGGCGCACCGCTGGCCCGGCAATGTGCGCGAGCTGCGCAACGTCATCGAACGCGCGGTCATACTCGAGTCTTCATCGGTCATTCAGGCTCATAATATTCCTGATTTCCAACTCGAACAACGGCTGCGGCGCGCCGATTCTCCACGGTTGCAGCAAGGTCAGGGTCTGGAGGACGCCCTGGATGAGTATGAACGCACGCTCATCAACCACGCCCTTGAATTGAATCGCTACAGCCTTACACGAACCGCTGATTATCTCAAGATCACGCGCCATGCGCTCCGCTATCGGATTCAGCGCTTGAACATCTCGCTGGAAGACGAACCCGGCGAGGAAACGCGCTCCGACGGCAGGGAGGCAGGCGATTAAGCGCCATGTTTGCAGCAGTTACTCCCGAACGTCTGCCCGCCCCAACGCCAACCGAGTTGCGGGAATATCTTGGGATGTCGCTTGGCCAGCTTGGGTGGGTGGTGGCTGCGGTTCTGGCAGTAGGTCTGCTGTTGTTTGCGCTGGCATACCTCTCGCGCAGGCGCAGATATGAATTAAGCAATGAAGACCCTCTGAGACCGCGCCGCCATCATCATCACCGCCACCACCGGCGGCATCGCACTCATGTTACATATACACAGCGCAACCCAACCCTGGCCGAAACCGGCGGCCTGCCGCCGTTGCGACCACCTCAACCGCCGCCGGACAAACCGCCCGCCTGACAATGCAAAACTGCAGGTCCATCACGCGCAAGAGCGCATCAAATCTCGCGATGGCGTTCATCCTGCTGCCGCGCGAAAAGCGGGACAGCATGGCGGCGTTGTATGCCTTCTGCCGCAAGGTGGATGATGTGGCCGATGATGAATCCGTACCATTGGAAGAGCGGCGCCGGCTGCTGGCTGAGTGGCGGGCGGACATACGCCGCGCCTGCGATGGCGCCGAGCCAGTCCAGCCGGTCAACAAGGAGCTGCAGCCAGTCATCAACCGATACAAACTGCCTTTCAACTATTTCGATGAATTGATTCGCGGCGTTGAAATGGACCTCGACATCAAGCGGTATCAAACATTCGACGATTTGGAGCAATACTGCTATCGCGTTGCCTCCGTGGTTGGTTTGTTGAGCATAGAAATCTTCGGCTATCGCGACACAGCCTGCCGTGATTACGCAATCTATCTTGGCAAGGCGCTCCAGTTGACCAACATCCTGCGCGATGTTGGCGGAGACGCCGCCTGCGGGCGCATCTACATTCCGCTGCAATTATTGGAGCAGTGCGGCGTCACACAGGAGGAAATCCTGCAGGGAAAACATTCGGAACGCTTCGTGCAGGCCGCCATTCAAGTCGCCGGGCGCGCCACTGGTTTTTTCCGGATGGCCCGGCAAACTTTGCCGCCTTCAGAACGGCGCGCCATGGCCGCAGCCGAGCTGATGGGCACGGTTTACTGGCATTTGTTGCAAAAGCTAAAGCGGCAGAACTTCCCCGTGCTTGGCCCCAAACGGATGCGATTAGGCCGGTGCCACAAATTATGGCTCATCGGGGTTGCATGGTGGCGGCTGGCAACCGGCGGCCAACAAGGCTATGGAATTGATTGAACAGCCATGAACAACTTCCCGCCTGTTCAAAGACGCCTCATTGTAAATGCGGACGATTTCGGACGCTCATCCGCCATAAACGAAGCGATCATCCGCGCCCATCGGGAGGGCATACTCACCAGCGCCAGCCTCATGGTCAATGAACCGGCCTGCGATGAGGCCGTGGCTCTTGCGCGCGAAAATCCGCGCCTTGCAGTGGGACTGCACCTTTCGCTGGGAATGGGAAGGTCCGCGCTGCCACCGGAAGAAATCCCCGGCTTGGTCAATGCCGACGGCCTCTTCCCCTCAAACCCGGTCCGGCTGGGCTGGCGGTACTTTGCCAAACCCTCGCTTCGCGGCCAGCTTTATCGCGAAGTCGCCGCGCAATTCAAAAAATTCCGCGCTACAAATCTGCGGATGGACCATGTCAACGGCCATCTTCACCTGCACATGCAGCCGGTTGTATTCCGCATGCTGGCCGACAACGCCGGCAAATGGGGCATCACACACATGCGGCTGACCCGCGAACCTTTGCGGCCGGGATTCAAGGCCGCCGGAAACGGACGGATGCTCAAGATGCTGGAGATTCTGATGCTCTCATGGCTGGCGCGCCGCCAACGCCGCATTTTGAAGCGCATTGGCATACGCCACACTCAAGCTGTCTTTGGACAATGGCGCGACGGACGAGTTGATGAAGACTACCTGCTGCGCCTGCTGCCGTTGCTGCCATTGGGCGATTCGGAGCTTTACTCGCATCCATCCATGAGCGAATTTAAGCACGAGTTCGATGCCTTGATCAGCCCGCGTGTCAGGGAATTGGCTGAGCGACTTGGCATCCATTTAATCCGCTATCGGGATTTGTGATATGACAAAAATACTGATCATTCTTTTTGTGGGCCTGATCTTTGAGGGCGTCGGCGTGGTGCTGCTCAAGGACGGCATCAATCTTGTCTGCCAGGGCCGCGACGTCACCATGTCCAACATGTTGCCGCTTGTGCTCAAAGGCGTTGTACAACCAAAAATTCTCTTGGGAGTCTTTTTTGAGGCGATATTTTTCGGCTGCCTGTTGTACTTGATGAGCCAGAAGGATATCAGCTTCGTCTGGCCATTAACCTCCCTCAGCTTCGTGGTCACAACCGGCATGGCTGTCATCTATCTGAAAGAGCCTGTCACACTCGCCCGCTGGGTTGGCACCGCACTGATCATGATCGGCGCGGCAATAATCACATGGAATGAAAAGCAAAATGAACGCCAAAAACCGCCCCCCGCATCAATGACAGCCGCAGCCGCGTCCGCCACCGCGCCCAATATGTCTCAGAACCAATGATCCCAACGAATAGCCTTTTATCATCGCATCCGGTTGTATTCCGGGCGCGAGTATTTCTCTGAAGCCAGCTTGCGGGCAAATTCAAGCAACTCATCCGGCAACTTCAGCCGCGTCCATTCAATTCGCACTTCTTGCCAGCCTGTCTCAAGCATGGCCTGCTCCCATGCCTTGCGCTCAACACCAGCCGGGGGCTGAACCGATCCTTGAATCAAAAGCCCGGTTTGCGTCCTGCGTTGGGCGGCTCCTGCAATTTTGCGTCCACCCAAAAGCAAATCGTTTTTCTCCCAGCCTGCAAAACATTGTCCGGGCAATTCCTGGCGCTTGGAAGAAGCCAGCTCCGCGTGAATGCCAAGCGCACCAAAGGCAGCCTGCAACCACCGATGAATCCGCTCGTAACTTTGCTCTGCGCGAATCCTGTGCCACGGATGTCCTGCCGGTATGGCAACGCTGTAAGTCCAGTCCGCGTCATGCGGAACAAGTCCCCCGCCGGTTGGCCGCCTCACCAACGGCCTCAATAGCGTGGCGCGCTCTATCTCGGCAATCTTCTGAAAGTACCCAAATGAAGCCGCCGGCCCGGTCCAGCCATAAAACCTGAGCACCGGCATCCCAAGCTGCGGCGCTCGGCATAACAGCGCCTCATCCAGCGCCATGTTCCACGCCGCGCCACCAAGGCCGCTTTCCAGAATTGAAAAATTTTCCGCGCTCAACGTCCCATGCATGGCTTTGTAAAATTACACCCGCCCTGCCGAGGAACACCACTGGCGGATTTCACAATTTGCGCAATCCGGTTTGCGCGCCGAACAACGCCTCCGCCCGTGCCATATCAGCCAGTGGCTGAAGAGCGTCCAGTCCTTTTGCGGAACAAGCGCCATCAGCGCCTGTTCAATTTTTTCAGGGTCTGTCTCCTTAGTAAGCCCAAGACGCCCGGCCAGCCGTGCCACATGCGTGTCCACCACTATGCCGGCGTTTATCCCAAAAGCGTTGCCCAGCACCACATTGGCCGTCTTGCGACCGACACCGGGCAGGCGGGTCAATTCTTCCATGCTGGCCGGCACCTTGCCCCCGTGTTTTTCAACCAGCTCGCGGCATGCGTTTTGTATGTTTTTCGCCTTGTTTCGATAAAAACCGGTGCTGCGGATTTCCATGGCGAATTTCTCAGGATCAGCCTCCGCGTAATCCTTTGCCGTCCGGTATTTTTTGAACAACTCAGCCGTCACCTGATTGACCCGCGTGTCGGTGCACTGGGCCGAGAGGATGGTTGAGATCAGCAATTCAAGCGGGTTGGCAAAGTTCAGTTCGCAATGAGCCTTCGGATAGGCTGCCGCCAAAGCGCCCATGATGCTCTGCAACCGCTTCGATAATTGGGCCGTCGTTTCGCGTGCCATATTTCCCAAAAAAGCACAATTCACGCCCGACCGCCAGCGCGGAATTTCCGCAAGGCCGGCCTCCAGGCCTGCTCTTTTATAAACGGGCGTTGTCTATCAACCGGGTTTGGCCGATGAACACCGCCAGCGCCATCTGCACGCCATGGCGGACAACCTCCACCGGCCGCAACGTCTCCGGATCGAAAAACTCAATGTAATCCACACGCGCCTCCGGCTTCGCCGCGATAAGTCTGGCCAGCTCTTCCTTCAACTGCGCTGCCTTTGGCGGAGGCCGGCTTTCCCGCACTTTGGCGCGTGCAGCCAGAATTGCCTCCCACAGCGCCACCGCCTGCCGGCGTTGAGCGGGATTCAGATATTTGTTGCGAGAGCTCATTGCCAGCCCATCCGGCTCCCTGCACGTGGGCGCAACAACTATCCGCAACGGAAAATTCAAGTTGTCAACCATCCGGCGGATTATTGCCGCCTGTTGAAAATCCTTGGCGCCAAAAACTGCCACGTCCGGCAACACTATGTTGAAAAGCTTAGCGACAACTGTGGTGACCCCTCGGAAATGCGTCGGGCGCGATGTCCCCTCCATCAGCCGCGACAGTTCCTCCTCAACCACGTACACACTGTAAAGGCCCTCTGCTTTGCCGGGGTACATTTCACGGTCTGACGGTGTGAACAACACATCCACACCGGCCTCCATGCAAAGACGCTTGTCACGCGGCAAATCCCGCGGATACCTCGCCAAATCCTCGTGCGGCGCAAATTGCGTGGGATTCACATAAATGCTGACAACCACAATGCCGTCTTTGCCGACGCATTTGCGCGCCCGCCGGACAAGGCTCAAATGCCCCTCATGCAAATACCCCATTGTCGGGACAAACCCGACTTTGACATTCTGCCGCCGCCAGCGAAGGGCCAGCCGCTGCATTGCGGCCACGGTAGCAATCACTCGCATGGCTGGAGTGTGCCACGAATTGCAGTCGTCAGCCAGTCTGAATCTGGCGCAGGACCTGCAGGCGTTGATGAACGCCGGTTTGCGCTCAGTACTCCCTGTCTGTCACAATGCCAGGCTGCGGCACAGGATATTTGCCATCAGGTCCAGCCTGCACCGGCGCAGGATGGTCCGGAGTAAATTGGGCAACCTGCGGCGCAAGTTCGTGCGGGTGATTCAACATCTGTTCGTAAGTCACCATCCGCCCGGTGTGCGCCGCCATCCGGCCCATCGCTGTCACAACGCTGGCTTCAACGCCGCGCTTTACTTCGTTATAGGGCTTGTCCTCCCGGATGGCCGAGATCAAATCATCCCATTCCATTTGATACGGGTTGGGTTCAGGCTGCGCCGCAGCCCAAAGCTGTTTGGCCTCAGGGGCATGCTGGTTTTCGTCAAATTTGCCGCGTGCCGCCGGCGCTCCAGAACGCCCGATAATCTGCCCCTGGTAAATCCGCGCCCTTGACGGCGTATGTGCGGCTGTGGAAATCACGGCGCAGTTTTTGGTTCCATGCGCGTAACTTGCAAACTCATTGTGGCAGCCGTTGATATACCGTCCATCGAGAAACAGCTTGGTGCCGTCCGCAAAGGTGTATTCCACCGAGTAGATGTCAAAATTCTGATCCACTGAATTGCCACGGTAATGGCGCGCCCCGAGACCCTGTGCGCTTACCGGCCAGGCATCTTTCATCCAGCAACATTCATCAATGTTGTGAATCAAGTAATCGGAGTAGATGCCGCCGCTCGCCCAGAGGAACGAATGGAATTTCTGGATTTGATACATCAACTCGGTTTGTTCAGGCGAAGTTTTTGGACCGGCGTTGCCCCCGGGGCCGTGCATGCGATAGGCACGCAGCATTATTATCTCGCCGATCTCGCCATCCTTTATCCTCTTGAACAGCTCGGCGCGCGCACGGCAATGGCGGCACATCAGGCCAACCCCGACTTTCATCCCTTTTTTAACCGATTCCTCCGCCAGCGCCAGCATCCTCTTTGAAGTCGGCCCGTCAACCGTCACGGGCTTCTCCATGAACACATTCAACCCCTTTTCAATTGCATATTGGAAATGCACCCAGCGAAACGCCGGCGGCGTCGCAAAAATTGCCACATCACCCTTCCCCAGGCAGTCCATCGCCTTCTTGTAGGCATCAAACCCCAGGAACTGCCGCTCCTCGGGCACGTCAAATTGCTCGCCGAATTTTTTGAGGCCCTGGACGCTGCGCGTAAGTTTGTTTTCAAATACATCCGCCATCGCCACCAGTTTTATCGGCCCGCTCTTTGTCGAGAGCGCATTGGCTGCCGCGCCGGTTCCCCGGCCACCGCAGCCTATAAGCGCCACTTTTATCGTGTTGTTCTCGGCAGTGTAACCCGCCCGTGGCGTTGCTGCCAGCGCCGTCAGCGCCGCCGCTTTTGCAGTGGTTTTCAAAAACGCGCGCCGCGTTGTCGAACTCATGAATGATTCTGTTTTCATATTTGTCTGTTGGGACGTTTGTTTAGCATGATTAATTCATTTGTAAAGTTTTTCAAAACTTCCCCTCCCCTGCAGCCCACGCGCAACCACGCCGGACTAGCTCGCCAACCGCCGGGCTGTTTGTCCAGGCTTTCACATCATGGCCAAGGGTCGTTAGAAAGACACGCCCCTTTCCATACTGATGGACAAATGCCTGCGGATAATTTTTCCCATCAACCTTCGATTTGGCCTCGGCCAGCAGGTGAACAGGGGCGTCGCCCTTCAGGCATGTGTACAATTCATCGTCGGTATCAAAGTCCGCCAGCCCGCGGGTCACGGGATGGTTGGTGTCGGTAATCTGCACACGGAACGGCCCGCGCGGATCATGCTGCCGGCCCGCAGGCCCATGCCAGACACGGCCCAAAATGTTTTGATACTCGGGCCACTCGCCATACCACGCGCCGCATGCAAAATGAACGCTCACAAGTCCGCCGCCATCCGACACGAATCGCCTCAAGTTTTCCCTCGCTTTTTCCCCGGGGCCGGGTTGCTGCCAGTTTTGGAAGTGCAGCAGCACAACCTCCCATTCCTTCAAATTTGCAACCGACAACGCCTCCGGCGTCTCAACAATCCTGACACGCATTCGTGCATCTTTTTCCAAAAGCGCCTTGATCACCGGCGCTGTCTCGCGCCATTTATGGCCGGGATAATCCACACCGGTCACCAACAACACCCGGATTCCGGAAGTGAACGGCGTCAAATCCACTTGAACGGCGGCTGCAGGAGCCGGGGATTGTTCCGCCGCCCAGATGCACCCAGCAACCCCAAAAACATTCAAAAGCACGGCAAACCAGGACTTCATGCCGCCATTCAACCATGTCCGGGCATTTTTGCACGCTTGTTTTTTACAATCTGCCACGGCGCGGAAAGTAATTCGCCAACAAATAAAAAAACACACCCGCCGGCAAGCACCAGCGGGTGTGTCCAAACCCAAAAAGCAGCGCAGCGTTTTAACGCTTGCTGTACTGGAAGCGTTTGCGGGCGCCCGGTTGCCCGTATTTCTTGCGCTCTTTCATTCGTGCATCGCGCGTCAACAGCCCCTCTGCCTTGAGGATCGGCCTCAGATTGGCGTCAAAGCTCAACAAAGCGCGCGCAATCCCGAGCCGTACTGCTCCAGCCTGCCCTGTGAGTCCGCCGCCATTGACGTTCACATAGATGTCAAACTTGGTTGCAGTGTCGGTAACCGTCAATGGGCGCGTGGCAAGCACACGGAGTGTCTCAAGCGGAAAATAACTTTCAAACGGACGGTTGTTGATCAATATCTTGCCGGAGCCGCTTGCCATGCGCACGCGTGCAACCGAAGTCTTCCGGCGCCCTGTTCCGATGTATTCCTGTACTTTGGTCTCGCTCATATCAATTCACTGCGGGAAAATGTTAAAATTTCAAATCAGCTCACCTTCAATTCCGCGGGCGTCTGGGCCGCATGCGGGTGTTTGCTGCCACGGTACACCTTGAGCTTGCGTATCAGGGCGCGGCCCAGCCGATTTTTGGGCAACATGCCGCGCACAGCGTGCTCAATGATAAATTCCGGACGATGCTGCCGCAACTCCGGCACGCTCCGGTATCTTTCACCGCCGCGCCATCCCGAAAAGCTCATGTACAGCTTTTGTGTCTCTTTCTTGCCGGTCAGGCGAACCTTTTCGGCATTGATGACAACAACGAAATCCCCGGTATCAAGATGCGGGGTGAACACAGGCTTGTTTTTGCCGCGCAAAATATCGGCAACCTTGGCCGCCAGCCGGCCCAACACCACGCCGTCGGCATCCACCACATGCCATTTGCGCTGCACCAAATTTACTTTTGGCAGATACGTTTTCATCTATCCTTTCCAAATCCCAATCAAAAGAAGGGTCAAAATACCAGACAAACCCCGCCAGTCAATACCCATTTTGAAAATTTTTGTTTGCCTGAAACGGAGGCTTCGGGCTTATTTGCAGGCGATGACCGATGCCCGTACGGGTTAAAATTTGCGGCATCACCTCGGCGAACGACGCCTTGGATGCCGTTGCGGCCGGGGCAGATGCCCTGGGCTTCATGTTCCATGAGTCCAGCCCCAGATACATTACCTTTGAAATTGCCGCCGACATCATAAGCCGCCTGCCACCTTTCGTGGCACGTGTGGGAGTGTTCGTAAATCCAAACGCATCCCTGGTCCATAAAGCAATCGAGTGTGGCATTGACATACTGCAATTCCATGGGGATGAGCCGCCTGAGTTTTGCCGCCAGTTTAATCACAAGTTCATCAAGGCTTTCCGGGTACGGGACAGCGGTTTTTTGGAGTCCTGCGCACACTACCCAGATGCCGCATGGTTGTTGGACAGTTTTGTCCCCGGCCAGATGGGTGGAACGGGCCAGACATTCAACTGGGAACTTGCAGCCGTGGCGGCTCAAAAGCATCCATTCGTGATACTGGCGGGCGGGCTTACGCCGGAAAATGTTGCCACAGCCATCCAAAAAACACATCCTTACGCGGTTGATGTCTCCAGCGGGGTTGAAGTCGCGCCCGGCAGGAAATCGCGCGCCCTGATGGAGCAGTTTATTCGCGCGGCAAAAAGCGCATCATGAAAAATTTTATTATGAAGAGAACAATACTGAAACTGGTGGCGGCTGGATGCCTGAGTTTGGGATTCTCGCTTGGCGCAGCCTCTGAACACGTGGTTGTGGTTGTCTGGGACGGGATGCGCCCGGACTTTGTTTCGCCGGTGCTCACGCCAAATCTCTATTCCCTGGCCACAAACGGCGTGTTTTTCAAAAATCATCACGCCCTTTTCATCAGCAGCACCGAGGTCAACGGCACCGGAATTGCCACCGGCTGCCACCCCGAACACAGCGGCATAATCGCCAACCTCGATTACCGCCCGCACCTCGGCTGGCTCGCCGCCAATCCAACCGAAGGAGTGGACAACATCCGGCGCGCCGACCTTTTAACCCAGGGCAAATACCTGCGTGTGCCGACATTGGCCGAGACACTGCAACAGGCTGGCATACCAACTTACACAGCAGGCACCAAACCAGTCGTCTTCTTGCATGACCGCGCCAACAAACGGGAGGGCGCCGCCGCACAATCCGTGTTGGTGTACGCCGGCAATGTGCTCCCCCGCTCCGCCACAAACATCGTTTTCAAGGGAACTGAGGATTCCAATTTCCCATCCAATTCCATCCCAAATCGAAATCGCGACCAATGGACGACCAAAGCGCTGATCAAAGGGCTTTGGCGACAGGGCGTGCCCAAGTATTCGCTGCTCTGGCTCTCAGAACCCGACGCCAGCCAGCATGCAAATGCACCCGGCTCTCCCAATGCGCTTGCTGCAATTGAGCACAACGACCAGCAACTGGGCGAACTGCTAAAAATCCTGCAAGAAAAGAAGGTGGCCGACAAGACAGACATCATCATTACCGCTGACCACGGCTTCTCAACCATCGGACGGCAAGTGGATGTCCTTGAGGCGCTAAAGCGCAATAAATTCAGGGCTTTCCGCCGTTTCGACGACCCGGAGAAAGGCGACATCCTGGTGGTTGGCCTTGGCGGCGCGATGAGCTTCTATGTTTTCGAGCATGACGATGCTGTCACCAAAAGGCTGGTATCGTTTTTGCAAACCACCGACTTCACCGGCGTGATATTCACCCGCAATCCCATGCCCGGAACATTTCCGCTCAGCGCAGTTCATCTGAATCCGCCGGATGTTGAGCCTGATGTGGTAATATCCTTCCGATGGTGGCCGGACCGCAATGAACATGGCGCGCCTGGACTGTTTGCCTCCGATGGCGGCAAAGGCGCCGGCAGTCACGGCTCGCTTTCACCATTCGACATGCGCCCGAATCTTGTGGCTTGCGGCCCAAGTTTCAAACGCGGTGTAATCAGCGAGCTGCCCACCGGCAACATTGACATTACCCCCACTGTTCTTCATCTGCTTGGAGTCCAGCCGCCCCACACCCTTGATGGCAGGGTTTGGCATGAGGCCCTTGTAAACAGCGACAAACCGGCGCCCACTCCACAAACCAAAAAAATCGAGGCATCTGCTGAAAATGGCATCTTCCGCTGGCGGCAATACTTGAGCATTACTCAGGTCGGCAACGCTGTGTACTTTGACGAAGGCAACAGCCAGCTCGAATGGCGTTAAGCAACCTTGAGAGTATCTGGAATTGCCGGCCTATTTACCCAACAGGATGCATTTTATGTTCCGATAAGCTATCGGACCGTGGTCTCCCTGCAACATCAGCGGCGCCAGCGCCTTTTCATCATCTGCAACCGCCGCGCGTGTCGGCCCGTTCAAAACGACGTTCTCATGCACAAGAACGTCATTGTGTAGAACGGCGTCAAACCGGGCCGGCTCAGTCTTGCGGCTTGAAGAGTCAAACCTTGGCGCGCGAAACAGCACGTCAAAACTTTGCCATTGTCCAGGCGGGCGCGACGCATTGACTCGCGGCGAATGGCCTTCGATATTCTTATTGTTTACCCAGCGCGGGTAAATGCCGCCACATTCGATGCCCGGATAAGCATCCTTTTCAACCCCATAACTGTCATATACCTGCACTTCATAACGGCTTTGGAAATAAACGCCGGAATTGGACTTTTTCGGCAGCACAAATTCAACATGGGCAAGCACGTCGCCATGTGCTAATTCGGAAAACAAGTTGGAGGTGCGCCCCTTCGGGCCGTTGTAAATGACACCGCTACCAGGCTGAACAGCCAGCGCCTTTTCGTTGGCGGCATCCATCAACGCCTCCCCGACCATTGCCCATTCGCCAGTCGGCGCGCGCCATCCGGCCATGCCCGGACCTGAAGTTAAATTCGTCGGCACGCAAATTTCCAAATCCTTGAACCACACCTCAACCGCCTGCCCGCCATGTAATTGGAGGGCAAACCGCCCATCCAACCGGCCAGGATCGTTGCGCACCGAAGCCATCTTCTTTCCGTTCACAAAGACCGTGACATCCCGGCCCAACGCCGCCACAAACATTTCATTCCAGTCGCCTTTCTTGAATGCCTCCTGAACCGCCTCCGCCCCCGGCTTCGAGACCCAACCACGCCCGTTGGTTTCGTAAAGACCGCCGGCATCTGCCGCCTCATCAACCTCCGCCTGAAAACCGCTCACACCGCTAAAGCCTTTCTCTTCGACGCGAAAATACAGACCGCTGTTGCCTTTTACCGCCTTGTACCGGCAGCGTATTACAAAATCGCTGTAACTCTGATCGCTTACAATGTGCCCAAATTCACCTTCCCCGGCTTCATGCCGGCCCACTATCGCCCCCTGTTCAATCGCCCATCTGCCTTTTCCGATCTGATGCCAGCCCTGGAATGACCGACCATCCCACAACGGCCTCCATGGAAGCCTGTCCTTGACCGCGGCGGCCAAATCCGCCCAGGACATCTCCGCGGCCGGCCCGGTGCGGCTTTCGGCGGCGAAAATGAAACTCGTCTGCAAAACGCACGTCACAACAACCAGACACCCAGCGGTTTTAATCGCAATTCTCATGGCTCGCCTTCAGGTTTAAACTGCGGCAAACCTACCGCCAATTTATGGCAAAGACCAGCCCCAAATTGCGCCAATTTGCTTGGTTATTTTCCCGGCGGTATTACAATTGGGTTTGTGATGAATTTTTTCGCCAGTCATCATCCGCTGGCCGGCATTCACGACAAGGTGGCCGCCGGACAGCGGATTACTGAAGCCGAGGCCCTGCAACTTTTCGAGTCAAGGGACCTTGCCGCGCTCGGCATGCTGGCGCGCATTGCTTGCGAACGCAAAAACGGGCGCCGTGCAAGTTACATTATCAACCGGTACATCAACTACTCAAACTATTGCATCCTCTCCTGCCAGTTCTGCGCCTTTGCCCGGAAAAAACGGGATGCCGACGGCTTCGAGCTGACTGTCGAACAAATCGTCGGGCGCGCAAGAGAGGCCCTCGATGCCGGCATCACCGAACTTCACATAGTGGGCGGGCTGCATCCGTCGCTGCCATTCAGCTACTACACCGGCATGCTCCGCGCACTTAAAGCGCTCGATTCACGACTCACCCTGAAATGTTTCACTGCCATTGAAATTTTGCATCTGGCGTGGCTCGCCAAAAAATCCGTGCCCGACACTTTGGCTGAACTGAAAGAGGCCGGTTTGGACGCTCTGACCGGCGGCGGCGCCGAGATATTCTGCGAGGAAGTCCGCGATAAAATTGCCATCGGCAAGGAAAGCGCCGAGGAATATCTGGACGTGCACCGCACATGGCACAAAATGGGCGGGCGCAGCACCTGCACCATGCTTTACGGCCATGTCGAATCATTGGCCCATCGGGTTGATCATCTGCGCCAGCTCCGCGCATTGCAGGATGAAACCCACGGATTTTGCGGGTTTATTCCGCTGCCATACCAGCCGGAAAACAACTCCATTCCGGTTGAACATCCGCCTTCGGGGTTTGATTCGCTTCGCACGCTGGCGGTCAGCCGGATTTATCTGGATAACTTTGACCACATCACCGCCTACTGGGTTGGGCTTGGGTTGAAGCTTGCCCAGACCGCTCTTGATTTCGGCGCCGATGATCTCCACGGCACAATCTTCGAGGAACACATCTTCCGCATGGCAGGCGCCAGGGCCGGCGTACAGCAGTCCGAAGCCGCCCTCGTGCGCGCCATCCGCGAGACCGGACGCATACCGGTACAGCGCAACACCTTCTATGAACCAGTAAAAGTTTGGGACAACATTCCCCTGGGCGAGCCGCCCGGAGGCCGCTCAATTGTGCTCGAAAAAAACCTTGCCTCGGCATGATTTCACCGGATGAACAACCCAAGCTGCGTCTGGCGCCGTCTGAGCCGGTGGATGAAACCCGCATGCGACTTGAACGTGAGCAACGGGCCGAAAACTTGATGCGCGAATCCGAGCTGGAAAATTCGCTGGCGCCATTTCGCGTCGGCTCCGTCCCATATCTCAATGCCGTCCCGCTTACCCGCGGACTGGAAGACCAGATAATTTTTGAGACACCATCGCGGCTGGCGGAAATGCTGCGTGCGGGCGAACTGGACGCGGCATTGGTAAGCCTTGCAGCGGTGCTTTTCGAGGACCGCTACGACATTCTTGACGGTATCGCCATCGCATCGCTCGGCGAGGTGCAAAGCGTTTTGATGGCCCATCGCATCCCGCTGGAGCAGATTCAAGAGGTGTTTGTTGACACCGCCTCCGTCACAAGCGTGGCGCTACTCAAAGTCCTGCTGGCTGAGCGCGGTCTTTACCCGCGCTTCACACCGATGGACTCTTACAAAACCGCTCCTGAAAAAGACGCCGTTCTTTTGATCGGTGATCCGGCCCTCGACTTCCTCAGGGCGCAGCATCCGCATCAAATTTACGACCTGGGCACCGCATGGATGGAACTTACCCGCCTCCCTTTCGTCTATGCCGTATGGGCCTTGCAGCGCGGCGCTCCCAATGAAAAGTTGCGCAGGCAATTGCGCTCGGCCAAGGAATTTGGATTGGACACGCTTGATTACATTGTCCAGAGCCGCACCGAATACGACTACAATTTCAGGAAAGACTACCTCTCATGGCATGTGCATTATCACCTGGCAGCCGATGAAAAACGCGGCGTCAACAAATTCATGGAATTGCTTCGCAAGCACGGCCTGGGGCCGGTTTATGAGCCGCACTATGTACAGTAGCATATCCCCCTGGCGCGGTTGAAGCCGGCGCATATCGCATCGGAACATCCGCCACCCCGGCCATATTTGTACAAACTGCCAAACGCCAATACACAAACTGAAATCAAAGCATGTTGTGCGCGCCAAATAAATTTGTCCTCCGCCATCGCGGCCATTGCCTTTATTAATTCAAAAGCTTATATTACTTACATGGACCAAACCATGAAATGCCCCGCATGCGACCGGCCCCTGGAAGTAACCAGCGTAGCCGGTGTAAACCTGAATGTCTGCCAGCACGGCTGCGGCGGCATCTGGTTCGATAACCACGAATTGAAACGCATCCTCACGGCTTCGTTCTCAGATAACCCGCCCATGCTGGTGGTACAGCGCGACGAGTCAACACCGGTTGATTACACCCGCAAACGCCTTTGCCCAAGATGCCCCAACCAGCCAATGTTGCGCCATTACTTCAGTAAAAAATGCGCCATTGAAGTGGACGAATGCCCGGCCTGCGGCGGGTTATGGCTTGACTACGGCGAGTTGGCGACCATCCACGCCGAGCTGAAAGGCGCTGCCTCACCTCCAGAAAAACCGCCCAAGGCGCTTGCCATCCGCCAGATTAGCCAATATTTGGCCGGTTTGCGCCCACCAACCCATCTTACTGGCAATCGTCCCAAATAATCGCGTGTCATCCCCTGATTCACCGGTCAAGACATAAAGCCGCCAATCAAGCCGGGTGTTTTCTTTGTTTATCTGGCAGATTGCAATTCCGCCTTTAATTGGCCAACGCGTGTACGTGGTGAATATGTAATTACTGCTAATGATTGTCGCAGCGGTCAAACAATGGTAGAACCGGCTGACAAAGGATGTGTAATGCAGACGGAAAGAGGGCCATCTGATGGCAAGGCCGGCGTGAAGGCGGGCTGGAAATTTTGGGCACAGAAGATTCAAGCATTGCTAAGCGATGCGGTGCTTGGATTTTTTGCATTGCTTGCCGCTGAACTGGCGTTGCTGCCGGTTGCAGTTAATCTGCCGGCAGAAGCCGGGCAGATAGTGGACATTGTGCAATGGGCCATTCTGGGGTTGTTCACTACGGAGTATGTCTGCGCGCTTGCCATTGCGGAAAACAAAAGGGAATTCGTCCTGGAAAAATGGCGGATTCTGGACCTGGTGATAATCACCGCGCCCTGGCTTACATTGCTTCCGTGGGTCGGCGAAGGGCTGCGTTCAGCCCCTGCATTGCGGCTGTTGAGGCTGCTGCGTGTGGTTGCATTTGCCGCCCGTGCGGGCGGCGCAATGATGCGCGAGGCCGCTGGAAAACGCCAGGTTGAGAAAGCCGGCCCCATACACGTCATCGCTCTTGGACCGCAGTTGCAAAACCAGCCCAAATCTGTCACATGGCAGGAGTTTCTGGCATGGTTGGAAAAGCCGGAAGAGCGGTGGTTTCACGTTGAAAATGTGTCGCGCGAGCAATTCGCCGATTTGGCGCGAGTTGAAGGGTTGTCCATACCATTGTTGGAATCGTGTTCGAGCGCCTCAAATTACCCGCGGCTGGAATCATTTCCAAATGGCATAATTTTATCGGTGTGGCTGCCGGAGTTTTTGCAGCAGGCCACATCCGGCAGGGTCGCAAGGACAGCGGTTCTAATGGTTGCAGGCCGGAACAGGGTGGTCAGTGTCACTACCCGGCCATGTCGTTTGCCTGAACTGCTGGCAAAACGTATGAAGATGGAAACTACCGGAGAAATTGCGTTTGGCCCCCGGCTCGCACTGGCTTTCATAAAAGAAGTTTTGGAACAAAACGAGGAAGTCGCCGGCCTGCTTGAACAGCAATTGCGGGCGCTTGAGGAGGTGCCCATGCGCGAAAACCGGCCGGATTTCTTCGAGGAGACTTTCAAATTGCGCAAGGAATTGTCGGCGTTGCGAAGCGATTTGTGGCGGCTGAAAGGGATTCTGGGAACGTTGACATCCGGACGGGTGTCGTTTCCTGAATCATCACCTGCTATTGCTGAGGCGCTGAGGTTGTTGGAAGACCAAGCCGATTACCTCTACGAAACTGTGGAAAATCTCCGGGACGGCCTTTTGTCTGTGCTTGAGTTGCATTTGAATGTCGTATCATTCGAGATGAACAAATTCATGCGGCTTCTTGCAGTCGTCAGCGTGTTGGGGTTGATCCCGGCGGTTGTCGGCGGATTGTTGGGCATGAATCTGGCCGGCAACCCCTGGCCTGCAACGCTATCGCAAGTAACTTTTGGAGTGGCCGCCGCAATTCTCCTTTGCCTTTACATCTTTCTGGTCAAGGGGTGGCTGAAATAATCGAAGCTTAAAAAAGAGGTGCTTTTTCATCCGCGTTGCCGCAACTTTTCGCCCGCTGAAGTGTAACTAAATGAGAAATTAAATGGCACTGGCCTCGGTAAAGCAATTGCTGGCCGACACCCTCAAGGTGTCGCCCGACCAGCTTGAAGACTGGGGGCGAAGCTGGCGTGTGGCGGTCGAAGGCGGCTCAACGGAGTCGTTTTTCGCATTTATTTGCCGCGAACGCGGCGTGGCGGAGGACGTTTTCTTGCAGGAGCTGGCCCGGACACTGAATTATCCGTTCCTGGACCTGCCCAAGGTAAACGTGCCAACCGAGGCCCGGAACAAAATTTCCACAAAGGTTGCCTTTCAATATCTTGCGCTGCCTACTGCATTTGACAACGGGGTGTTGCAGGTCTGCGTGAGCAATCCATTTGACGCAGACATGCTGAGCGCGGTGCAATTCGACGCCGGCCTGCCGATTTCACTGGCCCTTGCGCCACGCGCCGAAATTGAAAAGGCACTCAAGAAATACTACGGCGTTGGCGCAGAAACACTCGATGAACTCAATAAAGAGGAAGAACCCCTTGAGCTGGATTTGATTGGCGACAAGGAAATCACCGAGGACGACCAGGAGGCCAGCGTCATCAAATTCGTCAATCAGATTATCTGGGAAGCCTTCAAGGATCGCGCCACTGACATACATTTTGAGCCGGCTGAGGATGAGCTGCGCATCCGCTACCGTATTGATGGAATACTGCATCAGACGCCGATGCCGCCTCAACTGAAGCGATTCCAGGCAGCCCTGATTTCGCGCATAAAGGTCATGTCCGGCATGAACATAGCGGAAAAAAGGCTGCCGCAGGACGGGCGCATAAACGTTCGCATCAAAGGCGAGGAGCTGGACATCCGCGTCTCAACCGTGCCAACTGTTTATGGCGAAAGCGTCTCCCTGCGCCTGTTGACGCGCGGAAAGATTTTCCTGACGCTCGACAAACTTGGATTCTCGCCCGAGGAAGAAGCTGCAATCCGCGAGATAATCGTCAAGCCGCACGGCATCATGCTGGTAACCGGGCCAACCGGTTCCGGCAAATCAACCTCGCTCTACGCCTTTCTGGCATCAATCAACTCGGTTACAAAGCGCATCATCACCATTGAAGAGCCGGTTGAGTACGAATTAAAGGGAATCAACCAGATTGCCGTTCGTCCAGACATCGGCCTGACATTTGCGGTCGGCCTGCGGCACATCCTTCGGCAGGACCCGAATGTAATCATGGTCGGGGAAATCCGCGACCTTGAGACCGCTGAAATTGCCATCCGCGCCGCGCTGACCGGTCACCTTGTATTTTCAACGCTGCATACCAACGATGCACCCAGCGCATTCACCCGTCTGATTGACATGGGCATCGAGCCGTTTCTGGTTGCATCCTCGGTCGAGGCCGTGCTGGCCCAGCGGTTGGTCCGCACCATTTGTCCGCATTGCAAGGTGGAACAAAAACTCGAAAAAGATTACCTCCGCCGCATCGGCTTCCCGGAAGAGCAGATTGACACCGCACGGTTCTGGAAGGGCGCAGGTTGCGAGGAATGCCGACAACTGGGCTACCAGGGGCGCACCGGCATCTATGAGCTTTTGGTTGTCAGCGAACCGTTGCGGCCACTCATCATGAGCCGCGCCCCGGCCACAACCATCGCTCAAAAAGCCATGGAGTTGGGCATGCACACCCTGCGCCACGATGGCTGGAAAAAAGTTGCCCAGGGCGTTACCACCATCGAAGAAGTCCTGCGAGTCACACAAACCGAGGAACATCTCAGCCTCATAGACGACGAACTGCGCCCAAAGAAGTAACACGCCATGGCACGTTGGGACACTTGCAACATTTTCAAGACCGCCGCCGGCAGGCAGTTGTGGCAATTCACACCCGACGGCGACAACGTCAAGTTGGTCCGCACGCTTGGCTGGGCCGATGAGGAGCCAGCCCCACGCCGGCACTACGCCAAGGGATGGGGACACCTGCTTCGCAAAAGGCTCAACGTCGGCTGGATGCCGCCCGGAAGCGTCTTTTTGCGGGTTGTTCACCTGCCGGTTGTCGAGGACCCGGCAGAGTTGTTGTCCATGGTTGAGTTCCAGCTCGAAAAACTTTCACCAATTCCGGTTGGCCAGATTGTCTGGAGCATCGAAGTTTTAAGCCCGCCTGTCGAAGGACAGGTAACAGTAATTGTTTTGATTGCCGCCCGGCAGCAGGTTGAGGCCTGCCTTGGCCAGCTTGAAGCGCAGGGGTTCATGGCTGATCGCCTGGAAGCGCCGGTTCTGGACTTGTTGCTTTTGTGTGATCCATCTGTAAATGGCGTCTGGATTTTCCCGCCTCAAGAAGGGACGCATTCGAGTTGGATGGCCGCATGGTGGTATGGCGGCGTGCTCCGCCACATCGGGCTGGTGCACCTGCCTGACGGCGAGCAGCGTCAATTAGTGCTTCAGGACCAATTGCGCCAGATGGCATGGGCAGGCGAGCTGGAGGGATGGCTGACTGAACCGCCAAAATGGCATCTTGTGGCGGATGCAGTTTCTGCCTCGCTGTGGGAACCGATGGTGCGCGCCATCACCGATCAGGATGTCCAGGTCATAATCAGCCCGCCCCCTGCCCAAGTGGCGGCCAAAACAGCCCGCCGGCTTCTTGCTGCGACACCCGGCCAGGGTCTGCTGCCCGCGGATATGGCCGCACAATACCGCGCCCGGTTTGTGGACCAACTCTGGATGAGCGGTCTGGGCACGCTCATGATGGTGTACCTTGCATGTGTGGTGGCTTACGTCGGGGCGGTCAAGTTCTACGAATTCAAGCTCGGCCGCGCAAAGCAAAGGGTTGCAGCACTGCAAGGAGCATACAACAACGCCATGCAAAAACGCGCCCTGCTCCAAATCATGGAGGATCAGCAGAAGTTCAAGTACGCCGCCCTCGACAGTTGGGAGGCAATTGCCCGATGCCTGCCAATGGAATTGACGCTCAAGTCAATGTCCTTAAGCCGCGAAAAAACCATCAGCCTTTATGGCGTTGCCCCGGCGGACCAAAGCGCCAAGATTACCGAGTTTAACGCCGCCTTGAAACAGTTCGAGCTGTTTGGCCAGCCGCTGTTTGTAAAGGTCGCCCCGCCCCGAATCGGCGGCGCCGGCGGCAACTTGAACTGGGACTTTACCTGCGAACTCAACCGACTGGAGACACGCGAATGACAGCATGGTTTGACAAATTAAACCTTCGCCCACAAGAGCGCCGCCTTGTAATGCTGGCAGGTGTGGTGCTGTTTGTGGTGCTCAATGTCTTTTTCGTCTGGCCAATTTTCGGCCGCCTCCAGGTTGTCCGCACTCAATTGCAAACCGAGCTGGATACCGCCGCAAAATATGAGCAGGAGATTTCCAAAACTCCCGTGTACGAAGCCAAATTACAACAGTTGCAGGAAGGCGGTTCGACGGTTGACATCTCCGACCAGCCGCTGGCCCTGCTGGAATCCGTCAGGCAGGAAGCCGCCGCGGCAAACCTTTTCGTGCAGCGCATCACCCCGGGCGGCGATGTGCCCATGCAAAACAACCCTTTTTTCGTCGAGCAACGTGTCCGGGTTGATTTTGTGGGAGGCGAGCCGGAATTGGTTGAATTTCTGAAGAAACTCGGCTCCGGCACATCCCTGATGCGGGTTCGGGATATGGACTTGAAACCCGATCCAACCCAGCAAAAGTTGATAGGCAGTTTGACCGTCATCGGAAGTTACCAGAAAAAAACTGGAGGCAAACCAGGCCTTAAAGGTGGAGCCTCCGAGTCTCGCGCCATCAGTGGCATACATTGAACATGAAAAAACGAATCCTAATTTTATTGATGTTGGCCGGCATGACCGCCGGCTGGTTCTGGCCGCTTGCAAACTCGGCAGCTCAACAGTCACCGCCGGCCCCGCCGGCTCCGCCTGTGCCGCCAATGCCAACCAGAACACTGCGCATTCCGGATGCGGCAACCAACAAGCCTGCCGCCGCGCCTGCAGCCAATCCATCGCTGCCGGGCGGTCGCTCGTTGCCATCGCCAATAACGGTGACCAATCCAGCAGCCAGAACAAATCCTGCGGCTTCAACCTCTGCCGCAGTCACCAATCCCGCCGTCAACCTTCCGGCGCCAGTTAAAACCGCTTCCGCCACAAATCAGCCTGCCCGCACCTCCGCTCCGGCTCTTCCAACCGCTGCAACAAATATCGTCCGCCCGCTCCCGTTGGCTACAAACACGGCAGGCACAGGAACTTCAACAGCCGCAGCACCCAAACCTGCTCCGGCCACAAACGCACCTGCGGCCGGCACGGCGCCTGCGGGCACTGAAACTCAAGGAACCAAAACCACCACCGATGGACAAGCCGGTTTGCAACAACCTGAAAAGGCCACCACTATATCCACAAATGCAGAAGAGGAAATTCCGCCCGGCGCGATCAAATTCCAGGCCGCCGACCTTTCAGCGGTGCTTGAGGTCTATGCAGAATTGGTAAATCGCACACTGCTCAGGCCGGCAAGCCTGCCCGATGCAAAAATTACGCTGAAAACCCAGACCGCACTTAAACGTGATGAAGCAATACGGGCCTTGGAAGCGGTCATGGCCATGAACCAAATCACACTTATCAATGTTGGGGACAAATTTGTGAAAGTGGTCCAGGAACCGCAGGCATTCCAGCAGGCCAAAGCCCCAACCGAAAGTGACGAAGTCCAAAAAATGCCGGAGCTGTCGCCATTTGTGACCGTGGTAAGGCAATTGACCAACGCCAAGCCTTCGGAAGTTGTTCAGGCATTACAACCGTTTTCAAAAATTCAGGGTGGCGTTGTCGCAATTGACAGCAGCGGCATTTTGGTCATGCGCGATTACGCCGACAACGTCAAGCGGATGCTTGAGATGATAGACAAAATTGATGTCATGATTCCAATTGAAGTCGAGCCGGTGGTAATCCCCATCAAATACGCCCTTGCGGGGGATATTGCGCAAGTGCTGGGACAATTGACTGCCGGCGGCTCGGTTACAAGCACCGGCGCAGGCGGCGCGGCTGCTACAGGCGGACTCGGCACCATGAGCCGCAGTGGCATGGGAATGATGGGAATGCGCAGCCGCTCCGGCTACGGTGGATATGGCGGGTATGGTGGGTACGGTGGGTATGGTGGTTACGGCGGCGGTTACGGCGGCTATGGCTCCAGTCGCTACGGCGGATATGGTGGTCTTGGAACCACAACACCCATGGGCACCACCAGCCCGATTACACCCGGCACAAGCCCCGGCGCAGCTCAAACTTCTTTCGCCGACCGGCTCAAAAGCATAGTCAGCAAGGCAGCCGGCACCGGTGGTGAATTCCAGGTACTGGGCCAGGCCAAAATAATTGCTGATGAACGCAGCAATTCACTGCTTATCTTCGCCGACCGCCATGACCTGGCGATGATTACCAACATCATTTCCAAACTGGACGTTGTTTTGGCGCAAGTCTTGATTGAAGCATTGGTTGTCGAAGTCACCCTGGGAAGCGACGCCGACTACGGCATCAGTTATGTACAAAACCAGGTTAAAAGCGGCCGCTTCGCAAGCGGCGGCGCTATCAATCCCGACAAACCGGGCTTCATCAATCCAGGCAGTTTTGGCAGCATCAGCACAAATGCCGCACAAAGTGGTCTGCCAAGCGGTTTCAGCTACTTTATGAAGGGCGGCGATTTGGATATTGCGTTCAACGCGTTTGCCTCAGACAGCCGGGCACGCATCCTCTCACGTCCGAGAATTCAGACATCTCACGCGGTACCCGCCAGCCTGTTTGTGGGTGAAACACGACCCTATCCAACCGGCAGCGCTTACGGCGGCTACTATGGCGCTTACAACACCATCCAGCAACTCGACATCGGCATCGAGCTGAGCGTCCTGCCTCTAATTAACCCCGACGGCCTTGTAGTCATGGAAATCATGCAACGGGTCCAAAGCGTGGGCAAAGATGTTGAAATCGCAAACGTAGGTAAAGTCCCATCCACCATTGACCGTACCGCCAACGCAAAAGTTGCCGTTCGCGACCGCGAAACCATTATCCTGGGCGGCTTCATCACGTCCGAGGACCGTCGCTCACATTCAGGCGTGCCTGTGCTCAAGGACATCCCACTGCTGGGCGCTTTGTTCCGCGGCGCCTCAAGAAACAACAACCGCCAGGAAATCATCGTCTTCATCCGCCCGACTGTTTTGCCGACTCCTGAAATCGCCGCACAAGTGGCAGGCGAGGAAACCCGCAAACTGCCGGGTGTTTCAGCCGCCCAAAAGGCATTCGAGCAGGAAGACAAAATCTACAAGGAAAAATTCCGCAAGGAAGAAGAGGCGATTGAGAAAAAACAGCGCAACAAGAAGATTACCGAGCCTGCGCCCTCGCCGATGCCGTTAAATTAAGCCCTGCGGACTAGTCGGCCTTCAACCGCCGAAGCGTCATGTCCCGGATTGCGCCGGTGGTGCCCCATGTCGCAATCCCAAACGGACGCGATTCCTCTATCTCGCCGGGCCGGCAGGAAATCTTTTTATCAGTCCAATCCACATCCACCATTTTGTCATTGTCAATCCATGCCTCGATTTTTTTGGACGTAACCCGCACCCGGATGTGATACCATTGCCCGTTGTTAAACGTGACGTACTTGGTGGTCTCGTTCTCGGACGCATCGGCGCCGTTGATGCTTGAAATCCCAACCACACCCCCGCCCCAGCCTCCTACAATAAGGCTGCACCACGAATTGCTCACCGGAAATGTAAATCCGCAGAAAAAATCGCTCCCCGCAAGGCGGCAGGCGTCAAAATTGACCTCATAATTCACCGTCGGCACAGGGTTGGTGTAATTGACGCCTGTAAACATGTTGCCCTCCTTCATGATAAGCTGGCCGTCCTTGATCAGCACCTCACCCTTTCCGGCAAAATCCGTGATCTTCCATCCCTTCAAACTCGTCCCGTCAAAAAGCACCTGCTCCTCCGGCTCGGCAACATTTGCCACCGCTTTCGTTGTCGCCTGCCCTTCCTGTGCAACCGCTTTCTTCCGGCAACAGCACCCTGCATTGCCACCTCCTTTGCACCCGGCAGTCCAGATGCAAACCGCGCCCATCAATAAAACCGCCAAAACCGATAATTCTCTCTTCATAACCTTCTCCATTTCTCCAAACCCTACCCTCTCGTCCATTGCAAATCAATAAAACATATCGAATTCAGAGCCGATTGCGCTATGAGAAAAGGCCGTGGTGGCGCGGGTGGGTCTGGTGATGGTGGTGCATGTGGGATTGGCGATGCTGTTGGCGCGGGCACAGCGGCAGGAGCCGTGGAAGCCGAATCATTTTTCTTGATGGCGCGCTACTTTGATTGTGAAGCAAGCATCAGGATGATGCCGGCTGCCATGGAGCATCTGACTCCGGCCATGCGGTTTTCACTTGTTACTGTTGCCGGGCGGGCGAAGCTGGGTTTGGCATGATGTGAATCCGGGCGTCATTGGTTTGCGGGGCGCCGGGTGTGCTCCGGCCATCGGCCACGTATCGCTCAAGCAACGCCGTCAATTGACGCACCATTTCCGGATTTTGCGCCTGGAGATTGTTGGTCTCACCGGGGTCTTTCTCCAAATTGTATAGTTGCACCGCCGGCAGCCCCTGGCGGCGCGCCTCGGCATCAGTAGGGCTTGCCCACCCACCTGAGCCGGGGCAGAGGCAGAGTTTCCACGGCCCCTGCCTGATGGCAAACCTGCCATGGATCGAATGATGAACAATGGCTTCGCGCACCGGCCGGTTTTCACCGCGTAATAAAGGAAGCAGGCTGACACTGTCCTCACCCGCGGTTTCAGGGAGTTTGACTCCAAGTATATCCGCAAATGTTGCCAGCAAATCACTCTGGCAGATGGTTTGCGAGGATGCAGCCGGTTTTTTAATCACCGCCGGCCATCTTGCCATGAACGGCATGCGGTGGCCGCCTTCCCAGATATCGGCTTTGTAACCGCGGAAGCCGGCGCTTGGAAAATGGCCTTTCGCTTCGACGAGGCGAACTGCGTTTCGCGACGGACCAATTTCCATGCCTGCGTATGGAGCGTAGCCGTTGTCGCTGGTAACGATTAGCAGCGTGTTGTCCGCCTGCGGAGTATTTTCGATCGCTTTCATGACTTCGCCAACCGCCGCATCCGTTTGCATGACAAAATCGCCATACAATCCAATCGGGCTTTTCCCCTGCCATTCCGGTGTTGGGACAATCGGGGTATGCGGGCTGGTAAGTGGCAGATAAAGGAAGTAACGCTGGTTGCGACTGCTTTGTTCGCCAATGAATGCAACCGCCTTTTTTACAAGGGCGGGCAGAACATCCACCGCCTCAAAATCTTTGTGGGCATCGCCCTCTCGAACATATTTCTTCTTCACCGTTGGCAGGCCAACAAAACGGTCATTTTCAATCCAGATGTAAGGCGGCATGTCCAACGAAGCGCTGATGCCGTAAAAATAATCAAAGCCGCAAGTTGTCGGTCCTTGAAGCAGAGGTTTTGAGTAGTCCGGCTTGTTGTCATTGTTTTTGGCTATGCCCAACCCCAAATGCCATTTGCCGATGCATGCGGTGGTGTAACCGTGTTGCTTCAAAAGCGCCGGCAGCGTCAGCCGCCCGGAGGCAATCAAGGGCGGGCTGTATCCATCACCAACACCCGACTGCCTGACGGTACGCCAGTTGTAGCGGCCGGTAAGCAGGCTGTACCGTGATGGGGTGCAGACCGAGGATGTGCTGTGGGCATCGGTAAAAACAAGACTCTGACCCGCCAGCCTGTCAAAATGCGGCGTTGGAATTTTGCATCTATCGGGATTGAAGGCGTGAACATCGCCATAGCCCAAATCATCGCACAGAATAACCACTATGTTTGGTAAAGCGGCCCTGGCAGCCGGTTCTGCAGCCCATGCAAAGCATACACCAAACAACAACAAAACGCCGCTTAACGTTGCAACTATGCGCCCGGCTTCAAACAATCGAAATTTCTCTGAAAGATTCCTCAATATCACGGGACATTTCATGGCCTTTTGATGACACGACGGCCGGCCATTGGCAACCAATAAAATGGCTCGCTGCCTCCGCTGCAATGAGCCGTACCAGTCTGCAATTCAATTAACCGGTTGCAAAATCCGCGAACCAAAAGCGAGGTCAAATATCCCCCAACAACGGTGGCAGCAACAATCTCAGCCCTCTGCCTCGGCCAATTTACGGTAAAGAGTGGCCAGGCTGACGCCGAGGAGTTGGGCGGCCTTTTCCTTGTCACCGCCGACATTTGCCAGCACTTGGTTTATGTAAGCCGTTTCCTGCTCACGCAGAAAGTCTTTTAACGGACGCATGCCGACCTGTGATGTAACGGCTGCCGCTGGGTCTGGCGCAGCAGCGGCCGGCGGTTGCGGAGTTATTGTGGCCTCCGCCGCCGGTGTTGGGAGCTGGGCTGTTTCCCGGGTTTCATCCTCGGCGCCGCCAAGTTTGTCCGCCAATGGATGCAGTGCAGGCGGCAAATCGGCAACCTGGATAATTTCATTGTCGCTGAGCACACAAGCGCGCTGGATTGCATTTTCCAGCTCTCGGACGTTTCCGGGCCAGTCGTATGCGCACAATACATCCATGGCACGGCGTGTCAGTTTGAACGGCTGCTGTGTGCGCGGATGCACCTTGTCCCGCAAAAAATGCGCCACCAAAAGTGGCACATCATCGCGGCGCTCTCTGAGCGGTGGCAAGACGATCGGAATGACGTTGATGCGATAATAAAGGTCTTCCCGAAAAGCGCCCTCCTTGACCCGCTGTTCAAGCGGCTCATTTGTGGCCGCAACCACGCGCACATTTACATACACCGGCATGTTGTCGCCGACCCGCCGGACTTCGCGCTCCTGCAACACGCGCAGCAGGCGGCTTTGAAGCATGCTCGTCATGGATGCAATTTCATCCAGAAAAATGGTGCCGCCGTCGGCCTCCTGGAACAGTCCCTTTTTATCCGCAATGGCCCCGGTGAACGCACCGCGGCGGTGTCCAAACAGCTCCGACTCAAGCAGGTGCTCAGGCAGGGCGCTGCAATTTATCGGCACAAACGGGGCGAATTGCCGCCGGCTGTTGAAGTGCAACGCACGCGCAACAAGTTCCTTGCCGGTGCCGCTCTCGCCCAAAATCAGCACCGTGCTGTCGGTATCGGCCACACGCTCGATCATCTTGAACACCACCTGCATTTTGGCCGATGTCCCGATAATCTGGTTGAACTGGTATTTTTTGCGCAGTTGCTTGCGCAAATAAAAATTCTCCGAGACAGTGTCGCCGTAGGTGAGCGCCCGCTGCACACAAAGCCGCAACTCCTCCAGCTTGAACGGCTTCTCCAAATAATCGTAGGCGCCGCGTTTCATCGCCTCCACAGCCGTCTCAATGGAGCCAAAACCGGTGATGACAATGACAATCGGCGGGGGAATCATTGAACGGGCTTTCTGGAGAATTTCCAGACCATGCGCCCGCGTTTTGTCCAGGTAAAGATCGGTGATGACAAGCTCCGGTGAGTTAAGCTCCAGCGCCTCCAACGCCTCTGGAGCGTTTGTATAGGGGAGCACTTCATGCCCCTCGGCGCGCAACAAATCGCTGACCGTTTGAATCATGGTCAGCTCGTCATCAACCAATAATACCTTTGCCATGACTCCCCCGAACGCCTCTCAGGACGTTATTTCTTGTTGATCAACTCGCTCATCTTGAAGATCGGCAGGAACATGCAGATGGCAATGCCGCCGACTGTCACCCCCAGAAACACAATCAGCAACGGCTCGATCAAGGAAGTAAGCCCCGAAAGCGTGGTCTCAATTTCCTCATCCAAAAAATCGGCTATGCGTTCGAGCATCTGGTCAACCTTGCCCGTCTGCTCGCCCGCGGTCATCATGCGAATAATCATTGATGGGAAAAGCGGACTTTTGGAAAAGGCCGATGACATGCTATCGCCACGCTCAATATCTTCGGCAGCCTTTCGGATGGCCTTTTCCATGCCGACATGACCAACTGTGTTTGCCACAATTTGAAGCACCTCCAGGATTGGCACGCCGCTGCGCACCAGCGAAGCCAGCGTGCGCGTAAATCTGGCCAGGCATATTTTGTGCCCAATGACTCCGAATATCGGCAGTTTAATTCTCACCCGGTCCCAAAACTCGCGTCCGGGTTTTGTCTTGATGTAATACAACCAGCCATAGATGACGGCTGCGATGGCAGGCACAATGAATATCATGTACTTACGCATCCAATTGCTGAGGTCAATAAGGAATTGGGTTGGACCGGGAAGGCCGCTGCCGAAGCCCTTGTAAATGTCGCCAAACACCGGCACAACTTTCACAATCAAGAAGATGGTAATGCCAATTGCAATGGTGGTGACTGCAATCGGGTACATCATGGCCGATTTTACCTTCTTGCGCAGCCGGGCGGTGTTTTCAAGGTAGGTTGCAAGACGCGCCAGAATCTCGGCCAGCAAGCCGCCGCGCTCGCCTGCGCCAACCATGCATACGTAAAGCTTGTTGAAGACCTTGGGATGTTTGGCCAACGCCTCGGAAAAACTGTCGCCACCCTCAACCCGCATGCATACATCCTTGATGACGTCGCGCATCACCTTGTTGCTTGTCTGCTCGGCAAGGGCCTGGAGCGACTGCACCATGGCAAGGCCGGCGTCAATCATGGTTGCCAATTGGCGCGTGAAAACCACCAGGTCCTGCAACGGCACGCTGCCACCAATAGCCTTTTTCTTGGCCGTTTTTTCCTTGATGGATACAACCAACAAGTTGCGGTTCAACAATGCGGCAATGGCCGCCTGCTCGTTGGAAGCATCCAATGTGCCGCTGATTTCCTTCTGGCTCGCCGGGTCACGTGCTACGTAGGTGTATGATGGCATAAGTCTCTTTCCTAATTATTATTTGTTTTCCATTCCAACACAAGCATGGACTATACCAAATTTATTTCACAAATCAATGCTGCGCAACAACGTAATTTACCTCGGCAGTTTTCCCCGCAAAAGCCTGTATTTTAGCGCGGTCTCTCGCGCGCAAAGCCATGCAATGCGCCAGCCTTGCCGGCCATCCAGAAAGCCCCCGCGCAAAATGTAACCCCGAAACCAACGCCATAAGGCGTGCGCCCACGGCGCCACGATGATCGGGGAAACGCCGGCTTCCAACTGGGTTTCGGCCCACAGATGGGCATACTTCTGGCAACGCGCCCAATGGTCTGCGGCGTCTTTGAATGAATAATGATGCAACTCGCCCTGCAGGGAGATTATCCTGCCGGAACTGATCTGCAGTCTTTCGTGAACCTTGCCCCCGACAAAGCGCGCCCGCTCTCGCCTGAACAACCGCACCAGCCTGTCGGGATACCAGTCCCCATGGCGAATCCATTTGCCCTCGTACAACACACAGCGTGGTATGTCGTAACCGCTGACGTCCGCCGGCGGTTCCGTTGCCTTTAACTCAGCCACTTCCCGGCGAAGCAGGGGTGAAAGCTCCTCATCTGCATCCAGACTAAACACCCACGGATACCTGGCGAGATCAAGGGCGCGATTTTTCTGCCCCACATACCCAAGCCATTCCTGGTTAATCCAGCGCGCTCCAAATTGCCGCGCAATTTCCGGCGTGCGATCTTTGCTGCCGCTGTCCACTATCACGATTTCGTCCGCCAGCTCCGCGCAACTTGCAAGGCAGCGCGGCAGGTTTGCCTCCTCATTCAATGTAATCAGGCAGAACGAAATCTTCATTGCAGACCTCCATTCCGCCCCAGCAAGCGCATGTAGAGTTGCTCCAACTTGTCCAGCATCCCGTCGAGGCTGTACTGCGCCTCCACCATCTCTCTGCCGCGGATTTTCATCGCCTGGGTCTTTTCAATGTCCGTCAATGTCTCTTTGATGGCCGCCGCCAATGCCTCAACGTCTCCAGCGGGCACGAGCCGGCCTGTTTCGCCTGCGCGTATCACTGATGGGATACCGCCGACATTGCTGCCCACAACCGGCGTGCACGTTGCCAATGCCTGCAGGGCCACCTGCGGCACCCCTTCATGAAGCGATGGAATTACCAATACGTCCAGAGCGCGTAAAATTTCAGGTATATCCTCCCGATAACCGGCAAACAAAACAGAGTCATCCAGGTTGAGCTGTGTAGCCAGTTCACGCACTGCCTTGAGCATCGGGCCGTCGCCGACCATGATGCAACGCGTTGGGAATCCCTGGCTGCGCAAAAGCCGCATGGCCTGCAGCAAAAAGCGATGCCCCTTGGCTTGTCGCACCACCGCTATCATGCCAAGCAGTGGTCCCCGGCTTTGCGGAGAAAACTCAAGGCGCGCCTTCGGGCCGTTTGGCGAAAAAACAGCGGTGTCTATGCCCGTTGGTATGGTGGATATCCGATCAGGCGGTAGATCAAAAATATCCTGGAAACCGGCGGTCACCTTCGGACTGGTTGTAATAATGTGATCGGCCAGTCTTCGATATACAATGCCACTCACCCAACGGTTCGGAATTGGCACATCAAAATGCCGGCTGCGGATAATCAACGGCACGCCAGCCAAACGCCCCGCAAGGCCTGCAATCCAGCCATCTCGCGAACTGTGCGGATTAAGTATCTGGATGCGCTCGCGTCTGAGCCACAACGCCAGACGCGCAATTTCGAGCGGAAAACGCAGGCGGCCAGGCTCAATCTTCTGCATCGGTATGCCAGCCTGCCGAGCCTGCTCCGCTATCCGGCTTTTATCAGGCGCCGCCAAATACACATGGCTGCCACGTCGCTTGAAACCGAGCAGCTCCGACATTATCCGCCGCTCCTGGCCACCCCAACCCATGCTGGCCTCGGTATGCGCAATCCGCCATTGTATTTTCGAACCTTCAACCATCTGTCGCCTCCCGGCGGCGTTCTCCGGCGGCCTGCTCAAGAATTGCCAGAGTCCGCTCCACGTTCCGCTCCAAATCATAGCGGCCGGCATCCTCTTTAAGCCGGACCTGCCCCTTTGCCATCCATGCCATTATTGCATCGGCAAGGCTCGCAATGTCAGCCGGCGAAGAAAGCACCGCGCCATTAACACCGTCCTGAATCCACTCGCTTGCGCCATTCTGTCGAGTAGTTATTACCGGCAACCCGGCTGCCAGCGCCTCAATGCAAACATTGGCCGACGGCTCATAAATTGGCGTCAGCACAAACAAGTCCGCCGCGGCGCACGCATTCTCCATGTCCGGCACCGCCCCTGCGAAAATCACATTTGCGGGAGCGCCCTTCGGCGGGCGGCCCTTGCCGGCCACAACCAATTTCAGCGGCATTGGCAATGTCCGCCTGTTTAGAATTTCCACCGCCTGCAGCAAAAACCGCAGCCCCTTCCTTTCCCAGCCGGAGCCGGCGAAAAGCAGGACATAATCACCATCGCCAATTCCCCAACGTCTCCGTGCTGCCTGCCGATTTCCGCTCTGAAATCTGCGCACATCCACGCCGTTGGGCACCCAATGGATGCGCTCGGCAGGGAAATCGAAGTTCTGCAAAATTTCATCCCTGACCATCCGCGAATTCACAATGATATGGCGCGTATTTTGCGGATTGAATACCTCCGCCTCCAGGGCGAGCATCTGCCGGTGGAACCAGCCCCAGCCAATGAATGGGCGCCGCCATGCCGGCGCAAACTCCCTGCGTCGCTCCAGCCACACCCTGTGCAAACCATCGCCAGCTCTATAAACATCCTGGCAAATCGTTCGCTCCAGACTGAATACACAATCAAAAACATGCGCATTCAGCTCCTTCTGGACTGCCTCGGCAAACCGGCGCGGGCGCAAAGCGCGAATGCCGCCCACTGGCAGCGCATGGAGCACAACGCCCTCCGGCAGGCCGGCCCATTTCTCGGCCAAAACATGTATTTCATGGCCTCGCTGCGCCAATGCCTGCACCAGCCGTTGCAAATACAGCTCCGCGCCGCCTGTTGCGGAAAACTGCCGGCGTATCAGGGCCAGTTTCATGCGATTGAATTCGGACGGTTCGACACGCATGGCGACAGCCAGCGCCGCCCGCCTGCCGCTCGAATATGGCGGCAAACAATCAGCCGACGCAAGGCCAAAGCCGGCACTACCCCCACCAGCCAGAAAATTTCAATTGAACAGAAGCCAGGAATTCAGCGGGAACCTGTTAAAACATCCCGTTACAACATTAACTTTTTTCTGGAAAGGCAGATGCGACAAAAATTCGGCCTAGTAGCCAACGGGCATGAAATACCCAATTATTTTTTCCGGATTCCGCACACAAATTTGTACGTGGTCAAGCGCCCGCACCGCCGCTCCCGGGTACAGCTCGTCTCCTTCAATAAAGTAAGCTGCTACAGTGTCAAAAGGAGGAAGTTTTTGCATCTCGCGAAGTCGGTGTACAGTTTCAAAAACTGCACAATCCAGTTTCCTATTGTTGAAATATCGGCCGGAATTTTCAGGAAGTGGTATTCGCTGCCGCTCGCAAGTCTCCTTCAAATGTTCATAGGCCTTCTTGAGGTATTCCAAGCAATTGCGATTGGCAAGATTGAGACAATGTCCAACTTCAATCGCAGCCCCAATTATCCCCGGTTTTTGAAAACCACGTTTTTTAGCCCATTCGATGGCTCGTTTTGGATCATCGGCCCAAAAATAAATTCCCCTGCCAAGCCAGTCATATTCATTTGAACTGGGCTTTAATTTTGTTTTTCCAGCAACAACCCTTTCAGCCAAATCCCGCCGGCAACCGTGGTAACCCAATACTATCCTGTCAGGAAGCATCGCCCAAATTGCATTCTTTAAGGTTTACCGGGATGTCCTTTTGGAGTTGGTTCTGTTCTTCGCCGCCGAATCTAAAACGCCAACCTTTTTAAGGAATGCTATGCGCTTTTCCTGAGAAGCCGAAATTTTCTGCGCAGCTTTGCGCATTTGCAAAATCTCAGCCGCCACAAACCGCTCTGAAAATTTTTCACCAACCTCTAAGTTCATTGCGCTTCAATTTAAGCCGCCATAACAGTCGCCGCAAGTTTTTTGGCAAACTATTTGCCCAATTTTGGCGGTCTTGTCCTTATGATTACAAGGCTCAGCGAGCAGAAGCAGGCTGCGGCAGCAAGGAACATTGCGGGGAATCCCCATGCCATCCGATTGCCAAGCAGCACACCGCTGATGAACCATACCGAAGAACAGGCATAGGCAGCCGCAAGAATTGTCCGAAGCAAAACACCCGCTGCCCAACCTTGCTTGCGCGCCCATTGGCCCAAAACCCAGCCGCCTGCAAATAGCGGCAGCAGTTGCGCCCACCAGTAGGCCGTGTAACGCCACAAGACCAACTGCGCCCCAGCCAGCCCAACGCACCCGCCCAGCATAATGGCGGCCTTCAAAGGCGCCTCCAACGGCGGCTGGCTCGGAGTCCGCGCCGGCAGCCGCCGCGCCAACCACGCCTCCACATCATTCATCAACTGGCTGAGTGTCCGCTGCCTGAGGGATGGGTAATGCAAGTAATAGACTCGCAACTCTGGTGAAGGGTATTTCGAAAACAACCTCTTCTTCCACGCCCCAGGTTTTGGCAACGCCGCGGATACTAGCGCATCTGAAATAAATTCATCCACATCTTGCGGCTTTGTTGGCGGTGGTATGTTTGGATTTATCTCCTGGCCTTCGGGCGTGTTTTCGCGGCGCAAACGCAACAAGCGGCTTATGCGTTCGGCGGCAAATTCCTGTCGCGCTATCGCCGATTGCAAACCGGAGGCGCTTTCAAGCAAATTGGCCGCCAACTGGTCCATGAAAAAAGTGCGCTCGCGCTCAAAAGCAAGCAGCAGCAACACCATGATTGCAATCGCCAGAAGCACCGGCGCCAACGTGACCGTCAGATAAACGACAATCACAGCGCAAAGTATCAAGACAATCAGCGTAATCCAACTGCCGCTTTCTGAAGGCTCCGAAGGCTCAATTGCGCTTGAAAAAGTGCGCCAACCCGCGGCGCCCTCATGCCGGATAAACCCCACAGCCCTCAATGGCGTTTCCAAAACAGGAGCAAGACCACATTCGGGCCGCGAAAGCCATCCCAATTCCCGCGCCAACAATGCGCGCAATTCCTCATCAGATGGCTGCACCTGTTCAAGCAACCCTTGCGGCACCACAATCCCGCCCCGCTTTATGTTCCATCCACAACTGGCCAGCCTGACTTCATGCGGATGCAATTCGAGCGCAACCCGCGGCATTGGCAGGCCGGCTTTGGAAGCCACCGATGCCAGCGCGTTGAATACACGCAACTGTTCTGGATTTGCCGTAACCGGCTCAATCCAAAGATGCGGCGCCCTTGTCCGCGCATAAACACCGTATGCATACAATGCGCCCAGGCAAACTGTTCCCGCCAGCATCGCCGGCGTCCCCCATAGCCGCAACCACCACGCAACAGCCATCAAAGCCACCCACACACCCCACAGCGCCAGTCCGCCGATTGCGTACAGCTCCGCCACTCGCAGCCGCCCGGCTTGCGCTTCTGGGGCGTACGATTCAGGCGCAGCTATCACTGGCGGCGCTGCTGTGCCCGCCGGCTTGTTCGCTACCGGCGGCGCAGGCACGTTTTTGGAATCCGGCTCCATCGCGCAAATTGATTTGCCATCAAATCGCCAGATTGTCAGCTTGAAAGAAAAACAATGCAATGCTCGCGCACAAAATGGCGTCACAAAAAAGCGCAGGACATAGCCATTGTGCATTGAAATAAAAGCTGGAAATCGGCATCCTAACGACATGATACATTCCATCGGAAAAACCCTGGGACTGGGCGCCGTTTTGGCTGCCATGGCGCTCCATGGCTCTGATGCCCCGGAAAAAATCGGCTCCCGACCCTACGAATTAGTTTGGGCCAATCGCGTGTCGGACGATCACCCGCCGTTGGTGGATTTTGAGGATTTGACCGGCTGGACTGTGGAGGTTCAAAACAGCGTTGCAACGCTTGTCAGAAGCCGCGAGCAGCAAATCTGGGGACAGTATGTTGGCAAGTTGACTTACAGGGCCACCGGCCAAAACCCGCAAATCCGCCTGCGTCCGCCACAGCCGTTGCCAATAAAGGACGCCTTCGACGCGGTGAGTCTCTGGGTTTATGGCAACAACTGGGGCTACTCCCCTGACCCGCGCACTCCGCCGGTGCGAATCAGCGTGCTTATCGCTGATTCACAAGGGCGCGAACTCCAGGTGCCTTTGCATCAAGTGGATTGGACTGAATGGTTCCTGTTGCACCGACGTTTGACCGATGACCAAATCGAGCTTGTGAAAAATGGGGCATCTTTCAGGGGCTTTCTGATTGTCAACGGCAAAAACACCGAAGACCGCGTCTTGTTTTTTGACAATCTTGCGGTTTTCAAAGAGAGCTTTTCGCCGTTAAAATTTGAGCCGCGTCCCGAACGCGGCATTCCAATGTTCCCCGGACAATCTGCCGGGGCAAACACCGGCCCCGGACGGCTGCCTTTCCCAACACGGCCTCAAACCATCCTGCCGGATAATCTGACTCGAAACTTCAAAACCCGCCTCATCCGTGACGGCAATGGCTGGCGGTTTATCTACGAAGGTGAGGACGGCCAGTTGATTTGGAGGCTGGCTCCTGAAACTGGGACATGGAGCGATTTGTCCGCTGAATGGCAACCGGCTGGCAGAAAACAGCCGGCTGCCGGCCTGTTCAAACCGTGTGTCGGCGGTGGCGTCTGGCTGCAGACAGCGCAGGGTCCAAAACCGCCGGAAACTGTCCGGCTACTTGAAACATCACAGGAAAAAGATTCAGTAAAAACACGGTGGCAAATCGGCCTCAGCAATATATCCGCTGAAGTTCAATACACCTACAAACTCTGGAACAAATCTTTGGTCATCGAGGTTGCATGTCCGGGCGGGCAGGTTGGAGAAGTCCGCTTTGGCAAGGCCACCGGTTTGCCTGAGCCGCGGCTCGCTACCACGCCATTTTATCCCGCGCATGGCGGCAGGCCCGCAGTGGTTGTAAGCGGCGGCGCCGAAGCACCATTGTTTCTTACAGGGCATGTGGACTGGTATATGTCCAATGGCTCGATTCTTTGGGCGCGCAACGGAATTGATGACAACGGCGTTCAGTACCACGGCGGAACACGGTACATTCAAAAGACAGACGGCAAACGCAACGACTGTTTCGAGCGATTTTTTGTTTCGATTTCCCCGCGATATGAAGAAGTGCTGGCGACTGTTCCGAATCCGCCTTCACCATGGAAACATATCACAGGCACGCGCCTCTGGCGCGCTCACGGGGCTGGCAACCGCACAAATGACATGCGTTTTTGGGCGGATGTGCATCGCCACGGCATAACCCAAATGATTGTCACTGACCACGAAACCGGCTGGCGCGACGGCGGCGAAAGTTTCACCTTCCGGACGCGCCCGGCTCCGGGAAAAGGCGGCGATGCCGGGCAATATGAGTATGCCCGTTTCATGCAGGATAAACTCGGGTTCGTTTACGGGCCGTACAACAATTTCACCGACTTTGCGCCCGTCAACGAATACTGGAATTATGACATGATCAGCCGCACCCCCGACCGCCAGTTGCAAAACGCCTGGATGCGTTGTTACGCCCCCAAACCGCAGCGCGCCGTTGAGTTCGCCGCGCGCCTGCCTTTCATCATACAGGAGAAATTCCATTTCAGCACGGCCTATTGCGATGTGCATACCGCAGTTGCCCCATGGGACAGGGTGGATTACGACGAGCGCGTGCCCGGCGCCGGGACGTTCGCGGCCGTCTTTTATGCCTACGGCGAAATCATGTTGCTGCAAAAAAAGGCATGGAATGGACCTGTATATTCAGAAGGCAACAATCACGCCTTTTATTGCGGATTGACCGATGGAAATTACGGCCAGGACCAGTCTTATCGCCCGGCTGAAAATCCCTGGCTGGTGGATTTTGATTTGCGCAAGTTGCACGATTTGTCCTGCAACTTCGGCATGGGCAATCCGGACATGTTTTACGCAAATGAACGCTCCCGCCCCGGCGCCGAGGGACGCGATGCATGGGTGGACAGATTCCTGGCTGCAACCGTCGCATTTGGGCATCCCGGATTTTTGGTGATGGAAGGCGGCATGGCTTACGGGCTGCGCAGTTATTACATGCTCCAGCAATTGCACAGCCGTTATTGCCTGACAAATGTGGTGGAAATCCGCTACGCCGACAATCAGGGCCGGCTTTTGGACACCAGCGCCGCAATTGCCTCCGGCGCATATCGTCTCTCACAGGTGCTGGCACGGTATGCCGACGGCACCTGCACCGCCGCCAACGGCAGTCGCTCAAATCGCCTCAGTGTTGTGGCATGGGGACGCAAGCTCGATTTGCCACCAAACGGCTACGCAGGCTGGACTGCACGCGGCGACATTGAAGTGCTTGCCGCCGACCCCAAAGGCCATCGCTGCGATTATGCCGCAACTCCTGAATACTTCTACGTGGACGGGCGCGGCCGGTATATGCGGTTCCCGCGCGCAGCTAGCAGCGGCGTTGGCATCTGCCGCATCCTCGGCGGAGGCGAGTTTGAAATAATTCCTTTTCAGGGCGCCGAGGCCGGTTTCGCAATCCAGGCCGGCGCAGTTGTCGCACTTGATCGCGAGCGCAAGGAATTGGGGCCGGCATCATGGCGCGCCGCCCGCGGCCTGACTTACATCGAGCCTGTAACTAACGCCTTCAGCTACCGTGTCCGCGGACGCCTCGCACCTCCAACAACAAGGCTCTCCTGCGCGCGCGACGAGGTCGTCCCGGGCGAGGAAGTCTTTGTGCGCGGCAAACAGTTGCACACCGTCAAAATTCCATCAGACGCACGGCCGGGCCAACGCATCTGGCAGCAGTTGGAAGGCGAATGGATTGATTTCACCGTCGTCCCACTTGCCGACATGGACATCGGTCTTTCAAGCAATGCACTTGAATTAAAATTGACCAGTCATCTGCCACAGACAGCCTCATTTCAATTGCAAGCCGGCGCCCGCCGCCAAACCATTTCACTTGCCCCGGAAACTGCAACCATCGCCCGGATTGACCTCGGCGCGCCTGCCGAAGAGTCCGCCACCGTGCTGCCTTTGCAACTGTACTCGGGCGGGCTGTCATTGAAAAAAGAAATCGGCCTTCTCGTTGAACGCGGCGCGGTTCAGATTTGCCCGCTGCCTGCATGGACTGCCGGCTTCTGCCTGCGCGGCGGCAAAGAGCAAAGCGGAACCGGCGCGCATGGGGTTATTGTCCACGCGCAGCCAACAAGCTGCGGCGGCAAATCTCGAAACAGCATTTTCATGCACCCGCCATGGCAGGGCGGCGTTGGCTATTCGTTCGCGGTTTACGAACCCATCACGCTCCCTGCCGGCCAGCCTGCCGCATTTCGCGCCTATGTGGGCAAAGCCGATGACAGCGATTTGGGCGACGGCATCCTCTATCAACTGAAAGTTCTTACTGATGGCCAGCCGCCTGTTTTAGCCGGCGAGTTGTTGGTTACAAATCATTCCTGGCGCGAATTCGAGGCGGATTTGTCACGCTGGGCAGGCCGGCGGGTGCGACTCCAACTAATCACCGATGTCGGGGCACGCGACAATTCCTCCGGCGACTGGGGCTGCTGGGCCGAAATGCGGCTGGAATCAAAATATCCGTTGTTGCGCTATGAACTTTCGCCGGCTGTGGAAAAGCTCCGCAAAGAGCCGGGGCCGTATCCTGCCACGAATCTTTCTGTGGCAGATTTAAGAAAAGCGCGCGCCGGCTGGCTGCGCTTCGACGGCAAGGGCCTCGAAGGCCCCGGAAAATACGCCGTGTCTGCCTTTCTCAATGGCGTCGCCCTGGGCGCTCTCCCTTCAGCTCCGGGGAATGAGACAGAAGGGAAGTTCACCGAAAAAGTCCGTCTGCAACTTCCCGCGGCTGCATTGCAAACCCTGTCGGCACGGAACCGGCTTTTGATTGAAAATCCCAATGGCGACTGTTTCAGCCTGCGCCGGTTTTGGCTGGAACTTGAGCTGGCTGACGGGCGCCGTTGTTCATCTGACATTTCCACCGCCACCTACTCGCAACCGGACAGTTGGAATTTTGCAGAAGGAATCAAGCTGCCTCCAAAAGAAAATATCCAACTCGACATCTGGTTCAGCGGCTTGAAGTAGTAAAACAGCCACCACAAGTCCATTGCCGGAAAAATTTTTACCATTGTCAACCGCCCGGTTGGCCCAGCCTACAGCCTCGGTTCAACGCCAAGCAAATTCCTTACGAAAAAGTCCTGCATCCGCCGCCAGCCATAGGGACTGCCCCCCGCGCCATGACCTGCTCCGGGAAAAACTATCAGCTCAAAATCTTTGTTGGCCTTTATCAATGCGTTGACAACCTGCATGGTGCTTGATGGATCAACATTTTTGTCCAGCTCACCAACCGTCAACAACAACTTGCCCTGCAATTTGTGA
>Ga0078972_1000404_pt1 | contig 178314 bp, 183 predicted proteins | sample YelNatPaOPGAMG01_FD_67568 | JGI IMG/M metagenome (GOLD analysis project Ga0078972, IMG submission 67568) | Hot spring thermophilic microbial communities from Obsidian Pool, Yellowstone National Park, USA - OP-RAMG-01 (SPADES assembly) (version 2) | ecosystem: Environmental > Aquatic > Thermal... | reverse complement strand
TCTTCTTCACCCTCCTCACAGCCAAAATCCCAGCCTTCGCCAAGTAGTACTGAGCCAAATCATCAATACCCTTCTGGCAGAACACAACATTCGCACCAGCAGCCTTAATCTTCTCAACCATACCCCTTAGTATGGTCGCTTCCTGGTCGAGGAACTGCCTTAACTGCTCGGGGTTTGTGACGTTGATTTTTGCTGTCCACTCGGGCTTCTCGACCTCGAGGGGGGCGTCGATGAGCGCGATCTTCGCCTTCTCAACGCGCTTAGGCATTGCCGGGTGAACAACCTCTTTATCGAGCACTATGCCTTTGATCAGCGTTGTGTCGGTTAGCGACTCACCTTTTTTCTTCTCGACTTTAACGTTGTCCAATGAAAAGTCGTACTTACCGTCCTTCTCCTCCACCACCTGGAGAGCCGCGTCGACTACGAGTCCTGCTAGGAAGTCTCGGTACTCAGCGACGTGCTTGCTGCTAAGAGCCGTAGATGCGATGTTCTTCAGAACTTCGCGATCCAGCGGCTTCACCGGTTCCGCGATTTCGTCAATAACCTTCACCGCGTATTCCATCGCCTTCTCAAAGCCCTCGACTATGATGGATGGATGGATCTCCTGGTCCAGCAGCTCACTAGCACGGACAAGCAGCTGCCCTGCAAGCACCACAACGGACGTCGTGCCGTCGCCCACCTCATCGTCTTGGGCTTTAGCCACCTCTACCAGCATCTTCGCAGCTGGGTGCTGAACCTCCATTTCCTTAAGTATCACAGCACCGTCGCCGGTGATTGTGGCGTTGCCGAAGGAATCGATCAGAAGCTTATCCATGCCCCTAGGCCCCAGAGACGTGGCGAGAGCCTCCGCTATCACTCGAGCGGCGTATATGTTGGACCTCCGCGCGTCGCGACCGGTCGTTCTCGTCGAACCCTCTTTCAGTATTAAAACAGGTACAGCCGCACTCATACTTCGCACCGAGGGGTGGTGCCGCTTCGCTTCTATATAAATTTTTCTTCGAAGCGTCCTCCGTTGCAGCATGAACGCTTTTAAAGACTCTACCCCCTAGCAGCAGCGTGTCCAAGCATAGCCTGCTGTTCGATGCGGCTATGGTTGCGCTCATAGCCGCTGTTCTGATCCTAGGAGTCCCTAGACTTTTATGCACCGAAACCCCCCTTGCTGTTGTCACTAGCTGGAGCATGGAGCCAACACTTCATGTTGGGGACCTTATAGTGGTTAGCGGAAGAGAGCAACCTAAAGTCGGCGACATCATAGTCTACGTGAAACCCAACGGCGAACTCATCGTGCACCGCCTTATCGCGGTAGAGGAGACGGCGTGGAGAACAGTCTATATTACCAAGGGCGATGCAAACCCGTATCCTGATGAACCGATCACTCCTGAACGCGTAAAAGGCAAAGTGATTTTCGTGATTCCTTACCTAGGTGTGGTAAGACTTTTTGTTGAACGGTTAATCCACTTCGGCTTCTAAACGCTAACAAGAGTTTCGATATCTAAAAGCCGGAAGAATCTCTTAATATTTCCTAACACACATTGTTTCGTCGACTTTGGTGGTGTACAGTATCAGTTAGGGCTTGCGAAGGGTTTATAGAAGGGTTTTTAAGGCTTTTAAAGCTGTGGCGGAGGAGGTGAAGCATATAGCGAAGCCCACGTACCGCATCGAGAACGTGGTAGCCTCTGTAACCCTCAACCAGAAATTGAACTTGGAGAAGATAGCGGAAAGGGTACCAAATGCCGAGTATTCGCCGGAGCAGTTCCCCGGGCTAGTGCTGAGGATTTCACGACCGAAAACTGCTACGCTTGTTTTCTCAAGCGGCAAGATGGTGTGCACGGGCGCTAAATCAGAGAAAGAGGTGCGAAGAGCGGTTAACGCGATAGTCTCACTGCTGAAGAATTACGGAATAGATGTGGAGGGCGAGCCAATAATTGAAATTCAGAACATCGTAGCTAGTGCGAACCTAAAGGCGCTTGTTGACCTCGAAAAGGCCGCGTATCTGCTGGAGAACAGCATGTACGAGCCAGAACAATTCCCTGGTCTCATATATCGAATGGATAACCCTAAGGTGGTCCTACTGATATTCTCGAGCGGAAAAGTTGTATGCACGGGGGCTAGGAAGGAGGAGGAGGTGAAGGAAGCGATCAACAAGTTATATGATAAGCTCAATGAGATAGGCGCGCTAATACTGGAATAGGTGTCGCGTATGAGCTCGTTCACGATCAGAGAATTCGCTCCTAAAGACATAGATGATGTTATCAGGATAAATAGGGAAAATTTACCCGAAAACTATCCCCAGTTTTTCTTTAAATTACATTATGAGAACTTCCCTAAAGCCTTTCTCGTCGCTGAGCACGAAGGTAGGATAATCGGCTATATCATGTGTCGCGTGGAAACAGGGAAACTCTATACGATACCCGGTGTCGGTAGGCAAGGCCACATAATCTCCATCGCTGTAGTGCCAGAAATGCGCAGAAAGGGTGTGGGGCAAAGCCTGATGGTAAACGCGATGAAAGCCCTCTATGAGTTCTACGAGGTAAATGAATACTACCTTGAAGTTAGGGTTTCAAACATTCCTGCGATAAATTTATACACTAAGCTTGGTTTTAAACCGGTGAAAACCATCAAAGGATATTATCTTGATGGTGAAGATGCTTATTTGATGGCAAAACCAGCCCCATAGCTTAATTTTTCTTACAATCATCCTAAATAGACACCTTCTGCATCTGCTCAAACAGGTCTTCGAGGATTTTAACAGCATCTTCTCTCCTAGTTATTGAAGTGTAAACACCATTGGTCAATATTCTATCTATTTTTTTATCTAGCCATATTTTCCCTATAAACATTTTCTTTTTACTTTTCAAAAGTGAAAAGGTTTCTCCCTTGAATGTTATCATATCGTCGTTTTCTTTCTCGTATTTTAATTTAGGAATTTCTATCCGTAAGCTTTTCATGCTCTCTTTTAAAATATTCTTCTCAAACCACTCTCTTATACCTTTCTTGTAACGATCTAATACGACAGACGCTAACCCGCTATACCCTACAAGTAGGTACTCGGGTCCTTCTGGATCTTCAAAAACGCAGTAGGAAGAAAGGGCTGTGAACTTCGCTGCGACTAACCTGTACTTTTGGGGCAAATGGATATCGAAAAGCAGTGTAGACCACAGCGCTCTTTCAGCAGCTGTAGAAAAGTGGCACTTGGAATCCCTGAGGATTGTTAGAAAGAGGTCCTTTTCGTCGGGTGAGCGGGGCGTGAACGTGAGCGAAATTGACCGCTCGCTTTTCTCACAGTACCAGACCGCTGCCATCATCAGGGCCCCTCCTACTCGAAAGCCCCATAACGCGCCTTTGTGACCGTAGACTTCGATATCTTCTTTGAAAGCGTGCTTTAGCTCTGCTTCTATCCCCTCCTTCTTTTTTAGTTCTCCAAGCCTCTTTTCCCAATTTTTCCTGAAAGCTTCTAGAAGTTCGTCAACGCTTTTCGCTTTTTCAAAGGGGGTTTTCTCTAGCGAGACTTCTAATCTGACTGAGAAACTGTCGGCCAACCTGAAGATTTCGACGTCTCTAGACTGCCCTTGAGCAACGATGTCCCAATCCTTAGGCACACTCAGCTCGAAGTGCCACCAACCAACCTTCTTCATCGGTCGCCGGGACTGATAGCTTTGAACCATCAAGCGGATAGCGTAAACGGCGATATAACCTTGTCTACGCGTAAATTGCTGAAAGTGGTTTAACCGCCTGAGCGCAACTTACGATCTAAGCGCGCGAAAATTTAAAAATAGCATCGTACAGACCCGTTGGAGTGCTATGCCTATACGGGATCCCGCTAAACTGCAGCTTGCCCTAGATAAAAACTTCCGTGTGAAAATCTGCCGAAAGTGTGGAGCACGAAACTCTTGGAACGCTGAAAGATGCCGCCGGTGCAAGAGTAGAGCACTTAGACCGAAGAGATATAAGAAGTGAGAAATGTTGTTTTGAATAATTTCCTTTACTGTTTACTTAATGTGCTCTTTTGCATATAAGTAGATGCCGTCGAGAATACCTGGACCTCCCTCTCGGCCATGGGGGCTCATCCGGTACTTCCCTCGAAGCCTCGTAACTTCGTATATGCTCGCCGCTGTTTGGGCAACAGCGTCCTTATCCACCCCTTCTATTATCACATCTTCCTTGTCGACTTTCACTTTAACTCCAGGCATTAAGCGGGTTGTAATTTTTCCACGTCGTCCCAAGAAGTTTTCTATGATTACTATCCCGTTCTTATCGTCTACTTTTACGTTCATTGGGAAGTGCGCGTAAACTATCTTCATTTTATACCTGAAACCTTTTTCTACCCCGACTATCATGTTCTCTATCTTAGATGCTAGCGTGTTCACCACTGAGTACGTCTTCTTATCAGCGTTAAATGCCTCTAAAACTATTTTTCCATCCTCTTGAGTGATGTTCACGTTCTTGGCGTGGGAAAAGTCTTTTTCAACAGAGCCTAGCGGACCCTCTACTCGAACCCTTTTACCCATAACGTGCACTTTCACACCTTGGGGGACAGTTACCTCCCGTCGAACATAGATCTCTCGCGCCATATGCGATTACACCGCTACTTACGAGCACTCTTTAAGGTTTATGCCCGAAGACCGCAAGAATCTGCTGTGAGGCAGTACGCAGTGATGCCCGTGCCGTCTCAAACCATGCATCGTAACAGGGCGACGATATGTTTTTAAGGTAGCTATTAGTGTCAACCCGAGAAAGGGGGGAATGAGCGACATACTTGAAGACCTCTTAAAAGGCATTTACAAAGAGGATACAGTCATAAAGATACGGTTGGAAAAAAGACGCGGAGGATCTCGATACGTCACAGTGATCGAAGGAATTGACGAGAAAGCTTTCAACCATAAAGAGCTAGTTTCAACGTTCAAAAATCGTTTAGCATGCGGGGGGACCGCTAAGGACGGTAGGCTTGAGCTTCAGGGCGATCACAGGTACAAAGTGCGAGATTTGCTGATTGAAATGGGATTCTCTCCATCGAATATTCTGGTGGAGGAATGACGGCAAAGGGCTCACGCTCAATGCAACTCCACTCTCATGTTTGAAAAGCCAAATAGTTGATCTACTTTTTTATTATATTATTTCGTCTTCTGAATAATTTTGGATTTCTCTTCGAGCTGGAACAAGTACGATACCCGTTCAGCACCTCGAATATCGTCTATGACCTTCGCAACTGCCGAGGGTACAAAGCTTCTCCAATCGCCCCCTTCAGCCATTAAAGCCCGTATTTTTGTCCCTTCGAAAACTTCTCTCTTGAAAAACGGTATCGCAATAACTTCGAAACCCGCCTCCTCGAAAAGCAGTCTTGTCAGCGGCTCGTTCGTGTATACACGCTTGAAGCGTGGACATAGAGAAACCACGAGTTGCACCCAAAGCGAATGCTTGCCGTCAGTGTCTGGGACCGATGCCACTATCACTCTATTCCACAAACCCTCTTCCTTAAGCGCCGCTGCTATCATTTCGATCCTTTCACCAGCTGTAAACGGGTTTCTATAACTGTGCGAAAACTGAGCGCTTCCCACAGCTACCACCACTTCTCTTTCCCTTTCCACTATCCACTTCAAAGCGTGAAGGTGCCCGTAATGAAATGGTTGGAAACGACCTATGAAAAGCGCGCGATCGGCAACCACGTTTGCCCTGAACGGCTACCCTTTTTAAAACCTCTGAGCGCTGCTCATAGCTCAAAGGTACCTCGCAAGAGGAGTTTCCCTCTAGGGGGCCGCTTCCTGGATGCTCACCACCTCGCTGTAGAATTCGCGTAGGACATCTAAGTATTTCTTCTCACCACGCTCAACCTTGTCCATTTCCTCTTCAACTTTTCTAGTCCTATCAACCGAAATCATATCTTTGAATTTTTCGTTAAGGTATTCAAAGACTTCCATTCCAAGCTTTGTCGGCGCTATACTACGTCTCTTAGTTTCGATAACGTATCTCCGCTCGAAGAGGGTGGAAACTATTTTCGCGTATGTAGAAGGTCTCCCGATACCGTTCTCCTTCATTAGCGCTATGAGATCCGCTTGTGTGTACAGCCTTAACGTCGGCCTCCTGCTGCGTTCCACTTCCGCTATTTTGTAAACTCCCGGTTCTATCTTAAGCGGAACAAATGTCCTGTAAACGAGCGTGAAACCAGGTTCTGCAATCTCGGTGTAAAGAGCCATTTCTTTCGAAAGCGTGCAAGAATCCGTTTCGACACTCACCCTAAAGCGCTCCGTCTTAACAGCCGCCTCGCGCATTTGGCTCGCCACGAAACGTCTGAAAATCATGTCGTACAGCCTGTAGTGGCGCGCCGTGAGCGGCCTAACTAGCTGTAGTATACCCTGGTTGACAAGAGCCCTTAGGGTCTCAGCGTCATAGGGTCTGGTCGGCCTAATACACTCGTGAGTCCCAGGTGGCGCCCACGAGCGCCCAACAAACTGCTGCTGGAAACCGCGCTCTGAAAGGTAGGTCCTGGCAACCCCTATCCCGGTTGCAGAAACGTGGATACTATCGGTTCTGTGGTATGTGATTAAACCCAGTTCGAACAGATCCTGAGCTATTCGCATCACTTCGTCCACCCCTAATCCTAACTGAGCGGCCGCCTCCCGGAGTAGGGTATCCGTGGTAAAGGGAGGTGGCGGCGGCAGCGTAGAAATTTCGCTTCCAAGTTTTTCGACTTTCGCATAGCTTTCCCCTAGCTTGCTCTCGAGCTCTCGAGCCTCTTTGCCTATAAAGTCGGTTTCAAAGGTCAGAACCCAACCATTCTCCAACCTTACAGTGTACATTGTCTTGTAGCTGCCCTTCACCTCTTTGTATCTTTCAACAACCCAGCCGAGAACCGGCGTTTGAACTCTACCGGCCGACAACCGTCGTGAGCCAAAACGCTCCCAAAGCTTCATGCTGAGTGAGAAACCGATCCACCTGTCCTCTATTCTACGAACCAGCTGCGCCTCAACTCTCTTCAAGTCGACATCCCTCTGGTTCTTCAGCGCATCTTCGAAAGCCCTCCTAGTGACCTCGTGGAACTCAATCCTCTTGATAACACCAGTGTAGGGTTTGAGCAATGCGTAGAGGTCCCACGCTATTTTCTCACCTTCCGTATCAGGATCAGTCGCCAGCAGCACTAGGTCGACTTCCCCAGCGACTTTTCTCAAAGCGTCGATCACGCTAGCCTGATCCGCGATATCCGTAGACCCGCAGTACGGGCACGCGCCGTCTTTACCTTCTGTGAACTGCTCGCCACAGGCACGGCACTTCTTTATCGTTGCATAAATAGGCACGAAATTCCCGTTCTCTACCACGACCCCCCACAACGTTTTCCCCCGATTTTCGCCTTGTCCACTATCGCCCACTATGAGATCGAGCACGTGACCTTTACTGGCCGCCACGAGGAGAATCATGTTGCCGACGCTGACCTCGTAAACAGGCAAGCCCTCGATGTTGCGACGTGAAGGTCTGCCAAAGAATGAAGCAATGGTCCTAGCTTTCGTCGGAGATTCCACCACAACAAGCGCCGTCTTCACAATATCGGTGAACTCGCGCTTCAAACTTCCCCGAGCTAGTTCACGTATCAACTCTCTGTCCTCGTCGATCTCCGCTAAGACTTTAGCTAGATCGAGCTCTTCGAGTTTGACCCATGACGCATCGTCAGTGTACCACGCCACTTGCTTCATCAAAGCTTCGAGTAGCCTCCTATCGCTAGCCACGACAACCGATAGACCCTTGGATAAGCCTCCAGCATACATTCGCGATGTTCTACCGGATGCTTGAAGATACGTGGGTGCATCGGGCAGGAGTAGGTACAACTTGCCGTTTACGGTTCGTAAAGAAGCTAAGGTCCTCTTCTCCAATTCCTTAACAAGCTCCTCACGCGAAACTAAACCCTGCAGAATCTTCCGCAATTCCATTAAACGGTCGAAGAGATACCCTAAATAACCCTCTGGGCGGGAACCAGCCGCAAGAGATTCGGTGAGCATCCGGTATGCTCCCTGCTCCAGATTCTGCAAACCCCTCCTAAGGTTGGCAACAAGCCTATCGAGCGCCATGGCTTCATTGCCTGAGAGGACACTTCTCAAAACCTGTGCAAGCTGGAGAAGCCGCAGCGGGCTCGCTTCCTCAACTTCTGCCGCAAACCTGAAATGCGGTACTTCGGCGAAAACTGCGTAGCGTATAACATGCGGCATATCGATACCACGCACCAACAGGCCGTAGTAGGTTGCGTAGCCTAGCAGAACGTCGAGTTCCCCACGTTCGAAAGCATCTATATCTCTCTTATTTTTTGATGTTAAAAGTTTAGCTTTTATACCTCGGCTTTCAAGCTCTTTAAGTATTGCATCAATTTTCTCTGGAGGTGTTCCAGGTTGAACGAACACTAAACCCCCTTTCCCCAATCGAGCAACGATGTCGGCAACCTTTTCTTCTAACCTGCCGTCATCGAGCAAGGTATAAGCATCAACAACATTTCTCAGTAGCTCAGCTCTTGATCCTATCTCGAAGTTCAGCAGTTCCCTAAACAGCTTAACTCTTAACCCTCTTGGCCTACCAGTCGCCGTTGAAACCACGAGGACCCCGATCTTGCTGCCGGATAACAGATTCTCTAATCTTTCCCTTGCCACCCTTAATTCTTCTAAAATTGATTCATCCTTAGAACTTTTTCTAGTTATAGAAATTTTTATCAATTTCAATGCTTCATCTATAGCTTCTTTTGGTAAGCCTAAAAGCATTAATATTTTATCAATGTTTTTGGAAGATTTTATAATGGCGTCAACGTCGTCCACAAATATGAAATCGAAACGCTGGTTACTTATGATATCGAAATTTTTGGCTAAGAAACTGGAAGTAGTTATTAGAACATCGAAATCACCGCTCCGTATGCGATCAAGCAGCTCCCCCTTCTCCTTATTGTTCATTGCAAAGTAGGCGAGGACCCGAATGTTCGCTTCAATTTTTTCTTTGAATGCTTCCGCTCTATCTCTTGTCTGTTTAACAAGAACACTTGTTGGAAGTATTAGATATGATTTCTTACCCTTTTTAGCTAGGAAAAGCGCCATTATGATACCGAACACGCTCTTACCAACACCTGTCGGCGCTAGAATAGTGAATGAAGACCCCCTTAAAACACGCCGAGCCCAGGTTCTTTGAGCGCTCCACGGTTTACTACCTAGGGCATTCTCAAAGAAGTTTTCAAACCTGTTCAACTCTTCCTCTTCTAGCAGGAGCTCCTCGTACTTTCCGCGCTTTCCCAACTGATTAAGGAGCTTAACGACTTCCTTGAGAAACTCGAGACGAGATGAAAATGAGCTAGTTAAGAGAAGCCCTGGAACTTCGGGTAAGCACTCTACGCACGGGAGACCGAAAGCTAGACGCTCATCAGCGATATCGCCTCCGCAGTTAGGGCATTGGCTCCTAACTAGCATCCGAGTCATTCTAAGCTCCTATGCCGCCACCAACTACGATGTTAAAAGCTTTAGCGTCTCAAGACGGGAAAACGTTTTCCGCTAACACGAACCTTTCAACAGCGTTTTAGTTCGCCAACGCGCTTTTTAACGCAGGCACTTGTTCTTAAGGAGAATTACCGATCGCGATAGTTTTCAGATATAAAAATGCAATCTGTTCGGAATCTTCTCCAAACTTCTATTAAGCCACTCCGGCGAGCTTCAGCAGCCTGTTCCAGTTTTCTTCCACATCACGTTTCAACTCCTCAAGCAGCCACTTGTACTCGGGTTGCAGCAGGTGGGAGAATCTCCCCTGTATCTTTAAGTAATCCTCGATCGGCCTCGGGCTCTTCACTAGAACGTTGATCCTGTACATACCGTCTTCGTACTCGTATAGCGGCCATACGCGAGTAAGCACCGCCAGCCTAGCGATTTCGATCGATTTGGATGGGTCGGCGCGCCAACCTGTGGGGCAGGGGGCGTAGTAGTGGAGCACAGTAGGGCCTTCGATGCTCGCAGCCTTCGCTATCTTGTTGTACATGTCTACAGGATACGCTGGGTTTAGAGTGGCGGCATACCTTACCCCGTGAGCAATCGCTATACTTACTAAATCCTTCTTCCGTTCGGGCTTACCGGGTATCACCTTCCCAGCTGGACTGGTGGTTGTCGCAGCGCCGCGCGGTGTAGCGCCACTCCTCTGGATACCGGTGTTCATGTAAGCCTCGTTGTCATAGCAAATGTAGATCATGTCGTGACCCCTTTCAAGCGCTCCGCTGAGCGCTTGGAGCCCGATGTCGAAGGTTCCGCCGTCGCCGCCAAACACGATCACTTTTGGTCTTCTCACGCCGCGTTTCTTCTCCAATGCCCTAAACGCAGCTTCAATGCCAGCCGCTGTCGCCGCGGCGTTCTCGAACGCGTTATGAACCCAGGGCACTCTCCAGCTAGTGTAGGGGAATATCGTGGTAGCGACCTCCAAGCAGCCGGTTGCGGTTACAACGACCTTGGGACCGGGGACCGCCTTAAGCACGGTTCTAACGAGCTGCGGTACGCCGCAGCCGGCGCACATCCTGTGGCCCGGTGCGAAAAGCTCTTCGCGCGGAATTTCCCGAAGAGCTTTTATCTGTGTAGCCATTTCACCTCACCCCCAACCATACTTCTCGCTCTTCAACTTTACCTGATTTAGCGGCTTCCTTAGCCCTCATGAAAGCCTCCTCCACGTGCTCGGGTAGCAGATCTCTGCCTCCAAGCCCGTAAATCGCGTTGATCATCAGCGGTTTCTCGCTCTCGTTTGCAAAAGCGGCAGCCACGTCCATGAAAAGCTGCGCGCCAGGGCTGCCGAAGCTGTAGCTCCTGTCCATGGCAACGATCGCTTTAAGCCCCTTTAGCTTCGCTAACAGCTCCTGAACAGGGAACGGGCGGTACAGCGTAAGGCTCACAACCCCAACCTTCTCGCCCTTGCTCCTCAGCCTGCGCGCAGCGTAGCGTGCCGTACCGGCAGAAGAGCCTAGTATGAGTACAGCGACATCGGCGTCTTCCAGCCCGTAGGTCTTGATCGGCTCGTACTTTCTGCCGCTGATTTTTTCGTACTCGCGGAACACCTCGAGTATCACCGGGTAAACGCTCTTGAACGCCTCCGCTTGGGCCTTTTTGAACTCGAAGTAGTAGTCGAAAAGCGCAAGAGGTCCGTAAGTCATCGGCTTCTCTGGGTCTACTGGGTTAACAGGCACTTTCGGTGGCAGGAAGCTTCTCACAGTGTCGTCTTCCAGCACGTTGAGAGGTTCAAGACCGTGGCTAAGTATGAAGCCGTCGAGGTTCACGATGGAGGGGAAGAGCACGCGTTTGTCCTCAGAAACCCTGAAAGCCATTAGCGCCAGATCGTACGCCTCCTGCACGTTCTCAGCGAAGAACTGTATCCAGCCGGCATCGCGGACCGCATACGCGTCGTCGTGGCTGCAGTGTATGTTGATCGGCGCCGAGAGAGCCCTGTTCGCCAGAGCCATCACAATGGTTGTGCGCATCGCTGAGGCGATCCACATAATCTCCCACATCAGCGCGAGACCTTGAGATGAGGTAGCTGTGAACACGCGAGCTCCCGCAAGCGAAGCCCCAACACAGGCGGAAAGGGCAGAATGCTCGCTTTCCACAGGGACATAGGAGGCGTTGAGCTCGCCATCGTGTACGTAGTCGGCTAACCTCTCCACGATTATCGTCTGCGGCGTTATCGGGTAGGCCGCTATCACATCGACGTCCGCTTGTTTGACTGCGTAGGCTACAGCTTCATCACCAGTCATCCCAACCCTGCGCTGCCCCTTAAGCTGAACAGCAACGGCCATTCAACCCACCTCCTCCTCAACCATCTTTATCGCCTTTACGGGGCACTCGTTCGCGCAAATTCCACAACCCTTACAGTAGTCGTAGTCGATCTCAACTCGATCGTCCTCGTGCCGTATAATGGCTGGTTCAGGACAATAGAACCAGCAGAGCAGGCATTTGATGCATTTAGACTGGTCGATTATCGGCTTGAGGGCTCTCCAACTCCCTGTCTTGTACTGCACTGAATTCCCAGCTTCAGCGATCACCGGAGCCGATAGATCCCTCCAGGTTAGGAGCTTAGACAACGCGACTCACCCCTTCGAAGCACATTTTAATCGCCTCTGCGTTCCGCGCTGCCACTTGAGGATTCTTGAACCTTTCCTCTACAGCCTTAAGCACGCTCTCCAACGCAACTACGCCGGAGGCTTTTACGAAAGCGCCTAGCATCGGAGTGTTGTAGAGAGGACGCCCGAAAATCTCCATCGCCACCTTAAACGCATCAACGCTCCATACGCTCAACCCGAGAGCTTTAGCTCCATTCAAAAGGTTGGGATTCACGTCGCGAGCGTTCACCACCAGCAACCCTCCCTTCTTGACCCCTTCTAGTATGAGGGAAGTGATGTACTGCAAGCTCGGGTCGATTACGACGACAGCGTCCGGGTTGTAAACTCCGAAATGCTGTTCGATCGGTTCGTCCGACACCCTTGTGTACGCCCTCACCGGCGCACCTCGCCTTTCTGGACCGAACTCGGGCGCGTGGTAAACGTACTTACCTTCCAGTATAGCCGCCCTTGCCAGCAGGTCGCTAGCAGTCACAACACCTTGACCGCCACGCCCGTGCCAACGAACTTCATAGAGCATTCTCGGCCGCGAGGCTGGCGTAAATATCCTATAATTGCTTTTCTCCACCCCATGGAGCGCATAAACAATATATCTGACCTCCCTCAAGTGTAAGGGGAGAGAAGGATGGGGGAGAAACTGGTAGATGAACTTGTGGAAACTCTGTCTCAGATGGAAAGAGAAGTGGAAAAGATGTTCAGGGACGTATGGATGAAGCTGTCCGCAGAAACTCCTCTAAGGTTGGGGGCTTGGGAGCCGCCGGCCGACGTCGTCGATAGGGGGGAGGAAGTGGTGGTTTATGTCGATGTACCGGGGTTCTCTAAGGAGGACATAAAGGTTAAGGTAACCGAGGATTGCGTCGAAGTTTTGGCTAAAAAGAGCGAGGAAAAGGTCGTGGGGGGTACGTACATACTTAGACAGAGGTTTAGGGAATCCCTTTACAAGAGAGTAGACCTTCCGGTCAAGGTCAAACCCGAGCAAGCGAAAGCCCGCTTGGAAAACGGTGTTCTAGAGATAAGGATCCCGAAGAGCGGCGTAACGAAGGAGATCCAAGTATCGGTCGAGTGAAACTTAATCCGGCGTTCGCGAAATGCGATATAGAAAAGTTGCGGTAGGAGGCACTTTTTCTTTTTTCCACCCAGGTCATAGACACTTATTGAGGTACGCTCTCGAACTAGGTGAAACCGTGATCGTAGGCATTACTAGCGACGAGTTCGCGAACTCTCTCGGTAAACAGCATCCGATCGAACCCTATGAGGAGAGAGCTCTTCGGGTTTTGCGATACTGTCTCCGCAAAGCCAAAGTGGGACAGCGCGTTGTCGTTCTTCCTATCGACGACGCAGGGGGGCCCGCATCTAACGACCCCTCTGTGGAAGCGATAATTGCAACAGAAGAAACTGCTATCAGAGCTATCGAAGTTTCTTTAAAACGAGTTCAGCTGGGGCTGAAACCTGCGGCCGTGGAAGTTGTGGAGCATGTCCTTGGGGTAGATGGTCGACCGATCTCGAGCACAAGATTATGGCATTCATTTGCCAGCGCGCAGCAAGAATAGATTGCCGGCTGGTCTTCGGACGCACTTACGTTTTAGGTCCTTCACTTGCTCGGCGGGCCCAGCTGCTAATAAGTTTCCGAGAAAGCACGATTATGGCCATGTACCAGCTAAAGGCCCAAAGCGCGAAAACAGCTAAGCCCAATACTGTGCGCGCCCAGCTTTCCTTTACGACGGCTACTATTAGGGCATCGATCGCGTAAAGGAGGGCTACCGAGGAAAGCCACACGAGGACTATCAGTATGCCAAAAACTAATAGCGATCGCAAGCCGCTCACCTGGGCGTCAACAACGCAGAAACAACAGCTAGCGTGCTGCTTACTACGCCTAAGGCGATTAAACGAGCAGCCACTTGCTTTTCCTCGAGTGGACCCTCGACAGCCAGTATTAGTCTCACTAGCGAGATGGGGGCCGTCTGGCTGCTCGATGCTACAAGCTTGAAGTCTTCCCGCACCACAACAGGCCTTTCCTTCATCTGTCGGTGTTCTTTGAAGCCTCCAACCGAAACGATGACTAACGCGCCGTTCAGTATGTGAGGGATTAGGGTCACGGCAGCGATGAACTCCAGATGGAGCAACGCGGCTACCGCTCCGATGTAGGCTCCCACCATAAGGCTGCCAGAGTCCCCGTTGAGCACGCGTGCTGGCCACTTATTGTAAGGAAGGTAGCCCGCAAGAGCGCCTAAAAGAGGTAGCAGCAGTAAGGCTCCCTTGGGTTCGAACAGGTAAGCAGATACGGTGAGAGCTGCGGCAGCTGCGAGCGACGTCGCCGGCATGACGCCGTTAAAGACATCTAACATGTTAACAACGTTTGCTGGTCCTGCAGCGACTAGTGGCAGCAAAAGCCAGTAGACTATCGTCAGCCGCAAGCGACCCAGCAGTGGCACGAGCGGGCGACCGAGTTGAACATGGGAAGGTAGTGCAATATGAGCTGCTACCAGCGGTAGGACCGTTAAAAGGGTGAGAAGAGTTTTCGTACGTCCACCTAAGACTTTGAAATCGTCTACTAAACCCACAGCGAAAGCAATTGATGCAACAGCTGCAAGCACGCAAATCTGAGCAGCTAACGATGTGTCTAACAATGCTGCTGCTAGCAACGCCAGCATGGTTGAAGCGTAAATCGCTATGCCTCCCGAGTATGGCACTAGCGGGCGACCGGGCTTATGCACGTCGGGTCGCACATGCTTCAGCGCACTCATTGCCTTCGCAACCCTAGGGGTGACGGTGTAAGCTAAGACGGCTGAAAAAGCTAGAACAATGAGGTGCTCATAACCGCCCATGCTGATCGCCTAGAAGCACAGCCGCTATTATAGGGAAAACCAAGGTGGCGTCAGCTGGTACGGTGACGTGCTTCGCGTTGGGCTTCATCTTGCCCCAGCTTATGGCTTCTCTCGTCCTAGCTCCGCTCAAACTACCGTCAAACTCTGTTGCCGTTGTAATGTAAACCGCGTAGTCGAGACCGCCTTTGAACTGCGCCCACCATATAACATGGTGCTTGCTTATTCCCCCTCCTAACGCTATCGCGCCCAACCTCTCGGAGTCCATAACAAGGTTGGCGATCGTAGACATATCGCCTAAGACATCGAGCTGGATTTCGTACCCTCTGCTCCGCCCAACCTCATTGAAGGTGAATACAGCTGTTCCAAATGCCGAGTCGACGATGCCGGGAGAGAAAACCGGGATCCCTTTCCTTGCCGCGGCGGCGAGTATCGATGTCCCATCTTTAAGCCTTAAGCCCACCTCTCTCGCCAGCTCGCTGGGCGTCCAACGGCTTTTCCTGGCAACCAGTTCCTCCAGCATCTTATGCGTGAATTCCTCTACAACCGGCCCGTAGCTCTCTTTAGGAACGAGAACGTTACCCAACCTGTGTATCTCGAGTTCCCACAGCATGCTGTCGTCAAGTTCGAACTCGCCCACGTAGTAGCAGCTCAGCGATCTGGCTATGTCATGATCGAAAGTTCCGCCGGTTGTTACTACAGCGTCAATTAGACCTTCCTCGATCATGGCCGCTAGCACCCCTCTGAGACCCGTTGCTACGAGGTTTGCAGTGAAAGCCAGGAAAACAGTGCAACCGCTATCGGCGATCATCTCCTTTGCGACTTCAATGGCTTTGGAAACATAGCGCGCGCTGAAACCTCCCATTTTACTATACATCACCGCAAGCTTTGTAGCATAAGGTGAAATCTCCCGCAGCTGCTCGAGATTCACGTCTTCGACTCGGTTTGATAAAAGTGTCTTCCTCACCGAGCCCACGTTCACTCCCTCACGTACAAGTAAAGGCGGTGAGACCTCCCGCCGTCCCTGAAATCTTCTACGAGCTTGGGTTTCCAACCTGATATTTCAAAATCGTGCGAGACTATCCTGGCTCCTGGTTTAGCCTCTTTTTCAAGCTTGGGCCTTAACCTTTCGTTCACGGACGTCAATAAATACATGAATATTACGTCAGCTGGCGGCAGCTTGATCTCGAAGAAGTTCCCGTTTATTATCAGAACCTTATCGCTTACACCTTCCTTCATGGCATTGTAGGCAGCCCTGCTCGCTAAATCGTTCCTGATCTCTATACCTATCGCTCTCGCTCCGAACTCTTTCGCCGCAACGATTAGAACTCTCCCATCGCCACAACCCAAATCTAGCAGCAACTCGCCAGGCTTAAGATCAGCCAGCTTCAACATCTCTTTGATAACTTCTACGGGTGTAGGCACGAAAGGTACAGATACGTAGTAGCTCATACGCAAAGACTCGGGGAACCCCCGATAAAAATTTCTCGCGGCACATCTTACGCCGCCGGGATTTGTTTGTCGTTAAAGGGCTGGTGGAAGTCGGAAAACCTTCTGCGCTTGGCGCCGGGGCCGGGATTCGAACCCGGGCGGCCTTCACGGCCAACGGGTTAGCAACCCTTAGCGCGCTCTACAGCGTGTCGCCCTGGACCAGGCTAGGCGACCCCGGCACTTTCATGACCAAAACTAGCCCCACTTAAATCCTTCGCCGACCCTAGAGCTAGAAATAAAATTGAAGCGCATCGTGGTCACAGTGCGCGTCAACGCTTATATCTCCCTTTCTCCCGCCTTGGACGGGGCCCGTGGCCTAGCATGGAAAGGCGCCGGCCTGCGGAGCCGGAGAAGGCTTGCCCTCCGGAAAACCCGGGTTCAAGTCCCGGCGGGCCCGCCATCTAGCAAAGCTTTCTCCGAGTGCGCGACCTGTGTTTGAGTGGATATCTGCGAATGTAGCCGCAGCGCAGGCATGTTACCACCAAGCGTTGCCCGCCGCTGCCCCTCTTTATCCTCACGCGCGCCGTACGACCTGGAACAAGCGGTGTTTTGCACCTCCTACAGTACCTTCTCTTTACTTTTCTCGGGAGCTTGAGCCGGGCTTTGGCCGCTATCCGGAAAGCCAGATCTACGTACCTCCTTGCTAATTCTTCATCCGTTTCCAGAGCCTCACCAGCCAGCTTAAGCAGGATTGCTATCCTCTCCCTGGCTATATCTTCCAGGTGTTTCTCGACCATGCGCGTAGGCATGACGGAGCAACTCTACACCGCTATATATGAGCACAGTCGTGTAGAAAAAGCTTTTAGAGACCACCAGCTTCCCCGTATCAGGGGGCCGGGGTGGCCGAGTGGCCCAAGGCGGCGGGCTGCAGTGGTGTCGTTAAGCCTTAGAGACCCGCTATTGACCCGGGTTCGAATCCCGGCCCCGGCTCTATCATCTACTTGCCACGCAGCATTGGGCATGAGGTCGCGTTAACCGCACTAGCTACATTCTCGGGGGAGGCTGTATTCCTAGTAGCTTCATCCCGTTTTCCAGCGTTGTAGCGACCATCCGCGTGAGGGCGAGCCGCGCACGAGCTTTTTCCTCTGGCTCGGCTTTGATTATCGGGACTTCGTCGTAGTATTTGTTGAAAGCCAATGCCAGCTCGTTGAGGTACTGCGGGATCAATTCAACCTTTAGCTCATCGGCAGCCCTGGCAACGACCTCAGGGAAGTATCCCAGAAGGAAGAGGAGCTTACGTTCTTCCCTGCCGAAAGCCCCCTCTCTCACTTCAGGCTCCAAGGAGCCGGCTTTCAGTAGTACGGACTTAGCCCTAACATAGGCGTACTGGATGAAGGGACCGCTGTTGCGATCGAAGTCGAGCACTTTCTCCCAAGCGAACGTCAAGGGTCTTGTGGGCGAGACGCTGAGTATCGCGAATTTTACTGCGCCAATTCCCACGCTCTCTGCCACATCGCGGTTTTCAGCTGGAATAAGACCGCGCTTGGCGAGCTCTTCTCCCGCCCTCTTTACCGCCTCGTCAATCAGTTCGTCTGCGCTTACGAACCGCCCTCTTCTACCCGACATTTTAACACCGGGAAGGGTGACCATCTCGTACGCAAAATGGATAGTACTCTCAGCCTCCTTCACAAAGCCCATGGCGTAAAGAGCAAGGCGCACCTGTGCTTGCTCTAGGGCCTGTTGGGCACCTACGACGTTTATCACCCGATCCACCCCAAGCTTAAACTTCCAAATTGTGTACGCGATGTCACGCGTAGCATAGAGAGTTGTACCATCCGAGCGCACCAGTGTAAGCGGCGCGACGGCGAAACTACTGGGCAGGGCAAGTCTGCGCTTCAGCTCTGGGTTCTCCGCCAGTTTGTCCGCGTCGAAAACCAGCGCACCCTCTTTCTCCCTCGTGTAGCCGCTAGCTCTCAACCTCCTAAGAACATCGGCTGTTAACCCGTTCCACACGGTCGTTTCGCTCTCCCAATCCCAACTGTCAAAGTGTACATCGAGCCTGCTCAAGGTTTGCTTGAATCCTTCTATACAGTAGGTGGCCACTTCTCTCACAAGGTTAACTGCCCAGCGCTCGCCGGCTTCGTACGCTCTGTTTATCGTGTATATCCTCTCTAAAGGGTCTTCGCTTTTAGAAGCCTCGGAGATAACCGTAAAGAGCTCTTCATCCCTTTCCATCAACTCCTTGGCAACCCACAGCCAATCAGCAAGCTCCCCATCTATCCTGGTTCTTTCCTCTGGATCTGCCGATTCTCTTTTCCTTTGGAGAACACGGATGTTAACGACAGCGTTCGTTATAGCGTAGACCAGCCCGACGAAGTGATCTGGCTTTATGTCTCTTTTCACACCCTTTGCCTTTTCGAAACCATAAGCGGCATACGACATCTGCAGCCCAACGTCGTCCACATAGAAATGAACTTCAACGCTGTGCCCTCGGGCTCGCAAGATCCTGGCCAAAGCGTCGCCTACAATGCAGTTCCTCAGGTGGCCTACATGCAGTGGGTGAACGGGGTTCGCACTGGTGTGCTCAACTAGAATCTTCAAAGGTCTGGGATGAGGGTTAAAACCGTACTTTCCCCCCATCTCAGAAACCACGCTCCACACAAACCTGCCATAGGTATCTGGATTCACTTCCACGTTGACGTAACCTCCCTCGCTCCTTGCCTCGCTTACAAATCGCGCGTTTCGGTTGAGCTCAGAAACAAGTAGCGCCGCGAGTTGAGCGGCTCTACTCTCATCTCTAGCCAACCTATAAACATTGACCGTCAAGTCGCCCCGATCTGGAGGCGCTCTTTCAATCGCGGAAACTGGATCTGCTTTGATACCGATTTCTGAAAGCACCTTTCCAACAGACTTTGAGACCTCATCTACCAGCAAGCTGTGTGCACTGTAGATATGCATCATCAAATGCCCTCTCCGATCGGCATCTTTTATCTTCATTGCCACGAGCCCTTGCCCTCCAGTCTGCTCCAATACTCTACCTAGGAAGCGCAAAAAATTAAGAGGGGATGGCTCACCAGCACACGGGGCCCGTGGCCTAGCACGGAAAGGCGCCGACCCTAAAGGGGCGTAAGCCTTCTAAGCCGGAGATCCCGGGTTCGAATCCCGGCGGGCCCGCCATATGTTCTTCGTATAAGCTTGCAATGGGAAGTCGTTTAAGCTAAACTCGTTTATGATTTTATTCTACTAACCATCGACTTGTTTTCCTTTAATATAATGTATAAATTTTAAATATAATACCGACGTATTACCGATGTAACGCCCATAATCGTAATTGTGTTTTTTATTTTGTGAGCTTATTTTTTAAATATTCTAACCGTGTTAATTGTATTCCTAACTATCTTACGCGTACATATATTCCAGTAAGCAAGAGCTTCTTTGATAAATAAAAAATATATAGCGTTGGAAGAAGATTGGAAAAAATAATAAAGAGAGTCCACGTAGAAAACATATAAATTACCCATGAGATCTTTGATAAGTCGTTTTTACCCCCAACTCCCTATTTCGGGACACTCCTATAAACTTCTGAAATGGAGCCCCGGCCGGGATTCGAACCCGGGTTCTCCGCCTTTTCATAGGCGTCGGTGCCTTTACCAAGGCGGCGCCGGTCAGCGCTTAAGGCTTAACCGGGCTAGGCCACCGGGGCCGAGTTGCTGCTTTCCCTGAGAATTTTAAGGTTTACGGAGGAGGGGACAGCACTCCGCTGCGTAACTACGTAAAGTGACTTGTTCTCAGCATGACGTCTTTCTCTTTTGACTAGCACACTTATGCCGCGAAACCTATGGATTTTTGCTTTGGTATCCTAGTTTGAGCTCCTATGGACGCGCGTGCGCGGTTCCTTTTCTTTCTAAATTACGCGTTGACGAACGCTTGGTCATAAGTATAAGGTGCGAGGCGAGGATCCCAAGTGGAGTAATAGTTGCTTGCTTGGGTTAGATTTATGCACAACTTTAAAGCTGACGACAACGAGAACGCGTATAGCTATGATCTCAGCGAAAAAACAGATGAATGCTGGCTTGTACCGTGTGGAAGGCCCAGCAAAACTTCGAGTTGAAAGCGGCTCTTTCTACGCTCTCGGGCGCGTATATAGTCAGGGAAACGAGCTTGTCGTACCGCGTGGTCTTGTTGTGTGCTTGAAAGTAGAGACGCCATGTATAGTGGAGATCTCAGGAGGTGTAATGACGGAAGCTAAACTTGAGGAGGAGGTTATAGACCAATGGAAAGTACTGGCTGAAACCCTAGCTGAACCCGGCAGAATACTTGTCGTCGGCGAAACGGACAGCGGAAAAACCACGTTTTCCACGTTCATCCTTAACACGGCTTTATCGAAGGGGTTGAGCGTTGCGCTGATAGACGCGGACGTGGGACAGAACGACGTGGGGTGGCCCGGCACGGTCGCTTTGGCCTACCCTCCCAAACCTGTTTCTTGGCTGGGCGAGCTAGAGCCTGCCGCGATATACTTTGTGGGATCGAACACTCCTATGGGGTGCGAGGATGCCGTTATCGTGGGAGTTGCCAAACTTATGCGCAAGGCTTCAGGAAGGGACCTAGTCGTAGTTAACACAGACGGGTGGATAGCCGATCGACGGGCTTTATCCTTCAAGGCGAGGCTTGTAGAAAGCGTGGAACCCGACACGCTAGTGGTTATGGAAGGAAGTGGGGCTTCAGAAGCTCTGGCAAGGATGTTCGAGGGCACGAAGGTCCGAGTGGTTAGAGCACCTACCCCGCCTGCCGCTAAAGCCAAAGAAAGAGCATTACGCAAAATGAGGAGAGAGATGTCCTACATGGAACTCCTCAGCAAAGCAACTGTAAAGCAGTTGAAGCTGAGGGAAGTAAAGCTGTGGGGACACTATACCTTTAACGGGCGGTACGATCCTAGGCTGAGCGCAGCGCTCTCAGCGATAATGGGCTTCGACGTGCACGCTGAGGAATGCGGAAGCATCGTAGTGCTCATAGCCAGCGATGATTCAGCCTGTAGGAAGCTACAGGAAGCCAGAGAGCAACTGGCTAAGCTTCTCAACAAGGAGACATATACGTCCTGCCTCAGCGTAACGAAAGGGGCTTTGGTCGGCCTACTCGATGATCGTCTAGAGTGCATAGGTATAGGTATAGTAGAGGAGGTGAACATCAGGGATGGCGTAATCAAGATGAGGACGCCGTTCAACGTCGAAGGGGTTCGAGCCATAGTTTTCGGACGTTTGCGGGTATCTAAAGAGGGTATTGAACGTGAGCGAGGTCCGCCACCGATAGCGTGAAATGCTGAACAACAAGGTTTTTCTGGAGCATTGATCAGGCTCCGCGTGAGCGAAGACGCTATCGACGTGCTTATCGACACGATGCTCGAGATCGCCGAACAAATCCTAAAAGTTGCTAGAAGTATAGATAAGCAGCAAGTTTCTAAAATGTTAGAAATGCTTCTGGAAACTAGAGAAAAAGGTAGTAAAGTTATGGTGGTCGGCGTCGGAAGGTCGGGACTCGTTGGTAAAGCATTTGCTATGAGGCTTATGCATCTCGGCTTTAACGTTTACGTACTCGGTGAAACGATAACGCCGGCTGTGTCGAAGGGTGATCTCATAATCGCTATTTCTGGCTCGGGTACTACACAAATTGTGGTAAGCGTCGCTGAAGCTGCCAAGAGGATGGGCGCTAGGGTTGTGGCTATTACATCCTTCCCCAACTCTCAGCTAGCAACCGTGAGTGATCATGTTGTCCACATCCCGGGGAGAACAAAAATATCGAAGGAGATTGACTACTTCGCAAGGCAAGTTTTAGGAATTTACGAGCCCTTGGCTCCACTTGGGACGCTTTTCGAAGATGCAGCAATGGTTTTCTTCGACGGGGTTGTGGTCGCTCTTATGCGATCGCTTGGCGTTAGCGAAGAAGATCTAAAAACACGACACGCTAATATCGAAGTTGTTTAACTCGTCTTCCCCGTGCTTCCTTAAGCTGGCTGTGCAGTTACCTGGAGCTTAGCGCGGCTCGCACCTCGTCTTCTGTAGCCTTCTTTGTGATGTACCACTCCGCCTTGCCTTTCACACGTTCATGCTTCACAAAACCAGCATTCTCTAGCACCATAAGCGTGTGATGCAGAAGCGAATAGCTATTGGCAATGCCCTTGCTAAGTACCATTTTGAGAAGCTCAGGTGTCGTGATCCTTCCACCCTGCTCCTCGAGGATCTTGTAAACTTTAACAGCCCTCTCTATAACCTGGGGACTTCTCGGTCTTGGCATGACCCCCACCGTATCTATACGCTTACATCGTATATATAAAGTTTTTGTTCCCGTTAAAATTCGTGAAGAATATTAGCCGTAAACGCGGTAACCGTGATGTTTGCAGGGTTCTAACTATCATTTTGATGCGGTACACGAACCTAAGTCTAGACCAGCGAAGCCCGGTTTAAATCAATGTTCGAAGGCACGCTCGCAACAAAGTGTTGAGTCAGCTTTCTAGTTTCGCGAGAAGTTCGAGCAAGTTCTCCGCAGAACCTATTGCGTATCCTATCTCCTCGAGGTAGCTCTTTATGGAAGGCTCCAGCGCCCTCTCGTCTAAGACTGCTACAGCAACCTTATCGCGCTCTGATCTAAGCCCTCGCCCTATGGCCTGAGCAACCTTCACGGCGGCTGGAACCAGGTAAACCGTTTTCCAAGCGGCATCAGGGTCCTTGGTCCTAGCTTTGATGCTGCTCAATAAGTATCTGTTCAGGGTATTCGGTTCGGGTACCGGTAGACCTGCTAGGACGATCAGCTTGATCACACTCTCTTCGTTGAACTTAAACTCGATTCCTTCGACGAGCTTGCCCCACGCTACGCATAGAACCAGAAGCTTTTCATGGCGTTTAACCGCATCAATCACTTCACTGGCTCGGGTGCTTTCTTTTTCAAGGAAAACAGGGCTTGAACGTATGCGGGCTCTCAAAGCTTTAGCCACGCTATAGGAGGGGGCGACTACCAATGCTACACCTTTCTTTAAGCGAGCATACAGTTCGTCTACGACGTAAGCCATGCGCTCGAAAGTGGCATCGTCCCGCTCAATGTACCTTGAAGAGACTCCTTTCAATACAACTACTGTAGCGTTAGCAGCCCAAGGAGAGGGGAGGCGAAGCTCCGTCACCCGACTGTCGTCCAAACCAAGCATCTCCACCATGTAGTCCCGAGGAGGCAACGTCCCGCTCATCAGGCAAGCGCTTTTGGCGCTGGAGAATACGGCTGACGCTTCCTTACTCGGCGCCACGCACAAGTTCACGATAGTAGTTTCGCCGTTTGAAACCCTAGCTGTTAACACGTAGTTGGACTTTCCCTCAAGAAGCGACGTCAGAAAAACGGCTAGCGAACGCAGTGCGCTTGCCCGTCCTAGCAACGGCTCAACGGCGGAGGACGCTCTGAGAAGCTCCGCTGCGTTAGGTGCAACTTCGATAACCTCGCTTGAAGACACCTCGAACTCGCCTTCAAAGCTCTTCGCAGCATGGCGCAATTTCCTCAGCAAAGCGTTGAGCGCGTATAGTTCCCTCTCTATGCGCGGTTTATCCGGTCCTTGATAGAAACGCGCTAACTCCCGTCGAGCGCTTCTCACTGTACGCTCACTTATTTCCTTGCTCAGGATGCTTGATAACGAGTAGGGTAAGTTATGGGCTTCGTCAACTATCAAAGACACCCTACTTAACCGCTCGTTTAAGTCCTCGAGAAAGAACGGCCTGATCCGAGGGTCAAAAATGTAATTGTAAGCCGCTACCACTACGTGCGAACTCCTTAACGCGCTTCGTGCAATCTCATAGGGACAGGCTCCAGCTTCCGCAGCCAGTGAAAGAATCTTGTCATAGCTCAGAATACCGCGCTCAGGGGGGCTCCTTATAGCTTTGCCAAAGGGGCAGAGGCCGCTTGTCTTCAGCTCCGCACAGAATTTTAAGAAATCATCGTAAGGTAGCATGCGAACCCCTTTAACTAGGCATAGGTCCCTCTTGTTCTGTAGGAAAACCGCGTTCAGCTCTATGCGCTTTGAAAGCGCCTCGAGTTCTCTAAGTGGTGCTTGAAACTGAGCCTTAGTCCTAACCAGGTAAACTACCCTCAGGCCCTCCTCGAACGCGGCAGCCAAAGTGCCTGCTAAAACTGCAGCCGTTTTCCCAGCTCCAGTCGGGTAGCCGAGAAGAAGAAGACGCCCCTCGCGAGCGCTAGAGTAAGCATACCGAGAAATCTCCTCTTGCCCTGCTCTCCAAATGGAATAAGGCCAGATGCTCTTGAAATCCACAGCCCTTCAGTCTATCCTTATTCTGCTCTCCTCTTTCACCGTCCTAAGCACGAACATCGTGCGCGTAGATTCGACGCCCTCGATTCCTCCAATCTCGTCGAGAACTTTGGTTAACTCCTCCCTGCTCCCTACACGGATCTTTAGGATCGTGTAGTATTCTCCAGTGACATCGTATATGTCGTACACGTCGGGCATCTCCTTCAGCTTTGCAAGGACGTTTTCGTACTTCTTAGGATCAACTGTTAGCGCTACTATCGCTACAACATCCTTGCCGACTTTCTCGGGATCTACTATCGCTTGAAATCTTTTGATAACACCCTGCTTAAGTAGCTTTCTAATGCGCAAGTGCACAGTTGCTTCGCTTATCCCCAACTGACGCGAAATCTTGGAATAGGGGGTCTTCGCGTTATCCTGAAGTATCCTGAGCAAGCCTTTATCGATTTCATCCAACACGACGGAAGGTTTAACCTTCATACTCGGTGAATTTGACGCACTCTCGTTAAAAAAATTTACGTGACCAGGGCTTAGAAAATGATCGTAACGCGAGTAGAGCCGTCTGCGGTCTTGCGCAACCTCGGCAACACAAGTTTAAACTCTCTGCTTTCCTCTCTGCTCAGAATTATTATCAAAGAAAACTTCTCACTTTTCGATCCCACAACAGTCAAAAAGTCTCTATCTAAATAATGGATGGACAACGCTATTAAACGGAACTTTTTCCTTTAGTTTTAACATCACTAGATACTCTATATTGTCGAGGCTATAAGAGTGTATGCTATGCTTTGAATAAAAGATGCTAGGATGTAAGCTATAACGCCGCCAACTATCGAGCGTTTGAGTGGGACAAGACCCCCCTGGTAGACAGCTGCCGTAGAGACAACTAGGTTCCACACGGCGAAAAACGCCATGTGCGCCAGCAAAGCGGTCTGAAGACCACTTACCTCCGCAATGGCCAAGGATACGAGGCTCATTATCGCGCTAACCCTTTGAGCGCTTTGAGCTAGGAAAAGCTCGATTCTGCTCAACCCCCTTAGATACACTGCCAGTATAACAGCTTTCGTTAAATTCTCGTAAATTTTCGAGGAAAGCATGTACCCCGATAAAACCACCACCGGTCCTGTGGATCCCCCTACGAGCTTGACCGATAACCATAGAGCGAGCGCCCACGCTATCCACGTTACCAGTGCGTATCCCAACGAGAGCATGTTAAGCGCAGCATAGTTTTCCTCGTTTAGCGGTCCCATCCTCCTAAAAGAAGTCGCGTTGACTGCAACAACGCGGCGCACGTCTCCAATAGAAAGAACCTCTGGTTTAACGGCTTCTCCCTTCGCCGTGTACAACACAACCTTAGAGACCAGAGTGGAGTTTCCTAGAAAGTGCGCTATTGCTAACATAAGCATGCATGCGAAAGCGCCCACGCTATCGGGTCTGCGGGAGATTTCGGCGAAAACTCTAAAGGGATCTATACCTGCTAGAAGGATGCGCTTCACCACTTCCCCCGGGCCCACTTCCTCTGGTCTAGGGAAGGTCACTGTCGATTCCCGCTGAGCAGAGATCGGCAAAAATATAAACGTAGTGAGAGGCGCTCGAGCCTGTGGAGACTTGGAAGGCTCTAGTAGGGATGGCTGTGCTAGCGCTAATAGCGGTAGCAGCTTACAGTCTTTACTGGATTGCATGCTACGAAGCAAGGATCTGCCCCGGAGATAGGCAAACCTACGTTAACGCGGCAGTGGTAGCAGTCTTAGCCCTTTACTCTCTCACTGTAATACATTTGTTGTTAACTAAGCTTAAGAAAAAGTAACTTCCACTTTACCTACTGGTCTTATCTCGAACACTTCTATTTCAGCTCTTACCGGAATGAAAACACCATCTTTTATGTAATAATAAAGTATCACGCGGCCTGCTTTGTCTGAAATTCCTTGTTCATTTGATTTTTCAACTAGCATCCGTGCCAACTTTACCCAATTCTCTTTGGAAATCTCTCTAGCCTCTCCTTTAACTTTAGAGTACAGGGAAGCGTAAAACCACCTTCGCACTTTGCTAATGGCTCCACGCACAGTCGGTGTAAGGGTGGTCCGGAAAACCTGGAGCTCGCCGGCCATTTCAGTGGTATTCGACTCTGGGAAATATATCTTTGACGCGTAAACACGCTCACCACAATCGATGTTCGCGCGTGCTTCCGTGCGGGAGCTGCTACCATGGTTTACTTTTCAACCCTAGCTTGTACGCGATGTAGTTCGTAGCTAGGTGTATAGGCGGAGTTACAAGAACTAGGATGACAACCGTGAGCGCATCAAGCCCGCCGTAAACCAGCTGGTACAGAAGAAGCGCCACCAATAGGAAAGTCAACTGGTCCAGAAGAGGGGCTGGTTCGCCTCTCTCTATCCCAAGCCTCCTTTTCACAAAGGAGCCCAGCGCATCGCCCAACATTGTTCCAAGCGATAAGATAAAAGCTTCTTGCACGCCAAGCAACCCAACCTGTTTCAGCGCAAAACCGACAGCTGTTCCTGTTAGAACTCCCGAAATAAAGCCTTCTACGCTCTTGCCGTCACCTAGGATGCGACGCCCATCTGGGAAGCGTAACCCCCCGTCAATTGGATGCGTCCTTTTCACAACCTTTGCCACAACAACAGGGGTAGCGTTCGCCACGTAGCATGGCGCTGCTAGAGCGACTATACGATTGAAGAGGCTTTCCATGTGCGACAGCCAGGTAGATATGCGTTTAAAAAATTACGTGCGTGAAAAAAGTTACAGCCAAGGTGAATAATTTCCCCATTGTTTGAAAAGCTTTTGCTGATGGGACACAAGCGCGCGAAAACATAAATAGTGATTCGAGAATGTGCATGCGGTGTTTGTAATGGACCCTTTCACAGAGTTCCTCAAGAGAGAAGCAGCCAAGGTAAGAGCAAGGAGAATCGGTTCCTCAACGTTCATAGAGGAGGAACCTAGGAGTGAACGCCGTTACCATCTGCCAACCGATTTCATCGATATCCTGCTTTTACGCAGTGAACCCGGTGAGCATGTTGTTGTCGAAAAAGGGGTTATTAGGGAACTGAGGTACCGGCTTGACGAGCTGGAGAACGAAGTGAAGAAACTGAGAAGAAGGAATAGGGTGCTAGAAGCGTTGCTTGTCGCTAGCACGATCCTACTCGTGCTTAGCTTTATAAGATAGATGCAGAGCAGTTAGCAGATGAAAAGCCTGCAACTATATGTGAGAAAACTAGAAGACGAGGTTAGGGCACGCTTTGTCGGGAATGACGACGTTATAAGGGTGCTTACCCTAAACCTGCTTCACGAAAGGTCGACCGCGCTTATCCGAGCGCCTAGAGGCAGGGGCAAGTCTACGCTTATGCTTCTCTTCCTGAAAGGGGTTTTCGGCGAGGACTTTGTGGTGCTCTCTGGTGCTTCCGAGATAAAGCGGGGAGAAGTCGTTGCGAGACTGCATATACCTTCCCTCGAGCGGGAAGGAGTAGAGAGGGTCATTTGGTCCGCTTTTGTTAAAGCTCGTGGTAAGGGTCTTGATGAAGTTAACCGATTGAACCCCTACACGGCGTCCAACATTTACCACTTGTTGCAGTTCGGTGAAGTTTGGGCATATGGGCAGCGCTACCTGTTAGGCGACTTTGTGCTCTTCGCCAACGAAAACCCAGCCGATCCTACAACGTTCGTGCACCCGCCACCCTTCTACGACCGGTTCGATGTCTGCGTCCAACTCTCATCTTTGACGTTGAGCGACAAGTTCAGGCTTCAAAAACTAATTGAAGAGCATAGATCGCTCGTGGACAGCATGCCTCAGGTGACGGACTTCGACACGCTTAAAGAAATCAGGAAAGAGGTGAGCGAGGTCGAGGTGGATGTCGACATCTTAGCTACAGTTAATGTGCTTGTAAGAGACTTGCAAGCATGTATTAGAGGTAGGGACGGCGGTCGCGTAAAGCCGCCAGCCCTATGCGAAGGCTGCCACTTCGTTCACAGCATATGCAGCTCTGTGAGGGAAGGCCCTAGCGAGAGGGCCACTTTGGTCCTTCACAACCTCCTTAAAGCGAAAACATGGTTAGAGGGTAAAACCTCTGAAGAGGATATATACAGGCTGGCCTCCTATGTCTTACCGCACCGGATGGAGGTAGTCAGGCAGGATAGAGGCTCGGAGGAGCTGGCACGACTCCTTAGGAGACAGAGGGAGCTGAACGAAGAGCGTAGAGCCCGGAAACAGTGGGCAATACTCGAGAACCTCATGAGGTCTTTCAACAGAGAGCTATACAAGTTAGCAGCCGAGATAGCTGTAGAGGACTTGGTTTTCGCCGAGGAGTTAATGAAGCTTGAAGAAGATTGGATAAATAAGGGGCTATTGAAGCACGAGGAATCTCTAAGATCCAGGCTGATGCCAGATGCCGCTGGAGCTTGAGAACGTTCGAGAGCTCTTTGATAGAGCTCGAGCTGAGATGTTTGTTGAACCTATTGCCGTGAGTACAGAGGTCTGGGAAGGCCCCTTCCAGCTCGAGGTTAGGGAAGGAAGAGTATCGGCTAGAATTCCGGCCCGGCTGCTGCGGGACCCAGAGGGTGGACCTCTCTTACTGTGGTACTTCCGGCACAACCTCGCGCACGTGCATTACTGCCCTTACAACCTGAAGACCGTTCAGACGCTGGCTAGAGCAGCCTACGAAGAGACGAGAAGCTGGGCTCACGCACACAATGCTGTCGGGCTCTTTGCTGACTTGCAGGTTGACCTCTTCTACCTCCCCCTAAAGTACAAGCGCCAGCCCCTACACTTAGCTGACGAGTTCGTCTCAAAGCCTAGCGGCTTGGACGCCCTTCGCTACGCTGCTTACAAGCACGTGTATGGGGACCTACTGCATGACCATAAGATCGATCGCGACGTGAGCTTTTACGGTTCACTACTGGCCGAAATCGTTCTAAGCCCCAGGCCGTGGGTATCGAAAGTAAAGGTTGTAGCCTCGGTACTAAAGCGCCTTCAATTCCTCGAGAAACTGAAGAGGCTGAAACAGAACGCTGGCGAGGGTGTACCTCTCTCGGAGGATCTCGAAAAGGACTTCTTAGCCGAGGCTAGGAGGGCAATGAGCTGGTTAAGCAAGGAGGAAGCAAGAGAGCTCTATAAGCACTGGCTTAAAGAGCGGCTCGACTTGAAAGGTTTGGAAAAAGAGCTCAAAGAAACTCTGAAGGGCGCAGGGAAAGAGGGGCGGGAAGAGCTAGAACAAGCAGCAGCAGCGCGCCAGGAAGAGGGTGAAGAGCCGGAGCTACCTTCGACGATGTCAAAGCCCGCAGCTAAGGTGGGGGAGACGGATGAGCTGGTGTGGAAAGCCTTATGGTACAGGGCTAAAGCAGAAGATCTCCTCATAGCCTATGGTGGTGGCCTCCGGAAAGGGGGGACTTGGGCTATTTACGCTTACCCCGACCTGTGGACCATCGAAGATGATATCGAGGAGTTGGATCTGGAAGCGACCTTCGAGGAAGGACCCTTCATACCGGAGGAAACAACGTTAAAGGACATCACAATGCCCTCCCCCTCTGGGGAAGTGCTGATCCAAGAGAAAGCCCCAGCCGTGCTCGTGGTCCTTGACACTAGCCGGAGCATGCAAGGGGTACTGGACGAGGCAGCAATAGCGGCTTTCGCAGCGTACTTGAGTGCTAAACGGTTAGGGGGCGAGGCATCGGTCGTGAACTTTTCCACGAGGTACCTCGTGGTAGGTTGGAAGGAGCCTGACATTAAAAAGGAGCTGGTTCTAGCCGCATCGCAGGGCGAGCTGACCATCCTACCGCTATTCGCTATAAAGCGGTTGTTGGACGAGCTGGAGCCAGGCGAGAACGCGATAGTAGTCTTGGTTACAGATTGCGGGTGGCAGAACCTGAAGGAGGCTGTACCTTTCCTGGAGAACTTAGCGTCAAAGGGGCACCAGGTTGTTGTATTCCACGTGGAAGGATGGAAGTATCCGAAGAGCGTAGAAGCGGTTGCGAAAGCTCGAGGCTTAACACTATACAAGGTACGTGACCCAACAATGCTAAAGTACCTTGTCTTAAGGGAGACCACGCAAGCTGCACAGGAGTTCTCACAGACCGCTTAAAGCTGAGGGCTGAATCCACACACTACCGTGTTCATCGAAGGGCTAAAATCACAGCTGCAGCCCCAGCTTCTCCGCTACCTCCAGAATCGTTTTAGCGCGGTCTTCATCGCCCAACTCTTTCAGTGTTCTATACTCCTCCCTCACAGCCTCCAGAAGCCCTCTCTTAGCGACGTCTGGAGCATCGTCGAGTATCTTTCTGGCTTGTTCGATGTCGCTCCTGTACAGAAGCTCCAAGAAGTATTCTCGGAGAGGAACCACTTTCATTTTAGCTCCCTCTTTCACTAGGACAAAACCGGTCTCGTAGTCTACTTCAATTCTTACCTCAGCTTTGCGCCGGCTAAGCTCCTCTAAAGCTTCTTTTGAGATGACTTTCTCGAGGCCGTAGATTGTTGCCGCCTTCTCTACCTTTTCCAAAGCTTTTTGACCTTTACTGTATATTTCTACTAAATCTGAGAGATTTAACGGTAATTCATAAGTTTTTCCTCCAACCAAAATTGTAGCTTTCAAACCTTTAACGTTAGTAGTTGGCATCCTCACGTCAAGAAAACCGTCATACGTGTAGAGCGCGATCACTTCACTGCTACCGTCAGGGAAGGCTACTCTAGCCCCTTCATCCCATAGCCTAGCGCTCACTTCGCCTAAAACCAGATGAGGGCCGCTCTCGAGTGCCGGAACACTCAAAGCTTTCGCTAAGCTGGCTGCAACCCCCTCCACTTCACCCTCCACTTCGTACAACCTGAACTTGACCCACCCTCTTCCTGTCTTGATCTCGACGATACCGACTGCTTTGATTACGATTAAGCCAAGGCTTTCAAGCACTTCCTTTCCCGAGTCCTCAGACACCTCTGCCGCGAAACCAACCCATGGCATAGACCGCTTCTTCACGAACGGATGAAGGCGCTCCTATTAAGCGTTAGCGCGCAGATTACGTGTGCTCGAAAGTTTTTTTGTCTAGCGTGCGCTCTGTAAGCGGTAATGCTCCCTACCTTAAGGGAATCCCCTCTATACGAGCGATTGAAGCAGGGTAGGGTACGCTGCCTTGTTTGCGAGCGGCGTTGCACTATCGAGGAGGGCGGGAAGGGGTTCTGTAGAACACGCGCGAACATCGGCGGCAAGCTGTACAGTCTCGTATACGGCGATCTTTCCGCTGTCGAATCTCGGCCTATAGAGATTAAGCCGTTCTTCCACTTCTGGCCGGGATCCACTTCGCTAACGTTTAGCACTTGGAGCTGCAACTTTACCTGTCCCTGGTGCCAGAACTGGCACCTATCTCGAGCCGAGCCAGATCCGGCTAAAGCCAGCTATGTTCCGCCCGAGCGCTTAGTCGAGCTCGCCGCCCAGCGCGATGAAGGCGTGTGCGTATCCTTCAACGAGCCGCTCATGCTCTTCGAGTACAGCCTCGACGTGTTCAAGCTGGCGCGCGTCAGGAACCTGTACTGCACGTACGTGAGCAACGGCTACATGACGCTCGAAGCCTTGAGGATGCTGCGCGAGAGCGGGCTCGACGGCTTGAAGATCGACGTGAAGGGCGGGCGCGAGGAGTACAGGCTGTACAACTCGGCGGACGCGGAAGTTGTATGGAGGAACGCGCGGGAGGCGAAGAAGATGGGGATGCACATCGAAATCGTCTACCTCGTCGTGACAGGTGCCACCGATAAAGAAGGGGTCATCGAGGAGTGCATCGAGCGGCACGTGAAGGAGCTGGGTCCCGACACGCCCATTCACTTCACGCGCTACTTCCCAGCGTACTTGTACCACGAACCCCCCACCCCCGTTGAGAAGCTGGAATGGTGCTACGAGCGGGCTCGGAAGAGCGGCGCGCGCTTCCCCTACATCGGCAACGTGCCGGGCCACCGCTACGAGAACACCTACTGCCCCGAGTGCGGCGAGCTCCTCATCAAGCGTTTCGGCCCGCGCGTCCTAAAGTACCGCGTGACCGAGAGCAAGCGGTGCCCCCGCTGCGGCGCGGAAATCCCCATCGCGGGCCGCTACGTCCGTAAGGCGGTCTGGTTCTTCTGAGCGCGCTACCGATATTAGGCCCCCGCGGGCACGGGTCTCGTGCCCCTCTGGCGACCGGACCGGCTCAGGTTCGGACCGGCTGGAATCCCCCTGCGGGCTAAAGCGAGGAGCACGAAGCAGGGTGTGCTCGAGGTCAAAGCGTTGGGGCTCGACGCGATGGAGATCGAGTTCGTCAGGAGGATAAGCTTAACCGAGCAGTCGGCGAGGGAGGTCGCTGCCATCGCCCGCGAGCTGGACGTGGCGCTAACAGTCCACGCCCCCTACTACGTTAACCTCGCCTCCCCGGATAAGAGCAAAGCCGAGGCTAGCGCCCAGCGCGTGTACCAGTCCGCCGTGATCGGCTACGCCGCCGGCGCGTGGAGCGTCTGCTTCCACGCCGCGTACTACATGGGCAAGGGCAGCGAGGAGGTGTACTCGATCGTGAAGGAGGCGCTCAAGGGCATCATCGCGAGGCTGAAGGACGAGGGCGTGGAGGTATGGTTGCGGCCCGAAACCACCGGCTCCCCCGCGGAGTTCGGCACGCTGGACGAGCTGCTGAAGCTGAGCAGCGAGCTGGAGATGGTCATGCCGGTGATCGACTTCGCTCACCTGCACGCTAGGAGCAACGGCGCTTTCAACAGTTACGAGGAGTTCAGCGACGTGCTCTCGAGGATCGAGGACGCTCTGGGGAAGGAGGCGCTCGGCAGCATGCACATCCACGTGTCGGGCATCGAGTACGGAGAGAAGGGTGAGGTCAGGCACCTCAACCTGCAGGAGTCCGACTTCGAGTACGAGGACCTCGTGCGCGCTCTGAAGGACTTCAACGCTAAAGGGGTTCTCATCAGCGAAAGCCCCAACCTCGAGGAGGACGCCCTCATGCTGAAGAAACTTTTCGAGAGCCTCTAGGGCGGCAAGAGCGCGTAGCGCGGCTCGTAGCGCTCGAGCCCTTTCTCCAGCACCAGCTCCAGCTCCCGCGCGTTCGCAACCGGGCCGGGGAACATGCCCGCGTCGTCTACCGCTAGCCTCGGGCACGCCGCGTTGATGTACACGTCGGCGCCCCCGTAATCCTGCAGCGCGTCGCGGGTGACGTCATCGCACACGGCAACGCGAAGCCTTAGGCCCCTCCTCGAGAGCAGTCCGCGCAGGGACTCGAGCCTGGACCAGCCCACGCGCTGGCCGGGCTTTACGGATGCGATGAGCAGCCCGCTCCGCGCCTCCAGCGCTGCCGCTAGGTCGGCGAGCCTCCTCGCTACCGCTTTGCGAGCCATCTGGCCGACCTCCGCCACGCGCCCTGTGTAAGGGTCGGCCGCGTAAGTTGCGGCGCCCGTAGCCAGCGCCACCCCTAGCGCGTGGAACACCCCGCCCGCGATCACGAGGAACGCGTCGACGGAGCCCCGTAGCTTCTCCGCCGCCCTCGCGTCGCAGCCGATGACCAAGCCCTCCGGCATCGCGGGGTCCGGGCTCTTCGACGTTAAAGCCTCGATCCCGTACTCCGCGAGCACGCGCCGAGCCCGTTCCAGCTGGTGGACGTGCTGGACGCTCGATATGAGCCCGACCTTCCGCACGCCCTCGCTGCTCAGCTTAGCCGCCGCGCTCTCGAGAACCCCATCTACCTCGACAGTAGAGTAGGCCGGCACGAAGAGAACGTTCTTCGGCGCTCTAAAGCGCACGGGGCCGTGGTGGCCCACGTGTACGAGCGCGTCGCAGCCCGCCCCCGCCAGCTCGGCTAGCGCTACGTCGCAGCCGCCCCACGCGTGGCTCGCCGAGAGCAGAACCTTGAACCCGCGATCCTCGAGCTCCTCGGCCACCTCGACCACGTAGCGCTTAATCCCGTCGGGCGCTTGCAGGAGTAGCTTCCTGTAGCCTCTAGCCGCTGCCCAGCTCGCTACGGCCTCTGGGTCGATCGAGTAGGGGCGCACGGCGCTCACACCATCACGATACGGGGCGCCAGCAGAGGCCCAGCTCGTCGGCGTACCTGTACGCTTCTTCGAGCTCTTTCGCGGAAGGCCTGCGCGCGATGTCGGGGTACATCTCCGGGTAGCGGGCGACCAAGTGCTCGGGCCTGTACTGGTCCATTATGTTGACTAGCGCGCGAGGGCAGTTCTCCGCGATCCACTTCAGTACGGGCTTCGTGCAGCACTCCACGTGCCCGGGCAGCACGAGGTGCCTGATTATCATGTCCCCGTGCTGGTACGCAACCTTGTGGTTGCGCGCGACCACTTCCACGTAGCGCGGCACCTTGGAGAGCCTCTTCGCGCACTCGTCGTTGCCGTACTTGAAATCGGGTAGCCAGATGTCGATCACGTCCACAAGCAGCGAGAGAGCTTCGAAGCTCATGTACATATTGCTGTTCCACAGGAGCGGGACATTCGCGTCCATGTACTTCAACGATGCCAGGATAACGTGAAGTTGCTGGTCCGGATTCCCCCCAACGTAATTGATGTTCCTAGCCCCCTCCTTGTAAAGCTTCAAGGAGATCGATGCCAATTCTTGCGGCGTGACAGGAACGCCATTATATGGGTCGGTCGAGATGTCCCAGTTCTGACAGAACGCGCACTTGAAGCTACAGCCTGTAAAGAATATGGTTCCTGAAGGCACAAGAGGTGCTTCTTCGCCCATGTGGAGGAACGCCGAAGCAACTCTGACCTCGCTATCGAGCCCGCACACACCCTTCTCCCCTTTGAGCCTGTTAACGCCGCACTTCCACTCGCAGAACCTGCATGATTCAAGCATGCTGTAAGCTAGCTCGACCTTGAGGTCTAGGAGGGAGTAGGGCGGAGAGTGCATCGCGGTTAGCCTGCTCGGCTCGCTTCCCACCTCCTCGTACACCTCTCTAAACTCTTCGGCTTTTTTCCCGTGGATCTTCCACTTCTCTTCGAGGCTGATCCCCTTTTCCAGCTCCACGGGCACACGCTTAACCACCCTGTACTTGGCCGCCTTCACCCCCCTCAGCACTCCGTGGTAATGCGATAGCCTGCTCCTAACTTCCTCGTTCTCCCACACTTCGACAGCGTCGGGTCTAAGCAAACGCCACACGCCAACTCCCACTTCGTTGGATCGAGAAGGCTCCTTTTAACGTTGCGTGGGGGTGTGCAATAAAAAAATAATAAGCAGGGGGTGACGGGGGTGCGATCGCATATGAGCATCAAGTACCCGTTTATATTGATCAACTTCAAGGCCTATCGCGAGGCTAGCGGTAAAAAGGGGTTGGAGCTTGCTAAGGTGGCTGAGAAAATTAGCAAAGATACAGGTGTTGCAATAGGCGTCGCACCACAGTTGACCGATCTAGCCTACATCGCCTCGCAAGTGGAGATCCCGGTTTTCTCTCAGCACGTAGATGACGTGACACCGGGTAGCTACACCGGCCATGTCACGTTGGAGGCTGTTAAGGACGCCGGAGCCGCTGGAACCATGATCAATCACTCAGAAAGAAGGGTGCGCGCTGATCAGGTAGATGTCGTCGTGAAGAGAGCTAGGCAGCTCGGGCTTGTAACCGTCGTATGTACTAACACACCGGAAGTTACTGCCGCGATGGCCGCGCTCGGCCCTGATCTAGTTGCCATAGAACCGCCTGAGCTTATAGGTACTGGAATACCTGTTTCGCGTGCTAAGCCAGAGGTCGTGACAAGCTCTGTCGAGCTGGTCAAGAAGATCAACCCTCAAGTCAAGGTGCTGTGCGGAGCCGGTATTACAACCGGTGAAGATGTCGCAGCAGCTCTCAAGCTCGGCACTGTCGGAGTGCTCCTCGCTTCTGGTGTTGTTAAGGCGAAGGACTGGGAGAAAGCGATTAGGGACCTTATAGAGCCCATCGTCTGATGAAGATCACGATCGGGTGCGCGTCAACGCTTATATCTCCCTTTCTCCCGCCTTGGACGGGGCCCGTGGCCTAGCATGGAAAGGCGCCGGCCTCCGGAGCCGGAGAAGGCTCGCCCTCCGGAAAACCCGGGTTCAAGTCCCGGCGGGCCCGCCAGCACGGATGACGCTGCACACATAGAGGCTATAGCTGCCAAGCACCTCTTCTCTTCAGCAGCTGTTCGCCGACTGGCGGCTTTGTACGGTTTGGCTAGGACGGATCTTATGCTCAGCAAGCTGGGCACACCATCTAAGCGGTACTTTCTCCGCGTTAATACGCTAAAAACCACACCTGAGGAAGTAGTCGAAAAACTACGCGAAGAGGGTTTTTGCGCTTTTGTTTACCCAGAGTTGCCGGATGCGATCTATTTACCAGTCGAGGGACCCTTCGAAGTTAGGAAGGTGGAAAAAATAGTTGTAGCTAAGAAAGAAGCGGCGGAATCCGTTTACCAAGGAGCTAACCTCTACGCTCCAGGTGTTTTAGAGGCGAAAGGTGTGAAGGAGGGGGATACGGTAAACGTCGCTAGTCCTCGAGGCCATATTGTGGCGGAAGGTGTGGCTATGATGGATGGCGAGGAAATGGTAGTCCGGAGGGAGGGGTTGGCTGTTAGGATCCTGCGGTCGGTTTACATAGTGCCCTCCGTGAGAGAGCTTAGCGTTTACAAGCAAGGGCTAGTTTACGACCAGAGCTTGCCGGCTATCGTAGCTGGACACGTTCTAAACCCGAAACCTGGCTGGCTAATCGTCGACATGTGTGCGGCCCCCGGCGGTAAAGCCTCTCATGCAGCCCAGTTAATGGGAAACGAGGGGCGTGTTGTCGCAATCGATAGAAGTGAAAGCAAGGCGGCGAAGATTAAAGAGAACGCTGAACGCTTGGGTCTGAAGAACATAGAGGTTAGGGTAGCTGACTCGCGCTACATCAACATCGAAATGGAGGATCTGAACGGTGTTGACGCCGTTATCCTGGATCCACCTTGCAGCGCGCTTGGGCTTAGACCCACTCTCTACTACGAGAGGAACGAAAAGGAGTTCCTATCCCTCAGCAGTTATCAGAGGCAGTTCCTCAAAGTGGCCGCTAAGTTGCTGAAGAAAGGGGGGTTGCTCCTATACTCTACATGCACTCTCACGATCGAGGAGAACGAACTGAACATTGCATGGGCTGTGAATAAGCTTGACCTAAGGGTTAAAACTCAGCTTGTGTTTCTCGGATCGCATGGATTCACGGAGCTTGGACCTTACGTGCAGCGCTTTGAGCCAGATATCCACGATACTCCAGGCTTTTTCATAGCACTGCTGGAAAAAACATAGGCTATTGCTAGCGTGGTGCGGGGGCCGGGATTCGAACCCGGGCAGGCCTACGCCAGCGGAGCCTAAGTTTAGGCTGAACATCCGCCCCCTTTGTCCTAGCTCGGGCACCCCCGCCACCACAGCGCATGAGCTTAACCTTATAAGCCTTAGCACGCGCGAGAGGTCCAGCGAGCTGGGAAGTTAGAGCTCAGAAAAATGCCTTTCGATCATCGATCACAGTAACTCTGAGTCATCACTCGAGCGTGAGTGCGCCCACCTAGTTATAAATGTGGCGTGCCAGCGGCAAAGCACCGTCCAGGCCGCTCAAACATAGCGCGCTAAGGTTTAAGAAGCTAAGGAGGAGGGGGGCCCATGAGCAGCTTGCGCGTGCCAGTCTGCACTTCGTGCCACAAGCCGATAGCACCATACGCTAGAGGTGTCAGATTCGTGTGCCCTAACTGCGGCGAGATAGAAATCTGGAGGTGCGAAAAATGCAGGAAACAAGGAAACACGTACGTTTGCCCCAAATGCGGTTTTGTGGGTCCATGAACGAGGTGATACGATGGGCCGCGTTGTGGTAATCGCTAAAATCCTCCCGGAGGATGTGGACACACCACCCGAAAGCATTGTGGAGAGAGTGAAAAGCAACCTGCCTGCGGGAATATACGAGGTAGTTCGGAGCCGAGTTGAACCAGTAGCTTTCGGTATAAACGCTATTTATCTCTGGATCGCTATGCCGGAGACGATCGAGGGAGGAACGTACGATCTGGAGAACAGACTTAGCGCTATAGAGGGCATCAGCCAAGTGGACATAGTTTCAATATCTAGACTCATTGAGTAGCGAGAGAAAACATAGCTGTTTTTAGTGTATAAAGGAAGATAATTATCAGAACCTAATCAGTTGGTTAGCGCTAACGAACTACTCGAGGATCAAAAGGGGTTGACCCTGTCTCGCTACTTCCCCTTCTTTAACTAGAATATCGCGCACAACACCACTCCTGTTCGCCTTAACTTCCACTTTCGTCTTCATCGCTTCGAGAACCGCTACAGTCGTCCCGCGCTCTACATGGTCACCGTTCTTAACCCGCACTTCAACGACCCGACCCGTTATGGGGGCCGGCACTGCTCCTTCAGCAGTTGCCGCTGCAGCAGCTTCGGTTGTTACGCGTTTCACAACACCGGTTTTAAATGCTTGAAGAAGCGCTTCTAAATCGCTAAGACCCTCTTCGATATCAACTTCCACCTCGTATAGCTCACCGTCTAAAACAACCCTAAACTTCTTCACCATGCCGTGCGCACCACTTCCTCGATTTTATCGGTGCTTGGTGAACTTGCTCAGGCAATTCCAGCCTAGCAAACAGGGACCACAGAGCCGTGCGCGCGCCGCTGCTTGGGCGCACAACAGGGGTGGATCGCTTCTTCGCCGTCACCACCGCGAGGCAAGCCGCCAATATGGCCACTCGCTTCTCAAAATCTTCCATAAATTTACACCGGGGGTAAGCCCCGCTTCTTTGGAGGATGCGGTTTACGCTCTCTCTTGGTCATGAGGAAGCTCAGCGTCTGGTAAACTACTTTTCTCGTTTCATTGGGCATTATTACGTCGTCCACGTAACCTCTGCCAGCGGCAAAGTAGGGAGTGGCGATCTTCTCTCTGTACTCCCTAGCAAATTTCCTAACTAGCTCCTCACGCTCGTTGGGCTTCGCCGCCTCTAAAGCGTCTCTGTATATCACCTCTACCGCTCCTTCGGGACCCATGACCGCGATTTCAGCCGTCGGCCAGGCGTAGACGGCGTCGGCTCCAAGGTGCTTGCTGCCGAGAGCTATATAGGCACCCCCGTAGGCTTTCCTGAGTATTACGGTAATCTTTGGTACAGTCGAACTAGCATACGCGTAAATTATCTTCGCGCCATGTCGTATTACGCCCCCGTGCTCCTGCACTGTACCCGGAAGGAACCCAGGCACGTCCTCGAACGTGATGACGGGTATGTTGAAGGCGTCGCAAAACTCCACAAACCTAGCTATCTTGTCCGAGCTGTTGATGTCCAGCGCGCCGGCCATGAAAGCTGGCTGGTTAGCTACTACTCCGACAACGTATCCACCCAGCCTAGCGAACCCTACCACCGCGTTTGGAGCAAAGTGCTCGTGCACTTCGAAGAAGGTGCCTCTGTCGAAGACCCTGTCTATGATCTCCTTGACGTCGTAGGGTTCCTCTGGATCGTCTGGCACGATGCTGTTGAGGGCTTCGTCTTCCCTGTACGGGTCATCGCCTGTGTCCACAAAAGGTGGGTCCTCAACATTGTTGGAGGGAAGATAGCTTAGTAACTTTTTTATCAAGTTAAGAGCTTCCTGATCGTTGTTAACGACAAAGTGTGCTACACCGCTCCTAGTGGCGTGTACGTCAGCGCCACCCAGCTCCTCGAATGTAACGTCTTCACCCGTAGCAGCCTTGACTACTTTAGGTCCAGTTATGAACATGTAGCTGGTTTTTCTGACCATCACTATGAAATCGGCTAGCGCCGGCGAGTAGACAGCGCCGCCGGCGCAAGGCCCCATTATCGCAACTATCTGTGGTACAACGCCGCTCGCTAGGACATTTCTGTAAAAAATTTCACCGTACCCTTTGAGAGAGTCGACACCTTCCTGTATCCGTGCGCCACCCGAGTCGTTAAGACCGATCACAGGGACGCCAAGCTTCACGGCCAGCTCGATCAATGATGCTATCTTCTGCGCATGCATCTCGCCGACGCTGCCGCCCATAAAAGTGAAATCTTGAGCGTAAACAGCAACCTTCCGCCCTCCAATCTCGCCGAGACCGGTTACAACACCATCGCCATAAGCCACTTTTTCCGTCATACCAAACTCTGTTGCCCTATGCTTTACGAAGCGGCCGAGCTCGATAAAGGAGCCCTTGTCCAAGAGTAACTCCAGCCTCTCCCACGCAGTCAGCTTTCCGGCCTTGTGCTGGCTAGCTATCCTCTCGGGACCTCCCCCAAGCCTAGCTCGCTCTCTCAGAGCTCTTAGCTCCTCAATTTTGCCCATAGTCCCTCTATGCTACTCTACCTCTTCAACCCACAGATCGAAGATTTTCCCGCGAACCTTCACCTTCACGAGCTTGGCCCCCCGCCGTGCCATTTCGCACGCCAATCTTATGTGGCGCAGGGTTTTCGCGAGGATATCTTCCCGGGCTCCATCGTTAAAGTAACTATGTACCAGCGAAAGAGGGACGTACCTGGCAGCCAGGTCGCCGTCAAACCCCTCAACAGGTTTTAAAGCGAATCTGGCGCCGGGTTCAACGTGCCCCAACCGACCGCGGAGACCGCTGAAAGCTAGGCAAGCGACTCCTTTCTTGACCGAGACGCGTACTCTCCCTCCAGCCGGCACCGGCAGCGCTCTCCACGCGCTACACCTCCTACCGTTGACCTCCACATCAGCGTGACCAGCAACAGCGGCAAGACACGGCACCGAGACGCGAAGCTCCACGGAACCCTCGATCTCGAAAACCGGATTATCGATGCCATTGCTTACGAGCGCGTTCGCTACAGCCTTGAGAAAGGTGTCCGCTCTGCCGCCTTCGTCCACTAAGTAGACGCCAGATGCCTCCAGAACAATTAGATTATGAGCAGCCGTCTCGTCTAGCGTCGATATTACTTTCGTCTCTGTATACATCGCAAGCCTTTTACAGTGCCACTATAAAAGGAATACTCCAGCGTGCACCACGCTAGGCATACTTCAAGGTGCACGAGAAGATTCCCGAAGTGAAAGCCGACGTTTACAGCCTCGCAACGAGTGGTTTAATATAAACAATTTGTAAAGAAACTATTTTAAATAGCTATCTCGTAGCGCTAAGCCGCGGTGGGGCAGAGGAGGAACTCGCGTGAACCACTTGCGCTCGTGCTCACTAGCAATCTTAAGCTGAAGGAGCCGCAAGGAGCAGGTAAAGGGATAACGAGTTCCCGCTCTTCGCCCGGTCCTATAGGGAATTCGTCGGTTACAGCTACAGCAAAAACTTCGTCTTCAAGTAGTATCTCGACTGTTAAAGCCACGTTCTCGGTATCGCTGGAAGTGTTTTTTAAGATAATCACAATTAACGATTTATTTTGATCATTTGAAACAATCTGTGCTTTTAGGTTAATTGGATGGGAAGAAAATCTCTTATTCTCTTCGATCGTTTCCGCCAAGATCTTAGTCTTTTCTCTCTAGAATTATCTCGATAGCCGATACTATGCGCTCCTTCCCTGGTTCGCCTACTTTTTCGCTGGTTATCTTAACAGACGCTATGTCAACCTTTTCTCCCATGAAACGTCTCACAACCTCCGCTGCATCAACAGCCTTCGATATGGCCCTGCCCCTGGCTTTCAGTGTGACTCTTTTGCTTCCTAAAGTAAACTGCGTTACAGCCGCTAGTACGTAGTTCGCTACAGGTTTCTGACCAACTAATATTGCCGCCTCGCTCGCCATGCTGTACTCACCTGTGCGAGGGTCCCTTCTTCTAGGGCATTATTATACTTTTTTCCAGCTCAATGTACTATGGGGGCTGATAGGTAGCGCGCGGAAACTACTCGGAAAGAGAGAAGCTCGCATGTTCTAGGCACAGTTAGTGCGCGCTACTCCTCTTCTTCGACCGCTATGCTGTAGTAGTGTTCACCAATGCTTTTAAGGTACCTGTCTAAGCGGGATCCTTCCTTGTTGACTCTAGGTCTCAAGGTATCGGGGTCGCGTCTAAACGTCACAGAAAGCCCTTTCAATAACCTGTTGAACCCTTCACGCAAGCTCAATGGGGGTGATGCGCTCCCTTTCACCCCTGGTTCCCCTTCAAACACTATCACCGAATCCGCAAGGAAATCCTGAGCTATGAGGTCGTGCTCCACCACTAAAGTTGTTACTCCTCGGTCTTGCGTAAGGCTTCTTACTACACGCGCTACAGCGTAGCGTTGCTCCACATCGAGGTACGCCATCGGTTCATCCAGTAAGTAGATGTCGGCTTCTCTGCCCAGAGTAGCTGCTATGGCAACGCGCTGTAGCTCGCCGCCGCTGAGCTCTGATACCGGACGATCCAGCAGCTTGTGCAGCCCGAGCGGCAGTAAGAGCTCGCTCTGGACGAAGCTAGAGCCGATACTAACTCCCGCTTTCGTTAGGACGTCGCGCACAGTACCCTCTAGCTCTTCGCGGGCAATCATCTGGGGTTTGTAGCTCAGCTTAACCCCTTGCTTAGTAGCAACGTAGCCCTCGTCAGGCTCCAACTCGCCGGCAAGCATGCGCACAAAAGTTGTCTTGCCTATCCCGTTCGGCCCTACTATTCCCACAACTTCACCCGAGTAAACCTCCCCTTCAGCCACTGTTAGCTCGAAACCTCCAAGCCTCTTGCGCAGATGACCCCAACTAATAGCCACGGCTTCAGGCCGCTGGACGCGCTCAGGTGGTTTAACATGGAACTTGATTTCGTAATCCCTAAACCTAACATTTTCCTCTTTCAGGAACCCCTTTAGAAAAGTGTTGATACCAACCCTAACGCTTCTTGGCAAGCTGACTATCCCGTAGGCTCCCGGTTCTCCATAGAGGATGTGAACATAGTCGCAAAGGTAATCGAGTACCGCCAAATCGTGCTCTACCACTACTATGTATTTTCCGCCTTTAGCGGCATGCCTTATCGCCTTCGCCACTCGCAACCTCTCCCTCACGTCAAGGTAGCTTGATGGTTCGTCGAACATGAAAACTTCCGCGTCTCTTACGAGCGCCGCTGCCACCGCCAGCTTCTGAAGCTCACCCCCGCTAAGGTGTGCTACGTTTCTGTCCCACACGTTATCGAGAGCGAGAGCCTCTTTCAGTTCAAGCCTTAACCCTGTTTCGTCGATTCTCTCTAACACCTCCGCTACCGTACCTTTAACGTACTTGGGTATGGCATCGATCTCCTGCGGCTTACGTACAGCTCGCAAGCGACCATCCGCGAGCTTCTGGAAGTACGGCTGAAGCTCAGACCCCCTGAAGAAACGCACGATCTCGCTCCAATCAGCCCCTTCAGGCTTCCCTAGATTCGGCTTTAACTCGCCAGAAAGCAGCTTTAACGAGGTAGATTTTCCCACTCCGTTGCTGCCGATGATTCCCACAACCGCTCCCTGCTTAGGTATAGGTAGTCGGAATATCTCGAACCCGTTAACTCCGTATCTAAACACGAGTTGTTCCCTTAACCTCTCAGGAAGGTTGACAACGTGTATAGCTGCAAAAGGACATTTCCTCACGCATATGCCACAACCTATACACAACCTCTCATCTATCACCGCCCTTTTCAGCTCGCCGTCCACCCACACACATTTGGAGCCGGCCCTGTTCACGGGGCACGCGCGTACACACTCTTGCTTGCACTTATCAGGTTTGCAAAGCGCTCGCTCAACTACAGCTATGCGCACAGCAACCCCTCCGCCGGCAGACAGATAAATGCTGAACCTAAAGCTTCAGTGCGATCTTAACGTACATCACTCCCCTTCGCTTTCCATGGATTCAAGGAAGACCTCGTAGTACTCTTTCATTATCTCACGCTCTTCTTCTACTTTTTCCTTTTCCCTACTTCGAACACCTTCTACTACTAGGAGTTTTTCTCGTTTGTCTCCAGAAACTTCTCCTCTAACCACGTAACCACTTTTCGAAGAGGTCTCCTTCCTGTACCCGCATTTCCTGCAGACTAGGTAGGTCTTACCCTCTGAGCTCACTGGAACCAAGAGGGTTCCACACTTAGGACAGAACTCCACTTTTACACACCCCTACGTCGAGGGGGTTGTGTTCCTTCTCTTATTTTTAAGTGTTGCGCAAGCAGCACAGAAGTAACGATTTCACCTAACCTGATAAACAGCAAACGGCGGGTGTTGAGGTGCTGTGTGTCAATACATACGTCATATAGCTTTCAAAGCTTCCTTGTGCACGTCGTGGCATGCCTGCTCTCTCTGAAAGGGCTTCTAGCGCGAGCAGGCGTCCTCGCGACAGCGCTTTTCTTCGATTAACCAACGCCGCGCTATTCTTTTCGCTTTCAGTTTTCTCCAGCGCGACGCGCTAAGTTTTAATAGGTCTAAGCCCGCGAGAAGGCGGGAAGCGGAATGTCGGGCAAACCCGAGTACGTGGTTGTAGCTGAAGATCTTCACAAGTACTATCAATTGCGCGGCGAGGTTGTCAAAGCCCTCCGTGGGATTAACCTGAAAATCAAGTATGGCGAGTACATTTCCATTCTAGGACCTTCCGGTTCGGGTAAAACGACGCTCTTTAACATGATCGGTGGCCTCGATAAACCGACCCAAGGAAAAGTTATACTAGACGGACGTGATCTAGCGTCCTTAAATCCCAGGCAACTTGCTTGGGTGAGGTGCCATCGCATCGGGTACATCTTCCAAACTTTCAACCTGATTCCTGTTCTAACAGCCCTAGACAACGTGATGGTTCCCATGATATTCGCCGGTGTACCTCGCCGCGAACGAGAAGAGAAGGCGAAGAAGCTGCTCGAGAGGGTTGGCTTGGGAGAGCGTTTGTATCACAGGCCGACGGAGCTTAGCGGTGGGCAGCAGCAGAGGGTTGCGATCGCGAGAGCCCTGGCAAACGACCCAGCAATCATACTGGCCGACGAGCCCACCGGAAACCTCGACCTGCAAACCGGCTTGAGGATTGTGCAGCTTCTTAAGGAGCTCAACGTGGAGAGGGGAGTCACTGTGATCTCCGCGACTCACGATCTCAAGATGATCGACGTCAGCGATAGAATCGTCTGGATTAGAGACGGTGCTATAGAGCGGGTAGAGGAGAGAGCGGCCATAGAGCTCGGAGCTGAAGAGCTGGAGCTGTAAGAACCGATGCTCGAGCGTTTTAACCTATTGGCTTCGACGTACAGGAGGAGAGAAAACGATCTGATAAGCGAACTTTGGTACTTTCTTAGGGAGCTCGGCGACAAGAGTGTAAAAGCAAGCCATACCGGCTTACCCGGGCTCGTTGTACTGCTTTCAGAGCTGGATCCTTTCTTTGTTGTCGAGAAACTGGCGGAAAAAGCCGTCCAAGAACCGTGGTACTTTAGGTTCCTATTGAAGATAGAGCCTATAGAAATGTGCGTGCCAACAGACCTGGCAGAGATTCAACGTGTTGCACTCGATTTAGCAACGAGAAAGCTATCGACTCACGACACGTACCGGGTGGAAGTTAGGAAAAGATTAACCGAGCTCAGCAGGGAGGAAGTGATCTCAGCTATTGCCCCCAATATACCCAATAAAGTGAGATTGGAAAACCCAGATAAGATTCTTCTTGTAGAAGTGATAGGGAAAGTGACGGGAATCTCAGTCGTCGAGCCTAGGCACATAGTGTCTATTCAGAAAGTGCGTAGGCAAGCACGTTCAGGCGAGGGGAGCGTTCAGGAAGAAAATAGTGCTTGAAAGGCATTAAGGCATTTCATCCCTTTTTCCATTGTTAAGCTAAGATTAACGGTAAATGAGCGCGCGTTAACGGTAAATGAATAGCATAGCCATTCGCGATAGAAGACACTTTTCAACGGCTTCCGCTAAGCTCGAGGAGCGCGTTGCTCTAAGCTCCTGTTCGCTTATTCCTAGCTCTTTAAGCGCTAAGAGCGCCGCCTCTTCGCTGCGCTCCATAGACTTTACGCTTGAGTTTGCCTCTTTCCTCAAAATTTCGATAGCGTTTTCGCACCGCTGGGGGCTTTCACCGACGATGACCGCGTGCAGCCTGCACTCTTTAAACGATGGTTGGAACAGCTGCAACGCTCTAGATATCTCGTTTGTGATCGCCGCGAAAAGGAAGGTTTCCACGTGAAACGACTTAGCCACGTTTCGTTTTATTCGGAAAGCCCTCGTTGCATAGTCCGCCGCCGTTACTACGTGCACTGGTCCCACCGCCAGCCTGGGATTGAAGAAGACCGCTTGAATCCCCTCGATGCCATTCGTCCTTCTAACAACTTCGACCCAATCACTCTCAGTTCTAAGTTCTACAGTGCAGGCTATAGCGTATCGTCGGCCTCGATCCAGCCTATAGATGTTCATAGGTGGCTAGCTTAGCTAGCTCGTCCAAAGCCTCGGGTAAGTTCGCTTCTGCACCCCGCTCCTTCATCTCGAGACCTACAGCCGTAACTAGTGCCACTATATCTCGTGTTGGTATGCGCCCCATAACTCCCACTCTCACTATCCTGTCTTTGAGCTTACCCAACCCACCTGCGACCTCAATACCGTACTTTTCGGTTAGGGCCTTTCTGAATTCTGTTGCATTCACACTCGGGGGTGTCGTGAAGGAAAGTACAGTTCGAGATCTGTACTCTTCCTTGACAAATGGTGCGAGACCAAGAGCGGTGAACGCCCTGTAGAGCACTGCCGCACGCTCTACATGCATGGAGATCCACCTCTCAACCCCAAAGCGCAGGATCCTTTCCAGAGCGCTGTTGAACGCGTAGAAAAGAGTCACAGCGGGCGTGAACGGGGTCTCGGATTTTGCTGAGTACTCCAGGTACCTGCGGAGATCGAAGTAGACGCTTTTAACGTCTTTAGACAAATTCTCTCGAGCTTCTTCGCTGAGTACCACGAACGAGAGCCCTGGTGGAGCTGCCAAGCACTTCTGCGAAGCACCTGCAAGCGCGTCGATACCCCACGCATCTATCCGCAGCTCATCCCCGCCAACTGCCGACACCGCGTCCACAAGGACCAAAGCCCCGCGAGACTTGGCTTCTTTGCAGAGCTCGCGCGCGTAGCTTAAGCGCACGCCCGGCGAAGTATCGTTGTAGACAAACGCCACGATATCAGGCTTGACAGCGTCCATTTGCGAAATCGTAGCTTCTAGCCTGGGTGCGGAGCCCAGCTCCGCTGCGACCTCCACAACCTCAGCGCCGTAAACTTTCAATGTTTCAGCAAGCCTCGATCCGAATTCTCCGCTGTTCACAACCAGCGCTTTCCTACGGGGAGCAAAGTTCGCCGCCAATGCTTCAACAGCACCTGTACCGGAGGCTGTGAGTATCACAACCTCGTTCTTCGTGAGAAGAACCTCCTTCAGTTTCACCTTTGTGTCCTCGAATATTTCGTGGAAGCTTTCCCCTCGGTGATTAACAACCGGTTTAGCACCAGCTAACAGGACCTCCTCCTCGACGTCTACTGGTCCAGGTATGAACAGCAGGTTCCTCTTCCCGCTCACAGACTAGAGTGGGTAGCACGCATATAAGTCCTTTCTTCATTCGCCGACTTCGAGCTCTAATTTAAAATGCTTAAAAATCGTTCAGTATTTAAGAGCACGGTGGTTGTTAAGTTATGGGTAGCGTAAAGCGCTCGCCTGTAATAACGTTGACTACAGACTTCGGCTATAGAGACCATTACGTCGCTACAATGAAAGCCGTGATACTCTCCATATGCCCTCAGGTCGCGATTGTGGACGTATCTCATGGGGTTCCCAAATACGATTTAAGAGCTGGAGCTTACGTGCTAAAAGCGGCCTACAAGTTCTTCCCCCGCGGTACGGTTCACGTCGCAGTGGTAGATCCTGGCGTAGGCACAGAGAGGCGAGGCATTGCAGCGAAAACAAAGAACTATGTCTTTATTGGCCCTGACAACGGTGTTCTGTCTCTTGCTGCTCTCGAGGATGGCGTCGAGGAGGTAAGAGTGATAGAGAATAGGTTGCTGACATTGCCTAGCATCTCGCCCACTTTTCACGGCAGGGACGTATTCGCTCCGGTCGCTGCGCACTTAGCAAGAGGAATTCCTTTCGGTGTCTTGGGACCGCTTGCGCGAGAAGGGATGTTCGTACCTGAGTTCGCAGAACCGACGGTAGAGGGGCGAACACTTGCGTGCGAGGTAGTGTACATCGACGATTTCGGTAATGTGATCTTAAACGCTGGGCGTAAACACCTTTACCAAGTAGGCGCCAATTACGGAGATCGATGCAAGGTGCAGATCCGTGGGTTCGAAATCGAAATGAGGCTCCTGCCCTCCTACGGTCATGTCGGTGAGAGAGAGCCTCTATTGCTCGTGAACAGTGAGGAGCACTTGGAGCTCGCAGTGAACAAAGGTAATGCGGCCCAATTTTTTGACCTGAAGAGCGGTGACAAAGTGATTGTGAGCTTCTAGCTAGATCTTCTCGGTCCTGTTGAATCAAGTTCGCTACGGCCTATAACCAATGCCTTTAGCTGCAACTTCGATGAGCTTATCGGTTTTTTCGACTCTGAATTCGGCCCCAGAGATCAAGCTGCAAAGCCAGATAGCTGTTTCCGCGTGGCTGGTCAGCTCGCATGTAGCTGCTCTCGAAACCCCATCAGCGAGCGCCATGTAGATTACTAGGTTATCGAAGGCGTGCGGATCGACGGGTGCCTCATGCTTCAAAGAAGTCAGCAGCTTCTCCGCGGCCTCACGACCTACAACTTCGGCTCTTTTACCTTTCTCGCCTAGCGCATCGCCGCCGACAACCCCCCTTTCAAACTTTGCCCAGAGGACGATTCCACTGCCGACCCCCAGTGCAGGGGTTTCCACATCGATATCTATCTCTCCTAAATAATCGCCGTAGCCCTCTCTCCTTAGGATTTCAAGCGCTGACTGCGCCTGGCGCTCTGCAACGTGCTTCGGCAAGTTCGAAGCGTACGATATTCCCTGGATTTCCCTGAGCTCACCTGCATTCACAAAAGCAACGGGCTTCAGCGGGTACGAGGGTTCCACCCGCACCTCCACTGCGCCGCCTCCCTGCGGGTAGTAGCCTCGCCTCAACAGCTTTAAATTTGCCTTTAAGCCGAATTCGCGTAAAAGCGGTAGCAAAACGTATCGGAAGTAGTCTATGGGCGGTGCCCATTTAACATCGGTGCCACCCCTTACGACCAGCTTAACTCCGCCGCTTGCAGCTGCTAAAACCGGTAATGCTGCTTGCAGCAGTAACGAGATGCTTCCAGCAGTACCTATGTCGACCTCGAAGGAGCCGCCCTTCGGCCTATCGCTGGGCTCCACGTAGAGCTCAGTAGAGCCAACGGAAAGCCCTCTTACCCGCGCCCCGGCGATGTCAGCTATCGTCGTTACGGCTGCTAAATGCTGCGGTCGAAGACCTGGATTATCGCGCTTGGCTCTAATGTTGTAAATCCTCAAGCTCTTACCTAGAAGTGTCGCTAAAGCCACGCTATACCTTAGCAGCTGACCACCCCCTTCCCCGTACGAACCGTCAACCTCGACCAACTTCTTCGCGTGCACGCGTCCTCCCCTTTTCGAGGCCTTACAAGCCGCTAATGCGTGCTACTTGAGCATATCTGCTGCCGCGCGAACCCGTTGAACAGCAGTAACGGCTGTGAGCAATATTAACACGTACGCCAACGCTCTTGACGCGTAAGGGTTCGCAGACTGTAAGGCTATGACTGCCGCTTTTGCGAGCACCCTTTCACCGCGTTCCATCAGCCCAACGCCGCTGAAGTTGGCTCCTAAGCTTTCCGCTCTCGCCCTCGTGTAACTCACAAGGTACTCAGACGCGAGCATGGCGTAAGCCAGGTAGGGTTCAAGGACCCCGCAGAGGTAAAGCGCGTATGTGTGCAACGCATCGCTAACTCTGTCTATAGTAGAGTCGAGGAAGGCTCCAAACTTAGTGGTTCTCCCTTTCTTCCTAGCTACATAGCCGTCTAAAGCGTCGAGCAGCGCTGAAAGCAGTAGGACAAAAGCCGTGAAAAGAAGTGGAAGGCTTAGATACGATGCTAACAACGTTGCAGCGGAGAAAACAAGCGAAAGTAACGTGATAGCGTTTGGGCTTAAGGGGATCCTATCGCCAACAAGCTTGTCCAACGCTCTCTCTAAGAGGGATTTCACGCGGTTAAGCACGGCTGTCGCCCCTTCTTGCCTGGAGAAGCACGATGGCCTGGGCGAGATCCCCTCCTGTTTCTTCCAGGGCTTTCCTAGCTTCCTCCATGCTGACACCAGCTTGTTCTGCAACTAATTTCACGTCATCTTCAGTTACCTCGACCTTCTCCTCTAAACTCTCCCGGACCGTTTCGACTTCCTCCCCAGAAACCTGGTAGACTTTCTCACCCTGAGCCTCTATAACAACCACGCGCGGCTTTTTGATAGCTATCTGCCTATCGGGAAGCACGAAAATCACTTCCTCACACTCGAGCTCCTTTACCTTCACGCCCATTCTACGCATCATGCGTTCGAACTCCCTTGGCGAGACGCGCCGCAACACGGTTCACCTCCTCTTCAATTATCTCCTTAAAATTAATGATTCTCTCGGCGGCCACAGCGGAGCATACGAAACCTCCAGCGTCGAAAACCGCTCTGACTCTATCGACAAGTAGCGAGTCACTGGTCGCCACTATGTAGTCACCGCTTAGTGTTGCGAGGCTGGTGTCAGCTTTGCTGCTCACTAGCACCTCGCCGCCACTGATGTAAGACGATAGTAAACCCCTCGCTGTCCTGGCGAACTCTCCGCTCTTGCTTACCTGCGCGTCGAAAACGATTATTGTTTCTCTCACATTCAACCTCGAGAGAGCGGAGAGCAGTACGTTAAGTGCCACCGCAAGAAGCTGATTCACAGCAACCCTCCTAATAGAGGCGGAAAGATCTCTTACGAAACCATCCATCGCTAGCAGGAGACTGTCGCCGATGAGAGCCGATTGTATCGTCGAGAGCACGTTGAACCCGTCGATCGCCAGTTTCTCCGGCGGTCTCGCGAGCATTTTAGACACACGCTCCGCCGAAGTTTTTGAATCAAAGACACACCTGTATAGTGCCGCCCTTTCGAGTTTACTCAACCCCCATCTCGACGTCACCACGTCCAGAGAGGCTTTCCTGCCATAGCCGCGCTCGAGCAGGTAGAAGAAGTCGACTGCCGCGCTAACCAGCTTAGGTGTGACTTCAAGCCTAAGGGGTGAAGATATGGGCAACAGCATCGCGTAGAGCTTCTGGGAAAGCCTGGGGAATTTCGATTTTGCCCGAAACTAAATCGGGCACGCCTCCCCCTCTACCTTTAACGCGCTTTAAGACCTCGTGATTCAGCGTTCTTGCATCTATCCCTTCTTTCACAAGTTCGGTACCCACCTTTATGGCATAGTTACCCTCTTTATTCACTAATCCAACGACCGCTCTCGATAAGCGCCTAGCAACCCGAAGCACCAGTTCTCTCACGTCTTCAACCTCAACAACGCTAACGACCAAGTTAACACCAGCAACCTCTTCAGCTTTATTCGCTAGCTCATCCGCCAACTCCTCCATCAATGATTCCTTCACCCGGTTTAACTCCTTTACAATCTCATCGCGCTCTTTTATGAGCTCACGCACGGATTTAGCTGCCTCGCTGGCTTCAACCCCGAGCGCTCGCGCGACTTCGTTCAATGCGTTCTCCAGCTGCCAAATGTGCTTCAATGCAGCGTCTCCCACCTTGAACACTATGCGGGAAACACCATCTTGTATCCTCTCCACTTTAACGATCTTTATCAAGCCGACTTCGCCAGTTCGCGAGCAGTGTATACCCCCGCACGCTTCGACATCCCACCCTTCGATCTCAACAATCCGCAACTTCGGCTCGGGGACGGCACCACCCTGGTAGAGAACAAAGCCGTACTTCATCTCTGCCGCTGTCCTGTCAGCGAAGAACACATTGACAGCCCTGTTCTCCATGACTACCCGGTTAGCTAGCTCCTCTATCGCCTGAAGTTCCTCCTGTGTTATCTTCTTGTGGTGAGTGATGTCGAGCCTGCTTTGCTCGACAGCCTTTTGAGCTCCAGCCTGCCACACGTGCTTACCCAGCACTCTCCTTGCCGCACCGAGCACTATGTGCGTAGCAGTGTGATTGCGCATGAGTGCAATCCTCCTTTCAGCGTTTACTCGACCTCTGACAAGTATCCCTTCGGGAGGTGTCGCGCCTTCGCATACGTGCACGACAACGCCTCCGACATTAAGGGCGCGGGTAACACGGCATGAACCTTTATCCCACTCTAGAACCCCTTCATCGTGCGGCTGACCACCTCCTTCGGGGTAAAATGCCGTCTGGTCTAGTATTACCGAGTTACCCGACACGCGCAAAACTCTAGCCTCGAACTCCAACAAGCGAGGGTTCTCGTAGTATAATTTTCTAGTTTGCGGCACTCCTTCCGCAAGCTTGGTTAACCCCTCATCTATCGGTACCGGTTTCTTTAGGCTTGTCTCGTGCTTGGAAGCTAGCATCGAGTAAAAATTGAGCGGTACTTCAACCGCCAATCCCAGCTTTGAAGCTTCCTCCGCAACGATTTCTGGAGGTAGACCGTGCGACTCGTAGAGCGTCAACAGGTTGTCGAGCGGAATCGAGCTCGCACCTTTAGCCTTTAACTCCTTCACAACGCGCTCCACTACCTTCTTGCCATGGGTCAATGTCTCCTTGTACCTTGACTCCTCATAGTCCACCATGTCTAGGATTTCGTCCTCTACATCTCTATATTCCGGGAAGTCTTCTTTCCATAGTTTAATTTGCAGCGCGACAACGTCCGCCAGCGGAATCTCTAATCCGAGTTTCCACAAGTGCCTAAGCGCCCGCCTTATCAATAACCTAGCCAAGTAGCCAGCACCCACATTCGAAGGAACAACACCATCCCCTAACATCCACATGATCGTTCTGGTGTGGTCGACGAGCGCGTAAAGGGAATGGTAAGGGGCAATTAACTCCCACAGCTGAGCGGGATCCATGCCAAGCGAACTAGCCACATCCTTGAATTTCGAGAAAGCACTTTCAGGCTCCTTAAAATCGAGCTTTCCCGATTTGCGAGCTAGTTCCTCAGAAATAGAGGGATCGAGCGGGGTCAATCCAGCTTTCAGGCGAAGTTCCTCAATGGTATCGTGAAAAACTGCATCGTATACTGTAGGGGTACCTTTAAGGAACCATAGCAGCCTTTCCAAACCGTAGCCGGTGTCTACTATACGATTAGACATTTCAACCAAATCGCCATTAGTAACTTTGTAGTGCATGAATACCAGCGTTGCCAGCTCTAACCCCCTCGCGAGAACCTCGTAGTCCTCGCCTGCGTTTCCACCACCGCTCCACCAATCAAATTTGAACGTTATTTCCTCCGGTGGCACTCTGAATACCTCTGTGAGCACCCTGAACGCGTACTCGACAGTCTCGTTTGCCCAATAGATTTCCTTACCCTTTATGTTGAAGGCATGATGGGCCATCATCTCAAAACCGGTCAGATGCCTCCCGCTCCTGCCAACATTGTCTACATCTGTTAGCCGGATACTGGGTTGCGATATTGCTAGGGGGTTCGCGGGCGGTTCCACCAAACCTTCTGTCACCCAAGGCTGGAAATCGTAAATGGAAGCGCCAACCAAGTATACGTCTTCCCTCCACCTAGCGACTACTGGATAACGGCGTACCCTAGTGTGTCCCTCCCGCTCGAAGAATGATAGAAATGCTTCCCGCACCTCCGCAGGTCTTTCGAACTCTGATTTGCTGCGAGTACCAATGAACTCGTAATCAACGCAAGGTTGGTCCCCGCACGTTTCCCTGTCGGGGTTTAGAGTCCAAAACTCTTTACCGCATACTTTGCACTTCTTTAGAACGAAACCGCTCTCCTTGAAAAAGGATAGTTTCAGGAATTCCTCTCTCTTCATCCATGACCCCCTGGGAGAGGGTTCGCTTAGATATTACGCTTTCGCTACCTAGATAGCTGGGTTGCGTTGCCTGATTGCGTTGAGCAATGCAGTTGCCTCGGCATGCGCCCTTGCGATCGAGCGCTCAACCACGCCGGGTAGAGGCAGAACAACGGCTGTGGCCAAAGCGTCAGCTTCGAAGCGGGCGCGCGCGATTAGGAGCCCTATTACCTCTGGTATCGGTAAACACGCGTTGAGCGCCAGATTTAGAGCCTTCCCATGGGCATCGGCTATCGCTTTGGTGTACGTTTCCGGTTCGAGCTCGACCTCATCGAGTTTCACAGCTTTACCATCGACGAGTATCATTTTTATTGGAATGGTCACTTCTATAGGCTTTAAGCCTAGCTTGCCTAAGAGCTCGGCCAATTCAGGTGAAATAACTTCACCCTTCTTGGCCACAACCGTGTCAGTGGTAACCCATATGGTACCCTCTTGCACCCTTATCGGTATCTTAAGCTTGTTGAAAAGGCTCATTGTTGGACCAGGCGTGATGCCTGTATTGCCCGCGGGAACCAGTATATCGCTGGTAGCCACATCTCCGGGCTTCGCCTGACGGGTCATTCTGTACTCTTTCTTCAGGAACAGGACGAGCGCAAACGGATTTTCGTTTGTAAATATAACGGCGTTCTGCCCCGTAAGCTGCTCGACAAAGCGGTCTGAAGTCCGCCCGGTAAGCTTCTCTAAAGCTTTAGCGAAAACTCTGTTCTTCACGACTCTCAACTCTGCACCGCGCAGCCTGAGTTTACGCCGCATCTCATGCAACGCTTGCGCCGGAATCCCAGTTACATCGCATAGAAGCAAGTAGCTGTGCTTGGAGAGTAAACTCACGTACTCCTCAAGCTTCCTGACTTTATCTGGTGGATGCGGCTTCTCCCTCACGTAGCCGACGGATTTGCTTACTGCCATTTTACATCACCTTTACCGGAGGCCCCATAGTCAACTTCACGTACACCCTCTCTACGTTTTGCGGCTTAAATTTACTCAGAAGGAAGTTCATCACGGCCATCGCATTCTCGGCAACCTCCTTTGGGCTCTGGTCTTCAGTGCCTATCCTGCACATGATCAACGGTTGATCTCTGAGCTTCACTCGCACGGATCTCTTAGCTCTGTCAATGAAAGTTTTTACATCGGCCGATGGAGGGACTGGTTGAGGCATCTTTCCCCGAGGTCCTAAGTACCGGCCCATAAGCCTGCCGACGAGGGGCATAAGGTCTGCCTGAGCGAGGAATACATCGAAGGATTTGACTATCTTTTTAGCATCTTTCTTGCTGCTCGCCACCTTCTCGAGGTCTTCTCTTGTCATGATGAAATCAGCTCCAGCATCTCTAGCCTTTAACGCCATATCGCCCTCGGCTATCACGGCCACTTTCGAGAGCTTGCGAGCTGGTGGGTGCGGTAAGGCGATAAGTTCTGAGAACCTATTCTCGGGTTGTTTCGTATCTACATCTCTAAGCTTGACGATGAGCTCATAACTCTGTACGAATCGACGTGGCTTAGCAAGTTTTCTAGCCTCTTCGACGGCTTTCTCCAAATTTCTTAAATCTAAGCTCACGCTTTACCACCCGAACTTTCATATTTATTTAATATTTCATCGTATATTCCGGCATCTATTTCTGCTAAAATTTCTTTTGGAGTTTTACCGTCGATTTTCACACCCATGCTCTGGCAAGTACCCACAACACACTTCACAGCGGACTTTAGTGTTTTCGCTCCTATATCGTTTTTCTTCAGCGCAGCTATTTTCACTACAGCCTCGAAAGATATGCTGCCTATGTACTCACGCCCGCTTTGACCCGACCCTTTCTCCGCCTTTAACTCCCTAATCACAAGGGCGGCTGTTGTCGGCATTCCCACCTCAACATCGAATGTTTTTCTATCAGTATCTACAGTTACTTTCACGGGTACTCTCATTCCAGAGAAATCTTTTGTTAATTCGTTTATTTTCTTCACGACCTCTAGAACGTTTATGCCTAGCGGCCCTAGAGAAGGGCCTATAGGCGGCCCCGCAGACGCCTTTCCCCCTTCAACGAGGAACTGGAACGTTTTAGTTTTCGATGACATTCAATCACCCCGCGACGCGCTGCCCGCCCGCTCTCCTCAATGTTTAAAAGCATTTTTGCATCTTATTTGCGAGCGCGAGCCCGCGGAGCCGGTGCTAAAGCTGAAGGCGACAGGCTAAAAACTCCGACGCGCACCGAACTACTTAAGTGGGAGGAACATCGATGATCTCGTTGCCTTAAGGCCTGGCTCTCCATGCTCAACCTTTTTGCACGTGGGAGCGAACTCACCGAGGTAGTGACCTACCATTTCTGGCCGTATCTCCACTGGCACGTATTCCTTCCCGTTATATACGTGAATAGTAAATCCAACCATCTCCGGTAGTATTATCATATCTCTTAAATGGGTTTTTATTGATTTTTTCTTACCTTTTTCTCCCATTTCATTTAATTTCCTTATTTTTTCTAGAAATTTCCTATGATTTTCCTTTAAGCCTCTTTTCAAAGTTCTTCTCTGCCTAGCTGGCAATACTTCCGTCAGCTTGTCTATAGGCATGGACTGAAGCTCCTCTAAAGTATGCCCTCTATACCTGAACTCCCTCCTAGAGCTCATGTAATCCCTCGGGACCGTGCCCTAAGGTATTAAAAGGTTTAGCTTCTTCTAGTTCCCTACACTACAGCACTTTCCGGTTACAGCTAAGCACACAATTCAGAAAAACGCAGTTAAAAAATGATCCTCAATCCTGTAATACGAGGAAAGTTGACGAAAGCCTAGCGCATAAGGTTTCAAAATTTCAACGTTGTCCTCCACCGCGCTTCCTTCCAGTTCGCCTCGGAGCTATATGGCCGACCTTCTGACCAGGCGGAGCCGTGCGTGATACTGGAACAAGCCCCTTCGGGTGGTGTCCTCCGCCTGCAGGATGCGCGTAAGCACCCATAGCCTTACCTCTAACCGTGGGGTACTTGAACGATCTGGCTTTCGAAAGGTAGTACATTTTTCCTGCTTTCAGCATAGGTTTTTCCACTCGTCCACCGCCAGCAACAATCCCTATCGTAACCCTCGCATGCGAACTAACTTCTTTCACTTTCTTCGATGGAAGCTGGATAAGTGTTTTATCATCCCGGTGCGCCAGTACTGTAGCGTAAGTTCCGCTTGACCGGGCTAGTTTGCCGCCATCTCCTGGTCTGATCTCGATGTTGCACACCATAGTACCTTCAGGTACCTTGCCTACAGGAAGGATGTTGCCGACCCTCACGGGAGCGTTTGCACCGTAGTAAATACGCTGACCCACAGCGAGACCTTCCGGCGCTACCATCAGCATTTCTACACCATCTTCGAATTTCACACGTGCCAGAGGACACCCTCTACCGGGGTCGTGCAAAAGCTCCACAACAGTACCAGCTATGGTTCTATTGTACACTTCATCGAACCTGAAGGGTCTATACCTAGCACTACCTTCGCGCCTCCATGAAGGGCTTCTGAAGACCGAACCTCCCCGCCCTCTCCTCTGGACGAGCAACCTCTTTCCCATCCATACCACCTTTACAGAGCTCCCAATCTCGTCAGCACGTCGATTGCGCTGAACCCCTCAGCCAGCCTAACATATGCTTTTTTCTCGCCAGTAGGCGCAATGACCGTGTTCACCTTCTTTACCTTTACTCCATACAGCTTCTCCACAGCAGCCTTTATCTGTGGCTTAGTAGCTTTACGATCGACGATTAGCGTCAGCATGTTGTTCTTCTCTGCCAGCATTAAGGCTTTCTCCGTTACGTACGGTCTCACTATAACGCGAGCGGGTTCCATACCACCACCTCTTTGAACCTTGATTCTAGCTCCTTTAAAGCTGAAACAGTGTATAGAGTTAGCCTGCCGGGATGCCCGCCGGGCGCCAAGTGAACAACGTTCAAGTTGCGCGCTTCAACTACATCGACGCCTGGTAAGTTCCGTGCTGCCCTAGAGATGCCGCGGTCTTCAGCCACGACTATGAGGAGGCTCTTGGGAACTTTGTAGCGGCGGCCACGCATCTTACCTTTACCAGCCCGTATTCTAATACCCTCACGAGCTCTTTCCACATCGTCCCAGAGCCCTAGCACCTTCAGTATCTTTTTAACTTCGGCTGTGCGCGTAACACCTTGCAGGTCGTCCACGACGACTGGCGGTATCTGTTTTGCCGAATCAACCCTGTGCCCTCTAGCTTTAACAAGGTCAAGCTTCACGGTGGCAGCGAGCGCCGAAATCGTTGCTAAACGCTTCTCTTTCTCGTTAATGAACTCCCTGATCTTCTTCTCCACTTTAGGTGGATGAGCCCTCCTCCCCCCGACCGCTTGAGGAACCCGCGCCGCTCTGCTACCGCCTTTAATCCGCGGCACTCTAGCCACACCATGGCCTACACCCCAGCTTTCGGCGGTGGTTCTCTTACCAGCTAAGGGGTCGGTGCCCTTCGGCTGCAAGAGCGATGTTTCAAGGGCCAAGACGGCCTTCCTTATAAGATCCGGTCTAAGCGGTGCAGCGAAAATGACGGGCAGCTCTGCTGTCCCTACAACATTACCCTCGAGATCGAATACGTTCACAACAGTTTCCATGGCCCTCACTCACCCCTCCCCTCAACACCCAAATAGACGATCTTGGGCTCTTCTCTTTTCTCTTTAGGCGGCCTGACAGCAAAGCGAATCCTAACGAGTCTTTTGGCGGGTCCGGGGATTGTACCTTCAAGCAATATAAAATCGCTTTTAACCAGACCGTAGTGCGGCCATCCTCCGGGCGGGTTTATCTCCTCCTTCCCAGCTTCGCTGATCTTAAGGATGCGTTTGTTGTATTCCAATCTCTGGTGGAAACCAACTTGGCCAGCAAATGGAGTTGAGAACATTATCGCAGGCGACTGCGGCCCTACTGTACCTATGCGCCTGCTACCCTTCCTGTGCTTATGCCATCTCGGAAGCTCTTTGACTCCGAACCTCTTAAGAACCCCTTCAAACCCTTTTCCCTTCGTAACAGCCGCCACATCCACGTACTGACCGACCGAGAAAACATCGCTTACTCGCACCTCTTTCCCCAAGATACTCAACGCGTAGTTCAAGGCTTCTTTTGCTGATCCTCCAATCTTGATCTCTAAGAGTTCAGGTTTCTTTTTGCCAATTCCGGCTCTTCTAGGTTGCGTGCAAACAAGAACCCTCACTTCCGCCGCTCTATCTAAAACCTCTTCCAGTTTCTTCTTTTGCTGCTCTTGCACGTCTTTCTTAGGTACCGTTACCACACGCTCAAGGTCCTTAGGAATATTGGAGGACCAAATCTCTGTTACGCTTTTGAGACCATATGGTGTTTTCTCGTAAACCCTTACGGCCAGTACTAGTAAGGGTGGAGTCTCAATCACGGTAGCTACTTTAACCAATTCCTGACCATACAGCGGGCTGTTCGGATTATCCTCCACTTTAACCACATGCAATGTGCCGACCTTATACCCCGCAAAACCCAACAGCTGAACCTTCCCCACATCTACCCATGTGCGCAGCCTTGCAACTATGCTGCGGGCTCTCTTCCTCGGATAGAAAGCCATCGAGCCTTTGCGGGGCTTATGGTCCTTGACCATTCAACTTCCCGCGCACGGTAACGTCCACTTTTTAAATCTTTCACGCGCGCTGCCGCTATTCAGCTAGAATGTAGTCAAGTAGCGCCAAAGCTATCGGCACCGCCTCTTCGGTCCTGATCGTGAAAGAACCCTGATGGGGTACAAGGTTCACTACATAATCGAATCCCTCGGTGACGTCTAGACCTTCCTCAGCAGCCAGTTCGAAGAGCCCTTTTTCCCTTTCCCCGAAGAATAGCGCCACCCTACTTTTTTCTTTCGCTCTTAACGCGAGCTCTTCTGACACTTCCCTCAAGTGCGTTCCCAACCTCGAGGTGGCGATTTTCAGGTAGTCTCTGCAGATATTCACTGCGCTCCGTAGGTCCGGTACCGTGCTAATGCTGTAACCCCAATAGTAGGGTACTTCGCTTCTGCCTACGATCCTAGGTTCGCCATCAAGACAAACAGTGACTCTCTCTCCAGCCTTGCGTGCGCCTTTGACTTTTATCGGCTCTCTCAACCCCACATCCACCACCGCGTACCCGCCTGCAGAACCCAGCACGATGCCTTCCCTGTACTCGCATACAAAACCTCGGCCTTTTACCGAGGAAGGGTGGTGTGGACTTTGAAGAGGCGGCACAACCCCAGCGTATCGCAGCAAGGGGTGTAAAGGTATGGTTCTGCGCCTCAGGTACGGGGGTGTCTCGGCGTACCTGAGTACTTCTGCTACCAATGTATCGTCCTTGCCGAAAATTACAACTTCCTCCACTCTGAAAATGGCTAAGTACCTAGCTAACAAACCTAGGCGCAATGTCGCCAGCCTGCGATCTTCTCCAACGAAAATCGATGCGGGGATAACTACACACCGCTTTATGGTGGGGCGAGGCGGCGGCTTACGATGGCGTTCGCTTTCCGATACCACACTCACTCTCTAGCTTTTGCCACCCTTTTTAGTTTTTCCTTTCTCTCTTTCCGCCTCGGAGCGCACCTTAGAACTCTGGGACTCCTCTTTACCCACATCAAAGAAGATAGATGTCCGCTGTCTCCCTCCCAAGGTCTTCCACCAATCCCTTCTGCAGCTTTAGGGTTTAAATTTTTGGTCGCTTCTTGGACAAGGCTGCATGTAAGCGAAAAATAGCCTGAGATAAAAATATTAATTTATTTGCTTTGCTCAGCAAGAGCCCAGTAAGCCACTTTACCTCTTTTAATTTCCCTAATCTTACCCTCTCTTAAAAGGAGGCGAAGCACGTAGAAGGCCTGAGAGTGGCTCAGTCCCAGCTCCTTAACGAGCGTCGATGTTGGCGCTTCACCATGTTCTTTTAGGAAGTTGATCACCTTTTCCTTTCTATCAACAACTTGCGTAGTAACCCTTCTAGGCATTTTTTACCGTGTGCCTTTTGGCTAGACTATCTAATATTTGTTTCTCGATAGCAGATTCTCCTAGCGCGCGCCGCAAGCAGAGAAAGCCGCGAACACGGTGTTACGTCCACCTAGCGTAAACCGCGCGCATGAGAGTAGTAAAAACGCTATTCTGCCCCGAGTAGTTTGCTCAGGGTCGGATGCATCTCAAGTAGCTGCTCTCTAGCTAACAGCTGCTGGTATTGGGTCATTATGCCGACTGTAAGTAGTAAGCCTATACCAGAGCCTAAAGTGCCTAAGAGGTCGCTGACAACCGCTATTAATGCCACGAGGGCCCCGCTAATGACTGTCAACGGCCATATGTAGGGTCTCAGGATCGATTCCAGGACTTTAGTGGACGATCGGAAACCAGGTACCTGGAGCTGTGCTTTTGCAAACTGCTCGGCTTGACCGCTGGGATCCATACCCGTCGCGGCAACCCAGATCAGGGCGAACGCCACCGAAAGCCCTATGAACACGAGAGTGTAAACGAACACCTGCAACGGATCGCGCATGATAGCTGTAACTCCTCGAGGCGGTGTTAGATAATAGATGAGCGAGGGTTTCAACGGCTCCATCGTGGTGGCATTGTACATGACGAATGCATTCAACCAGGGGTTCACGTTGTTGGGGTTGAAGCGGGTCCATACCGCCCGTGCAACGATGAACAAGTTAGCGTAGAGCGCGGAGACGAGTATTACAGGCAGGTTCGAGACGTAGAGAAGCTTGAGCGGTATGCGGGCTCTCAATCCACCGTACCTCGACGCTGCTACTGGTATCTCAACACGCATGCTGTCAAGGTACGTGAGGAAGACTAGAAAGAAAATCATCGACATCAGCCCAATAAGATCGGGATAACCCGTATGGCGCGCAACCACCTCCCGTAGCAGCGTGCTATTACCTGTTGCAGCGTAAGTGAATACCGCGTGGAAAAGCGAGGGAACTACGCCTACAAAGAGCCCGTCGCCGACTGGTCCCACTGGAGAGAAGAGCTCCCAGAAGAGCTGCTGAGCTACACCAGCGGCTATGAAAAGGCTGACGGCGCTGCCCACGCCCCAGCCCTTCTCAAGCATATCGTCCATGAGCATCACTATCAGGCTCGCTACCATTAATTGCGCCAAGACGGCCGCCTGTGCAGCGGGCGACAGCGCTCCGTAAACTCCCCCCCAGATGTACGCAAGGGCTTCGAAGAGCGCGAAAAATACTGTTAAGAGCTTCTGTACTCCAGCGTAAATCCTCCGGCCTTCTCTCGTCGTTAGATCAAGTTCCACGATCCCACTCCCTACGAGCAATTGCCACACGATACCAGCGGTCACCAATGGTCCGATTCCCAACTCCATTAGCGTACCCCTCCGCGAAGCCATGATCACCTGGATGAGCAGCATCGGCTGATACCCTTGTTCACTCCAGTGTATGCCGTAAAGCGGAACCTGGCTCAACGCCATGTAAAGGAGAAGCACTAGTGCCGTCCAGAACAGCCTCTCCCCCAACCTGAGTCTACGAGGAGGCCGCGGGACCTCTGGAACGAGCTTAAGAAACGCCTCAGCTACCGAGGCAGCGCTCAAGCTCCTCCACCTCCAACTTTAACGAAGGCCCCACCAGCCTCCTCCAGCTTGCGCACCGCGTTTTCTGTAGCTTCGAGCGCTGCGACCACAAGTTTCCTCGTCACCCTGCCCCTCCCGCCCAGCTTATTGAAGCCGAGCGCGGTGATGTCGACATGGATAGCCTCACCCTCTTGCCTAGCCAACCCTGTCCTGAGAAGCTCATCTATCCTCTCTTCAAGCTCTCCAACATTAATGACCCTCCTCTGCGCGACAAGCGATGGATGGCGAGTGAAACCATGCTTGCCGTACCAATCGCGTGCGTAGACCATCACCCAAGTCCACTTATGCTTATGGTAACCAACCTTTCCTCTTCCACCCTTCCTCCCGCTCCTTCTGTGTTGCGCCACCCTGCCCCATCCGTGAGTCCTTGAACCCCGATAGTACCGCGACTTCTTCTCCCGGCGTACGCTCACGCGTAGCCTTCTCAGTCGAACGCGTTAAAAACTTACCGCGCGCTAGGTGAAGAAAGCAAGAGAACGGGGAAAGGAAGAACCTGGGAGCCCTGCTTTAAGGGCAGGTAACGGCGTGGCGGGTGCTAGCGTGTTGCACGGCGCACCAGCTTGCTGTTGAAGCGCGCAAGCTAAATTTTTAAGCGGAACTTCGGGTAGCTTTCCGCACTATGTCTGTGGCTGAGGAGTGGTCCCCAAGGACGCTGGCCGGTAGGCTGGTGAAAGAAGGTAAGGTGACCAGTTTAGATCAGCTTTTCGAGCTAAACTTGCCGATTAGAGAAGTGGAAATCGTGGACGCTTTGCTGCCGAATTTAAAGCATGAAATAGTGTCAATAAACTTCGTTCAACGGCAGACAGATGCCGGTGAAGTGAGCCAGTTCCAAGCCACTGTAGTCGTGGGGAACGAAGCGGGCTATGTAGGGATTGGTATGGGCAAATCGCGTCAGATCAGGTTGGCAATAGAGAAAGCATTGCGGGAGGCGAAACTGAACATAGTACCCGTAAAGAGAGGTTGCGGCAGCTGGAACTGCCTTTGCGGTGAAGAGCACTCTGTGCCGTTCGAGGTGCGAGGTAAAGCTGGTAGCGTTGAAGTCGTGCTGCTTCCTGCTCCTAAGGGAGTCGGCTTAGTTGCAAGTGAAACGGCTAAGGTTGTTCTAAGGCTGGCTGGCATACAGGACGTTTGGACTCGCACAAGAGGTGAAACACGCACGCAGCACAATATGGCAAAAGCTGTTTACGAAGCTCTTAAGCAAACATACGGCTTCAGTGTGTGATGCCCATGGGTCTGCTGGCTGTTGTTAGAATTAGGGGAGAGCCGGACAGGCATCCAGAAGAGCGGACAGCTCTAAGGTTGTTAAAGTTGCACAAGGTTTTTCACTGCACGCTAGTGCCCGACACTCCGTCTATTCGTGGAACTCTGAAAACACTGGAACACGTCGTAGCTTACGGGGAGATCGACAAAGAAACTCTGAGAAAACTTATTCAGAAAAGAGGAGAGCTGAAAGGGGGGAAGCGCGTTACAATCGAATACCTGAAATCCATAGGCTTCGACAGCTACGACGCGCTTGCCGAAGCTTTGATAAACGGCAAGATCGCCCTGAAAGACCTCCCGGACTTCAGGCCAGTTTTTAGGCTTCATCCGCCTAAAGGTGGTTTTAAAGGCAGCGTGAAGAAACACTTCAGCGAAGGGGGAGAAGTCGGCTATAGAGGCACAGGGATAAACGATATTCTAAATAAAATGATTTAAAATTTGAATTGAATGTTAATATATGGTTTGAAGGTTAAGCTTTACCTTCTTTTAATGTTTCTAAAATTCTATTCTTTGCCTCTTCAAAATTCTTTGGCAAGTTTTCTGGATCCAACCCCCTTTCAATGTACTTGCTGAAAATGCGCTCGAGTTCTCCCGCCTCTTTGAGAGTTTGAGCATACTCGGATATGTGTTTTCCGGCGATTCTGTCGGCGCTCGGAACCACTTCTTCTCCGAGAGGCACTTTCAAACCGGCATCCACAGCCCCTTTCGCTGCCGCGAATACGCGGGCGCCTCGCGTTGCCCTCCTTAACCCAATATCTAGCACCGCCTCGTGCACACCTTTCTTGATGGCTCGTAACCCAATAAGCAAGCCTACAAGGTAAGCTGCCGAAGTGTTCTTCGTTCCGCCTTTCCAACCGTATTTAGCAAGCTCCCCAGAGTGGGCTGAAACTATCGTTACATCACCTTCCGGTTTTGCTTCAATGATCTGGGCAATCACGTACCTGTTCGTTATGCGCACCACTAAGCGCGGTTTCCCGGAAAGTACGAGCTTCCTGCGTTTGTAGTAGTTTGTAACGCCTTCGCGACGCCTGCGGAAGGCAACTCGGTACCTGCCGCTCCTAGCCACTCACCTCACCTTGGCCCCGAGACTTCTGCGTGGTAAGTCCTCCCGTCTCTCTCAGGTGCGCTTTCAAGTGACTTACGCTCCTGAAGGCTCCGCCTTTAACGAGCGCGCGCAGCCTCCTGTAAGTTCGGGCGTCAATCAGCCCACGCTCTTTAGCCATTTTCAAAAATCTCCTTTGGGCTCGAACTCTAGCGATCCACAGTCTCTTCTCGCTTGCACGTGGTCCTTCGCGGCTGCCCGGTCCCCTACCCCTCCCCCTCTTGCGCTTTTCGTGCTTTACCCTCCAGCGACCCCTGCTGGGTGTTGAAGGGGGTCTTTTGCGTATAACTCCATCCTCGATGAGACGCCTTACGTCTTCCCTAGTGATGGCAGTTTCAACTCGATCAATGTTTTCCGGATCTATCCAAACTCTGCTCTCCCCCACTTTCAATAGCTGCGCGGCCATCCGCCTGACACTCCTTACAAAGACACTCATCGCCTCTCACTTTGGCTGCGCTCCACAGCAGCCTTTTTTAAGCTTACGCCTACAGCGCAAAACCAGCTACCTGGCAGAGAGTTAAAACTCAAGCTTTAACTCTAGCTTGCGTTCAAAACCTTCAAGCCTAGCTCCTCTGCCCTCTTAATGATCTCGCCGCGCTTTTTCGCTCCCACACTAGACGCTATTCTGATCACATGCGTCTTAGGGTCAAGAGCTTCGAGCTGGGAGGGGTTACTAACTAGCACTTCGACTTTACCGCATGGGTGCAAGTCTCTCACAGCTTTAGGCCCCCTGTAACCTATTTTCACGCGTGGCGGAAAACCTTTCCGCTCTAGCCTGATCTTATTGTCTAAGCTCCTTCGGGGGCTGCGCCACGCGTCGTCCAACCTGCCCAGCTGCCAAGAGTTCATCCTGACGAACCTTGGTCGCCTCCTATTCATCCTAGACCTCAGCCGAAGCAGCCTTACGATTTCGGACATACCCGCACCCCGTTTAGTACACGTAGGCTAGCAAAACCCCCCCTATACCCTTTTCTTCGGCTTCCCTGTGGTCCACGACACCGTGAGGCGTGGACAGTATCAAGATCCCCACGCCTCTCGCTGGGAGAAACTTTTCTTTCCACATCTCAAGCTCGTCATGCTTGACAGGGTATCGAGGTTTAATGGCACCACAGTTGTTTATCTTACCCAGTAGCTGAACTCTAACCTTTCCTCCTCTCCCATCCTCGATGTACTCGAAGTCTCCGACGTATCCAGCTTTTTTCATCGCGCTGAGAACAGCTAAAACCAGCTTGGATGAAGGATAGATTATGCACTCTCTCTTTCCTTTAGCTTCATTGTTCTTTATTGTCGCTAGGGCGTTGGCTAGTACGTCGACAACAACCATACTCCCACCTTCAACTGTACTTTTTAAAGCCGATCTCTTGGGCTACTTCCCTGAAGCACCTTCTACATAGGTAAAGACCGTACTTCCTAATGATCGCTTCGTGGGTTCCACACCTTATGCACCTCATGGACCCTTTGCCGAACTTCCTCTTCTTAGGCGGTCTCAGCTTGGCCATGCCTACACCACCTGGGCCCCGAGCACCTTCCTTATAAACTCTATAGCCTCCTCCTTCGTAACGTAGTGCTTCTTGCCTATGCTGGATCGCTTGCGCCTCCTGCGTGCTACACGGTAGCCGGGCCGCTCCAACGCCACTATTACATCCATCCCATAAATGCCGATCGCGGGGTCGTACTTAACCCCTGGTAGCTGTATGTGCTCCCTGATACCAAAAGAAAAGTTTCCTTTCTCATCTATGCTGCTCTTTTTTACCGTATAGTTGACAGCCGCTAAAGCTTTTTTCAAAAAATCATAGGCACGGGTACCTCTTAACGTCACCATACAAGCTATATTTTCTCCTCTTCTAATTCCGAACTCCTTAATCGATTTCTTGGCCTTTCTGAATACGGGTTTTTGCCCTGTCAGCGTCTCTAAGATTTTAGCTGCGTTAGCCAGCCTTTCCCCCGATTCTCCAACTGCGATATGCGCTACTACTTTCCCGATGAACACCCTGCGCATTGGATGCCCTACATCTAAGCTGGGCGTTTGAGACATTGCGCACGTCCCTGTAACCTCTCTATTTAAGCGTTTCAGCGTAATTCACGCTAGAGCAGTGCGCGCACACCCACATCTCGCCCTTCATCCTAGCGTCCGAGCGCCCCCGTAAGGGGGTGTTCATGGGCTCTGCGCCTTGCGGTGGTGACCGCGCGCTAGAGCAGTGGAGGTTTGCTTAACAGCTCCTCCCAGAATCTAATTTCCTCCTGCGAAGGCAGACTTATCATGGGCTTCTCCAAACCTATAACGAAAACATACTCTAGAATTGTCCGTGCAATTTCCCCTCCTTCACCGCGCAGCGTTGTTACCGATTTAGCTTTTTTGAAAACTTGCTGTATGGATTCGATTCTTCCCAGAAAACCTACGTTCTTACCATCGACAACGTACGCCAAAGCCCCTACGTCCATTTTGGCGTAGCTTTCAATAGAGCCAGTTTTCAGGTTCATTAGTACAGTATCGTATGTCCTGAGCTGCCTTAGTTCGGCCTCCTTGGAGGAGTTCGTATCTTTGAGGAGGAGAGTCCTGCCGTCGTGGAATGTGTACTGGAAGTACCCTTTCTTCACAGTCACTTTCCTTTTTATGCGCAGCGGTTTTAGCTCCGCTTCCTTTTCATCTATCCTGTGGAGCATGAAGAACTTCGTGGGGTGCGGCAGCACACGGTAATACTCTTCGGCACCCTTCAGGTAAATGACGTCCATTAGCCCAACAGGGAACTTGTAGTCTGTTACAATTCTCCAGTCCACATATACTTTTCCTTCTCCTAAAATCCTTCTAGCCTCTCGCATCGTGTAAGCGTACCTTAACGCGTCCCTTAGCAAGATCCCTACAGGAACCGACTTGGCAGCAGGGTGTGGACCCGGAAGGGGCTTCACCGCCCACACGTACGCTTTCTTGGAGAAAGGCCAAAATGGCGGTGTTAAGCTCCTCCTTAGGTGCCTGAGAGACCCCCTTTCCTCCTTCATTCCTCTCCCACCTCTGCTTGTGCTGTTTTACGTCGTTCAACAATTTGCTTTCTCTTCTCATCGCTCATATCCAGCTTCGTGATGACGACCTTTGAAGGATTAATGGGCACATAGACTTCTCTCCCATCGGATCTAACCCTTGTCACTCCCTCCACGTATATTCTAACCTTTTTCACGTTCACCTTCACGACGCGACCCTCGTGGCCTTTGAAGCTACCCCTTACTATCAGAACGGTATCGCCCCTTCTCACCCTCAACCTCCGAACACCATACTCCTTCTGGAGCTCTTCGGAGAGAGGGGCGACAAGCTGCTTGGCTTTGACGTGAAGAGGTGCATTGTACATCATCCTCTTCCGCACCTTCCTAGGCTGCTTCGACACTGCCCTCGAACTCATACGCACCCCGCGTGCAATACCGCGCGTTAAAAAGTTAGCGCACGAGCGAGAGAGATTCTGCGTGCATAGAGCTCGGTTAGCGGTTTTGGCTTATATACTTTGATAAAAGAATTAACGCGCTAAGAAATACATTATTGACTGGAATTTTCAAACTTCGCTTATCTCCCCTTCTGCAGGTGCTGGACTACTCGCAGCAGCCGCTGCGGCGGCTTTCTCCCTTTCTATTTGTTTTTTAGTCTCTTCCACTATCTTATTCCAATCTATATGTCTTTTTATCAAAGCTTGAAGGTGCTGCTTTAAAAGTTCATTCGCCCTGTCCTTTCCTAGCCTTGCGGCGTTCCATGTGACAAAAGGCGAATAAAACGTGGCCTTTGTTATCTTTGGCTTGTCCCCTTCCAGGGTGAATTGTATGAAGCCGAGTTCCCTTAAGTAGCACGTATCGTTTGGACAAAGTATATCGATCTCCCTGTTCTCTTTCTTTATGTAGACGACTTTATACTCGGAGGGATCTTTTATAACCCTCCCGCATACACACTGAATGTACGCGCTTTCCTCGCTCACTATCATCCCCTCGCGCTTACAGCTCTTCAGCCCCCATTATTAAGCATTTGCTCTTCACTTTTGCTTAAATAGCACCTACGCCGCATCCTATCCTAAGCTGATCAGGTTCTACCTAATGCATTAGATAGAAGGAGCGCGAGCACCCCCTCACGCTGCATCACCAAGTGGCGACGCTCGGTCGCACAACTACTCGATTTCCGGGAAGATTCACTTATACGGATTGACATTAACTCGATTGGGGAGTGTGTTAACATCGTCGGCTCAATGAAGCGCTTCGGGACCAGAGAACGATCAGCTATCGAAGGACACATCACTGCTCAGACGCGAGCTGCTTCATCTTCATCCAAACCTACGCTTCAAGGCTTTTTAAATGCGCGCCAACGGCAAACCTTATTTTAGCCGTACATGAAACAGAAATGCTGAAGATGTGACACTATGATGCACACATTGGCTGCGCTGAAAAAGCTATCCTCAGAGGATTTCAGAGTTTTAAACGCAGTTGAAAGGGGGATGGCAAAGTTCCTCTACGTTCCCCTAGAGGAGCTAAGTAGGCTCTCAGATTTAAGCCAAGACGAAGTGGTCATCGCATTGAAGAAGCTTCACTCGCTCGGACTGGTCCAAAGGAAAAAGGGCAGTTACGTGGGATACATGCTCACTGCGCGAGGGTACGATTGCCTAGCTCTGAACACGCTTGTGAAGAGAGGTGTTTTGGAAAGCATATCCGCATCGCCTGTAGGCCGGGGCAAAGAGTCTGACGTCTACAAAGGTATCACACCGGCCGGCAGGCTAGTTGCCGTGAAGTTCCACCGAGTTGGCCGCACGTCGTTTAGACAGACTAGGAGGCTTAGAGTCTACGTAGGCGATCGACATCACATTTCTTGGTTGTACCAGTCGAGGCTGGCTGCTGAAAGCGAGTTTAATGCTCTTAAGATCCTCTTTGCAGCTAGCGTGTCCGTTCCAGAGCCTGTGGACTGGAACCGCCATGTGGTCGTGTGCGAGTATCTAGAGGGGGTTGAGCTCAGCGAGGCTCCACCTCTCCGCGATGCTGCGACCTTTAGGGATCAGTTGGTGGAGGAAGTGGGGAAGGCTTATTCCGCAGGTGTTGTGCACGGAGATTTAAGCGAGTATAATGTTTTGGTAGTCGAAGATACTCCAGTGCTTTTCGATTGGCCCCAATGGGTTTCGAGCTCGCATCCTTCTGCTCTATACTACTTGAAGAGAGATTTACTGAATATACTAAAGTTTTTCAAAAGGAAATACAGTTTAGATTATGATCTGGAAAGCTTCTTGGAGCGCGTGACGAAAGTAAAAGAGGCGGAGACGCTCAGGGATTCCTGAAGGAGGCTGAAACTACTACATGTGAGTAGCATCGGCGATTTGTGCAACCCAAAATTTTTAAGGCTCAAACTTACTTAGTGGAGCCCGAAGCCCCGAAGTAGGAGTGCCCGGGGAGGGGGTCGACCTGTTTAAAAAGATCATCGGCGCGGACCTGTTACCGGGGGAATCCCCGATTTCCTCTAGGGAACCGCACTTTGCTTACGTTGTGATGGTTGACGGTACTATAAAGGAAAAAGGTGCTGTTAGCTTATCCGAGCTTTTAGCGATAGCTCAGAGAACTCGAGCGGACGCTATCGCCGTGGATAACGTATACGAGCTTGCCCCTTCCCTTGAGGAATTGCAGCGCATGCTAAACTCGCTAACGCATACGCCCAAGCTCGTTCAAGTTACGATGATCGGAGGCAAGATGTATCAGCTATCTTCCCTAGCTGCATCCCTTGGATTGAGCGGCGGAAAATTAAGCCCGGAGCAGGCAGCAGAGGCGTGCGCACAGCTCTGCTTTATGGGAGTCGGCTCAGAGCTCGTTCTTTTCGAAAGCAACGAAACAAGAGTAATTGTTTCGAAGGGGCGCCAGCCAGTTCAAGGCGGAATGAGCGTAGAAAGATATAGAAGAAATATAGAAAGTAGAATTCTAATTAAAACAAAAGAAATAAAAAATATCCTAGATTCTAAGAAAATTGATTATGATATGTTTATAACAAAGAGCTCATATGGCTTAGAGAGGAGCGTTTTTATAGTTTATGCCCCTAGAGATGAGCTTTTCGGAGTAATAAAACCGATACACGATCACGACATACAAGTACGCGTGGAACTAGTAGAGAAGCGCGAGCCTACCTTCAATCCTTTGGCGTCTCGGCCGAGGAAAACCCGTAAAATAACTGTTCACCTTATAGTCGGGGTAGACCCCGGTGTGACTACAGGTATCGCCGCAGTCACTCTAGACGGGGAGCTGAGGCTTCTTATCTCAGGTAAAGAGTTGGGACGAGGTCAAGTCGTTAGAATCCTGTCAGAGGTGGGTTCTCCAGTAGTCGTGGCTACTGATACTTCACCACCCCCTGAGTATGTCAAAAAGCTGGCTACTATGCTGAACGCAACGCTCGTTGCTCCGCAGAGACCGTTAACAGTTGAGGAAAAGCGTCGCCTGGTTAGCGACTTTATGGGTGCTACACCCCAGAATTTCAAGGTTAAGGATGCCCACCAAAGGGATGCTCTGGCTGCTGCCATTAACGCGTACCTCCAGCTGCGGCCGAAGCTAATTGAGGCGCGCGAAAAGGTGTACCGGCTAGGGCTCGACATACCGTTGGAGGATGTTGAGGCGCTAGTGGCTAAGGGCTCGGCTATTTGGGATGCTATAAGGCAGGTATCTCGAACCTGTCTCGTACCAGGACACGAGCAGCTCGCGCCAAAAGCAGTAAGTAAAACAGAAACTTTCTATTTAGAGAACCTTCTGGACAGGCTTAATGATGCATACAAACGTATACAAAAATTAGAAAATGAAAAAGAATCTCTTATAGAAAAAATTAAGCTTCTGGAAGAACAATATAATAGAATCTTGAACATTCAAAATTATGAACTTAAAAAGGATAAAGAAATAGAAAGTTTAAAAATTAAAATTGACATGTTGTTAAAAGAAAACAATTTATTGGAAGAAGAACTAAATAAAATCAAAAACAGATTAAATGTTATTGAAAATCTGATAGCTAAAGCCGCATCTGGAGAGTTCGTGTTTGTACCTAGGGTGGGCAGTCTGGATCCGGCTTCAGACATATCTCGAACTGGTGGCATGGTTGTTGTAGGTGCGTTGCGACCTGACGACCTTAAGCACCTCCGCGAAATCAGGAATAAATTTAAACTAAAAGCATTGATATGTGAACAAATTCCTTCCGGAGCTTTTGCGGCAGACTTAGCGTCGTTTGACATTGCGTTGCTCTCTTTCGATGAAATTCGTCCGGTAGATCGGGTACGCGATGTGTACGTGTTTAAACGCGTTGAGCTTGAAAAGGCGATAGTTGAGAAGCTGCAAAAGTTGGAGAAGGAATCTCACGAGAGAACGAGGAAGACATTCAAGGATATCGTAGAAAGTTATCGGATCGATCGCGCCCGGTTGATCAAGGCTGAGGGCGAAGTCGCTAAACAGTGATCGCGAGCCGCTTGTGGAGGATCCTAGAGCGCGCTAGAATGGTGTTAGCTTGCCGTTGATGAAGTCTTGCATCAGCTTGTTTATGTTATCAAGCTGCTCTTTCACTATGCTTTCTATCTCGCTTTTAGCTCTCGCGAAGGCTTTCTCGTCGGCCACCACACCAACGTATGCTACTAGCGGGTCGTTGATCGGCCTACCTATCTGGCTCAGCAGCTTGACGTAAGCCTCCTCGACACCGGTTTCCTCAACGATCTTAGCGGCCGCGAGGTGGGCGACCACGTTGTACAGCTTGCCCACATGGTTCACCGGGTTCTTTCCGGCAGCTGCTTCCATGGACATAGGACGCATGGGAGTTATCAGGCCGTTCACCCTGTTCCCACGTCCAGTAGCACCGTCGTCGCCGTGCTCAGCTGAAGTCCCCGTGACTACCAAGTAATAGCCGCTCTCGTCATTAGCGCTTGGATCATCGCCCGTATTTACATGGACGACGACTTCCTTGTCGGTGATCTTAGACGCTAAATCCTCCAGCCTCCTTTTCACATCTTCCTTCGCGTTTAAGTACTCGCTTCTTCCGGCTATGAACTTCGAAACGAACGCTACAGCTACTGTGAGATCTATCCGAGTACCTACTCTGACAGCCATCACTTTGACATCTTCCCCAACCATTGGCAGCTCGCTCTTAAGCTGGGGCGAGTTTAGGTAGCGTTCTGCTTCAAGCACAAGTCTCTCCGTATCGCTTAACGGCGCGAACCCCACTCCAAGTGAAGTGTCATTGGCTCCAGGGTATTCCTTCCTCCTTTTGAAGATTGATACTAAATCTGCAGATCCCTTACCTATCTTGTAATCCACAATCACATGCTTCTCTGGATCCAAGAATCTGAAGTTGTTTTTCAGCCACGTTTTCGCCGCGTTCAGCACTACTGGCCCGATCGGTACAGTTTCGGTGGCTCCACTCTCGGTTCTGACTTCGGTGGTTGCCCTCCCAGCTACAAGGATGTAAATCGGGGCTATGACTTCACCTCCGCCGAACTTCGGCTTCGATTGCCCCCCTACCACCAGAACCTTGTCGACATTATGGTGGAGCACTTCACCATACCTGCCCAAGTACTCTTTGCAGAGCGCCGCGCTTACCGATTCCGCTACAGCGTCAGCGATGTAGTCGGGGTGCCCAAGACCCTTGCGTTCGACAAACTCTACATTTTTCCTAGCTATCGGTGGAGTTTCGAGATGCTCCAACACAATGTTGCCCCACGTCATCGCGGGGGCTTCCGGGGTTAGCTTCTTAAGGCTATCCTCGCTATATCATTTAAGCATAGTGGACGACCTTAACTAAATAATCACTTTGTCTCCCTGCACTGCAACGTACATTATATTACTCCCACGTATGAAAATGCGCCCGTAATTGACTAGAGGGTTGCCGTCCTCACTGACCTGTATGGCTTTATCGAGTATCATGTTCATTGCCAGATCTATCTCCTCGACTACGCCGCGGTACTCGCTTCCGTCCTTCAACTTCACCGCGACTTCAACTCCCATTTCCTTGAGTCTCGAAAGCAGTTCAAGCGGCGTTTTTATGCTCATATGCTGCACCGACGCGCTAAGGTAGCTTTCCTGCACGCTAAAAACTTAGCGCGAGGCGAGCCATATTCGAAGAGGCGGCGAAGCACCGAAGGCCGTGAATGTCCCAGAGCCGTAGCCTTACGAAAAGGCATGAGGTCGTTCTCACGATGATTGGGGGAGCAGGGTGGGAGCTTTCATGCGATCTAGGCAAAACCTTTAACTGCGAGGATGGAGCGCTACACGGATTCGTGTGGACAGCGCACGCGAGACGCAGTTGAGATGCAGCGTGTGCGGGGCCAAGAAACCCCTGGCGAAGATTTCGGGGAAGTACTACTGTTACGAGTGCGGAAGCAGGCTCGTAAGAGGACATATCTCGATGCTGCTTAAAGAGCTGGAGAAGAAGGGTTTAGCGCAGGTGCGCGCCTAGCGCTAGTTCTACTGTCCTCTTGCTATGTTCTTTATCGCCTCCCATATCTTCGTCAGCTTATCCGTATAAGAGTATTCTTTATCTTTTTCTTTAACTTTCTGATTATGAAATTTTACTTTCAGTCTTCTCTACATCATCTTTTTAAACCTCGGTTTCGCTTGGAAATGCGTGAGCCGCGTTTTGGGGAGCGCGGTTTGCAATCGAGTTTTAGTGGAAAGCTTGGTTCCTTTGAACGCTTGGGCTCGGCTCCAGTTGGAGCTTTGCAGTGACCCCCGCGGTAGCGGGGGGAGTGGAGCCCAAGCGGTGCGCGTGCAAAGGGTGGACAACTTGCGATTGCTCGCGACGCCTGAGCTGGAAGATTTCCTGCGGCACATGGGAGATGCCACAGCCAAACTGATCAACATGGAGAATTTTAGGCGGAGGAAGCTGTTCTTTGAGCGGGCGCGCTCGAACACGCGCAAAAAGATCGATTGCAGCTGGAAGTCAGCCTGGAAGCGGCGGAAGACAGAGTATTTCGATATTTACAAGCTTTTGGGTAGCGCGAACTTCCACGAGACCTGTAGATTGATCGGTGAGCAGTGGAAGAGCTTTGTCGGTTTGCTGAAGGCTGCTAGAGAAGGTAGGCTGGAGCCTTGGCAGCAGGTTCGACCACCGGGCTACAGGAAGAAGGATGGGCAGCGGGTGCCGATCGTCGTGGTGAGGTTCGACAACTATAGGATCGACTTGGAGAGAAGGGTGCTGCACTTGGGCTACTGGAACATGGATATCCCGTTCAAGGGTAAGCCGCGATGGCTCACTAAGCCTGGCGCGAAGCAGGGTCGGCTGATCATTACGTACGATCCCGTGAAGAAGCGGTGGTACGCTCGCGTAAGCGTGGAGGTGACGCTGGAGCGGGAGCGTAGCGGAAACCTGAAGGCTGGCATCGATTTGGGTAGGGAGCGCTTGATCGCGTTCGTTACAGAGCCGTTGAACGGAAGCGGCGAAGGTGTGGCTTTGCTGTACAGGGGTGGACCGTTGAAGGTGGACTACTTTTATTTTGAGCGGAGGATCGCGGAGATCGACAGGATGCTGTCCGATCCCAAATTCGAAGATATGGACAGGGCTGTGTTGAGGGAGGAAAGGAGGAGGCTTTACGACAAAAGGAAGAGGCGCAGAGAACAGATTTTCGCCAACAACGCGGCGGATTTGGCGCGTAGAGCTCGCGAGCTGGGCGTAGATGCAGTGTTCATCGGCGGTCTGCGGGGCTTGGCGCACGATAAACCGGGGAAGGGTAACTCGAACATGTGGAGCTACCGAGAGCTGAAGCAGAGGTTGGCGATCACGCTGGAGAACCACGGGATCGCGGCCTTCGAAATACCCGAGGACGACACGTCGAGGGTGCGCGCGAGGCACGGGTGCGAAGTGGTTAGGAAGCCGAGGGGCTTGGTATGGTGCCCCCTCGGGCACGCGGTGCACGCGGACGTGAACGCGGCCATGAACATCCTAGCGCGAGGAAGGGGCAGGATACCGATGCGAGTCAAAGTGTTCAGCTTCATACCAACAGCAAACAAAGTCATACCCGTCAACGAAAAATAACAATAACCCTGCACCAAGCGCGGGGTAATAGGTGGCGCGTGTGCACGCTAGCGCAGGTTTAGCCGCATCTCAATCTCCGCCTGTATGGCGGGTGGCTTCATGGCGTTTGCGAAGCGCCCGTTCTTTCAGCTTCCGCCCCCACTTGTAATGATGGGTGTAGCGGTACTTGACGCTGAGCAGCCCCCGCATTCTCCTGCCGGCTGTGGTTTTACCTTTGAACACACGACCTCTATCAAGCTTTGTCACCAATATCTTGGGTAGAGCGGGGGCTGGCGGTTTCATTTCTCCTCGTGCCAATGCTTTGAGCCATTCCCTTAGCCTTTCGATGTTATGCTCGTGTACGCTCTTTCGACGTTCATCCACGTATATGCCGAGCAGCCTAGCCTCCTCGACCGTAAGCCCTACCGCTCTCACTTCCCCTACTGAGTAGCCTCTGCCCACTTTTGCGGGTTTAGGCGGTACGTTTCCAAACTGCCTTAGAATCGGGACCTTGACGATCGCTGGAGGGGGGCTTGACTCTGACGTCATAGCGCTCACTTCGCAGAGCTCTCCCTTTTAACTCTTTCTTGTCCGCGAGCATCTGCTAGCGTTTGGAGCATGTTTCTACGGGCCTGAAGCACCATCACACCGCCTATCACAAATGCCGTGATAAGGCCCATAACACCGGCGACCAGCAGCAGGCGATGCGCGGGCTCGAGGGAATACTCGCCCAGAGCGTTCCGCCCAGCGAATAAAAACACTATGGACAAGAGGCAGGCTACTTCGTACGCCACTAAAGGAGCTAGAAGGGCGTAAACAACGCTCTCTGCGCGGGAAAGAGCGAATATCACGATAGGAGGTAGCATCGAGTTGACGACATAGAATGGGACGGCTTTCCCGATCAAGTCCCTCGATTGTTTCAGGACTCGAGAGGTTCGCAGCATGTTCACTAGATCCTAGCGAGCACGATAAAAGTATAGCGCGCATGCCTTGCTAGGCTATGTTCGGTAATGTAGAGCAAGCGAAAGAGCGTAGGCCAACCAGTAAATGCTTAAAGCGCCTCTCGTTATACCCCTGACTTTCAATCTATCCATCATGCGGTAGTTTTGAGCAATGAGCTTCGCAATAGCTACCGCCCCTACAATAGCGAAAAACAGCACCTTTTCAATCTCGTATCCCCTACTCACCTGCCCCCAGAAGTTACTCGCGAATCCATAGGCAAAAAATAACCCGTTGGGATCGAACAGAAAGCGCGTATAGCGGATACTCGAAGAGGGGGAAGATATGTAATACACGAAGATGGTTAGTGCAGCTGCAATAACACTGGTGAGAGCAGTTACAGTGAAGTCCACGCTTGGCAGCTTACCTCCACCTGGGAGCTTCCAAGCGTAGTAGTCCGAGATGAAAGCTAGCTCTGGTTTAACACTGTTCCTCACCAACAGAAGCGCTGTCGGCGCCGCCAAGCCGAGTAGAAGTACCACAGTCGTGTAGCCGTCCCCGGATAACCTGAAGCCCCACACGGCCATGACCGCTAGGAGCATTAACAACGTTGGGTTTACCGCTATTGCGGCTACGTCGGGGTTGAGGTTCAGCCTGCTAACTACGTGCGACCACGCCAACCAGAAGAAGCTAGGTGTTAGAGGGTTGGGTAAAAGTAAAGGAAGCAAGAAACCTCCTTCCGACCGTATGACAATAAGAATTGAGATGAATGAAAACACGAGAGCTACTAAAGCTAAGTACACTGCCCACTGCGGTCCCACAAGTGCAGCGAAGCTTAAAACAAGAATGAGGAAACCGCTCATTACAGCCGCAATGCTTACCGCCGCTTTCGAGTAGACTGCCGCGCCGCCAGCTATGTAGAGTAACAGGGCGGCAACAGATGTGGCTGTTAGGACTCCGACTTGGACACCAATCCCGATGCTGTTCATCGCGGTTTCCTCAAGGAAGCGCGAGAAGATAATCGTTAGAAAACCGTGAACTGCTAGCGTGGATGCCGAGGATACAGGACTGAGCGCAGCTACGAGTGCGGTAAACCCTACATACTTGAGATCTAGTTGCACGTCTACGAGAGCCGAGACAGCGCCTAAAGGAGCTCCTATAGCTAAATCCTTTAATCCAACTTCCAGTGCTGGAGCGAGAGTGGTGCTCAGCGCTTCTACACCGTTCCACAAGGGGGAAAGAACGCGCGAGATCCCGTCCATCAACAGCGCTTGGCCGATGGTTAGAGCAAGCGATAACCCCAGTAAAGGAGCAAGCCCCCCTCCGGTGAGCGTTTGCGGGGGGGTCTCAGGTAGGATCAGCAAGGTGCGCGCCGATTCGTTACCTGTAGCTAGGAGGTAGAGCGCGGTAATCGCTACCCGTAGGCCTGCAGCCGTTAGCGCTGATGCGATGCTTAAAGCTAAGGCAGAGGCCCAGTACTTACTTCTCGGTCTGAGCAATGCGGTGCAGAAGCCTAGCGTTGTGATGATCAACGGTTGTAGTAAAGTTCCTAGAAACCAACTACTTGCTACAAGTCCGATGCCGCTACCGAGCAGTATTCCCGCGAGCACCGCTAGGGCCTCCTTCATTTGCTCACTCTCGCTCTCTCCTATAATAAGTTATATACAGCACGTTCACGGAGCTGCCTCCAAGACGCGCGCGTACTCTTTCAGCTTCCTGTACGTGTCGCTGAGCGCTTCCGGTATAACTTTCGTATTGGATATAACTGGCATGAAGTTTGTATCTCCCAACCACCTGGGCACTATGTGAACGTGAAGATGCGTTTCCAGTCCCGCGCCAGCTACCCTACCGAGATTCACGCCGATGTTAAAACCATCGGGAGACAACGCCAGCTTCAGCATCGCTAGACTTTTTCGGAGCAACTCGGCTAAGCTGAGGAGTTCTTCGCTGGACATTTGCGAAAAATCCGCAACGTGCCTCGAGGGCGCTAGCAGCAAATGCCCGGTATTGTAGGGAAATTTGTTCATGAGAAGGATGGCTGAAGAGTCCTTATACAATACGAGGTGATCTTCGAGCTTATCCGCTTTGACCGCTTCGCAGATGAAGCATTCTTCGCTTTCACTCTTCCGCACCTTGGTGTACTCGATGTATTTCATTCGCCACGGAGCCCAGAGGACATCCATACCTTACCCCACCGCTCAACGGCCTCTCATGAGTGCTCTATATAAACGGTTAGCGAGAGACGCGCGCTAAGTCTTATATAGTAGCGGGGACAACCACGCGCGCTATGGCTCAAAGGGCAGTTCGCGAGACGAGAGACAAGTGGGAGATGAAAAGTTGGTTCAGAGTACTTGCCCCGAAGACCTTTGGCTTCGCAGAGATCGGTACGATACCTGCTAACGACGCTAAAAACCTAGTGGGAAGGACTGTGGAAATCAGCTTCTACGATATAACGAAGGATATCTCGCAACTGCCGACAAAGCTTAAGTTTCAAATAGTAAAAGTTGATGGTGATACGGCTTATACGCAGCTTAAGCAGGTGGAGCTAACGAGAGATTACATTAGAAGTCTTGTAAGGCGAGGAACGTCGAGAATAGACACGATAGTGGACGTAGAAACAGCAGACGGTGTGAGACTGCGCGTAATGTGCATGGTGATTACGCAAAGCAGGGTTAAGACCAGCCAGAAAAAAGCCATAAGGAAGATTGTGTTAGATTTTATAACTGAAAAGGCTTCATCTATGAACTTCAATGAGTTCATTCAAGAAGTGGTATTGGGTAAAGTCGCTTCAGAAGTGGAGAACCTAGTCAAAAAGATTTATCCACCAAGAAAAGTTGAAGTTAGAAAAGTTAAAGTGCTTACAAGCCCATTCGAAATCCAGCAGTAGCGAGAGCTCGGTGCCGCGCGTTGAAAGGTGCCCACGCTCTAAGTACTGAGCGCTAGCTTGGCTAAAACCGGCATCACGGCTTCGCGAACGAGCTGCCGCACCCGGTGCTCATCGAGTACTTCTCCGGAATCGATGAGACTTAGAGCGAAGTAACCCGCGGCTATACGCTCCACAAGAAGCGGGAGCATGTTGGTGGCTCTAACGGCTATAGACCCTTCCTTAACGAAGACGTCATCTGAAAGCCGAATCGCCTCAGGGTCGCTGGGAACGCTTCTATCATCGAAGAGCGCGACTATGTAGACCTTAGGGGTGGACGCTCGGCGCTGGGCCGCGAGCGCTTCAAGCTCGCTAAGGATTCTTCTGATTAGCTCGGTGAGAGCCTTCTCGCTCATCGGAGCTTGAAGAGCCACACTACTGCCACTATCCCTAAAGTTTTTTACCTTCCCTCCCTGTGCCGCGTGTTAACGCGCGCTGATCCTAGCAACTAAAGCTTCGAGCGAAGAGGGGATTTCTCCGAGCTTCGCTAGAGCCCATAAGGGACTTTCCTTGCTTATAGCGTACTTCACCCCGTGGGATGAACGGGAAACCCTCCGTACAAGACCTTTCTCCCCGAGCTGCTCGATTACATCTTTTATGAGCGTAAGAACGACTGGATGCGTGGGTAAACCAGCTAGCACGGCAATCTTCTTAGCATTAAACGTGAGCATAGAACCCTTAGTCGACCTGATCATCTTAGCGAGCGTCGCCAGAACGGTGCGTTGGAGCCTTTCGTAATCCTTGTAGATTTCTGGGTTAAAACGATAGGCCGCCACGCATGGTTAGTGTGCACCAGCGATTATAGCGGAGACACGTGACGCGTTGGATATAACCGTCGTAGCTCGCGCGTACTTCGCGTGTAGAGCCCGCGCGACAAAGGGTTTCGGCTTGGCGTGACACCTGGTACCTCGTGCGAAACCTTTAAAAATCTTCTGCCAGCGCGCTCCGTGCGTATAAAATGGAGGAGAAGGTGTACGTGCCCGATACATCTTGCATCGTGAGCGGAACCTTACGGCGAGCTGTCGAAAGCGGTATGCTATCCGGGAGAATCGCAATACACTCCGCTGTGATTTCCTACTTTGAGAAGCTAGCTAGAGAGGGGACGCACAGGGGGTTTATCGGCTTGAAGGAGCTTAGCCGTCTGCGGGAGGCCACCGATAAACGCGATACTGTGGAGATAGTCTACGTTAGGGATTTGCCCGAAGGGATAAAGTGGGTCAGAGATGCGGATGTCGACGAGCTCGCACGAGAGCTGGCTTTCGATGCGGGAGCCACGCTGGTCACTTCCGACCAAGTCAACGCCGAAGCAGCACGCGCTGCTGGAGTTGCAGTCCTTTTCCTCGAGCCCGGTAAGGACGAGCTCTCACTAAAACGCTTCTTCACCGACGATACCCTCTCCGTGCACTTGAAAGAAGGTGTTAAACCTTACGCAAAAGTTGGAAAACCTGGGAGATGGAAAATCGTAACCATTGGGGACGCCCCGATGTCTAGGGAGGAGCTCGAAGAGGTAGCTAGCGAGATTATCGAGTACGCTAAGGCTAACCATGACTCGTTCATAGAGAGCGAACGCCCAGGCTCTACGATAGTCCAGGTGGAAAACTTCAGGGTAGTTATCACAAGGCCACCGCTCTCAGACGGCCTGGAGATAACGGCCGTACGACCAATAGTTAAACTCCGACTGGAGGACTACAGCTTGCCGCCCAAGCTTCTTCACCGTCTCGAGAAGCAGGCTGAGGGTATACTGATTGCCGGCGCTCCTGGTATGGGCAAAACAACTTTCGCCCAAGCTTTGGCCGAGTACTACCACAGGAAGGGGAAAGTCGTTAAGACGATCGAATCTCCAAGGGATATGCAGTTGCCGGTGGATGTTACGCAGTACTCAAAGACTTACGCCACCTCCGAAGAGCTTCACGATGTACTGCTACTTTCAAGGCCAGACTACACATTCTTCGATGAGATGAGGGATACGAAAGACTTCGAGCTGTACGCCGATATGAGGCTGGCAGGGGTCGGCATGGTGGGTGTAGTTCACGCGACAAGCCCTATTGACGCCATCCAGAGGTTCATCGGCAGAGTCGAGCTGGGTATGATACCCTCTATCATCGACACTGTCATATTCATCGAAAACGGTGAAGTCAAGAAAGTATACGAAGTCGAAACCGTAGTCAAGGTACCACATGGGCTGCGCGAAGCCGAACTGGCGCGTCCAGTAGTCGTTGTCAAGGACTTCCTGACAGGAGAACCGGAGTATGAACTCTACGTGTTTGGCGATAGAACGTTCGTTGTACCCATTAAAAAGTCTGCAATTCCGGAAGGAGAGCGGGTAAAAGCGCGGCTAGAAACGCTACTGCGAAAGTACCTTCCGGACAGCGAGGTAGAGGTAGTCGTGGCTGAGGGAAGCAGGGCTGTGGTGCTGGTGAATGAGGAATACTACAATTACATTGTCGGTAAGCCGCGGCGGAAGCTGGAGCGGCTAGCACGCCGCTTGGGCTTCGAGATAGAGATACGCCCGAAACTCGAATAATCGAGCCTACTCTAGAAGTAAACCATCAAGCACCGCGTGGACAAACGTTACGCAATGTTCCGTGAAGTAAGGTATGCGCCCTAGGCTTATCCAGCGGATACCGATGCTCCTTAACCACTGCTCTGTCGCGTGTTCAATACCTTTGTGATCTCCGAGAATGAAGGCAACGGGTTCTTTCAGCATCACGCTCGAAATATCCACGCCTTGCTCGTGCAAGTAGAACACGCTAGAGGCGCCTAGCAGTGAAACCAAGGAAACTACAACTTCCCGGAAACGAGCTTCGTACATCCTAGCTCCGGGAACTTCACGACCTTGCATCAGAGACCGTAGAATTGCACCTACTTCGGTCTCGCTGAGAATTGGTCGTGGTAGCATCTCCCACCCTCTGAGCTCTAGAACAATTGGTTTAAACGCGCCCTCAAGTGCGGCATAGAACAGTGTATCGCGCCTCAATCCTTGCCTCATCGAAAACGCCGCAATCACAGCGCGGGCCACAACGTCGAGGCGCCCGTATGATGCGAGTGCTTCAATGTTTAAATTCGGGTTTGTAAAAGCCGAAGAGGCCTTTACAACGAATATTCTTGAGGGTCTTTGTAAGCTACCAGCTACCGATTTCATTCCGAGAAAAGGAGGTTAGTGGGATCGGGGTCGGAGAAAGTTCCGCCTTCAAGCCCGTACCACCAGCGCTGTTGTCGTTCGCGGGAAACAATCCCTCCGCCAACGCTGGGCTACGCTCCTAGAGGGACTCTCTTCTTCCTTTCATCCTCTGGGCGTATCTTCACGATCCCTCTGTAAACCGCACAGCGTATGCACAAGTACTTGGTGACCTCGTAAGTTGGAATTATTGCTCCTTTACTTCGGAGCTCATTTGCAAGCTGAGGGTCTATTGGAGCGTACCGTCTTGTCACTTTAACAGCTTTGGATCGGGGGATCAAAGCTCCACACTCGTCGCATTGAACCATCGCCTCTCTTCCTTTATCGCCTTTATGCCTGCCGCGGCTCTTCCGCTTCTTGGGCACGCTTCACGCTGTCTAGATCAACTATATAAACACAGCGTAGCTTAGCGCCGAGTCTAGTCTAGCGCGCGCGAAAACACGCTATCCCGTTGGATCGAATGCGCGCTGCGGAAGCGCAGCGAAATATTCATAAAAGACCCTGGGACGCGGCTTCGAGTCCAAGTATGGTGCATGTTCCGAAAATGTTGATGGTAGGTAGGTGCGTAAGGTGCGGAAAGAGGCTTTACCGAGGGGACGAAATGTACCGATGCCCCAAGTGCGATATCCTCTACTGTCCCATCTGCTACAAGAAGCTCCATGGGCGCTGCCAGGTCTGTCTCACTCCGCTTGAGCCTGCTTAATGTTGGGATAGGCTCCTAGCGTTTTCGCGATAGCGTTTGCCCGCATCGCGTACTCAGCCACAGGGCATACGGAGTTGCACACTCCACAGTGAATGCAAAGGGAGGTTTCTACGGAAAATCTACCGTTTACAACCTTCACGCTGCCTCTAGGACACCATAGCTCACATGAGCCGCAACCCACGCAGAAGGCCGCCCTAACTATTGCCTTGGCGACGCTGTCGGCACGCGCAGCCGCTTCCGCTGCGACTTCCACAGAGCCGCCGACCTTCTTGATCGATACAGGCTTACCATCAAGCGTAAGGGTCTTGCCGTTTAATCCCACAGTACCGATGGACGACAAAGCACCTGCTAGAGAGACTGGGTCTAGATCCGTGTCAAAACCGCTTATCTTTACGGAAATTTTGTCGCCTTCAGCCTTTACGGCTACGCGCGGACCACGCTCGACGACACTTCTAACAGGTTCAGTTATTGCAGGCGCTAACCTTTTCATGTCGCCCGGAACCACCAGCCACCGCCACAACCCCAGCTTGATCCATTCCAAGCTGAGACCTCTCTTTTCGGAGAATGCCCTTAGGAAATCCTCCCATTTAGACCAAAGCTCAGGGTACTGCTCTCTTACTACCTCGGCTTCTCCCATCTCGATGGCAGGGCACAGCCAGCAGCCAAGACGGTCAAACCCTTTGAAGTAGAGCTTATTGACCGGCAGGCGCTCTTTGAAAGCGTAGAGCCACACTTCGAGCGCTGACCAAGAGTGTATTGGCGCTACCACGATAACATCGGGGAGCCACTTGTTCCTGTACACGCGCAAGCTCCTCGCCCTGCTGGCCGACTCTGCCCTGCGCTGACCGACTATACTCAGCGCTCCTTTCGAAAAGCGCTCTCTCACGGCCCTAGCGGTCGGCACGAGTTTAGCCACCTTGCAACACCACCTGTAGTCTCGAGCTGGTGGACCCATAACTTCCAGACCTCTCCAGAAGGCATCGCCTGCGGATGCAACAATTAGCTCCGCGCCGATGCTGCGAGCTGTGCGCTTAACGTACTCGATAGTTTCAGGAAGCTCCAAACCCGTGTCGTTGAACAAGAGAGGTACGTTCCCGAGTGCCTTCTGCGCAAGCCTCAATGCGACTAAGCTATCTTTCCCCCCACTGAAAGATACCACAGGCTGATGACCATACTTCTTCGCAGCATCTTTTAGAAAATCCACTGCCTCGAGCTCCAGCGTTGAAAGCCTCGCCTCGTTGGCCCTAACGGCGTCTAGCCATGTAGGGTTAGCGGAATTCCACTCGAAGCTCTTAGCCTTCCAACTTTTCAGCACTCGAATTCTTTTCTTTTTAGTGAAAACCCCTACACCCTCGTAACCGCTCATTGTGCCTATAGCCACGAACCTCTCGGATCCCCTACGCGGTAGATTAGCTTCCAGAAGATCCTCAGCATGTAACTCGAAGCCCCTCTTCAAAACCTCCATATCCGTGATTGCATAGTACCCGACCTTACTTTTCAGAATCGCTGTGACACCGTAATACATGGGCTTAAACCTCCACGACCCGCGCAACAGATCGTAATAGCGGTGACCTATCACGTAACCGTCAACCAGAATCTCATCGGCTGAATCTACGTAGGGGATCTTGTTGAGCAGCACGATTCTTCGCCGCGGATAGGGGCACGACGCCTCAAGTTCGCTCTCGACGAGCTTCCAGATTCTGACGTACTCAAGCCCGAGCGCCGGCCTAACGTCTGCCGGTGGCGTGACCTTAACTTGTCGACCCTCGCCGCCGCAAAGCCCGCAGACTCTAGTCAAAAGCGGTACGTTGCAGCGATCGCACCAGAAAAGGCTTGCGCCCACTCTCGATAAAATCTTGAAAGCCCGCTTACCTGTGCCGTAGCTCACAGTCGGTCGGATGCTCAAGGGCCTCCGCTCATTGGATCGCTGCGCGAAACCCTCCTCATCCCTTGCTCCCACGAGTTCCCAGTCTAAAAACCTTTCAGCGCAGCTTGCTCGCGTATGCGGCTATCTCAGCCTGCGTCAAGAGCCTAAACTCTTGCTCCTTAACGGTGATGATACCCATCTCGACCTTTGCCGGAGCAAGTCCTCCCTCTATCGTCTTATCTAGAACTCTAAGTGATAGCAGTATCGCATCCTCTAACGCTAGGTTTTCCCCGTAGCTTTTCTCGAGTATTTCGATAGCGGTCTGAGAGTTGGCTCCGATGGCCGTGGCTTTATAGCCCATGTAGCTACCGCCAGGATCGGTCATTATGAGATGGGGCCCGCGGCGGTCAACCCCACCGATTAGAAAGGCCACACCAAAAGGCCTAACACCACCGTGCTGCGTGTACACCTGCTTAATGTCGCAGATTCTCTTAGCCAGAAGCTCCACCGGTATTCGTTCCCCGTACGTTAACCTGTAAACCTGAGCGTACACCCTGGCGTCGTCGATCAAAACTCGGGCATCACCGAATAGCCCCGAGAAAGCTAAGCCCACATGGTCGTCAATCTTTTTTATTTTCTCGGCGCTCTCCGCAAGCGTCGATGGCCAGCGCTTCTCTGCAGCCAGAACTATACCGTCACGCGTTTTGATCCCGACGGTTATGGAACCTTTTTTAACAGCTTCGTGGGCGTACTCTACCTGGAATAGCCTGCCGTCCGGCGAAAACAGCGCTACAGCTCTATCGTAACCCACACCCGGAGGCGTGAACATCCATTTTCACCGTGGAGCATTGACGCCCCAGTTTTATAAGCCTTCACTAGCGCGCGCTCGCACAACCAAACATCCTCGCTGGCGCGACGTTAGAAGGAAAGGGAAGAGCTTATCGCTTTGGCTTTGCGTAGCGTACCGGTTACCTTGATCACCCTGACTAAAGGTACCTCGTACGCCGCCAGAGCCGCTCTGAAGAGGTGCAGACCTTCACGCTTTACTCTAATCACTGCAATCCCTTTCTTCGGGTCTACATGAACCACGCTGGGCTCTACTTCCGAGAGCCCTTTTATACCACCAAATTCCATCACAGCGGCAACTAGCTTATCCTCAAGGATGCTCGCGTCTACATCGAGAAAACGCACGATGACATACCTATAGGTGGGCCGCTCAACGGCCACCCTCACCATCCCTTTCCACGATCCTAACACCCCTGACTGGCACCACTCCAGATAACCTATCTCGGCACTCGGCCACCAGGCGCTCAACGTTGATGGAAACAGCGTCTAACGCGGCATCGTACGTCAAACCCATTAAGCTCAGTAGCGAAGCCATCGATCGGGGATCGCGGAGCGTTTTAGAGCTCGCAGCCCCAGAGGAGAAAATAAGAGACGCAGCCAATCCTTTCCTCTGCAATAGTTCAACAGTTCTCGAGTAGTACGCCAAAGCCTTAGCCCTAGATTGCGGACTGCCTACCTGTACCGGAGCCATGAGTAGCTCCACTCCTTTGCCGTACTCGCTGATGTACACGAGGTCTCCTTTAAGCAGGCGAGAGCCCGGTAATAATGTGATCACGTCTACCCTTGAGTCCCTGCAAGCTAGCGCAGTCAACCTACGATCTAATGCGTGCACAGAGAAAACCTCGACCCTCTTTCTAAACTTCCGGAGCAATGCCTTCAGAGCACCCTCGCTCATGACTTCATCGACGGTTATCCTCGAAACAACGTCTAAACCTTCAGCCTCGCCAACACTCTTCACTTTCTTTAAGTTCTCCAACGAACCAGTGAGATTGGTCGAGAGAAGCCTTACACCTAGCGATGCCCCTACACCGGAGAAATTCAGCTCTCGGATCGTTTGCAAGGTTTGAGGGGATAGCACCTCTAAAGGGATTAGAAGGTCGAAGAAGCGGCGCATGGCACTCTACAGCAACTCCTTAAGGCTTTTGTTTAAAACCACCTGCCGAGCCTGAGGGCTTAATTTCACCTTCACTTTGATCACATCATCCCCGTCGTATACCCTGAAGTCGCCCAAGAACGCTCGCTGTTTGTCCAACCGCAGGTACAGGTTGCCCGAAGAATCGAGCCGCTGCTCCAGAGTTCTATCCAACATCGCTAAGTCTCCCTCCGGGAGAGATGCAAGCAGCTGCTTTAGTAAAGCTTCGGCGAGCTCCGGTTTCTCAATTTTCAATCTTAAAACGAAAATCGGATTCCCGTAGTGGCCCTCCAGCATCGTAACGCTCATGGAACTTTCGAGCTCCGCTCGAACGCTCTCAGGGAGTATGTTCACTAACGCCGCCTTAACCTTATCAAGGTCTTCTGTTGCGTGACAAAAGGCGCTTATCTCGGTACTTAACACGATCCGAGCCATTAAGCACCCTTCTTGTTCGCCTCCCCTTCTTTGAGCTTCTCCACCACCTTTTCAGCTTTGCCGGAGTAGCTTAATTTCTTCGTAACGCCACAAACCCAGTTCCTCTCAGGATCGTTCCTCACGCTGGGGTGGTGGGGATCGACCATCACGACTTCATACCATTCGTACATTCCATCCTCACCCACCCAATAGGACCCAAGCACAACTAGGTTAGGATACTTCCTAGCCGCGCGCTCCTCAGCTATCAACTGGGTGCTCTTGTGCGGCGCGTAGCCGTACACACCCATCCTTTTGGGTCTTCTACCCGAACTAGGCCTAGGTCTGTTCAAACCACCCTTCCTTACGCGAACTCTTGCAACCACGAAACCGGGCTTCGCTTTATAACCTAGCGCTCTAGCCCTGTTTATGCGCGTGGGTTTCTCCACCCTGACGACCGCTGGCTGCTTCCTCCATTCCACCAATCGTTTCTTGTAGAGCTCCGCTAAGGGACCTTTGTCTGGCCTTTTCCACAGCTCTGCGACGTACTTGTAATAACCCATACACGCGCCTTTTCAAGTCCCCACTTAAAGCTTTTCGCGCGCTATTCGCCTAGCAAGCTGGCTACCAGCTTCTCCGCCAGAAGCCTGCTGACGCGCTCTCCAGCTTCCCTCGTCTGCGCCCCTATGTGCGGTGTCGCTATAACGCGCGGGTGTCGCACAAGCTCCCACTCCCAATCCTCGCGGGGGGGCTCGTGGTAGTGCACATCGACTGCCGCCCCCTCAAGAACCCCGTTGTTTAAGGCTTCGAGAAGAGCCTTGCCTTCCACAACCCACGCCCTCGCCGTATTAACTAGGTACGACCCCTTGGGCAGCAGTCGAATGTTCATGGAGTTTATCAGATGGTAGGTCTCTTCTGTATAAGGTACGTGAAGCGTCACCACCTCACTCTTGCTGAGCAGATCCTGAAGGCTACTAGCAGCCTCAACCCCTATCCTAGCTGCTTCCCGCTCAAGAAGCTGGCGATTACGCCGGTAAGCGATCACGCGAGCACCTAGACCTACCAGCTTCTCCGCGACGAGCCCTCCTATGGTGCCTAGCCCTACGACACCCACGCTCATTCCAGCCAGCTCCCGGCCGACGAATAACTGTTTCTCCCAGCGGCCCGCTCGCATGCTCTCGACAGCCTGTGGCACCGATCTTAGCAAGGCGAAAATCAACGCCAGCGTAAGTTCGGCGACCGCGTTAGCCACAGCCTCTGGTACATTCACAACTTTGATGCCCTTCTTCGTAGCAGCCTCAACGTCTATGTTATCGAGACCTGCTCCAGCTCGCGCGATAACTCTAAGCCTGCTGGATGCATTTACTACCTCGGCAGTGACCTTTGTTGCGCTCCTAACGACTATCGCGTCGTAACCAGCCACGAGCTCCTTGAGAACCTCCGGGGGCGGGCTCTTCGCGAAATCTACCTCTATACCCTTCTCTACCAGATACTTCACAAACCGCTCGGGCATCGGATCGCAAATCAGCACTCGTACACTCACAATCCCATCAGCTCACGCCCCAAATTTAAGTGTACCTTGCGCGCTATACTCTTGGAAAAATCCCTCGAAGCCATGCGACAAACTCGCTGTATGTTCCGCTCAAAAGGACCCAAGCAACAGCAAGCAACGCGAGAGCGCTTGTGATGACAACTACATAGTCCTTTGCTTTGAAGGTGAGCTCGATATATGGCTCTACCTTTTTAACCGCCCCGAACCCGCGCGCCTCGAGAGCTTCGGCAACCATTAGACTCCTTTTAAGTTCGAAGACTATCAGGGGTACTAAAAGGTACGTATAGTTCCTCAGCCTCTCCCTCAAGCCGCCCTTTTCAAGTTCGAGGCCCCTACTCCTCAACGCGTCGACGACGGTCTGCATATCGCGCGCTAGGGAGGGGACAAAGCGCAAGGACATTGTGAACATCATGCTGTAGTCCCTGGGCACGCCCGATGCCTCTAACGCTGCTGCCAGCTCGTCCGCTGTAGTTGTGAGGAAAAAGATGGAGAACGCTGTGGTCAAACAGAGAAAACGGAGAGTCATAGCTGTGGCGGTGAAAAGCCTATCGGCAGGGAGTGTCAAGTAGTTGAGCACGAAAATAAGAATCAGCAATGTCGAGAGCCCTGTCAGCGAGCGCGCCCATTCGCGCAGAGCCTTTGCAACAGCTAAGAGCACCACTTCAACGACGAGCAGTACCGCTAAACTAACCCCGTCGCTTAATGCCAGCGAGGCAGCGCTCAACGCCACCAGCATCGCAAACTTAGCTCGCGGATCCAGCTCGTGCAACAAGGTCCTCTTGCGCCTGAACCTGAAAATGTCCAAGACCTTACTCACGTTCAGACCACCTGTGGTCGAGAAGCTCTAAGAGTTCCAAGTATAGAGTTCCCGGTAGGAGCGGCTTGCTGGGGAGACTCACGCCTTCGGCTTCCAATATTGCCGCTGTAGCGGGGATTTGGGGTAGCATAAGCCGAGCACGTCTCAGAGCTTCCGCGTCTGTCAACACGTCCTTAGCTCCCCCTTCGCGTATCACGCGCCCCTCAGCCATCAGAACTACCCTATCGGCCACTTGGGCAGCGAACTCAACGTCATGCGTTACTATAACCACACCCTTGCCCTGCATCCTTAGTTTGAATATCAATTTCGATATCTTCGACTTGTTGAAGAAATCCTGACCGGCTGTCGGTTCATCTAAAACTAAAATGTCGGGATTGTAGCTAACGACGGCAGCTATTGCGAGCCTCTTCCTCTCGCCGATGCTCAAGCTGTACGGGGACCTGTCTTTGTAGCGATCCAATTCGAATAGCTTTAGAATAGAGTCGCAGATTGCTCGGGCTTTGTCAGGGGGGTAACCCATGTTCTTCAATGTGAACAGTACTTCGCCTTCGACGCTTTCTGCAAAAAGCTGGTGATCAGGGTTTTGAAAGACCAACCCCACGCGTCTGGCTAGCTGTGCCACACTAGCGTCTCGTGTGTCGGTGCCGAAGACCAGAACCCTTCCGCGCTCCGGCTTCAGCAAACCTATGAAGTGCTTCACGAGAGTAGTCTTACCGGCTCCGTTCTCGCCCATTATGGCTAGAACCTCTCCCGTCCTAATGGTCAACGAAACTCCTCTCAGCGCGGGAACACCCTCATAAGAAAAGTGAACATCTTCTACGAGTATCGCATCGCCCATTTCGCAATCACCTCCTCTGCGAGCTCCTCGCAAGTTAACGGGACACCGTCGCCTACGAGCCCTTTCCGCTTCAGCAGGACGTGAGCCAACGTAACCGGGGGATACCCCACAACTTTGCCAGCTTTGAGGAGGACTTCCCGGGGGCCTCCGTCGGCTGCAACACGCCCATCGAGCATCACGATCATGCGGGTAGCAAACCTCAGCGCGATCTCTAGTCTATGCTCGACAACAAACGCGAGTACGCTTTTCTCCTTCACCAATCGGTTCACGAGCGTAAGAACTTCCAGAGCGCTGAGGGGATCTAGGTTGGCCGTTGGCTCATCTAGAGCTAAGATCTCAGGCTCTAGTGCCATCACAGAGGCTATAGCTACCTTTTGCTGCTGCCCACCGCTCAGCTCGTAAGGCGCTTTTTCCTTGATGCTCTCGAGGTTGAACTCCTTTAACACTTCCCTAACCCTCCTCCTCACTTCCGACCGGGGCAGCCCCAGGTTCTCCAAACCGAACGCTATCTCTCTTTCGACGCTTGAGAGGAAGAGCTGGTTTTCAGGATCCTGGAAAACCATGCCGACATGCCTTGCCAAAACGTGCGTTGGAGTGCTTCTTACGTCTAAACCGGCAACCTTGGCCTCACCTTCAAACTCCCCTTCGTAAAAGTGGGGTACTAAACCGTTTAGCACGCGGAGCAGCGTACTCTTGCCACAGCCCGAAGGCCCGACGAGCAGTATAAACTCTCCCCGCTCGGCCGAGAGGGAAACATCGTTAAGCGCGTAGCTATCGCTGCCGGCGTATCTAAAGCGAACGTGCCGGAGATCCACTAGAGCCACGTTGCAGCACCCTTATGCAGCCAGAGAGCCTCATGTGGCCAAGTTTTTAAACGTGCGCGCGTAGTGCGTACAGGTGCCATGCGATAGCAGGTTGAGCGCGAGCTGCTTCGTACACGGGCCGCTAATCCCTTCTCGCGCTCCTGGTGGCGCTCAGCGGCCTGCTACTATTTTTACCACCATACGATGCGATAAAGGGGTTTCGGCTCCGACGCGCCTGCGATTCCTAACGTCAACACCCGCTATGAACTTCTCACCAAGCTCGCTATGCACTGCGTAAGCCAAATCCCTCACTGTAGCCCCCTTCCTCATCAAGTATACTTCTGGTAACACCCTACCTTCGCTGTCCGATAGGCTTTGTTCGTCCGCTACTGGGAAGACCGCTACATACCCCAGAACCCCAAAGACTACTGTGTTTATCACTTCTTGAACCCCAGTACCACCGTAAACTTTCAACACCCTATTCCTGATATACTCAAGCGCAGCTAGCTGCTTTTCCGTGAGCTTGCCTACAACCTCGAAATCTCGGTCTCCCGGAAGGTACTTCACCAAACCTGCGGCAGCCGCTTTCCTCAAAGCTAATTCCGCTTCCGCTGACGTGGGGAGCACTATGTAGCGCCCCTTCAAGGCCTCCCGCATCCTCTCGATGTTAGCTTTGGCGGTTGGCAGGTCAGCTTTGTTAGCAGCGATCACCATAGGCTTAGACTTAAACCTGAGCTCTCTAACAAAGCGCATAAGGTCGTCGCCATTCCACGATGTCGGCCGCTTCCCTTGGAGACCGGAACCCTCTATGGCTTCTTGCACGGCACCTCGGGATACCTCGAGCCCGCTGAGCCTTTTGTATAGCTCCTCATCGATCTTCGAGCCCGTGGCCTCCACGGTCATCGCAAAACGCTTCCAATCCTTCTCCAGCATTCCGTAGATCCACATGTCCAGCTCCCTTTCTAGGAAAACGACATCATCTAGCGGATCGTGTGATCCCGGCTCCACAGGTCTACCTTCACTGTCGGTGGCGCCTGAGGCGTCAACCACGTGAACGAGCGCGTCCGCCCTTCTGAGGTGGTCTAGGAACCTGTTGCCCAAACCTCTTCCCTGCCACGCGTCTGGCACTAGACCAGCTACGTCGATGAGCTCGACCGGTGCAAACCTCCACCCGTCAATGCAAATAGAGTTCACAGGGTTGTCCTTCACCCCGAACTCCTTGCACACACACTCGAACCTGACGTAACCGATTCCCACGTTGGGTTCGATCGTTGTAAAGGGGTATGGAGCGATCTTGACGTCCTGTAACGTCGCCGCTGCGAAGAAAGTGCTTTTGCCCGTGTTCGGCTTGCCGACGATGCCCACCTGAACGCCTGAAACCCTCGGCATAGCCGGTAGCGAGCATAACGAGCTGCTTTATATTCGATTTGTGGCGGGAGCGCTGTGGCGCTAATAGTCATCGGAAGCGATGTAGGTTCATGCCTCGCGGCTCACGAGTTCCGGAAACTGGTACGCAGAGAAGAAGTTGTGCTAGCCGCCGAAAGCTCTAGGCTCGGATTCTCCCGTACACTCTTACCCTACTGGGCGGTCGGTCTGGTAAAAAGCCCAATCGCCGTCAGCAGGAACATGATATCGATCGTTGACTTAGTTAAGGTGGTTCCCGCACGGTCAGTTCGGCTGGCAAAGGACGGGAAAGTGGAGATTGACGGGAAAATCTACGATAATTCCCGCGTCCTCGTTTCATTGTGGCCAGAGCTGCGCAGAAACGGTGTGATAGACCTCCTCACGCCTGAGGATGCCGAGCTACTGCGCGAGAGATTAGAAAGAGCGCGGAAAGTGGTGGTAGTTGGTGGGTTCACCGCGCTTCCCGTAGTCGATGCGATGTTGCGGGCTGGAGTGGAGGTTCAGCTCGTTTGGAACGCGGATGGTTTCGACGAAGACTTCGCCTCCCTGATCGCTGACGATCTGAGAAAGAGAGGCGTTAAGATCGTGGCAGAGGCCCCGCACCCTGAGCCGGATTCCGTAGTCGTAAACTACGGGTTCGGGAACCCACCATACATACCGTCGCTGGGATTAGGGGGGACTAAGGTCAGAGTGGACTGGCGCTGTAGGGTTGCTGGGTGTTCGCGCGACATTTACGCGATCGGGCTAGCGACCGAAGTTATAGAGCCTGAGAAGCTCGTGCACACCGTAGGCAGCGAGGAGGAAGTACTATTACAGGCGTTGAACTTCGCCTCCTCGGTAGCGGGCGCGCGCGCTCCAGCCCTTAGGAGATACCTAGCGGTTAGGCTCGGTAATACCGTTTACGCCTCACTCGGTCTCACGCAAAGAGAAGCTGAGGAGCACCGACTGGAGTGGGCTGCCACTAGGATTAGGGGGTGGGGTGCGCAAAAAGACACTCTAGTGAAAGCTATAGCGTCGAGAAGGGGTGAGCTTATAGGCGTGCAAGTAGCTACGGAATCGGAAAAATCGACGATAATCGGGTTGCTGTATTTTGCCGTGCTGACAAGAGCTAGGCTTCTCGAAGCATCGAGAGCGTTATGCCCGATCGATCCATTAACCCCTTCTTTTAGCGATCCCTTCGGCAAGGCTTTCAGGGCGCTCCATCGAAAGGTAGAGCTCAGGCCAGAAGCCAAGCGGGCCCAAAGGGGAGGGGGAGCTAACCCTCCCTAGCGTCAAGGTTACCAACTATCTCGAGCCAAGGGTTGTCCTTAACGAATTGGGGCAAATTGTCAGAGACATTAACATCGCGAATCATGCTTACCTCCCTCTTTGATAAAAGTTCTATAAGAATCCTCAAATGCTCGTTTAAACGATCAACGGAGTGCTTAAGCTCGTATATCGCTTCGATCAAGCTCTTTTCATCGTGGTCTCCAGGCTCGCTCGTAGCCTCTTGTGTTGTTGCACTCGCTAGATTCTGCAAACCTTTTAGCTTCCTGTACTTGTAGAGCGCTTTGTAGACCGTTTTTATCGAAACTCCAAGCTCTGCGGCTAAATCCTTAGCGCGCGGCGGGGGGCTGCGCGATAGGTACTCGGCGATTATGATGCTCTCGGTCTTAGTTAAACGTTCCACGAGATCGGGCTTACACAGGAGCTTATGAACCTCGCGTGCACTTGCAGTCAACGTGCAGCTTCAAAAACGCTAAATTACCCTTTAGCGCCGGTCAAGCGCTATGATAGTCGCGTTCAGCGACGTACATGGTCCCCGCTACATGGGCTACCTCAAAACCTCCCTCGACTCGCTAAGAGACGCTGAGCTACTAGCTCTGGCAGGCGATATCGTAGATAAAGGAGAGACTCAACACTTCAAAATGGTGCTTGACACCGTACGTGAAGTTTACAACGGCTCTGTGATCGCCATTTTCGGTAACGAAGAGTACGATGAACGGAAAGAGCAGTTAAGGTGCATCGATAAGGGTGTCATGTGGCTTGACGACGAGATGGCTATCCTGAAAGTCAGCGGGTACAATGTGGCGATTATCGGGACTAGAGGAGCGCTCGACAGGCCGACGCGTTGGCAGGAGCGAAACATCCCCGGGATCAGGGACCTTTACGCAAAAAGGCTTGAGAGGCTGAGCGAGCTTCTAAAAAGCGCTTCCGAAAGCGCCGAGAAAGTGATTTTAGTTACGCACTACGCACCTATCGGGCCAACGCTAGAGGGAGAGAACCCGAAGATATGGAACCAGATGGGCTCAAGAATGCTTACACGATTAATCCTCAAAAACCGAGTTGATGTAGTGCTGCACGGTCATGCCCATAATAGCTCGAGGGTCCAAGCTCAGCTTGGAGCGACCAGAGTGTACAATGTTGCCCTTCCGGCTGTTCGAGCTGTTACTCGAGTACCTGTTGCCAAAGTGGGTTTAGAAGCATTTTTGTAATTCTTTTAACTAATGCTCGCTTTTATCTCTTCTAAACGCTCTTCCTTCTTTTTCTTGGATTTTTTCTTGTTATAATATTTTTCAATAAAATCTTTGGGCAAAAATTCCTGCTCAATCACGTCTACTATTGGTATTACTATAAATTTGCTATCGTTAACGTAGCTTTCGCTCACCTGAACTTCGCCTGTGAACCTGTTGAAGAGAAAATATTTTCCTTTAAAAGTTTCCTCCGTCTCGCAGTAGTAAATTGCCAAAGAGTCGTACGCTGGAAATGGTATGTAAAAGATGCTTTTCGAATCAGTATTTAACCGGTGTACTAGTAGAACCTGTGCTGCTACCGCTATGTTCACGAGGTCTGTTACACTCTTAACTTTAACCATGTACGGTTTAGCCACCCTCGATCCCTTCGCCTGGGAGTTGGAAAGCCACACCTATAAGGTTAGCGGACGCTTTACTGGCCGCCTAGCTTGCGAAAAACAGGACAGCGTATGGAGTGGCGCCGGGGCCGGGATTCGAACCCGGGCGCCCCAGTGGGGCACTGGCTCTCAAGAGCGTTTTCTCCAGGCCAGCGCCTTGGTCCGCTCGGCCACCCCGGCTGCAGTCGTCGATCTCGAAGACAGCCTATAAAAGTTACGCGTTGTATAGCTTTACCCATAGGTCTCCTAGCCGCCTCACTTTACAGGCGTAGCGTGCCGCTATGAGGTCTGGTCTTTATGCGTAGTGCGCCACAAACTGGGGTAAACACCCGGCTTCATGAGAACCGCTTCAGGCTTTACGGCGATCCCTTTTTTCGCGCTTACTATTTGCTCGCTCCTCATAAGCGCCTTACCTATCGCTACGAGCTCCTCTTTCTTCGTAAATATCGCAACCGTATCTCCAACCTTTATGCCCGAGTCAACTCTCAGAACTCCGGGGACCGCCAGCGCAGCTCCATGAGCTATGGCATCAACAGCGCTATCGCGCACGACAACCCGAGGTAGGTGCTCCACCGCCCGTTCTACTGGTATAATTACACGCCTTAACAGACGCTCGTCTTTCTCTTCTCTCCAAAAAACGAATGCATCGACTACGTCCTGAAGGGTTACCGATGAATCTTCCCTTAAGCTACCGCTTCTAACCCTTCTTAACTCCTGCATGTGAGCTCCCACTTCGAGGAGAATCCCTACATCGTGACAAAACTTTCGCACGTAAGTGCCAGCCTCGCACCACATCCAGAACAGCACGTCCCTTCCTGATACCTCTAAGACTTTAACATCATAAATTCGCCTAATTCTCAAAGCTCGCTTGACGGCCGAGCGGAGCGGGGGTCTTTGATACACGGAACCTTTGAAGAGACTAACGACCTTTCTCACCTCCTCCTCCGGCACGTCTCCGTGGAGCCGCATGACTCCCACGTATTCTTTGTCTTCGGCTAAAAGGTAAGGGAGAACCTTCACGGATCGGTTGAGCAGAACCGGAAGGACTCCTGTGACTTTGGGGTCGAGCGTACCAGCGTGAGCGACTTTCTCCAACCCCGTTAGCCGCTTTATCCACGCTACAACTTCGTGGCTTGAAGGCCCAGCAGGCTTATCCAAGTTTATTACACCGTACTCTACGAGCTCGTCTGCTGTACGCTCCTCCGGTCTCTTACCGTAATCAGAGGGGGGTTCCTCGTCTCTCACAAGCACCTCTCTGGTGCGCAACCCGCTAAACACCAGCTCCGCGATCTTCAGCAGCCCTGATAACTTTTTCGTACATGCAGCCCTTCCACGTGCCTGAAGTTCCGCGAAACGGCCCTGAAGACTATGCCTGAAACACAGGCTTGAGAGTTTTCCGCATCTCGTCTACGAGACCAGCCTGCTCCAGAGCTCTGAGTACCTCCTCATCGCTTGCACCCTTCTGCAACTCGATCTTATGGGGTAGAGGTTCAAGATGCTTCACGTTTACGCGTCTCCTCTTCACACCAGTAAGCGGCTTCGGCCCTGTAACAACCACGAAGTTATCGTCCACTATGTCGACCACCACGCACTTCCTTCCTGCTTCTCGACCAGCAATCTTAACACAGATCCTCCCTACATCGAAAACCTTGGGCATAGACGATCACCGCCCCCTTGCTGGAGCCTTTATAGCGCTTACGGCGCGCGCAAGCGCGTGGCGCGAATGTTTTTAGGTAACGCTGTCTACGCTCATCCGAGAACGTGCGCGCGCACCCACATCCCGCCCTTCATCCTGGCGTCTGAGCGCCCCCGTTAGGGGGTACTCATGGGTTTACCGCCTCGCGGCGGCTCATCCCTCTTCAGCCCCGCGCGCTGGTGCCCACGGGGGAGGTTTCCTCCTAGCGGGGGTGCCTCCCCCAGGGAACGGGTCTCTTTAATTAGCTAGAGCAGCGCGCGCTAGGGGCTTTTAAAGCTTTCCCAGAGTAGACCGAAAGTAAAAATTTAGATCCAAAAAGTTAAAGAAAAGAATAGAGAATGCGCAGACGCACTATAAAGAATACACCGGCAGAGCTGGGCGAGCGAAAGGTTTTAGCAGCGCGCGACCGCCTTCCAGCGCGCTGAGAACGTGGAAGAAGCGAGGCGCCGGCTGGTGGAGCTTTTAAAACTCCAAGGGGTCGTTGCGAGTAAAGATGTTGAGAGGGCTATGCTACAGGTTCCTCGCGAAGAGTTTGTCCTCCCTCAGCATAGGGACGAGGCCTATGAGGATTACCCGCTGCCGATATTGGAGGGTCAGACTATTTCCGCACCCCATATGTGCGCAATCATGTGCGAAGCCGCGGAAATTAAGAAAGGCGATCGGGTACTTGAAATCGGAACCGGTAGCGGATATCATGCCGCACTTTGCGCGGAGATCGTGTCCCCTACGGGGGAACCGCTAGAAGGAATCGTACTTACCGTTGAGGTGATAAGGAGACTGGCGTACTTCGCTAGAGATAACTTGCTACGCGCAGGCTACTACGATAGAATCCACCTCATCGTGGCCGACGGCAGCGCTGGAGCGCCCGTAAGAAGCGGGTTCGATAAGATCCTCGTAACAGCCGCTGCGCCGAGCGTCCCCCAGCCTTTGGTCGAACAGCTGAACGATGGGGGTGTACTCGTCATACCTGTAGGCCCGCGCTGGCAGCAATTGCTCGTAAAGCTGAGGAAACAGAGAGGAGAGCTGGCGCGCGAGCCGGTAACCTACTGTGTCTTTGTAGCTCTCAAGGGGCGCTACGGCTATAGGGAATGCTAGCCTGGGACATTGTCAAAGCACGAGGGCACGCTCTTGTGAGGGCAACGCATAAGTCCACATTCGAGATTACTACGGAAAAACATCTCACCCCGCGCGGAGACTGCATAATAGCTGTTGAAGCCGACAAATCGGCGCGCACGCTTGCGCCGAACTTCAGAGAACTGGCTTCTAGAGATACTTCTCGCATGGTGATTGTCCTGGATAGCGGCGGTGTCGCAGATGTAGTTCGCGCGCGGGGGAGCTCCCTCTTGACGTTCGAAGACGCGAAGTCCATTGTGGTTCGGCGTAGTAGCTACGTCGACGCGCGCACAGTGGCGGTGATGAGCGATAAGGCTGCCGCTGACCTTAGTAGAAGGCTCGTAAGCAACCTGAAAAGCGGTGCAGAGCTGTTAGCGGTTTTCGTGGTATACGAGCGCTGTAGCGACGATGAAGCTTTGGCGATGGCGCTGAAGCTACTTGGGGCTACTCGAGAAAGTTAAAGAGGGCAAGCGCTAAGCTCGCGTGTGGTGGCTAAAAACGTCCTTGTTACAGGCAGACCGGGAGTGGGGAAGACAACAGCCGTAACGCGGGCTGTTGAGGAGTTGAAAAAGCACGGTTTACGCGTCGGTGGTTTCATCTCCCGCGAGGAACGAAAAGAGGGCGTGCGCACAGGTTTCGTCGTCATCGACCTAGAGACCTCGGAGGGGACGTATCTGGCTCGCGTAGGAAATGGTACTCCCAGAATAGGTAAATACGTGGTGCTTGTGGACGAACTTGAAAGAGTCGGCGTGACCGCTGTGAAACGCGCTCTGCAGAACTCCCAGGTAGTGGTCATCGACGAGATTGGACCAATGGAGCTGCTATCGCAGAGATTTAAGGAGGTAGTCACGGAAGCGCTCAACTCCGACAAACCAGTTATCGCAACTATACACGTGAGGGCTGGAGAAAGCCCCTTTGGTAGAAGCATTCTCACGCGAAGAGACGTGGTTTTGCTTGAAGTGAGCTTGTCTAATCGCGCGCTGATACATCGGGAGATCGTGCGCCACGTGCTCGAGTATGTAAAACACCTACCAGAGGGTCGGAGTTCTTAAGCAGACACTCCTATTGAAGCGCGCGTCTTAGGCCTAGTGTCGCACGTCCCTTAAAAGTCCGCGACCCGTCCCTGTAGCGTGGACTCCGTCGACCCTCCATTCAGCACGATCCTCGTGGCAAATAGAGGGGAAATTGCCGTCCGTGTCATCCGTACGGCGAAAGCTCTAGGGATCAAAACGGTGGCTGTGTATTCGGACGCGGACAGATATTCTTTGCACGTTCTCATCGCAGATGAAGCAGTGTGGGTGGGGGGACCGGAGCCTGCGGAAAGCTACCTCAACGTTGAGGCTATAGTTGAAGCGGCGAAGGAGACGGGGGCTGAAGCCGTCCATCCAGGCTACGGCTTCCTTTCTCAGCGTGCCGACTTCGTCGAACGGCTCGAGGAAGAGGGTATAGCATTCATCGGCCCTCCGGCTCGTATACAGAAGCTCGTCGGAGACAAACTAGGAGCTAGGAGGTTCTTCCAGAACGCAGGGATCGAAGTCGTGCCAGGCACGTTAACCGCTGTCGAAGCACTAGACGCTCCGAGCGTTGCCGAGGAACTGGGCTACCCGGTCATAGTGAAGCCTGCCGGTGGGGGAGGGGGTATTGGGATGCGCATCGCTTGGGGGGAGGAGGAGCTAGTGAAGGCGATGCGAGACGCAAGCGAACTAGCCGGAAAGGCATTCGGCAGGTTGGAAGTTTACCTAGAGAAATACCTGCCCAATGCGCGCCACATAGAGGTTCAGATAATCGGCGACGGCCGTGGGGGGGTCTTTCATCTCTTCGAGAGAGAATGCTCGGTGCAAAGGCGTTTTCAGAAAGTAGTGGAAGAGGCCCCTTCACCCGCTTTGGATCAGGATCGTAGACAGCGCTTGCTGTCGCAGGCGCTGAAAGCAGCTAAAGCGTGCGAGTACGTGAACGCTGGAACTTTCGAGTTCCTGTACGATCCCTCCACCGATAACTTCTACCTGCTCGAGGTGAACTCGCGCATCCAAGTTGAGCATCCAGTTACCGAAATGATCACCGGTATCGACATAGTTCGTGAGCAAATACTGGTGGCGGCTGGTTACGGTGTAAGCTTCAAGCAGGAGGAAGTGGCTGTCCGCGGTCACGCTATAGAAACGCGCGTCTATGCCGAGGACCCCCTGAACGCTTTTGCTCCTTCCCCAGGAGTGCTCGAGGTTTATCGCCCACCCGAAGGTCCTTGGGTGCGCGTGGACTCGGGCTACTACGCTGGAGCCGAGGTGCCCATGTACTACGATCCACTTTTGATGAAGATCGTGTGCTGGGGGGCTACGAGGGATGAGGCTAGGAGGCGCGCTCTGTCAGCGATCGAGGAAACAATCGTAAAAGGCGTTGTGACGAACCTTCCTCTCCTACACTTGATACTCAGCAGCGAGGCTTTCGCCAGTGGAAACTACAACACTCGGATTTTGGAGGATGGAAACCTGCTAGGCAAGTTGAACAATTACACTTACCGAAAGCTGGCAACAGAGCCAAAGAAGAAAGAAGAGCTACCCCCCTCTCGGCAGGTCGGCATCGAAGCTTGGAAGCTTGCTGCGAGGTTTTACGGTTCATGAGCCGGCGTTTCGATGTCGAAAAATCGAGGGTCTTGTACACCTTGTATTGCGCTCTGGAGCAGGGGGCGGTGGATTCTGATGCAATCCCGCTGCTTGTTCTCTTAAACGCGAAACGTGATTACTACACCACGAGCAGCTGCAGCGGCAGGGTACAGTTAGCTGCGACTCCGCTGCCTGGAGAGAAACGCCGGATGGTAGTCCTGGCTAAGTGGCACAGACCCATCGAAACTAGAGAGCTCAAGCTTGCTTTACTTTCAGCTGAAGAGCGCAACGACCTGTGGCTCTCCGTGCAAGGACCAATACTTCACGTGGCCTGCAGGGATCAGGGTTCAGCGCTTCACCTCTTACTAGCCTCGCGCAGAGCCGGTCTCAAGCATAGTGGAATCCTATGGATCGGACGCCGGGTAATGGTGGAATTAACTGTCTCTGACAGAATAGAAACTCCGCTCCGATTAGCTGGGATCAACGTTGTCAGCGAAGAGCACCTCGACCTCCTCGTAGAGCGAGTTAACGCGGTTCTGCTTCGGGCAAAAGGCAAGTTAAGGAGATTGGAGGATGAAGTGGCGAGGCTCCCATAGAGCGCGCTAGCGTGAATGGTTCGCTTGGAAGGGCGTGGGTTCTACAGTCATCCCGCTATGTTCTTTAATGTGCTCCAATCTTTCGTTCGCCTAGCCATGTAAGCATTCTTTATCTTTTTCTTTAGCTTTTCTGTTAGAAAATTTTACTTTCAGTCTATTCTCTATCAACTTTTTAATCCACGCCCTGCCTTTGAGAACATGTTTCCCAGCTCGGTTCCGAGGGGGCGGGGGTCCGCCATCGCGGCCTGTCCCCCGAAGGGGACCAGCGCGCAGGCCGAGCCGTGACCGTGAACCCGCCGCAAGGTTGGCTAAAAGGCTCCCATTGGGAGCGCCCCCCAGAGCGGTGAGGGGGCAGGGATGCGGGCGCGCGCATAGAGCGAAAAGCCTTTTAAATCCGATAAAGATGCAGCCCTGTGATAATACCGGTTAGATGCTTTACCTGTGGCGCGTTGATTGGAGATAAATGGGCAAAGTTCGCTGAAAGAGTTGCAAAGGGAGAGGACCCAGCGAAAGTCCTCGATGACCTCGGAGTGAAGAGGTACTGCTGTCGACGCATGCTCCTATCCCACGTCGATTTGATAGACACTGTCTTGAAATACGAAGTATACGCGCCTTAATTGCCGAACTGAAAGCTATTCAACATTTTGGTTTGTAACTGGTAGGAACGCGCAAAACGGCTAATAGCGCGCGCTACCTATAGCTCTTCTGGCGCTTAGCCCTGGCCGACCTACCTCCAGGCTTCTTGGGCTCTGCTTGCCTAGGGTCTTCAACTAGCAGGTGCCGATCGTACCTTCGGTACAGCTCCTTTAGGGCTTCAGAGCCCGTCCACTCGACTAAAGCTCTTGCGATAGCCGTGCGTATAGCCGATGCCTGACCCATGATCCCCCCTCCCTGCGCTTCAGCATAAATGTCCACTTTGCTCATTACATCTTCTCCCGCCAAGTAAACTGGTTCGTATATCTTGAGCCGGACGAGCTCCGGTTCGAGCACTTCAAGCGGGGTGCCGTTAATGATGACTCTACCCTTACCCTCCTTCACGATGACTCTTGCTCTCGCGGTTTTCCTCCTCGCGCTCGCTACAACAACTTTAACCATACACCTCACCCAGCGCAGCGGAAAGCTCGGCTAAGGTGATGAACTCGACCTTATCGTTCTGCAGCCTGGCTTCCTCGGGAACGAGTTTCTCAACGCTAGTGTACGCGGGGGGAACGCCCATAAACACTTTAAGCCGCTTGAGCGCAATCCTTCCTTTAGGCTTCTTGTACGGCAGCATGTTTCTGACCATCCTTTTTAAAATCAGGTCGGGTCGCCTTGGAATTTTGGGACCTTTCTTCTCTGGGTTGTAGTGCGTCCTCCACTCAGATACTCTTTTCATATACCATTCAACAACACGCCTTCTTTTCCCCGTTATAATAGCCTTCTCCGCGTTCACGATCACAACGGATTCCCCCCTTAAAAGCAGCTTGGCTACTACGCTGGCTAACCGGCCGGCTACGAGTCCCGTAGCGTCCACAACGATCGTCCTCTCAAGCATCGTAAACCCCATCCCGCTCGCTCGCGTAGGTTTACCTATAAGCGTTTCGTCGCTTGGAACTGCGGAAAGCGCGCGCAAGCCTCTCAACCCCCAAGAATCTTAACACCGCTACCCTTCGGGTTCCGCTCCACCAGCTGTGGTATTGTCAATGCTTCTCCTCCAGCGGCTTCTATCTTCTCCTTAGCTTTTTTCGTAAATGCGTAGGCGGCGACAACAACCTTGTGCGTCAAGACGCCGCTCCCGAGAACCTTGCCGGGAATAACTACTGCATCGCCCTCCTCGGTATACCTATTTACCTTGCTTAGGTTGACCTCGGGGCGAATTCTCGATGGTCTCTCTAGCAGCTCAGCCACTCTCCGCCACACTGGAGCTTTGTTTTCTCGAGCTTTTTTCCTGAGGTAGTGTATCAACCGCCTCAGATGAACGTTCGTGGGGCCTGTCCTCTTCATGACGGGGGGTCGGCTGCAGTTATCCAAATAAATTTTTACTCCGACGAGGCCGGCTCGCCGATGGCCGTTGAGAGACGTTTTTCAACAGCCTCTATAAATCGGTCAAGTCTTTTAAGGATCCTCCTCAAAGCAATTTCAACTATTTTGTTCACCGGTAGAATACCGAGTCCTTCGACAGTAAAGATGAAACTCGAGCTATCCCAGGAAATTTTAATAACATCCGGGCAGGCTTCCTCGCAGGCTCGACACATCGTGCAATCCTCTAACTTCCCCTCGACAACCTTGAGCTTTCCTTCGCTCCATGCTAATACCCCTTTGGGGCAGGCTTCAGCGCACTTCCTGCATTCGTTACCGCAGTTTTCATTACGGATCACCACCTTCGGGTAGTACTTGTAAGCTGCAACAGAGACTGGTTGCCACTTCGCATGCTCCTTCCCGGTTCCCATCTTCGCATAGGCCTCCAATACAACCTTCTGACCTGCTGCCAGCTTGACCACTGGTACCAAATCGGAAGCCGGTTTTATTTCAACACGCGCAAGCCCTCCTAGCTCTCCGGTAAAACCGGTGAACTTCAGGTGCCCCGAGTAGACAGTAACCGGTTTATCGGCTTCCACTTCTAGAGCGAATGATGCGATGCAGTCGTCCCTCTTCCCTTCTTCGAAGCAGTCGAGAAGGGACTCATACGTTTCCTCGTCCACCTTAAGCGGTATGAGCGCTAGGCGGTGAGCTAGGATCTCGTCGAAGAGAACAGAAGTGTTTTCAACGACAACAACCTCATCTATCGCCAGTGTAGGCACATCCGACAACAACGTGCGCCTCAGAGCGTTTGCCGCAGCTGGAGTAAGCCCCTCAAGCTTGAACTGGCACTCGTTTACCTCTATTTTCTTCACAGTTACAGTCGGGTTTCGAGACAACTTTCCATCCCAATCCTCCTACCCTTGTTATTGATAAATATTAACGTGTGCGCGCGACAGCGCACGACCGAAATGCTCCAAAGCCGTCTACAGCGCTCTAGCGCGTCGGCTTCTGCTTCTTACCTCTGAGTAGCTCTTTCAGCGGGACACCGTTAACTTTTATCACCTTAAAGCGGACCCCGGGTAGATCCCCGTACGCTCTACCCTCGGGTCCACCGATCCTCTCGATAACGACTTCATCGTGCTCGTTCACAAAAAGAAGGGATCCGTCGCCCGGAAGGAAAGCTGTTACCACCTTTCCGTTTTTAATTAGCTGCACACGCACACATTTGCGGACAGCGCTGTTGGGTTGCCTGCTCTCTACACCCACCTTCTCGAGCACTATGCCCCTAGCCATTGGCGCGCCTTCGAGCGGATCGAATTTCTCCCGTAACCCTAGCATCCTCCTCTTGTACTCTGCGTCGCTCCACCTGAACTTCTTCCGCTTTTCTACCAGTCTTCTGGCAGCAAACAATCCTTTGGGAGACTTTGATCCAGGCATGCTCGTGGAGGGTGCTTACGCCCTGTTTAAAAGTTTTACACGCTCCTAGTTCTAGCGCACATCTGTTCGGCGAGAGAGATGCTCGTATCTTAACCTTTGGTTTTTATTATCTCAAAGCAAGGTTTCGCGCGTTTTCCGAGCTTATGAGGCGCTATTTAAGCGTTAAATCTACGCCAAAGTACCTTTTAGCGAGCAGCTTAGCCCTCTTGATCGTTCGACCGCCCTTCCCTATTGCTATGCCTTTCTGTTCGGCTGGTACTTCCACTACAGCAACTTTCGTGTTGTTATCGTACTCTTTAATTTCGATAGACTTTACTCTCGCTGGGAATAGCGCTGCTTGCACTAAACCTTCCAACGTACTAGACTCCTCGACGACGTCTATGTCCTTTCCTAGAAGTTTACGAAGCACCTTTACGTTGGCTCCATTGTTGCCTATGGCTTTCCCAGCCATCCCCTGCTTCACCAGGAATATCACCCTGTTGTTCTCTTCATCCACAATGCAATCGCGGGCCTCTACTTGAGTTACGGCTTCAAAGAGTGAAATGTACTGCATTTCCGTTTCGGTTAATTTGATCCCAGCCATCATCCTTCACCTTTAGCTAGATCGAGGATCGCGCTCTCCCCTGGGTCTAGCACTGTCAAAACGGATATCATGAAAGGCTTGTTGCAAACCGCGCCTAAATCCCACGAAGTCCCTGGAAACTCTAGAAGCGGCGTCCCAGAAAACTTACAGTGCTTTGTTAGATCCCTCTTTATGTCGCTGGGGGCGTTAGAAGCTACTAGCACCAGCTTAGCTTTACCGTTGACAATAGCTTTTAAGGACTCTCTGTATCCCATAACCACCTTTCCAGTTTTAACAGCCGTTTGAATCTCTCTTACCAGATCCATCCCATCACCTTCAACCCGTATTTACTAACGTAGCTCTGTGTCCGTGCAGAGGCGGGCATGACGGGGGCTGTGTAACTCCTGCGCTTTAAACTTAGCGCGCCAGTATAAGGGTTCTCTGAGCATGTGCTGGTACCATCTAGAGCGTGAGCGATAGCTACACTACGTAAAAAAATGTCAGCTACCATTTCGTCAATCCCCTATAATTCAAAGCGCGCGCGCGGAGGTAATGCAAGAGTATGGTCAGCTTAAAGATCTCGGAGCAGCGAGGATGGGTAAGCTCCTCCGATGTTTACAATGCGGATCGCTTTCTAGACTTTGTTAAGCAGCTTTCCTCAGGTGCCATAATCGTGCGCGGGGAGCGCGTAAGGCTGGGGGAAAACGCGAAAATCGAAATCTTACCCCACTCACATTTATATTCTCGAGAGCCGTATAGCTTTCCTAGAATCAGCTTAGCAGCAACAAGCCTAACCAAAAAGATGGACTAGAAAGCATCCAAGAAATCGAGGAGGAGCTCAAGGAATGCGGGTAGCGCGCGCCGCACGATCCCTGCCTTGGAGCAGTACTCGACGTAAAAATACGCTAGGGCAGCACCCGGCAGGGCGCTAGAAGTGGTAGTAGAAGAGCTTCAGGAGGGCGAGCTTGAACCTCTCACCCTGCGCCTCGGCAGCTTCGCGGAAGAGCCTTCGGAGCAGCTTCCCCTCGTAAATTATCGATGCGAGCTTCGCGTGCGCTCTCGCGAGCTCCTCGTCGCCATTGACCAGTGCCCAGAGCATTAGAGTGAAATATGCGCGCGAGGTTGCAGGCGCCAAGAGCTGCACCACGGCGCCTGCATCCCGCTCTTCCACGAAAGCTTGAAGCTCGTGGTGGAAACGCTTGGCAGCTTCCCGCTCCTCAGAGCCTTGCGCAAGCCCCTTAAGCCGATCACCCACTATTTTGCCTAGCAACTCTAGAAAGGAAGTTTTTAGGGTCCCAGCAGCTTTTCCGTCTCCACGTACAGCCTCTACCGCTGTGCGGCAGGTACGCGCGCTTTCCTCATCTTCAATCTCGCTGCACTCGTCTGGCGCGTCTTCAGGTAAGCCCATGAGGAGGTTGAAAGCCGGTCGAAAAACCTGCTCTATATCGTTTCTTAACGCTTCCGCTATCTCCTGCGCTTTAGGCTTCTCAACCTCCACCCCTAAGCGTTCGAGGAGGAGCCTAACCGCAACACCTACGTCAGGGAAGCGCCCGAGGAGCAGCCCCTCCTCATCTAGCAGCTTGGAAACCTCATCCCCTCTCCCTTCAAGTGCTAGAGAGACGAGGTACTCCGCCAAGACGAAAGCCTCCTTTTCGAGGTACATTAGTGACACTATTGCTCTTTCGCGCCCCTTCGCTTCGCTCCAAAGGCTTCCGGAGATTTTAGCGCGCTCCTTCAGCTCCTCCAAGCTCCCAGCTTTAAGCACGCTGCAGCGCGCAGCAAGCGAGCGAGCAGCCAAGTAGTTCTCCCAGTTTTCGAGCTCTCTACAGAGAGCGGCAGAGCTCTCGAAAAGCTCCTCGGCAGCTTCCAAGTCATCGTTATTCCTCATGTACTTTGCCAGAGCGTATGCGAGCGCTCCCCTCACATCCTTCACTACGAGCTTGAACTCTTCCGGCTTGAATACCTGCTCCTCCGCCCACTCTACAGCTTGCCCGCTCGGCTCCTCCCCCTCCATCCCCTCAAGCTTTTCGAGGAGCTCTACCGCTTTTTTCGCCGCTCCCCCGCCGCCGCACGGCTCCAAGCCCATTTCGAGCGCCGCTACCAGCGCGAGCGCCTCAGCTATAACCCGCAGCTGCCCTTCCAGCTTGCTGAGGAGCTCGCACATCCTCCCCCTCATCAGCTCCCGTTCTTCTTTCCGGAAGTACTCTGCATGCTTTCTGAGCAGGTTGGAGTACGCACGCACAGCTTCCACCAGCGGCCACGCTTTCCCCTCCAGCTCCTCCCCATGCTCTTGAAGCGCTCCATCAACGGCACCAGCTATTTCGCGGGCAGCCTTTTCGCCCAGCTCGGACAGCCCGGAGGCAGCCGACGCGAGGTTTACGTGGTAGTGGGGTGCTAGCTCGCCGAGCGGTTTAAACATCTCTAGAAGAGCGGCGACGCACTCTACCGTGGAAGCTTCTTGCACGGCAGCGGTGGCAGCGTAGAGCGCGGCTTCCGCCTCCTCAACCTTTACCTTCTCGCCGAGCCCCTTAGCCTCGGCAACGGAGAGGGCGAGGCCCAAAGCGTAGAGTCCTTCGTCCGGATAAAAACCGCCTCTTTCGCGCCAGGTTTTCTCTAGCTCTTTGATTTCTTCCGCCGCTTTCTCATAGCAACGAGTAAGGGGGCGCGCAAGCGTGTGCGGGCTGTGAAGCGCCACCCTGAGGATTAGCGGTGGGATTACGCCGCCTACGAGCAGGTAGTTGTCCAGCTCGCAAGGCTCTAAAGCCTCGCTGGGCAGCGCCTTGGGCTGTGAAGCTGCTACGCGCAGAGCTAAGCGCTGCCCCGCGAGGGCGGAGCCAGCTACTAGTGCTAGCCTGCGCCAGCACTCAGGCTGGGCTCTCTCCAGGGGTTTTAAGGCAGGGGTAAGCCTTCTCTCAACGAAGAGCAGCAGCGTAATCTCAAACTGTCTTCTCGCTTCATCTGCCAGTACCCCCAGCTCGCTGACAGTCTCTTCGACTACCCTCCTCGCTGCTTCGTCTAGCGCTCCTAAGAGTTCTTCTAGACCGCTGTACTGCTTCCTGGCCTCCTCCCCCCGGGCTCCGCAGACTTCCTCGAGCATCTCCTCGACCAGATCCTCATGCGGCGTTGAGAGCCACCTCGCCACTGGCTCTAGCACATCCTCGCTCAGGTCGGAGGGTAGCCTACCCTCAACCTCCCCTAGCTTGAGGAAGCGCCAGTAGCCCTCAGGGTTCACCGCCTTCGCCAGGTACGACATGCCTTCCGGCACAGGGCCGAAGAAGGCGTGGAGGAGTATTGGTACTGCAAGCCTCCTAGCCAGGTCCCTACTACCCTTGAGGATCACACTCCACAGGTAGTAAGCTAGGAAGAGCTTCGGCTCCCCCTTAGCCTCCCTGAGGGCCGTTTGAACGTCCTCCACGCTGCACCCCTTCTCGCGGAGCGTTAAGCCTGCGTACTTGGCGACGAGCGTGTAGCCGCCTTCGAACTTCGCGATAGCGCCCGCAAGCTCCCCGAAGTCTCCTTTGCAGCCCGAGTAGGTTTTAACTACCTCCTCGAGGAAGAAGGGATCCCTAAGGTCTATGTGTAAAGTACGGTTCTTGAGTGCCTCCTTAAGCTGGGAGCTCAGGTCCCCGTAGAGTTCGCTGGGCAGTACAGCGAGTACAAGCACACCAGCTGCACTCCCAGCCAGCTCGAGGAGCTCCCGCAGAGTCACCTCTGCAGTCTCTGCAGCCTCCCGCACCTCCCTCGCGAAAGCCCCAGGCTTGTAGTAGGCGTGGAGTGGAGAGGGGTCGTAGAGCACGAGGAACCTCTTCCCAGTATTCTTCACCATCTTCTTCACCAGGTTCTCGAGCCTCGAAGCCTCTCCCTCCTCGAGCTTGCTCACAGAGAGGATGGCGTCGACCTGCCCATTCAGCAGCGCCCGCCAAGCCGTGTAAGCTGCAAGCGTAGACTTGCCGATACCCTTCGGCCCCTCAAGGACTACAAAGCCCCCCTCTAACCTCCTTACGACTTCTCCAGCCAGTTTTTCGAAGGAACCTGCAGTTACAAGCTCCGCTTCAACCTTGCCTTTCTCCTCTCGGCTCGCGATCACCGGCCTACCCTTCTCCACTTTGAAGTTGGGGTAGAGCAAGCCTGCCTCCAGCTCGTGCGCGTAGAACAACCCTACACCAATCTTAAAACCCTCAACGCTCTTCCGCAGCTTCTCCAGCTCCTCTTCGATCTCCCTGAGGTGATCTTCGATCAGCTGCTTCAACCGCTCCTCAAGCTCCTTGCCCACTAGCTTCTCCAGCTCCTTCCTCAGCTCTTCCCTCGTGACGAGCTCGCCGCTCGCCATCTTCGCCAGGTTCTTTACGAAAACCTTGAAGGTGGGGGCGTCCATACCCCACTCCAGCGCCACCTGGTCCACAACGGTCTCCAGCTCCTCCCTATCCAGGTGGGGCGCCGCCTCTTTAGCCGCTGCAACCAGCTTCGCCAGCCCCTCGGCAACCTTGTTCCTCGCTTCATGCCTCGACCACCCCTCCAGAACCCTTGAAGCAAACCCTTCGGCTGGCTCAGCGGGGACCCCGCCGACCTTACCCAGGAGCTTCTGGACAGCTTCATGGAGGTTTAAGCTGGCGAGAGCCTTGAGTAGCTGCTCCACAGCTAGTGCTACAGCTACACCAAAGGGCGCAGCCGCCAGCGCGATCAGCATCTTACCTGCAGCTTCCACCAGGTATTCTCTCAACCCCAGCCTGTCGGGGCTCAGCTTCAGCACCGCTTCCTTCGCCTTCTCCAACTCGTCCAGTTCGTTCTCGCTCCGCTCCGATAAGAGCTTAGAAGAGAAACCTGAAGCTTCAACTTCGAAATCCTTCTTTAACCCCTCGTGAACCACTTTAGCGAGCTCGCGCACCTTCTCGCTGAACGCTTCAGCCGCCCCCCTGTACAACTCGGGAAGGTAGATGAGCTCGACGCGCGCTGCGGGTAGCTCCCTTTCGAGCTTGCGCTTCAGCACGATAGCGTCGTAGGAGCTCTCCGGTACAACCGCTACGAGCTCGCCCTCCCTACCCTTCAGCTTCCCGACAAGCTCCTCCAAGCTCCCGTACTCTTCAACGTACTCCTCAACCTCCTTCACCCTCTCCCTGAAGGAAAGCTTCCGCTCCAGGCTCTCCCTGTAAACGTACGCTCTAGCGAAAACCTGCTCCCCCGGCCTCAAAAGTCGCTTAAGCAACTCAGCTCTCGAGCAGCCGCAAGGAGCTAAAACGACGATACCCTCCTCGAGCTTCCCCAACCGCTCTACAACTCCAGCGAAAGCGCTGCTAACTAACCGATCGTACGCGCTTGCGGCGCGCGCATCCCCCAACTTGGGAGAGCCGGTTCCCGAGCTGCTGGATGAACCTTGCACTACGCTGAGCGCGATCCACACCGCTAAATGCTTTACTGCACATTGCCTTGAAGCGCCTAAAAGAAGGTGGCACGTAGGAGTTCGTTGTAATGCGTGTAACCGACTTTAATTCCATCACTTTCTTAACTCCCTTGCGATCTCAGCGAGACGATCCCTAATTAGCAGCATAAGCGTTGACGTACGCATCGCAGAAATATCGGGCGCGTAAAAGCACGCAGCAGCAAGTTCGTATAGATGTTGCGATAACTCCTGTAAAGCGCGCGCGCTCTGTAAAGCATTATGCTCCAAAGTATACTCCTCCCAGATGATAACACCCCTTTTTCTTTTCTTTCTAGGAGCTAGTTTCCTAAATAACCCCTGTTTTTCTTTAACTAGTTCAACATATAATTCCTCCCGAGTAACAACTTCTCCTGTTAACATTTTAGCCAAGTTTCTCACATAGTTCTTAAATAAAGCGGGGCTCATTCCCCACTCAAGTGCTACCTGATCAACTACCGTCTCCAACTCATCTCTATCTAAGTAGGGCGCAGCTTGTTTAGCAGTCTCGGCTAACATCGCAATCCCTGCTGCTACTTTATTCCTAGCTGCAGGCTTCGTCAAAATCTCCAATAAACTCGAAATGGCTTTCTCAATCTGTCTGCTCGGCATCTTGCTAACATTTTCAAGCAACTTAAAAGCTACTTCGTTAAGCCCGAGCTTCACGATGGGCTCGAGCACTCGCTCTACGGCGAGTGCTACAAACACGCTAACAGGTGCAGCTACAAGCGAGGACGGGATTTTATCAACGAATTCTTTTAGGTAATCGCCAAAACCCAGTTTACCTATGCTCAAGCTCAAGAGCTTGTGCTTCGCCAATACCAGTTCCCTTAGCTCCACTTCCTCAAAAGTCCTCAAAAGTTTCGAAGAAAGTCCTTCAGCTTTAACTTTATAGGCTCTCCCAAGCTCTGTGTGCTCCACTTTAGCGAGTTCTCGCACCTCCTCGCTATACCCTTGAGCGGCTTCGCTGTAGAGCTGGGGGAGGTAGAGGAGCTGGACGCGCAGGTTCGGCGCCTCCTTCTCGAGCATTTGCTTCAAAGCTACAGCTTCGCACGAGCTCTCCGGCACAACCGCTACGCGCCCGCCGCTCCACTCCTTCAACTTCCCAACAAGCTCCTCCAAGCTCGCGTACTCATCGACGCCCTGCGGAGCCCCCGCCTTCCTCCTGAAGCCCTTGTAGGCGTAGGCTTTAGAGAAGAGCAGCTCTCCCGATCCCTTGAGCTCGTTCATGAGGCGCTTGAGCAGCTCGGTCCTCGAGCAGCCGCACGGAGCCAAGACGATGACGTCGCCCTCGCTCCTCCCCAACCAAGCCTCTACATCGAGGGAAACCGCGTCCACCAGCCGCCCGTACGCTGCGTCCCCCGGCTCCGCTTCGAAATTTCTATGCGATCCAGGGTCCGAAGAGCCCGCCACTATGCTAAACGAATCCCTGCATTGTTAAATGTTTTACTATACGCGCGCTAGAGCTGTGCGATCTCCCCGAAAAGCTCGAGCTGCTCCCTCGCGAGGTTTGAGAGCGCTAAAGCCAGCTGAGCCATCCACTCGCTAAACGAGCGCACAGCCAACCACTCAGCAAGCTGGCGGCAGCCCGCACCGCCCGAAGCTTCTTGGCTATATGGTTCTTGCAGGGGTGCCACCAGGTTCTCCACTAGGTTAAGCGCCTTGGTTAAAAAGGTGCGCGAACCTACATAACCTCTCCGCGCGCTGCACACGTAGGAGTGTACTACAGCAGCCTGCCGGGAACACTGGGGTTTCACCCCGCAACGCTGATAAGCATCTGCACCGCGGTTTCCTGTGCGTGGGGTTTGCTTGAAGTGTGTTGGAGGGTGGAAGAGGGTTCTCGTAGGCTTGGGGTTGCTCGGGTTGATCGTATCAGTCTACCTCGCTTACCTCCACTTCCAGAAGCCTCTGGTGGTGGTGGGTGTCGAGTATAGGAGTAGGGTGGATAGGGGTGGAAACCAGGAGTTTATAGTGGTTATCAACTCGAAAAACCCGATTCAATCGGCAACTGTAGAGCTGAACGGGACCTCCATCCAGCTCGCGCTCGCCCGAGATTTTGGAAACGGCACGCTACTGTACAAGGCGAGCTTCAACCCCTCCACCATCTCACCCGAAGAGGGGGCGTTAACCGGTGAAGTTGTAGTTAAGGATCGAGAGGGGAACGAAGCTAGATACCCGGTAAGTTTCCTCGCGAACCTAGAAGCTCCGGTAATAAAAGATTTGAGAATTGAAGATTTGGGCTCAAGCATTTACCGCGTTTCAGCCCTCATCGAAGAGCCCAACTTGAAGGAAGCTTACCTCGAGCTCCCCAACGGCAGCCGAACCCCCCTGGTTAAAGCAGACGGCAGATACGCGGCCAACATCACAGGAAAAGTCACGAGATTCGCCCTCAAAGCGGTAGATAAATACGATTTAACTTCGCTCGTCCAGGTGGAGGTTACCCCTAGGGTGCTGTTCGAAAGCTGGCTCCCCCCAAGCTTCGATCGAGGCTTAAGCTTGAGCTTATTCGATTCAAGCCGGCTTTTCGCGGAGATCTTCGAGAGCGATAAGATGCTAGCTCGAAGCATCCTAACATTAGCCCACGCGAACGGTTCACGAATACCGAAAAACTTAGCGTATATCGTTCTCGACCAGATAGAAAGGGATTCTACCGTGAATAAAGCGAGCAAAATAACTTTAGTAAAGAAAGTTATTCCCTATTTCCTCGATTTCGCTAATAAAATTCAAAGGATAGATTCAGTTTGGCTGGTAAACAACGCTTCTCTATACGGCTTTAGGGATTTAGAGGGATTGAAAAGGGCTACAGAGTTTTCCGAGAATACTAATATAAGCTTGAATTTTGAGAAAAGGCTCACACATTCAGCTTTAGCCGATGTTGGATATTACTTTCCAAAAATGTTTAAGTATCCTTATGAGGCAAAATATCTTGCAATCCAAGTTGCAGATACAATCTATCTTGTTGAGTGCACTGATGGTGAAAAATTCAGCATAAGCGCTTTGAAAGGAAAAGATTATGTTTGGAATGGCTTAATATTGCCTTACTCCAAATGGAGGTTCGAAAGACTGGAGAATGGAACTTTTGATAGTTTAGATTACAAGTTTAAGGTGGGAGAATTAGCAAAATTAGCTAAATGGGCTGACGCTAGCGTAGTTGACGCAGCTGCGAGAAGCCTCTACCCTTTTGACGAACTAATGGACCACGATTTACTTGGCTTTGACTCAACAAGATTTCTCCACGATAGAAAAATCATGCAAGCTTTGGAAAGAGGAGTAAGGAACATGAGCTTTAATTCAACCATAGGCAATTCTCCTTTCGGCTATATTTATGATTTGTTGAAGAGTGATATGAAGGAAAAAAATGAAAGGTATAGTGATGGTGTTGTTTCTCTTAAGTATGGTGTTCCAAGGGAACCTTGGCCGAACTGCTGGAGTCTTTGGGAGATAGAAGCCGAGAAGTACATCCAATCAGAACCAAAAACTGCCATAATAAAGGGATATCCTGGAGCTATGAAAAGAAAAGGAATCCCTGTGAATCCAAACTTTTATATTTATGAACAAGCCAGCCCTTTCTATTCGAAAATAATCGGAGCTATGCTAAACAGGGCAGTTGTGGTTCTTCGTGCTCCTTATCCAACTGACTACTCTGGCTCCCACGATGAACCTTTTATAGTAAGCAAAGAGGGAAAACTAATAGGTTTCTGGTATAAGCTTGATAAGTTTTTAGATGATTATAACCCAGAAAAAGGTTGTCATTTCTGGGTAGATTCTAGAGAGTATAAGGTTGACGATTATTGGAAGGCCAATAAACCTTGGGTAAGAGTAGAAATAATATCAGATTTAAAGTCAAAAAAATTTGAGTATCAAGACCTATCTAAAGTTTTGAACCCATGAATTGAGAAATTCGAATAATGATTCAAACAAGCTTTTCCGCTCGGCTTGATCTTTAGAAGTGAAACCTTTTGGCGAGCGAGTTATTTCGCATGCTAAACTTGTAAAGAGGGGTGATGACGATTTCTGAATGCTGGTGGAGGTTGGATCTCAGCTCGAGGCAATAGCGTTGACTGCAGTGGGGATCATATTGGGTTCGATAGCTGGGTTGTTCTCAGGATTAGTGCTCGACATCGCGTTTCACGCTATCAGTGACGCTTTAAAACAGCCGCTTGCACCCAGCCAAGTGAGCGAGACCTTGCTCTTCGCAGCAAACACGATCTTCGCGATAGTGGAAGCCTTTACCGATACCGAGAAACTCGTCGTCGGCCTATCGTCTGCCGCCTCTCTCCTATCAATCATTGCTGCCAGGCTTTTCCAGAACCCCTTGCACGCATTCCCTCTACTTTTTATGCTTCAGCTTCGTTTAGCCAGAGTATTCTACGGCTGAGCGCACTATGCGAGGGCGCCGCCCAGCGCAGTGCAGGCAGCGCTGCCGCGCTACCCTTCCACCTCGCCGACAACGTGCTCTTCGATGAGGCTCCCGCACTCCCAAACCGATGCGAGCACGAGCAGCCTGCCCTCCACCCTAGCCAGCTTCAAGAGGAGACCCCCGCCCATGTAGAGCGTTGCGAAGCTGCCGTCCCGCTCGCAATCGCCCAAACAGCTCAAGTTCGCGGGCTAACACCGTGGTCACACCGCGCAACGCTGATAAACACCCGCATAAACCACGAAGCGGATGTTTGTGCGCGAGACTTACCTGTACGCCGGCGACCTCTTCAAGCCGCTGGACCTTTCGTGGGGCGAGCTGGTCGAGCTTGCGGAGAAGCCCGAAGCGGTGCTGGAGTGGTTCGGGAGAGGGCGCGCGATAGAGCAGATAGGGGAGATATCGCAGAAAAATACGATGAAAAATGAACTAGAAGTCGGAATCTAACGAGAGTATGCTGAGGGAAGAGGACTCGCGGGGAAACACTCTTCGACGTGCGGTCGGGGAAATAGTCAAATGGTGGCGTGAAACCGGCGCTAAAAAGTACCCTTGGAGGGAAACCGGCGACCCGTGGCGCATTCTAGTGGCCGAAGTCCTCCTGATACAGACTAACGCGGCGAAGGTAGTTAAAGTGTACGAGGAGTTCGTGAAAAGGTACCCTACCCCAGCGCAACTCGCTGATGCCGAAGTCTCCGAGATAGAGGAGCTTCTGAGACCGCTCGGTCTCCACAGGCAGAGGACCAGGCTGCTGAAGCGCGCCGCCGAGGTCCTCTGCCGCGAATACGGCTGCCGTGTCCCCGAGTCCTACGAGGAACTCCGCCGTCTCCCCGGGGTGGGGGACTACGTGGCCTCGGCTATTCTCCTCTTCGCTTACGGTAAGCAGCGCTCCCTGGTGGACGTCAACGTGGCGAGGGTGCTGTGCAGGCTAGCGCTCGGCGAAGACCCGCCGAGGAGGTACTCCGAGGACGAGTCCGTCGCCCGGCTTGCCGCGAGCATCGAGTGGCCGCGTGAGGTGGCTTTAGCCCTCATCGACTTCGCTGCCGCTATCTGTACGGCCAAGTCACCCAGCTGCGGTATATGCCCCGCCCGAGGTGGTTGCCGCTACGCGTGGCGCCGAGGAACCTCAGAGTAGCTAGGGCGAGGAAGTACGAGAAGAGCGGCGGAACAGCGTCGGCCACCTGCCTGTACTTCTCGTCGAGAGGTCCCTTGAACCTGAACCAGTCGGGAAAAGCGTGGAGCCGCGCAGTCTCCCTCACTGTCAACACCCTGTCCGCGTGCGGGTGGAGCACCATAGAGGCTCTAGCGTTGGGGAGTGTGGGCGCTGGTTTGGTGGGGTCCAAGCGCAGGTACTTGTAGCTGTGGCGCTTGCTCGCTTTTCCAGCTAAGTCGGGGAGTAAGCGCCCCTCATTAGCTACACGTCTTAGGTTAAAGCCAGGGGGCACAGCCCTGATTACGAGTAGCGTCGTCTCCTTGTGTTTTGGCGCTTCGTGGTTCAAGAGTAAGCCGGTGTAGCGGCCGTAGAGCCACCCGGGCTCGTCAACCCACGCTTCTTCACTGTACGCAGGGTTGAGAGGCAAATCGCCTATCGCCTCGCCCACCGTGGGCCCCGGCGTTTTCATGCTTCTAAGCAGCGCAAAAACCTTGGCGGCCTTACCAACTCTTGCGGCTACTAGGAAAGTTCTCCTCCTCCTTTGAGGGACTCCACACTCGTAAAAATCGATTTTCTTCAGGGCGCAGTCGTAACCCAGCTCACTGAGACTGTTAGCGAGACGCAAGAGTCTCTCCTTTGCGCTCAAAACTTCCTCAACTATTACCACTTTCGGCTTGGCGGCAGCAACTAGTTCAGTGAGAGTCGACTCGATCCCATATTCTGGGTGTAGAGGGCCGGGCCGAAGCCTATTAGCGCAGCTGTAAGGGCGGCAAGGCGGCCCTGCTAGGAAAATGTCTACGTCTCCGAGAGCAGAGGTGTCGAGAGAGCGCACATCCGCCACCACGAACTTTCCCACTTTCATGTTCGTCTCGTACGTCTCTCTTCTGTAAGGGTTGGCGTCCACCGCTAGCGCTAATTCACAGCCAGCTAAGTAAAAGCCCAGAGATAAGCCTCCGGCGCCGGCGAACACGTCTGCAACGTGCATCGCGCAAATCCCCGAAAGGCATCCTCCAGCCAGTTTTTATTTTCATCGCTTGCCATTAAAAATATGTAAGTAATAGGCGCGCAAATCTAGGATTCAATAATCTAACATAACCTTTTCTTTTCAAAATACGATAAATGGCAGCATAAATATAACCATATTCGGCAATTATTGGCATCATTTCCTTATCATTTGATAAATCATTATAGTAATCATCGAATATTTTGAATCTATCTGGTTCATTGAGCATGTAAATCATTTTTAGAATTTTGATCTTGATTTTTTCTCTATATCTGTGCCAATTTAGCACTTTTCTCCGTCTTTCTATAATTCTCCTAATATTTTTACGAATATTCTCTATTATTCTTAAAGCATCCTCGAAATCATTTAGCGTGATAACGATATAACTCATAGCTTCTGATACGACTTCGTTCACTGATGGGGCACTGTGGTCCCACTTGCTGTCTAAAGATAGGCGTACTTCCCTACATGGAGAAGGGGCTAGCGCTACAAGTGTCGCTTCTCTTGTAATCGGTCGAACCATAAGGAGAGCGGCGTAAAATTCGCTATCGCCCCGAACTATTCTGGCGTCGTGGGGGACATTAACCAACACGTTCTGCCCCCCGATATTCAGTGTCGTCTGAGGACTTGCAACACTCTCTTGAAGTTTCACGAGCGTTACAAGTGGGATTGCAAAACCGCCGAGCGGGCTGGGGAAGTCGGGATACCTTGGAACAGAGACTATGTACCGCGTGTCGAGGCTGGACTTTCCCGTTAAGAGGTCAAGCACAAAAGAGGGGCTCGCGTGGATTCCGATCATCTCTCTCAGCATAACTAGCGAGATTTTGCTACTCTCTACTGGGAAGATACGCAGCTCAGTTTGTTTCGTGCACCTGATCCTTGAGAATTGTTCATATATGCATACGTTTCTTAAACGAACTCTCGCATATGTCACTACATTACCTTCTACCATGTGAAGGTACTTACTCAGATATCCAACCTTAAGGCGAATGTAAAATGCTTTTTGCCATAGCGGACTGTATAAGATTAGCTGTGCTTTTTGAGTATCTATATAGGAATAAATCCCATAAAAATTACCTTCGCGAAGCTTTTTGCCACAAGAGGTTGAATATCCTATAATGTTTTGATTTCTCAATTCTAATATTTTTAAAGGATTTTTCCTGATTTCGGCTTTCATTTGAATCTCATTCAAGCATTCATAGTATACTTTTTCAATAAGTTTTCGTACTGAATTGCAGCTTGCTATCATGTTACTAAGTCTTCGCGCAAAATGTTTAACTTTGGGAGGAATATTTTCCTTCGTTTCTACTTCTCTTAAAAAAGAATGTAAATCGGATTTGAATATAAAATCGCTTCTTATATGGATCACAATGTTATATAAATAGCTCCAGGAAAGAGTCAAAGGCAGCAAACGAAGAGGAAGGAAGTCATCTCTCAAGTGTGCTCACCTCGGGCTCTTTAGCCAGGCTCCACATCTTTAAAAATAGACGCAACACCGCATCAACTAGCTCACCTCGAATTAGCACAGCAACGTCATAATTCGAGAGGAAGTGAACCTCCGTCATGTTGAAGCTTCCTATAAGTGCCGCATTTTCCGAAGCTATCATTTTTATGTGTATCCCTCTAACTTTCGCCCTTACACTTTCATTACCGTGTCGCACCAAACTATACCGCCCTATGACTCTATATTTTAAATTCGGAAGAATCGTATTCTTCAACCTTTCCAAGCTCGCTATATTTTCCTTCCTAAACTCTGTTAGAACCCTCAACTCAGGCAAGCGCCTAAGGTGAGATCGATAGGTAGCCACTACGCCTGTGAATGCTGGATCTATATAGGGCACTGCAATGTTTAGCTCGCGCTTAGCGCTGTACACTATTTCGCCGAGGGCTTCGAAAAAGGAGAAGGCTCCCTCTACGGCTTCTCCCATATCTTCCATTAGGGCCCCTGATATAACCAGCGATATCGCTGGGCGCTCCTCTTCAGGTCGTACCGCTTTTCTTTCAACTAACTTCCATAATGAAGTCGTCCAAGGTTTTGTTTCATCGAAAAACTCATCCTTCACCGACTCTATAAGTTTCCGTTCCCTTAGGCTTATTAAACATCTAACAATTTCAGGAAAATCAACTTTAAAATTTTCTTTCTCTAATAGATCTTTCAGTTCTAAGGCCCTTTTTGGACCGCTGCTAAGCAAAGATATAATTGTTCTCTCTAGCACGCGGCGCTGAGCATCAGACGACATACTTACCAATTTTTTCCGAGTCAACTATAAAGGGTATGGCAAAGCGATTAAGTGAATAATTCAGCCACATGCAGTTGGCGGTGAATAAGCACGCTTTACAGGCGAGTCTACACGACCGCGGACATTCCACTCTTCTAGCAATTAGGGCGAGATAGTCCATTTTCATCTCGCCATTCTCTTCAAGTAAGCTCTTTACGCCCCCGATTCCTCCTGGGGAGTTGTCGTAAATTAGCGCTTCATATACCTCTCGGTCGGGATCCACGCGAACCGCTTCGCCGAACTCGTGTTCGCTGAGACCGGCCACTATAGGAGCTGTAGTGAGGAAGAGGTGCGCTATAGTGTGGCAGATGACCGTGGGTGTAGAGTCGCTTTTATTAAAACCCATTGTTGCGGCGAGCGTTTCGCTCGTCTCGGCGACTTTTTTAGGATCTAACTTTATGATTAAACCATCTGTCTCCATCTTTCTTCCTAAAACCTCGATAGCGCCATCTTCTCTCCTAGCTACGATTGGAATGCGGTCTCTCTTACTCGCGTAAGGTGCTCCAGCCAGCAGCGCAAGCGTAAGCTGATACACTTTGACTTTAGTAAAAGTGACACTGCTAATGCCGGGTATGCAGTCGCGCTCGAACTTCACCTCTACTTTATCTTCACCAACTTCTTTGTAAAGAGTTATAGAGAAAGGTTTCGTTAAAGCTTCGCTTGGTGGTACAATTTTCATTACACAGTTGCTGCGCTGCGGAGGTCTTACAACAACGTATGCTCTTCCTCTTGAGGATGCATCCCGCCCGCTTTCGTAGTGGCATACCGGTATACTCTTCCCTCCAACATTTATCGTACCTCTGAATTTACAGCTGCGAGTTTCATCTGGACACTTGTAAACCAATGAGCTGACGGGTCTTTCTGGATTAATGCGAATTATATGTTTCATTTTTTGAACAGTGGTGCACCAAATTCCGATAAAATTTCTGATTGGAGGAAATATTTCTTCCTTGCTTGGTATTTGATGGGGACTCGAGACACTAGTAGTGTAATGGGGCGCGGCGATGTATGCTTGAACTAGCCTACCACCGCAGTTGCACATAAAGTTGTGTTTTAGTGCAGTGCTATAATTGTACACTTTACCGCACATTGGACACCAAAAGTACTCTAAAGTTGTCATACCATCAAACTTCAGTCTAACATCAATCTTTCTCGGAATTATCACTTTAACGTTTTTCTTTGAAACTTTTTCGTGAAGATAATCGAATAATGATCTTAACGGTGGCATTTCAGTTCTAAGTTTTTCCAGTTCTCTAGTAAGTTCATCAATAAGATTAATTTCATGAATATTTTGCATAGTTATCACCCACTTTCCAAGAATTTTTCAATATCTTCAGTATCCCCCTCGATTAAATTGACAATAAAGAACATACCACGGTATGAGGTTACCTGTCCTTTCATGTAGTGTTTAATAGCCACGCTCATTTCCCTTTTCCTTTTATTTTCTTCACTTTCATCATGGCCAAGCGGCGGGAAAATTATTTCTACCTCTTTATCTGCTCGCCTAAGGTTGTGCAACTGGAACATCTCATCGGCTTTTTCAAATAAATTCTTGATCTTCGGAGATGTCGATGAGGATTGGATCTCTTGGATAAGCCATAATATCGTCTCTCTAACTTGGTCTTCTAGTGTTTTATTGTTAATAATCTCAGATCCAAAAATATTTCTCAGATAATTAAATAAACGATAATCATTAATCTTCAAAACGTTTATCAATCTATCTGCATCCTCGCGGCTCGTTCGTTGATCTTCGTCATATAATTTTTCTATTTGGAAAATTTCAGCATTTACTGCTAGATAATCAAATATGGCTCTTCTTATTGATCGATATATTGCTTCTACGTTATCAGGTTTTATTGTATAACTTTCAAGAGACATTGCTTCATCTCTAAGTTTAGGGTCGCATAGCAGCTTATAGTTGTGGTAGTAGTAATAGTCGATGGGCTTTTGAGGATCGAAAATAACGAAGATGAGAGCGTCTCTATTGCGCCCAGCCCTTCCTATGCGTTGCGTGAAGTCAGAGATGTAGAACGGCATGCCGTAGATTACCGCTGCGTCAACCGACCCGTAGTCCACTCCGACTTCAAGTGTACGCGTAGCTACCAGTATATTGTATTCGCCCTTGCTGAACGCCTGCTCGATTCTTACTCTGCTCTGTTCGTAGTCGGTCGTGTGACCTCCTACTTTAACGAGACCACCGGTGGGATTTTCCAACTCGTCACGCAGCGCGCGACATAACTCGTTGCTCTCCGCTAGCGTGTTCACGAACACTATTGCCTGAGGCGGGCGGCCCTGAACACATTTGTAGAGCTTGCTCAAAGCTCTAACACAGGTTGCCTGCATCTCGTATGCTTTAGGCATTATGGAAACGAATATGCGCCTAGCTTGCACCTTGGAGCCTCCTTCCTCCTTTTCCTCGTATTTTGCCTCTAGCACCTTTACATCGCGTACATCACGCGAACCTAAGAGACTGGCAACGAAAACTTCAGGCTTATGTATTGTAGCGCTCGAAATAATGTACGTGGGTCTCCACTCTTCAGGCTTTCTATGTATCTCCCTTATCGCCTGCTCGAACCTCTTAAGCAAGTAGAACGTTTGTATCCCGAAGCTCCCTCTAAGCATGTGTGCTTCGTCAAGAATGACAGCGACTGGTGTATCGAGTTTACCTAGCGGCTCCAGTCTCTCCGAGCCACACCTGCTGCACTTTCTCTTCGTGGTCAAAGCATAAGTCGTTCCGCATTTTTTACAAACTTTAACTTTACTGTATCCTATGACTGTCAGCTCAGCTGGATTGCGCATAAGAATTACATTCACCATATCTTCGTCTGTTATTAAAATATCTGGCGGGTCCGAATAAATGGCTTCGCGGGATAATTTTATCCACTTGTTCAGGCATCTATTCTCTTTCTCTGTATTTAGTAAGCATTTTTCTTCTGAACATTTTAAGTTCTCTATCCAAATACCGTTTTCTTCTATGTAATTTATTTCCAATGGTTTATCATTATGTAACGGGCACTTTATCATCGTGACTTCTAGCGATTCACCCGCAACTCTTCTGCTAAACCTGCTTTTGATGTTTCCGTGGAGAATTCCCATGCTGATCGTTAAATCTTCGTACCCGTTCTCGCGCAGGTAACTGTTGAAGAACCATAGCAAGCGAGCCAACTCGTCTGCCTGGTCATTGGCAAGAGCTTTGGTGGGATAAAAGAGCACGGCTTTGCAGCCCCTATGACCTCTAGTTTTGAGCGCAGCAGCAGCGAACACAACGGGTAGCAGGAAGGCATACGTTTTACCACCTGCCGTCCTCGCCACTATAGCATACTGCTTCTTTTCCTCGCTTATCCCAAGTAACTGAGGAGTTATTTCCATAAGAGCCTTTTCTTGATATTCAAACAATCTTTTTATCCCCATACTTTCGAGTGCATGTGAAAGTGCATCTCCAATTATTTGAAGTATTTTGATATTATAATTTTTTGAGCACTTTTTGGTTAGTTGATCTATCGAATCTCTGACGCTTCTATTGGATGTTTTAATTCTATATACGTCTTCTCTCGCTATGTACCAATCTCTGAATATCAGTTTCCCTTTTTCGTCGATGAGGAGACTGTTTATTGCGCTTGCTCCTCTAACTCCGTATTGATCCCATATTATTTCCACATTGTACCCCTTCCATGATATTTCGCCTTCAACTTCAAAGAGATGCCCTAAAGCCCATCTATAGCTTTCTGTATCGAAAACATATACAATATATGCTTCCCTGTCCATTAAATAATCGTTAATACTCCTTTTATCAAAATATCCGCCAAGGCATACAAGTACGCTTTTAAGGGAGAAAGCATTTTCATTCAATTTGTTTAGGATTATACCAACAGCGGCACAATTAATATACTTAGCTTCTGTTGACGTCAATCTTCGCCTTCCAGAACTTATTTTTACTGAAAAATCAAACTCTTTATCCTGTCTCGTAGCTAAATATTCTTCAATATTTGGATTTAATTTTTTTAAATCAATTTGTAATACTTCATTTTTTGTATGTTCAAATAACTCATAAATCTTTGCCCCTATAGGAATTCCTATTGCTACATAGGAGTTGTTTCCATTCCAGGTTAATGCCCTACTATAGGAGATAACTAATGAAGGTTTGTCTTGCCTAGCGATTTCAGCATCTACTCGAATCTCATTTTCACTCAGTAAAGTAATGGATATTTTTACATCTGCATAATTTTCTTTCTCTCTACCAGGTGCCGTTCTAACAGCAAATTTGTATGTAATATTTATTCCTCTATCTCTTTCATTTTGTAAAATTTTTACTTCATTCAACTCTATCCCCATTAAATACCATGCGCGCCTTGATATCGAGAATATCTCTTCGCCGACCTCCTCGTCGTCTTCCTCGTAACTTTCCTCCCTTATGGATGTCCCCCTCTTACCCTCTATGAGCTCGTATCTCTCGAGCAATTTTCTGCAAATGTACGAGGATGGAGACCCGAGAACTGCAATGTGCGGCTTCTCCTCGTGTGTCCTTCCTTTGAGATAATTAATGACCTCGCGCGCAGCTTCCTCCAAACTTACAGGTGCAGCATTTAGAGACATTCCCAGTTTTCATGCGTGTGCAGGTACTAAAGGTTTTCTCAAACACGCGCAGGTAATCCCTTGAACTAACATGAGCGCACCTAGCCGGCTGCTTTTTGCTTGAAAAGAATTCAATTAGCTCGCTAGAACTTGCGCGCGCTAATGTCCTCGGCGGGGTACTGACGCAGCTGTACGTGGAGCCGGGACAATTCGTTCTCGAATTCCTCCAGAACGCCAAGGACGCTTTAATGGAAGCTAGGAAGGAGGGTCTGGTAGGAGATAAGGAGGAGCGTTACTTCAGCGTCGAGCTGCACAAGGATAGGGTGGTTGTAAGCACGCGTATGCTGGAGTGAGTTCTCCAGCAGCCGAATCTCTGCAGGCGTGGGAGTAGTAACAGGCGTACTGCGCGCTCGCACGCGGCCAACTGATGTTCTCGTTGCTGAGCTTCTCCCATAGGAGCTTGCCTGGGCTACCTTGGGCGGCCGGTCCCCGGCTCTCTGTCTGTGCTCGAGTAGACCATCTTGCCGTCCTTGAAGACGATGAGCTCGCCGGGCACGAGTTCCCGCCAGCGTTCGTTCGTCAGCTTCTTCGTCGCGACTATGTAGCCGCGCTCACCCGGCCCCTTCTCCCCGGAGAGGTCGATCTCCCAGTCCTCGTCGGCAAGCCTAACCTTGCCGTAGGGCGGCTCCCTGCGGAGGAAGACCATGCCGTTGTACCCGCTCTCATCGAAGTAGCAGAAGAGGTGCTCGCCGTCGGAGAAGATGCAGTTGAACCTGCCGTACCCGTTGATCTCCCTTAGCACTCCCGCAAGCCAGTCGAAGTCCTCCCTCCTCCACTCCACCACGCCGCGCTGCTGTATGCGGTGGAGGAGGTGGCAGAAAGCGTGCTCCGAGTCCGTCTCGCCCACAGGCTTGAAAACGCCCAGCTCCAACCTCTCGAAGCCTGCGAGCGTGCCGTTGTGCGCGAACAAGTACATCCTCCCGAAGAGCTCCCTGCAGAACGGGAGCGTGTTCTTGTAGGAAACGCTCCCTCGCGAAGCCCGCCTAACGTGCGCGACAAAGATCTTCGACTTCAACCCCTCGTACCTCTCCAGGAAGCTTGCGAGCTCGCTCGCGCCCGCCTTTAAAGGCTCCTTAAAAACCGCCGCAGACTCGTCTGGGTAGAAGGCAACCCCCCAGCCATCAGGATTATACTCGCCCAAGCGGCGGAACGTCTTGAACGAGATGCGAAGCTTCACAGGCTTGTTAAACGAAACCCCTAGCAGCTCGCACACGTACCTGCGAGATCAGTATAACGCTTTAAAGGCAGCGCGCGCGTAGGGGGAGTGGATTTCATAGTGGCTCTGACGGGGCTGGTAGCGGGGAGCTTGAGCTCGCTCTACAAGAGCTTGATCGGGCTCCCCGAGAAGTTCCCCTCCTTAGAGGTCCTGAAGCTCATGCACGACGCGCAGAGCTCCCTAAACCTCCTGCTCAACATCGACGCGTGCGGGCCCTCAGAGCGCTGCAAAGATGAAAACGAAAAATTCTGGAACTACCATAGCGCGCTAACCGTGTACTACCTTGAATGCATAATTCTGGCGATGCACTCGGCGCTTTCAGCGTTCACCGGCCACTACACTGTGGCTTACACTGAGCTTAGGAGCGCGTTGGAAAGCGCGGTAACGGGAGCAGTCTTCGATCTGCTCGCGATCCCCCAGTACAGGGAAAGCGCCAAAGTGCTAATCAACATGAGAGGCTTCGCCTACGGCGGCAAGGAAGCTCCAAGCTTTAAGGAATTGATAGGTGATAGGATACTTATAGGAAAAGTACGGTGAAAGGAGAGTTGAGCGTTCTTCTGAAATCCTAGAAGCGATGGATACTGAATTGAAAGATTTCAATCCTAAATTTTCATTTATTAGTTTACTTAACCAATTAGAAAGTTGGAAAATTATCGATCACGAAACGCATGAGTTCATCAAGGGTGTTTACGCGGCGCTTTCGGAGTACGTCCATCGCGTCCGCCCGTTGAGCACCGAAACGGCGATGCGGCTCCTTTTCAATAAGGATTTGTTCCCCTTAGAGCCGATCCCAGAAAGACTTGACGCCTTCTTGAGAGACTTCATAGAGATCAACGGGCTTCTATTCTACCTGATTTTGAAAACTCTTTGGCAGGATATCCAAGATCCCACTTATACCAAATACTTGGAAACCAAGAGAGTCGGAGAGTTAGTGGAGCGTGTAAGAGAGCTAGATAAAAAAGCTATGAGGTTTAGCGCAGGAACCTTGCAGAGGTGGAGCAGCTGTTGAAGCTCGCGACAAGCACCGGCGCGTAAACGCTAGCGTGAAAATACGCTTAGCGCGCGCTAACGTGCATCGGTGCCGCGCTTCTCGAAAAGCTTCACTATTTCCAAGACTTCCTCCAAATCCAGCGGTTTAAGCCCGCTTCGGGCGAGCGCCGCGCGTATTCTCGTGAGCGCGTTTTCCACCGCCGCGGCTTCATCTGCGCTGGGCTCCCTAAACCGCCTCGCTATCTCCTCCAGCTGCGCCGCCCTCTCGCCGAGACCGGCTTCCCTCAGCAAGTTCGCCGCCTCCAGCAGGAGCCTGCGGGTGAGGGGCTGCGTGTCCACGTCCCAGGCTGACGCCATGGTTTCAATGTTTACACTCAGAGTTGCGAGCTGCTGCGCCCAGCTCAAGGCTTCGCCGGCGCGCGCTCCCAGCCCCGCGGGCGCGGCGAGCTCCTCCAGCTTCTGCGAGCGCTTCAGCTCCTCGGCAACCGCTCTCCCGAGCTCCGTCAGCTTGTACAGCTTGTACCTCCCGCCGACGCTCGACCGCTCGACGAGGTTCATCGCAACGAGCTCGTTGATGACCTTTCTCGCCGTGCGTGCGTCTGCGAGGTAGCGGTCCCCAGTCATCGCCCTGCGGAGCTCCGCCTCCAAAGCCTGGCCAGCGTACAGCAGGTAGACTAGGACCGCCGCGTGCTTCTCCCTCCCCTCGCGCAGCAGATACCCAGCGATGGAGCGCGCCGCCCCCTCGCTCAAGCCCACTCGCAGTACCCGAGCTGGAACCGCCAATAAGTTTTACTCGCTGAGTAAGGGAGTACGCGCGCAACGTTTTTCAAGTACTGCCCGTGTTTGCCGTGTGGAACGCGCAACCCTGGTACCGCTCGATCGGCTCTTCCCCTCGTCCGCCAACGTGCGCATCCACATGTCGGAGGAGGCTGTGAGGAGGTTGGCGGAAGACATCGCGATGCGCGGCCTCCTCCACCCGCTCGTCGTCAGACCCGAGGGGGCTGGCTACGGGGTGGTGTGCGGGAGGATGCGGCTGGAGGCGATTAGGCTGCTGCGCCGGGAGCGGCCGGAAGTTTTCGAGAAGCTGTTCGGACAGGGCGTCCCCTGTGTCGTGAAGGAGCTGAGCGACCGAGAGGCGCTGGAGCTCTCGCTGAGCGAGAACCTCCGCCAGAACACGCTGACTCCTGAGGAGGTGGGGCAGGGTATCGCGAGGCTGCACGAGATGGGCTTGAGCCCCGAGGAGATCAGGGAGCGTTTGCTGGTCGAGATCGACACGATACAGAGGGCCATCAGGATGTACGCGCGTTTGAGGGGTGTCGTGGAGCTCGTGGCCGCCGCGAAGGCTGGCAGGCCCCCGCGCCGCCCGGAGAAGAGGGCTCGGAGGGTTTCGAGAGTGGGTGTCGTCGAGGTGGCGAGGAGAGCGGAGGAGCTGGCGAGAGAGACGCCGATGGACGTCGACGAGGTGGTGAAGGCGGTGACGGAGCTGGCGGCGGAGCACGGCTTGAGCATGAACGAGATGAAGCTGGTCGCCGAGCTCGTCGCCCGCGCGAAGCCGAAGTCGATCGAGGAGGTGAGGGGGCTGGCCGAGTGGGCGGCGAAGGAGGTGAAAGCGGCCGACTACAGGGAGCGCATAGTCCTCATCCGCAGGGACCTCCTCGAGCGCGTCGAAGCGTACGCCGCCGAGAGAGATGTCACGTTCCACGAAGCGGTCAACGAGCTGCTGGAGCGTGCGCTGGAAACCCCTACCTAAACCCACGTATGGGTAATCCCACCACGATTGGTTAACTAGCGCGCTTACGCGCGCGATTGGAAAGGGGCTCGCTTGCGGCCGCAAACGAGCTCGGAAGGAGAGAGGTTGGGGTCCTCTCGCTCCCAGCGCGGAAAGAGAACGCGCAATCGCGGCGACCGCTTCGCCCGTGTGCGCTCTGTTGCGGGAAGGAAGTGCCTTGCTTTCCGGCATCGCTATCTCTGCGCTATCGCAGAGCAGCCCGGTGAAGCTGTTTCGCTCCCGAGCGGGTGCTCGCGCTGCAGCGCTCTACCGGGAGGAGCAGGGTGTACCTTGCGAGGTGACCGTCCTCTCGGACGGTCTCCTTCAGCGCTTAGTGAAGGCGGCGGAGGGATTCAGGCGGCAGCCCCGGCAGCAAGGCAGAGCCTAGTCAAAGTTTTATAACCCATCTGCAGCGCTCGCTTCCGATCACCCGCTTGTTTCTGCGCGCACGCTAGGCCCGCTTTCCAGGGGGCGGAGGCTTTCCGCCGAGCTGCGTACCTGCTCGGCAGTACCGAGCCAATTTTTTTATACCCAGAATTCACGGTAAGCAGGAGGTGAGGGGGTTGCGGGTGACTCAGATCAAGCTGATGGACCGGATGTTTCTCGTCGGACCTCCGGGGATCGGGAAGACCGAGATCGTGAGAGACTTAGCCGAGGAAGAGGCGAGGAGGAGGGGGAAGGTCTTCGCCGACCTGTGCGGCGAGGTGGGTGACGACCTCGTTGAGCACGTGAAGAGGAACTCGAGCGGGCACTACCTCTTCCTGCGCGTGGTCGCGCCGCACGTCAGCCCCGAGGAAGTCAGCTTCCCACGGTACAGGGGCGGCTTCGTCGATGTCGCGCCGCCCCGGAAGCTGTACCTGCTGACGCTCCCCGGCGTGGAAGGCGTCCTGTTCGTCGACGAGATCACGAACGTCCAGCTCGACGCCCAAGTAGCCATGTTCTTCTCGCTGGTTCAGGAGAAGGAGTTCGGCTGGGGGTTCAAGCTCTCGCCCTCGGTCAAGGTCGTCCTAGCGGGGAACCCGCCCGACTGGTCGGAGGTCGTGAGGTCGTTGCCGAAGCCGCTGCGCTCGAGGCTGACGATCCTCGAGGTCGATGCGCCGAGCATCGAGGAGTGGAGGAGCTACATGGAGAGGAAGTACGGCGAGAGATGGGAGAAGCGCGCGTACCTCTACCTCAAGATGTACCCGCACGACTTCATCCGCCCTCCAGCGGACGACTGGGGGAACTTCCCGACGCCGCGCAACTGGACTGCCCTCGCCGCGCTCCTCTACGAGCTAGAGTCCGAGCGCGTGCCCAGCGAGCTCGTGGAGGAGGCCTGCAGCGGGAGGCTGGGGAGGGAGGTCGGAGCGAAGTTCTACACCTTCCTCAGCTCGAGGATCTCGCCCGAGGAGGTCGAGCTCGTCGCCGAGAACCCGGAGCTCTTCGCCTCGCTCAACCTCTCGAAGAAGCTCCTGATTATCTACGCCCTCTCCTCGGCGCCGCTCGGGGACCTGCTCAAGAAGTACAACGACCTGCTCTACTTCATCCTCCGCCGCGAGAAGGAGCTCTTCGCCCTCTTCATCAGGCTGCTGCCGCCCGACGTGCGCGCCGAGTACGCCGCCGAGAGGATGGATTGGGTGGAGGAGGCGGTCGGGGACTTGGATGGGCTGGAGCTGGGGTGACAGCACGGTGGAGCTGCGGGAGAGGGTGAGGAGGGTTCTGGCGGCCTTCATGCTGAGCGACGAGCTCCTGTTCCTAGGTCTCTTCTTGAAAAAGACCTGGATCTACGAGGTCGAGGGGGAGCGCTGGTACACCGACGGGTTAAGGATTTACCTGGGGAGGGGGATGGGGGAGCTCGACGACCGGCAGCTCGCCGCCCTCCTAGCGCACATCGCGATGCACATCGCCCTGAAGCACCCGCTCCGCGCTCGCGCGATAGCCAAGAGGGAGGGTCTCGACCCCGCCCTCGTGAACTTCCTGGCGGACGCCAAGGCGAACCAGTACCTGCCGCCCCGCATCCAGCTGGCGCTGAGCGGCTCGGGGGCGGCAGCGACGCCACTCGACGTGGAGCTGCACCTCGGCATCAGGGACGCGGAGACGAAGAGCCTCGAGGAGCTGGCGCGCGAGGCGCGGAAGCGGGAGTCTCCGAGCCAGCTGCAGCCCCCCAGCGACCTGGAGACCGGCTCAGCGGGAACCAGCGCTCTCGAGGTTCTCAACGAGGGCGAGGAGTCTCCGAGCGGGGTGCTGGACGAGAGGGAGGTGGAGAGACTGGTCGAGAGGAAGGTCTTCGCGGCGTACTGGGCCGCGAGGAGCGCGGGCGCTGTGCCCGGCTACGCCGAGCGCGTTGTCAGCGAGGTTGCGCGAGCGAAGGTGGACTGGAGGCGTCTCCTCGCCTCGAAGCTGTGCACCCTCTTCGCGCGCGACTACCGCCCCGCTTGGACGAAGCTCAACAAGAAGCTGCCCACCCTCCTCCCTGGCAGGCTGTACAGCGAGGGACCGACGGTCGTCGCGCTCCTCGACACCAGCGGGAGCATCTCCGAGCACGAGCTCCAGCAGTTCGTCGGCGAGGTCTACGGCATAGCGAGGGGGGCGCGGGGCAGGTTGATCGTCATACCCTTCGACGCGACCGCCTACGAGCCCATCGAGGTGAGGAGCTGCTCCGAGCCGATCAGGCTGCGGGGCGGCGGGGGCACGATGATCAAGGACGCGCTGAAAGCGGCGGAGAGGTACATGGCGCCGGGAGCGAAAGTCGTCATCCTGAGCGACTGGGCAATCGGCGACCTCAATGACCCAGAGGTGCGGTTCTGGCTGATGAGGAACCGGCGCCGCATACTGGCTGTAACGACGTTCGCGGAGCCCCCAGACTTCCTGCGCTCTGTCAGGATCGAGCTGTGAGCTCGAGGTGGGGGAAGGTGGGGGGCAGGTACCTGCTCTTCGCGTTGCGCGTGGAACGCGACAGGCTCAGCGCCACCTACCTCTTCGCCCCCAAGCTGCCCTCCCGGTGGACGCTGCGCGCTCTCTTCGGGGAGAGCGCCGAAGGCTACATCGGAGCCGAGCCCCTACCCTTCGAGGGAAAGGGGATGGCGACGGTGGTGTGGGACGGGTCGAAAGCGCGGGCCACCAAGGACACCGTGCCCGCGGGCGTGAAGCGAAAGCTCGAGGAGTACAGAGCAGGCAGGCTGACCGCCGAGACCCGCGGCCCGCTCGACGCGGCAGCCGTCGAAGCCGCGTTCAAGGCGGCGAAGCCTTCGAAGCCGGAGTTCAGGAGGATCCTGGGGTTCTGGGCCGGCTTACGCGACGCGTACCAGGTAGCCGTGCCGCTCGCGAAATCCCTCCCCCTCAAGAGGAGGCTGCGCGTTAGGAGGCTCCTCGGCGATAGCGTGGAGCGCCAGTGGTACGACGCGGCCCTCCTCGCGGCCGGCTTGGAAGCTTTCGCCGAGGTTCTGCCCGACCACGCGTGGTGGAACGGCGCTTGGAGGGCGTCTGAACCGTGCTGGCCCACGATCAGGCTCTGCCGAGCGCGGGGCACGCTGCAGCAGCTTGAAGGTCTCCAGGTCAGGGGGAGGCTGGGGGGGCTGGCGGTCAAAGTCGAGCACAACTTCTTCAAGCCCACCAGCGACTCCTTTGAGCCTGCCGGCGGCACCACCGAGATCCTCTACACTTCCTCCCAACCGCTCGACCCGAAGCGGCTCAGGCGGTTAGCGCGCGCCGTGGAGAAGCGCTTCCGTAAGTGCGCTGAAAGGTGCACCGAGGAGGAGCGCTTGCGCGAGGAGACGCTGCACGCGCTGAGCGAGATCCTGGGGGAGATGGGGGTGCCCGAAGCCGCGCTGCTGGCTGAGGTGGGCGCCGAGGGAGACACGGTATTTGTCAACCTTCTGGAGGAGTACGCGCCGCTCACCCCCGAGGTGGCGAGGAGACTGGAGCGGAAGCTGGGGAGAAAAGTCGCCGCCAGCAGCCCCCCGCCGAGCTCAGCGCGCGCTGAGCTCGAGAGGGAGCTGAGAGAACTCCTCTCGTAGCGCGAAACTGATAAATTTTTCAGCGCGCCTCCGCGCCCGTGCAGCTGCTCGAGAGGCTCCGGAGACGGAAGGGCGAAGCATGGGACTGGTACAAGGTGGTGAAGGCAGCGCTCGCTCTCGACGATCTCTGGCGCTACTCAGTCTTCATCCTCTGGAACGGGGGCTGCGGGCTCCACCTGGCGCTGCCGAGGGGCGCGGAGAGGCCGGCGGAGTGGGTTTTGGAGAAGCGGGGGGAGCCGGAGCCGCTGCCCGCGGTGCCCCTCGCGCGCGGTGAGCTCGAAGCGCTGCTGACGCGCGCGGAGCCGCTGCTGGGCGCGGCCCTGCTCAGCCCAGTCCCATACGTGGAGACGGCGAAGGAGTACGCCAGCTTCGTAGTGAGGTACGAGACGGCGCCGGAGGAGCTAGAGGGGGAGAGGGAGTGGTGGAGGGGGGCCGAAGCGTGCGGCTTCAGAATCTACAGGGGCTTCGCCCTGCGGTTCCTGGGGAGCGAAGAGGGGGTGGGGGGTCGCGCTGCCAAGTTGGAGGAGCACGCCGAAAGAGACGAGGGAGCGCGGGAGGCGGCGGGGGTCGCCGAGCGGCTGCTGCGCTCTCGCGCGAAGCGGCTTAAGCGTGGTCCGCTGCTGCTGACGCAGAGGCAGCTGGAGCGCCTGCTCCACGCCCTGTCCGTAGCGTACAGGGAGCCGGTGGACCCGGTGGTGGCGGAGCTGGGCTTGGGTAGCGAGGTTTTCCTAGCGCGGGACTTCAGTATCGCCCTGCGGCCGCGCGCGAACAACAATGTTTTAGTCGTGGGGGAGCCACGAACTAGGGGGGCGCTCGTCGGCTTCCTGCTCGCGGAGCTCTCCAAGCGCAAGTACCCGCCCAGCATCCTCGTCCTCGACTGGGCTGGCGACTACGCGTTCCTAGAGAAGCACGGCTTCCTCGTCCTCGAGACCTTGGACCCCGTCTGCAACCCGCTCGCGCTGGGACCGGCGGAGACGCTGGAGGTGCTGGAGAAGGCTGCTTACCAGAGCGAGGAAGGGAGACTGCTCCAGAACCCGGCGGTGGCGGTGCAGGCGATGGAGGCGCTGCACGGCGCGCTCGGAGGCGGGAGGGGCGGCACGCTGGTGGACGCTGCGCGCATCCTGCGAGAGAGGGCCCAGCGGGCGAGCGCGGAGTGGGAGAGACGGGCGGCAGAGGAGACTCTGCGCGCGCTCCGCCCCTTCATCCACCCCGCCTTCTGCGCGAGAGGGTGGGCGCTGCCCGAGGGCAGGGTGGTGGTGGACCTCGGCGGGCTGCCGGACGAGAGGGTGAGAAAGGCGGTCGCGCTCACGATGCTGCGCACGATCCTCGTGAGCGCGGGGAGGTGGCGCGGGCTCGTGGTGGTGGACGAGATCCAGAACTACTTGGTTCCCACGCCCGCGGGTCTGGACCTCCCCATCATAGCGGACATCGCGAGGTTCGGCATCGCGGTGTGGGGCGTGGGCCGACACTACCACCTGGTGCCGAGCGGGCTCCACGGGGCGCGCGCGGTGGCTGTCTTCAGGCAAACGGACCCGGACGCGCTGCGTGCTGTCGAGCTCTTGATGGGGAGGGAGGCGGCGGAGACGGTGCACTCGCTGCCCGATTGGCAGTTCTACCTGTTCGCGGACTGCAGCGTGCCCGCCGTAAGGGTCCCGCCGCCCGGCGCCGAGGGCGTGGCGCGCGAGATGGCCGAGCGGAAGGGCGAGAGAGCGCAGCTCGACTTCGCGCAGTTCGCAACCCGCTTCGGAATCGACCACGTAGACCTCGTGGAGCTGTACGTCAAGTGCCTGCCGCACGCCCTCGCGATCCTCCGCTTCGCCCTCAAGCAAGCGAGCCCCGAGGGGGTGGAGGAAGTGAGGAAGCTCGACCTCACGACAGACGAGCTGCACGCACTCGCCCAGCTCTACGCGACCCGCTACGGCCTCCCCAGCAGAGGGCGGCTTGGAGCCTAAGGCGCGCGGCGCGCTTGAGCAGCAGCCGCAGTGGCGAGCGGGCTGAGCGCGAAGTTTTATACCCCCCTCTTTTTCATTCCCTCGATGAAGGTAGCTTGGTTTGGGGCTGAGGTGGCACCCTCCACGGAGGGGCTCTGGATCGAGCCGATACTTTACAGCGGGGCCCAAGCGTTCGCGGCGCTAAACTGGGGGAGGGGGATGCTCATCGGCCTACCCCTGAAGAGCGCCGAGCTGTTCAGGACGTACGCGGAGAGCCGAGGGTGGAGGCTGATCGAGATCTTCGAGCCGCCCAGCGTCCCGCCCTGCAAGCCTTACCCAATCCCGCCGTTCCCCGCTCTGCGAAGCATAGGGGCGCAGGGCGGCGTGCTGGCGAGACGCGCGGACGCGAGGAAGTGGCTGGAGAGGTACGATAGGGCGCACGCGAGGATAGGGGACACGCCGGAGGCGAGGGCGGCGCGCAACAGCGCGTACAACTACGGCTGCATCCTCAAAACAATCGCCTTCACGTTCGTTTCACCGCGGAGCGCTAGGAAAAGCGCGTGGAAGCTGGCGAAGAGGGTGGAGAAGCTGAAGGCGCCCCGCTTCGTGTACCGCGAGCTGACTCCGCTGGAGCTGGCGAAGCTGACGGAGGAGCTGACCGCCGAGGCGTACACGGGTCGGCGGAGCCCTGAGGAGGACCGGATCGTGAAGATGATGGGTTTCGAGTTCGACCTCTCGCTCGCCGACGGCTACCTGACGGCGGTGGCGCCCGGCCGCGACAACTCACTCTTCCTGTGCGGGGCCCCAGAGACGGGCAAGAGCCTCGCGCTCGACCACTACCTGACGCAAGTGCCCAGAGGCTGGGGTCTGATAGTCATCGACCCGACGGGGGAGCACGCGGTTCTAGCGAAGTGGGGTTACGCGGTGCTGAGGGCGGGCGTGGACGTGAAGGTGAACCCGCTCGCGCTGGGGGAGAGGGCGTTCGACGTGCTGGAGGGCGTCCTCGAGTCGCTGTGGAAGCGGGGCGAGGAGAGGGAGCTCACGGCTGCGAAGCTGGAGGTGCTGCGCGACGCAGTCTCGAACGCGCGCTCGCTCTGGGACGTGTACAGGAACGTCGCCAGCACGCTGGAGAGCGCGCAGCGCGAGGACGTGCGGAACGCCGCCTTCGGTCTCAAGCGGCGGCTGGAGCCGATGCTCCGCTGCCCCGCCCTCTACGGCGCCGAGCGAGCGGAACTGCCGAGGGGGCGGGCCGTCGTCGTCACGCAGCTGGGGAGGGGGGAGGCGGAGCTCGCGTTCATCTACACAGTTCTGCATATTGTCTACAACGCGGCGAAAACGGGCGCGTGGCGCGGCATCGTGGTGATCGACGAGGTAGACCAGCTGGGGGACGCCGATGTGGTGAACAGGATCTGCGACGAGCTGCGCAAGTACGGCGTGTCCGTCTGGGCTGCTGGTCACAGCGTGGAGGGGGTTCCGAGCAAGCTCCTCAACGCGAAGTACCAGCTCTACTTCGCCACCACCGACCCGGCGACCCTGGATTTGATCGATAGAAGCGGCAGAGTGCTGCCGAAGCTGAAGCCGGGGCAGGCGCTGATGCGCGTGCGCGGCTGGAGCGAGAGAGTGGCGCGCGTCGAGGTCGCGGGCGAGCTCATTGAAGCGAAACGGAACTTTAGGGCGCCGCCCGAGGTCCCGCTCTCCACGGTGGCTTCGCGCTTCGGCGTGGACCCGTACAGGCTGGCCGCGGTGTTCAGCCGCGCCACCTGCGAGGGGCTCTACAGGTTCGCGCAGGGCGCCGCGACGAGGGAGGACCTGCGGACGCTCGCGGAGCTGGAGTTGAGCAGGGGCAGCGGACTCACGAAGCTGGGCGAAGCGTGCCTCGAGCTCTGCAAGGAGACCGGAGTCTAGCGCTCGAAGCCGGCTCTAAACCCACGCAACCTCTTTCTTTTTTCCTGCTAGAGCACGCGCCAACCTCCCTGCCGGGTTCTCGAAAAGGCACGTGCTAGCCCTTCTCCTCGGTCCACCTCCTCAGGACGCGCGCAGAAAGGAGGGAAAACTCAAAAAGCGGAGCGCCTCAACCGCTTTTATACGGACGACCTTCACGCCTCCACCCCCCACGGCAAATCCAAGCCGATTTTGACAGAACAGGGTTCATCGCCCGACCCTCAGCGCAACGCTTTTATAACGGCCTTAGAACTGTCTTCTCGATGAACGCGCCGAGCAGGATGACGGTGAACCCCGGCTAAGGGCTCGGCGCGGGATGGGGGGAGGATGGAGGGGGAGGAGGGGGGCAAAAGCGCACAGCAATGCAGCGGACACTACGCCAGCAGCGCGGCGCCCCAGCAACCACAGCGATAGAGGGGGGAGAGCCCAGCGCCGGCCCGAAAAACCCAACTTCTTTTTTCCATCCCTTTTCTGCGCGTACCCGCTCTCTCCCACCCTCCCGCTTGAAAGAAAGCGGCTCCCCCCGAGAGGGGGAGCTGAGGAGGCGGCACGCGAGGCAGGGCCTCCGCGCCGCCGAGGGGGCCGCCGGAGCGGGCCTTGGGCCCCGAAGGCGGTCTAGCGGCCTTTGAGCCGAACCGCGAGACAAGGTCTCCGGCTCGGCGAGGGGGCTGCCGGCGCGAGACAGGGTCTCCGCCGGCGGCTCTGCGCGCAGAAAAAGGGGGATGGGGGTTGGGTTAGGGCTGGCGCGGGCCCCTGCGGCATCCTAGGTGAGCCGCGCGGAGGCGCGGGGGCGGCGTAGGGGTTACAGCGGGAGCGCTTCCCGTAGGTTTAGGCGCTCTCCGCTCCCGAACGGTGAGTTGCGACCCGTGAAGCCGAGCGGCAACGCCGTGAGGCTGAGTGGGGATGGGCGGTGAAGTCGCCGCCCGCGCGAAAACCCCGCCGTCCTAGGCAACAGCGGGGTTAACGTAGAGACTCCCGCTCACACCCGAGGGCGGGAGGCTGTGAGACCGCCGCGAGACGGCTGAGAGCGCTAAAGGGGGCGCCGCGCGCCCACACGGTTCCGCGCGCTGGTTGGGGGAACGGGGAAGCTGAAGGCTTCGGCCCGGTCTGGGGGCGGCTCCATCCCCTCTCACATCCCGCCCCAGCAGGGCGGCCACCCCTCACGAGGGGTGGGATCGTGGGAGGGGAAAAGAAAGCAAAGGGAAACACCTCCGGGCCGGGCTTCAGAGTGTTTAAAGTAAGAGTAAGAATAGAAAATAGAAAGAGATTGAAAGAGCTATATAATGATGTTATTTCGAAAAAAGCGGTGAGAAATGGCTTGCTGTACTACTGGGAAGAGTGGGCTAGAATGTTCGAGAATACAAAGAGGATGCAGGAGGAGGCTGGGAAGCGGACGTTGCCGAAAACACCACCGCTACCCCTGCTTGTCAAATTCGTGATGCCGGACGGGGAGGTGAGAGGGAACACGGCTGCGCCAGCGGTTATTGATCTCTGTAGAGGCGAGCTGAGGATCCCGAGCTACGGCGTGGTGCAAAGGCTGCCCCGCAGGCTCGTCGAAGCGTTGATCGAGGAGAACATGCTGGAGCCAAGGCCGGACTTCGTTTTGCAGGTCACTCGCAAGGGCTTCCTGCGTCTCATCGCTTCGCGCTACGTGCATGCATCCATCGCCTTGCCGCTGCGGGTCATAGCCATCGACGAGAACTCGCTGAACGGCGAGGCGCTAGGCGTGTGGGACGTGTTAAGAGCGGACAGGATCGTGCGATCCCGCTATGAAGAGCTTATGCCGAGGAACAGGGGCTTCATCGATAAAACAGCGGCGCTGTTCCAAAGCGCGACAGCAGGTAAGGCAGAGGCGCTGGAGGAGGTGAAGAAGTTGCTGCGCGAAGCCGGGAAGAGCGAAGCCGAGATCGCGGCGCTGCTGGCGCCGGAGAAGCTCGCCGAGGTCGCGGCGCGCACGAAGGGTAGGGAGGAGCGCTTGAACAAGGCATTCGCGGAGGAGTTGACGGCATTGGTTCGAAAGTTGATCCGCGAGGCGAGGGCGAGAGGCTGGAGCGTTGCAATCGTGATAGACCCGATCAACCACGAGAGCTTGAAGGGGTCGGAGCTGCAGAGGACGCTGTTGAAGCCGAGGAGGCTGCTGAGGAACCTCGCCTTGTACGAGGGTGCGCGCTTCAAGCTGTACAGGGTGAGCGGGAAGCAATGCCCCAACTGCAGCAGTTGGGGCGTCGCGGTCGCCCACAGGCGCTACAGGTGCCCCTGCTGCGGAATAGAGTGGGATAGGGACAAAGCGGCAACGTTCTGGCTTGCGAAGAGGTTCCTAGATGAGTGGCTCAGAGAGGAATGCGGCGACGAGACGTACGTTGACATCACCGGCTGGCTAGAAAAACACCCGCGAGGGCTGCTCTAACCGTTAAAACAGTGAGAGGCTGGAGCCGCTAATTTGCAGCAGCGACCCGTTCCCCGGGGGAGGCACCCTCCGCGAGGAGGAAACCTCCCCCGTGGGCACCAGCGCGCGGGGCTGAAGAGGCGGTGAAGCGCCGCAAGGCGCAAAGCCCATGAGTACCCCTATAGGGGGCGCTCGGACACTAGGATGAAAAGCGAGATGTGGGTGCGCGCGCGCTATTGACCTCCAGCCGATTGCTCCTCTGTAGTTACCAGCATTAGTAGTTTAACAATCCCTGTACCCAGTGGGACTATTCTGGACCCCACCATCACGTTTTCAACAACACCTTTGAGCTCGTCGACCTCTCCTCTCACAGCCGCGTCTACAAGATGCTTCACGGTGACCTCGAAAGCCGCTCGGGCTAGCACGCTGGGCTTTTCGCCCGCGACGCCGTGTCTGCCTACTTGCCTAATCCTTCCGTTCAAGGTCATTGCATCGGCTACCAGCATTATGTGTCTTAGATCCACATCTAATCCTTGTTCGTCTAGCACATTTTTCATCTCCTTAATTATCAACGCCCTAGCTGCTTCGATCCCCAAAACCTCAGCTACTTCGTATATGTTGTTGCTTATCGTCCTCCTATGGTCGACTCCTTCGGTGCTTAAGGCTGCCACTAGGTTAGACCCTTCAGTGATTATCTTGTACTCCCCCAGCTTCTCGTCGTAACGGACAACGGCCCTCTTTATCCCTTTAACCCCCCTAACCCTGAGGGTTCTTACTCTATCATACATTCTTTTCAGCTTTACGGCATCTTCCAATCCCGTTCTGAAAATTATTGTAAGCCCGTCGAGCTCTACGCTACCTTTTTTCCCTTTTATTCTATTGAGAGCTTTAACAACGTCTTTAGGCTCTACACCCCTGTTCTCCAACATCTCGGGATCAAGCTCTATGACTATTGAGTAATCGACATAGTCCACCGTGATGACACGAGATACGTTTTCTACAGTTGTCAGCTCAAGCTCTCTAGCGACTTCTAGCGCCTTCCCCCTATCATGCGCGTACTCGCCCTCCAGGTAAACCTCCATTATCGGGGTGGCCACAGTTTTCCTGGCATCGACTATCTCGATAAGCCTAGGGAGACCGAGGGTTACGTTGAGCTCTCTAACGCCGGCGAAGTGGAAGGTTCTCAAGGTCATCTGAGTGCTCGGTTCGCCCAACGACTGAGCCGCAACCATTCCCACAGCCTCTCCGGGCTCAACCAGGCTTCGCATGTACTCTAGCACGACTCTATCCACAGCTTTCCGAGCATCTTCTATAGACAACCCGGCGCTGACAACCTTCCTGACAACCTCGTCCGCCAGCCTCTTGGGCAGCACATGGGCGTACGGCTCCAGCAAGGCCCGGGCGACCTCTTCGGTTACCCTTTCCGCAGCGTTCAAATCAACCACCTTTCTCGACCAATATCTCCTTTATGACCTCGTCCACGTTAACTGGTTCGCCGTGGTCGCTCTTCGCCGGATCCACACCGTCTTCACCATAGCGGAACTGCACGACAAAACCTTCCGACGTTCTAACGCTGCCGTCGTACGCCACGTAGAAGTCCTGAAGTGCGTTCGCCAACCTCCTGTACATGTAACCGCTCTGAGCGGTTCTCACGGCTGTGTCAACCAGACCTTCCCTACCAGCCATCGCATGGAAGAAGAACTCCGTCGGCTTCAACCCCTTCCTGAAACATGAGTACACGAAGCCTCTCGCTCTAGGACCTACATCGCCCCATTTGAAGTGGGGCAGAACCCTCCCGCTAAATCCTCTCTTTATGCGCTCTCCTCTAAGCGACTGCTGACCTAGTACAGCCACCATTTGCGTGATGTTGAGCATGTTAGCTCGCGCTCCGGTCCTAGCCATGATCACTGCTTCTTTGGCCATGCCAATGATTCGGCCTGCTGCTTCACCAGCTCTGTCTCGAGCTCTCGAGAGGACTTCGAGGATCCTCTGCTCGAGGGTTTCCTCTACTGTCCTACCCGGAAGCGGCTCAAGCTCGCCCCTCTCTGCTCTCTTCACGAGTTGTTCTACTTCCTTTTCCGCATTTCTCATTAGTGAATCTACTTCCCTTTCAACGGCAGGGGATATATCGAGGCTATCAAGACCCATGGTGAAGCCGAAGATGTCCAAGTAAGTGATGAACGCCTTGTAGAGCCCGTCGAGAAGCTCTCTACCAGCATCGTTACCGTAGCGTCTGATGTATTCGTGAAGGAGCGTATGGGGGACCTGAGACGCCACGGAGTTTTTGTCTAGCGCACCGGCTAGGTGCTCGCCGTTCCTAACGACAACATAGGCGTCGTACGGGCACAGCTCCTTTACGCACGTGCTACACTTGCGGCAAATGGAGGCTTTGCCCTCGAAGCTAAACTCCTTACGTAGAAGTGCGCTAACTAACTGCTTGCCAGTCCAGTAGGGACCTGGCTTCAAGATCGCGGGTTCTGGCAGCCCTCCTTCGTACCCAGCTTCCATCAGCAATAGTGAAATCCTCTTCTTGTCCAGCAGCGTGTCTTTTCTCGTCACTAGGTAAGCGCCGGTAATGTAGTCGTGCAACCCGCCGATTATTGGTGCACCGTAGCGAGGTGAGAGTATTTGCTCTTGTACGAGCATTAGAGTGGTAGCTTCGGCTCTCGCTTCCTCATTCTGAGGCACATGGAGGTTCATTTCGTCCCCGTCGAAGTCCGCGTTATACGGCGGGCAGACAAGCAGGTTCAAACGGAACGTTCTGTACGGTAGAACCTTTACTTTGTGAGCCATTATGGACATCCTGTGCAGCGACGGCTGCCGGTTGAACAGAACGATGTCGCCGTCCCTCAGGTGCCTCTCAACAACGTAGCCGGGTTTCAAAGCTTCAGCCACCGCGTTGCGATCTTTCACAAAACGCAAATCTATCCTGGCCCCGTCAGGCCTCACTATGTAGTTCGCTCCTGGGTACTCGGAGGGGCCTCTTCTAACAAGCTCTCTCATCTCCTCCAGGTTCCATGGAGTGACTTTCTCAGGAACAACCAGAACTTTCGCCACTTCGATCGGAACTCCCACTTCGTTAATGCTCAACCTAGGGTCTGGCGATACGACAGTTCTTGCAGAAAAGTCCACTCGCTTGCCCGCTAGGCTACCGCGGAAGCGTCCCTCCTTACCTCTAAGCCTCTGCGCGATCGTCCTTAGGGGACGCCCCGATCTATGCCTTGCCGGCGGTATACCCGGTAGCTCGTTATCGAACATCGTAGCGACGTGGTACTGCAGAAGGCTCCAAAGATCGTCTATGACGAGCTGGGGAGCACCTTCCTCCATGCTCTCTTTAAGTCTCTGGTTAATGCGCAGGAGATCTACAAGCTTGTGCGTGATGTCATCCTCTGACCGCATACCTGTCTCGAGGGTTATTGTGGGCCTTACACTAATTGGTGGAACAGGCAGTACGGTTAGGACCATCCATTCCGGTCTGGCATTCTTGGGATCCAGCCCAAGAGCCTCAAGGTCTTTATCGGGTATGCGCTCCAGCCGGTCACGTATTTCGGTAGGTCTCAGCATGACCGCCCCGCTCTCCCTTTCCTCGTAAAATGTATACGGCTTCTCGAAGCGTATCTTGTACTGCTGCGCTTGGCAGTGCGGGCATACCGTAACTTTAGCGGCTTTCTTAGCTACGCTCTCACCATACTTGTACTTCAGGAGAGGCCAGCGTGCTTCTAGACGCTTCGCCCGCTTTCGGGCCTTTTCTATTTCCTCCTCTGGCAGAAGGAGCCTACCGCAGACCCCGCATGTGGCTCTAAGGAGCATGTAAATTTGCTTCGCGAACAAGGGGTGCACAACGGGTCTCGCTAATTCTACGTGTCCAAAGTGACCTGGGCAGAGCGCTACGTAATTGCCGCATGTTTCGCAGCGTACACCTGGTTCCACCGTTCCAAGCCTACGGTCCATGGGGCCTCCTCTAATAGGCATACCCTCCTCATCGTAGGTTTCTGGAATCACTATTTGCGTGACCGATAGAGCTCTGATTAAGTCTGGAGACAGGACACCAAACTTTATGCCGCCGATAGTTTTCGTTTCTTCAAACTGGTAAGCCATGCTACATCGCCTCGACCTTCTCCTTTAAAATAAGCCTGGGCGCGATGCCCAAGCTCATGAGCTCCTGGAGAAGGAGCTTGAAGGCGTAAGATACGTAAACTGGATGCAAGTCGCCCTTTTCCCTGCAGACTGGACACACGAGCTCGTTCCTCCTAGCATCGTACCATCCCATGAAACCGCAATTACCACAGACAAATATCAGTGTTCTGTCCGACGATTCGAACAGCCTCTCCCGCAGCAGTATTGAAGCCCCGTGACCAACCAGGCAGTCTTTTTCCATTTCACCGAACCTTAGACCCCCTTCCCTAGCCCTCCCCTCGGTGGGCTGCCTTGTCAAGATCTGGACTCTTCCCCTAGCCCTTGCGTGGATTTTGTCAGCCACCATGTGGTGTAGCTTCTGGTAGTACACAACGCCTATGAATACTTCCGCTTCTAGCCGCTCTCCGGTTATGCCGCTGTAAAGCACTTCTTTCCCATCGCTCCTGAAACCTAGCTTTAAGAGCATCTGCCTGAGCTGTTCCTCAGGCGTGCCTTCAAACGCAGTCGCGTCCACGAAGATCCCAGAGAGAGAGGCCACTTTACCGGCGATAGACTCGAGGAGTTGCCCTACCGTCATCCTTGAGGGGATTGCGTGCGGGTTTATCAGAACGTCCGGGATGATCCCCTCCTCAGTGAATGGCATGTCTTCAGCAGGGAGTATCATGCCAATAACACCCTTCTGGCCGTGTCTCGACGCGAACTTGTCCCCCAATTCCGGGACTCGCGGATCTCTTACCCTCACTTTTACTAAGCGATTGCCGTCAGCGTCCTCGGTAAGCACTACGCGATCCACGTACCCCGATTCGCTGGGTCTTATACTCACGGAAGTATCCCTCCTGCGCGTGCTCGCTTTGTAGTCGAAGAAGCTGCTCATGAAGCGTGGCGGACTGGTCTTACCGATTATCACCTCGCCGCCCCGAACTTCCGATTCGGGGAAAGCTATCCCATCTCTGGTATCTAGCTTGACGTAAGCTTCCCGAGACCTATAGCCCATAACATCCTCGGGGGGAACCTCGAGGCGATCCTCCTGTCCGCCTGGATACTTCATTTCCACCGTCTCATAGGTTCTGAAGAAGGTAGAGCGGGCGAGACCCCGCTCTATAGCCGCTTTGTTTATGACTAAGGCGTCTTGAATGTTATAGCCGCCTCCCGTGAGTACTGCTACTATCATGTTTTGGCCGAAGGGTCTAGCATCGAGGTTTATTAGGTCGAAGATCTTTGTGCGGACGAGAGGTCTCTGCGGGTAGTGGAGCAAGTGCATCCTCGGATCCATCCTGTGCAGGAAGTTCGCTGTCGAGAAGCCCAGCGCTTGCTTCGCCATCGCGGCTTCATAGCTGTTACGCGGGGACTGGTTACGCTCAGGGTACGGAATCACAGAAGCGATGACGCCTAGAATGGCTGCTGGCGAGATCTCCAAGTGAGTTGTCTCCTCCGTAATGCTGTTCACGTCCTCCGCTATCAGGGCGTTCTCCTCCTCTTCCGCGTCCAGGTACTCAACGATACCTCGTTTAACTAGGTCGCTCCAAGTCCACTCGCCGCTCTTGAGCTTTTCTATGTGAGAGGGTTTCAGCTTCAGTTGACCCTTTTCCACGACTAGGAGAGGACGCCTTATCCTCCCGCCATCACAGTTAACGTACACTTCGTCCAGGCTCTCTGTCTTATATCGCGCCACGTTCACTTCGTGAGGTATCTTACCCTGTCTCCTCAACTCTCGAATAATATTTACTAATTCATCGCCGTTTTCATGAATTCCAATCAATCTCATATTCAGAAAAACTTTGCTTCCCTTTAACCCCTTTTCCCGAGCTTCCCGAATCGGGGTAACACCTAGTTTGCCGATAAGCAGCTCCCTTATCTCTACGTCGTCTACCCCTATCGAGACGGTCGCCAGCAACGCCAAATTCTTTACGAGCCCACAGTTCTGGCCTTCAGGGCTTTCCACAGGGCACAGCATACCCCATTGCGTCGCGTGAAGCTCCCTAGCCTCGAAGTGCGGTTGCGTCCTGCTTAGCGGGGAGACAACCCTTCTCAGATGGCTAATTGTGGCTAGGTAGTTAGTCCGATCGAGTATCTGGCTGACTCCAGTCCGACCGCCCGGCCAATTGCCGGTCGCTAAAGCGCTTCTGAGCTTGTCGGTGATCACATCGGCCCTAGCTAACGTGTAGAGGTTTACTTCCCTACTCTTACTCCTATTCTTTTCGAGCTGGTAACCGAGGTCCCTTACAAACTGCTTGAAAGCTTGTCGGAAAACTGTTGCCATGAGGTCGCCAGCTAGCTTGAACCTCTTATTCGCTAAATGATCTTTATCGTCGGGGCTGCGCCTTCCGATAACGAGCTCTAAAAGCTTCTCTACCATCTGACCGAGAAAGTACGCCTTGTCGATCCGGTTCTCGGGTTTAAGACCGATGTGCGGGAGGAAGTATTGGTCAAGAACCTGCTGAGCCCTTTCCAACCTTACGTCTCTAGGTTGGCCAACAGCTACACGCGCGCCTATGTAGTCCAGCGCCTCCTCGACAGAAGGAGCTATTCCACTCTGCTCGAGCAGTGTTGGATACAATTCGTTGAGGATCTCCGGGTCGTCGGTTATCGCGTTCACGATCTCTCGGTCGCTTTCAAGCCCCAATGCCCTCATCATAACCATCAAAGGAATGCGAGAGGGCACCGAGGGGAATGTGACGTAAATTTGACCATCCCTGGTTCGTTCAACGGTTACGGGTATCCTGTAAGATGCCGTCGAGGAGAACACCTTAGCCACATGCGTAACAGAGCCTCCGCTGGGACCGTAGTCGACTAGAACCCTGTTTACGGCCAAATCTTCTTGTACGATCAATACACGCTCTGAACCATTGATGATAAAATAACCTCCTGGATCTTCTGGGTCTTCACCCGACTTGGCCTGCTCCTCCTCGCTCATCCTGGAGAGAGGACACTTTGTAGACTTCACCATTATCGGCAGATCTCCTATGTACACGTTGGCGCGGTCCTTTTCCTCCCCCTCCTCCACCAGAGTCATTTCGAGGAGCAATGGCGCCGCGTACGTTAAGTTGCGAACCCTAGCTTCCATCGGCAAAATAGAGCTTTCCGATCCATCGGCCTCTTTTACTCTGGGATTTTCCACCGTTAATTTACCAAATTTAACCTTTAACCCAGGTATCCCAGATTCAACAATTTTCATTTCATCAACTATTTCTTGCAATGTTTTCTCTATGAACTTATTATACGAATCTAGATGTTGCCTTACTAAGCCGTGTTCCTTTATGTAAGCTCTAATTAGCGTCCAAGCATCATCTTTAGAATACTTCCAACCTTCTTCCTCCACCCCCTCACCCCCTTACAACATACCTAAAAGCCACTGAAACGCCAGCTGTCGGACTCTTCCTCAAGATCATTACAACATCACCCGGTTTAGCTCCCAAAGCTTTTGAGACGGGGTCTGAAGCCAGCATCCATGGTAGCTGAAGTTTCGAAACTCCCATCCTTTTAAGGATCCTTTTCGCCTCCTCCTCGCTTAAGAGGATGTGCTGCGGCACAAGTTCGTGCTCCAGAATGTTTACCTTGCGCGCACGCGCTCCCATAGCCCATGGGGCTGCGCGGGGAGCCTATATAAACTTTAAGGTCATGCGAGCATTCGGCTATTCGACTATCCTTCTCCTCGATTCCTGAGCTAAGAGATCCCTCTATAGATCGTCTCGACTCACGTAATACGGACTTCAAAGAGGTAGGAGATAAAGAAAAAATCGAAACGAGGAAAATAGTTTCTACTATATTTCGTCTACCCGGCGAGCCCAGACGTTCGGTAACCCTCTCCTCACTCGACGCATCGGCCAACCTAGATCTTCGTCGTAGTGGTCTATACCGAGGGTTTTCTCTATGAGAATTCTCCTTTCAATTGCGGATACGAGTTCGCGCGTCCTAGCTACCACGTCAGGGTTTACGCTGACGCTGTCGATACCCTGCCTGACGAGGAACTCTGTGAACTCGGGGTACACAGAGGGGGCTTGGCCGCATATACTGACAGTCCTGTATCCGTAAGGCGAGTTGTGGGCTTTTTCGATGAGCATCGCTATGGCAGTTTTAACTGCAGGGTCGCGCTCGTCGAAGTACCTGGGGTCGATCTTCGGCAGTATGGCGCTATCTCTGTCGGTACCAAGAGTCAGCTGAGTCAGGTCGTTACTGCCGATGCTGAAGCCATCAAAGTACCTCGAGAACTCCTCAGCTAGGAATACTATACTTGGAACCTCGGCCATAGCCCACACCTTGAAGTCCCTGCCGCTCTCGAGTCCCTCATCGGCCAGAAGCTTGATGAACTTCTCCGCCTCCCACAGAGTTCTAACGAAGGGCGCCATGACCCACACGTTGCCAAGGCCCATCTCGTCCCTGACCTTCTTGATAGCTCTGACCTCCAGCCTGAAGGCCTTCTCGTACTGCGGGCTAATGTACCTGCTGACACCGCGCCAACCCAGCATCGGGTTGTCCTCGTGCGGTTCGTACTTCTCCCCTCCCTTCAACTGCCTGTACTCGTTAGTCTTGAAGTCGCTAAACCTTACGACAATTGGTCTCGGGTAGATCTCCCTCGCAACCATCGCTATGCCTTCGGCGAGCTTGTTCACGAGCACGTCGCCCCTTCCAGTTTCAAGCAGGTACAGCGGGTGGTCGCCGACGTAGCTGGCCATGATGAACTCGATGCGCATTAGGCCGATGCCATCGAACGGCAGGTTCTTGTACTCAACAATTTTCTCGGGTACGCCCAAGTTCATGTAGATCTTTGTGGCCGTGACGGGCTTGACCACGATCTCCAGCGGAGCCGCTGCAGCGGCTGCAGCGGCTGGTTTCTCCTCCTTCTTACCTATCAAGTCCTCCACGAGCCCCTCGTAGACAACACCCGTCCTAGCGTCAACCGTGTAATCCTTGCCGGTCTGCATCACCTTAGTAGCTTCCCTTGACCCGACAATGCACGGGATTCCGAGCTCCCTGCTGACGATAGCGGCGTGAGCAGTCATCCCTCCTTCATCGGTCACGATGGCCGATGCGAGCCTCATGTAGGGCACCCAGTCGGGGTCCGTCATCTTCGTCACGAGGATATCGCCCTTCTGCATCAGGGTCTTTGCGTCCTCCAGCGTGAGGCACACTTTAGCTACACCGTAAGCAACGCCTGGGCTAGCTGCCAAACCCTTAACGACAGCCTTCGCCTCGGTGAGTCGAACGGCCTTCGCCTCAGCTGGCTTAGCTTCCACTTGCTTCGCGCTCCACACGGTTTCGGGCCTCGCTTGAACTATGAACACACTCTCAGGGAACTTGAGGTCCCTATCGACAGCCCACTCGATGTCCATCGGCCTCCCGTAGTGCTTCTCTATGAGCACTGCAAGCTCTGCTAGCCTGCGGACCTCCTCCTCGCTCAGACAAGGAGCGGTTCTTCGCTCGGGCTCCACTTCTCTCTCCAAGTTGCGCCCTGTCGCGGGGTCGCGAACAAGCTCCCTGACTTTTTCCGCGATCCTCCTCTCCAGTATCTGTAAAGTGTTTTTGTCTACAACCCACTCGTCCGGAGTCACTTTCCCTGCTACGACGGACTCGCCTAGACCCCAAGAGCCCTCGATAACTATCTTGTCACGCTCGCCCGTTACTGGGTGTATCGTGAACATCACGCCGGCAGACCTCGAGTTCACCATCTTCTGCACCGCGACGCTGATCAGAACCTTCTCGTGCGCGAAACCCTTGCTCTCCCTGTAGAAGATGGCTCTGGGTGTGAATAGGCTCGACCAGCACTTCTTCACCTTGTCTACCACATCGTCTTCGCCTAGCACGTTCAGGTAAGTCTCCTGCTGCCCAGCGAAGCTGGCGTCTGGGAGATCCTCGGCGGTGGCGCTGCTCCTAACGGCGACGAACTCCACCTTCTTGCCGAGGCGCCTGCAAAGCTCCCTGTATGCCTTGCGGATCTCTTCCTCGATGTCTTTGGGCATGGGAGTCTTCTCGATTAGCGCGCGGATTTCCTTGCTGGCTTCTATGTAATCCTCCGGAGCTGAAGCTCCTGGTTTTACCTTCTCCTTTAAGATCCTGTAGATCTCGTCCCTAATCCCTGTCTCCTCTATAAAGCGCTTGTAGGCGTAGGCTGTCACGGCGAAACCTGGCGGCACCGGGATCCCGGCCCTGATCATTTCTCCGAGGTTCGCGTTCTTCCCGCCGACAAGCGGTACATCTTCTTTAGTCAACTCCTCAAACCACAATATGATTTCCTTTGCCTTATCCTTAGCCATGCTCTCGAGGGGGGTGAGCCAACGCAGTTTAAAGGCTTTCCGCAAGTGCCCGGCGGCAATTAGCCGCGCAACTATATCGCAGGGGCAGCTAATGTTCTGTTACAGGATCGCGAGCGGGAAGGCTTTAGCGACGCTTTTTTGTAGTTATATTGCACCCCTTAAACAGATGATGTGTGCCCGCGAGACAGAGCCGCGTTAGCGGTTATGAAGACTACCAAACCGACTGAACCCGTGTATCGGAGAGTTTGTGAGAACTTTTCGATCGTTCATGTGCGATGGGGCTGCTTGCGCAAAAGCTTAAGCTCTCTTTCAACCCTTAATCTCAAAGTTTCTCTCAAGTACTCACGCCCGGAGGTCAAGCGTATGATCGTTGACACGGCGATTATGTGGGAACATATGCCGCGCTCCCTGTACCCGTTGCACGTACAGGTTAACTTATCCCCTTCGACCCTCACAAGATGGCGGTTCTTTCTGCCGACCACATAATATAAGACGTCGCTTATCCTCACTATACGGCCCTCGTGTATTAGCCATGCCGCTTTCGAAATCAGCCTATTCATGAAGTCGCCGCTCGCATCGCTCACACGGCATCTGACCCTCAACCGTTAAAGCTTTTGTGCAACACGGCTCCTCAAAGATTTGGGCTGGCGAACTTTTAACTGATATGTACCCAAGGCAGTTTCAAGTATATGGTGAACCGCTTATAGAGAAATGGTTTTAGCCCCACTGATGAGGCACTCTGCTCGCGCACTTGCATGCGAGCAATTTTCCTCCAGGAGTATATCAGCGCGCGCTAAAACGGCTTAACTGGTGAAACCGCCCCGCAAGCCATACATTTGAGTTGCATAACTTTTCTCTCTTCCCTGCCGAGTATTGTATCTGGGCTTCCGCACACAGGGCAGATGACGTAATTTTTCATGAAAAAGTCTAACAAATCTTTTATCATTTTCGGTGTTGCGACGCCGTACACCACCGCGGCGTCTCCTTCGACGTTGCCCGATGCCCCAAGCTCTTTGAGCAGGTAGCGCAAAACTAGTCTGGGATCCCTGTTCAAGATATCGCATATCCGCTTGAAGTTCATAATGAAAGTACGCTTGCCTGATACTACGACCTCAGGTGGCTCGACCTCCAACCTCTCTCTTTTAACTTTTCTCGGCGGCACTAATTCGTATGCGCGCTCGAGCAACTTTTCATAGTCGAGATCCTCTGTCACGCGCATGAGGTGTCAAAGGGGGTATATAGGCGTCGTGCTGCTTAGGGCGTACAGCTGCGTTGGATTGGCACTAAGCCACGGGGGTCGCGAGGTATAAGTACCCCTTGAGGCGTGCCGCTTTGGACTATGGAGTACTGTCCCAAGTGTGGCGGTCTCATGGTTCCTCAGAAAAAGGAAGGAAACACCGTGCTCAAGTGCCTCAAGTGCGGCTACGAAAAAACGGTGTCCAATCCCGGAGCATACAGAATCACACGCGTGACTAAGCGCAGCCCTGAGGACGTCATCCTCGTTGTCGACCGCGAAGTCAAAGTGGAGACTCTGCCCAAAACGAAGGTTGAATGTCCCAAATGCGGATTCACAGAGGCCTATTACTGGGAGGTGCAAACGCGCGCGGGCGATGAGCCTGCTACCAGGTTTTTCAAGTGCGTCAAGTGCGGCTATGTTTGGCGCGAGTACCAGTGAGCTGGCTGTCCGCTGTAAGTCTCGAACCTGAACCTATTAGCATGCGCCAACCCTCATCCCCATCGCCGCCTCTGCCGCAAGGCGCAGTCGCCCACTGGCGGGATGTTTCTGCACAATCCTCGAGGCCTTACGGGCTTTCAACGAGCTCTAACTCAGCGAGCAGTATAAATAGCTCGCCGGATGGCTCTCCAAGGTGGCACTATGCCGTTAAAGTTCGAGTTCCCAGACGCAAGAGATTGGCGCTACCTTATGGAAAGTCTTGAGGCTATAATCGAGGAAGCTAATTTCATAGCGGACGCCGAAGGGTTGAGGTTGAGAGCCTTAGATGCTTCCCGGGTAGCAATGGTCGACCTCTATATACCGCGTGAAGCGTTTCAATCGTACGAGTTGGATGAAGAGCGTGTACGTATAGGCGTGAACTTCGACGACCTCAACAAGGTACTTAAGAGAGCAAAAGCCGACGACAGGATCATATTCTCGGTTGAGGGTAACCGCTTAAGGGTAACGCTAGCTAGTAAAGCAGAGAGAACATTCTCTCTGCCGCTTATCGATATCGTTGGAGAAGAGCTCCCTGTACCGAAAGTCTCGTTCGACGTGATGGCGAAAATGGTATCTGATACTTTGAGAGACGCGTTAAAAGACGCCGAGATGATCAGCGATACTGCTAGATTTATCGGTGAAGAAAAAGAGCTTAAGATAATGGCTAAAAGCGATAAAGGCGAGGTTGAAGCGAAATTCACCCTAGAGGGCGGCTCGCTGCTGGAGTACGAAGTTAAACAACCTTCCACATCCAATTATGGTCTCGACTACTTGAACGAGATAGTTGGTAAAGCGTATAGAGTCAGCGACCTAGTCACCCTCGAGTTCTCTACCAACAAACCGCTCTCCCTGACATTCGACATAGCAGGGGGTGGTATCCTCCGATACTTCCTAGCACCTAGGATGGAGTAGCTGCCTTGAAGGTTGAGCTGCTACTAACAGCTGAAGACCTTCGAAAGTACCCGTTCGTTTCGGAAGCGTTAGAGACGATCAGAAGTTTAAGCATCGGCTTAACCGATTTAACAGCAGGTCCTCTAAGAGCCGTTATCGAGCGGGCGACGGTTTACATCAAATCGACGATAAGCGGCTCGGCACTCCCCCCTCCCTCTGACGATAGCGAAGAGGAAGTTCTAACTTTTACCCTAGCACTAGTACTCTTGAAGGCTATAGGGGATAGGATGTTGACTAGAAGATTCGCGGTCCTCTTTTCAAAAAGAGTGGGCGAACTCTTATCCGATGAGGAAACAGGCAAGCTTGTGTACCTCTTATCGGAAATAGGGCTCAGAGCTCGGGTTCTGCAGAACAGGGTTCACGGCTATCCTTTAGCAGTTCACGTGCTCAGTTACGTGGAAAACGCTCCTGAAAGAGCCGGTGCTTGGAAGCTCGTCCATAGACTCGTAGAGTACGGTTGGGTTTATGTGAACAAAATGGAGGCGGCACGGTTGGGTGAGGAAGCGCTAAAAAAGCTTATAGAAAAAAGAGTTGAAGAAATAAAATTAGATGATTTTTCGATACCAGATAGTTTATATGCTATCATAGAGAGCTTAAGCTCCGAATGGGGTTCTCATATTAAACAACTCAGGGAACGCTGGGCGCCGGTAGGTTTGGAAACTAGCGAAGACGCATTTCCACCATGCATTAAAGCTATCATAGAGGACGTTAAAGCCGGCAAGAACATTCCCCATAGCGCGAGATTTGCCCTAGCTTCTTTCTTGCTGAACATCGGGATGAGCGTCGATGAAGTTCTCGAAATTTTTAAGGCTGCGCCCGATTTCAACGAGAGGATAGCTAGGTACCAGGTGGAGCATATAGCTGGAATTAGAGGTTCCGGTAAAAAGTACTCGCCATACAAGTGCGATAACATGAAAACATTAGGGCTATGCGTAGCAGAATGCGGAGTTAAGCACCCACTCCAGTACTATTGGATTACGCTGCGGCGCAAGGCTAAACTCAATGGCGATTCGCGAGAATAGTAGATGCCAATATCTATGATCGACCCTCCCACACCGGTTACTAGCTTAAGCGCGCGTTAAGCTGCTATCTGCAGGGATTGGAACTTTGAGGGCGCTATGGTTCGAATTGTTAAGTACGCCAAGCAATCGAGAGAAGGTTCTCCTGCGTTGAGCAAAAATAGTGGGTAATGCAAATGGAGCGTGTACGCTCATGAGCAAGGTTCCAGATCCGGTCGCGTTAGGCAAAAAATATTTTCATATGTACTACAAAAATGTTAAACTATCTGATATTTATGTCACATCCTTTGTTAATAGGGAGTTTGCTTTTTCTTACTTTGGTGAAGGAGGTATGCATCGCCACACCTCGTTCGCTAAACCTGAGGATCTGATCGAGCATCTTCGGGCGACGGTTCCCCGCCACGCTTACTATTCCACTGCTTACTATCGCGATCCAGGAGCGAAGAACATGGACGAAAAGGGTTGGTTAGGTGCCGATCTCGTTTTTGATATAGATGTCGACCACATCGAAACTCCTTGCAAAGAGCTTCACGACAGGTGGTTCTGCAAGTCGTGCGGAGCATCGGGATGGGGAAACCCGTCTGCGTGTCCCCGTTGTGGAAGCGAAGCCGTTGAGAAGCACACGTGGGTGTGCGGAACTTGTATCAACGTTGCACGCGATGAGGTCCTTAGGCTGATAGACTTCCTAGAAATGGATCTAGGGTTCTCCCGTCGCGAGCTGCTTGTCACATTCTCCGGCCATAGGGGTTTTCACGTGCACGTAGAAACCCCTGAAGTGAAGGAGCTTAGCCAAGATGCCAGAAGGGAGATTGTCGATTACGTAAAGGGAATCGGCCTTGATGCGCGGTTTCTCACGGTAAAGACGAAGGGTGGCCATAGATTGCGTTACCAGGCCCCCCTCCTAGGCTGGTACGGTCGGGTGGCGCGCTGGGCGCTTATCAAAACCGGTTCCGAAGACCCGGTGATCAGCCTGAGCGAGTGGCAGTCCATACTAGAGGCGAGCGTCTCGAAAGAAGCTGTTGCTGTGGACGAGAAGGTGACTATAGATACCAAAAGGCTCATACGCTTACCCAATAGCCTTCACGGCAAAACAGGGTTGAAAGCTGCTATTTTCACAGTCCAAGAGCTTGAAAACTTGAACATTTGGGATCGCGTGAAGGTTTTCACAAAAGGTGAAGTCTCCTTAAGGCTCGAGGAGGAAGCTCCTAAGCGGGTCCTCGATATAGAGCTAGGGGAAAACCGAGAGCTTACGCTGCCTACCTACGCAGCACTCTACTTACTGTTGAACGGTGCTAAACTCTCTAAATTCGAGTACCGTTAGGACGCACGACGCTTTCAGCACAGCGCAGGTGTTCGAACGCGAAGACCATATATCCTCTGTCCGCACTTACTGTATTAAGTGGGAGCTGTGTCGTCACTGGCAGAGCTTCAAAGCGCCTTGAGGCGAGAGCTGGAGTCAGATGATTTAATGGAATTGGAAGAAGATTTTTACGTTAAGGTTAGAAAGACATTGACCGGCCTGCATCCTACAGGGAAAGAACCCTCATCGGAGACTCAGGCAGTGTACATGGAAAGAGCGCGAGAGACCCTTGAAAAGCTCTTCCTCTTGCGTTTGAAAAAAGAGATAGAGCACATACTGAGGTACGGTGAAAAACCCAAAAAGAGGATGCCGAAAGAAGAATCGGAAGTTTTGGACAATATACTGAAGTCTCTTTCGCTGATCATTCGGACAACACCTGAAGAAAAACCTCCATCTATAAAAAGCAAGGAATTAACTTATAAACCAGAAATATCGGATTTGGTGTTGGTTTCTTTTAAGAAACCTTACTCTAAGATACTGATAGCCGAAGGAAGGATTCTTGGACCATTCCTACCGGGCGATGTGGCAATCATACCCAGAAAGGTGGCAAGCGAGCTGGAGAGTTCCCAAATACTGGAAATAATTATGAATATTGAAGTTTAGTTTTATCGCAGCTAAAAACGATCCGACATCGTTCGATTTGAACCAACCGTATTGCACGCTTCACGACTTTGACAGCGGCGTAAGAGCGCAGTTCACACTAGTTAGGGATTTAAGAGGGTGGGAAAGGCATTCACGGACAGAGCGCGCGCAATTTATAAGGCGCTTTAAGGCAACCCACCTGCGGTGATTGCATGAGGTTTCCCAAGGAGGTGAGAGTGTATTGTCCTCGATGCAAAGCTTACACTCCGCATCAGGTTACAACCTACAAGCCCGGCAAGAGACGTACTCTGGCTCAAGGTCAGCGTAGGTATTTGAGGAAGCAGAAAGGCTATGGTTCAAAAAGAAAGCCTGAGCAAAAAGAGTTTGCAAAGACCACCAAAAAACAGGTTCTCAAACTCAAATGCAACGTGTGCGGCTACACTCTGCTCAAGAGTCTAGGACGGTTAAGGAAGCTGGAAATAGTTGAAAAGGTGTAGCAGAATGCCGCGCTTTGGTAGGATATTGACGCCGACTCCGCGGAGCAGGTTCCTCTTGGTGCGTTGCCCCGACTGCGGTAACGAGCAACCGACGTTCAGCCATGCTGCACTACCTGTTACGTGCAGAGTCTGTGGTCGAGTTCTTTCCAAGCCCACTGGGGGAAAAGCGAAGATAGAAGGCATTATCGTGAAAGTTCTCGACGCTCAGTAGGACAGAGGTGCACACGATGCCTGCCTCTAGGCAAAAGCTGCCCAGGCAGTTTGAACTTGTAGTGGGAACGGTAACCAAAATAGAAGACCACGGAGCCTTCGTAACTTTAGACGAGTACGGCGGCCTTGAAGCGTATGTGCCACTGAATGAGGTTTCTCATTCTTGGTTCAAGAGCATTAGGGAGGTGCTCAAAGTAGGTCAGAAACGCGTGTTCAAGGTAATAAGAGTTGATGCCCGTCGCAACCACGTCGATGTATCCTTAAAGCGCGTGAGCGAACGGGAAAGGAAAGAAAAGCTTCAAGCGTGGAAAAGGTACCAGCGTACCACAAAGCTGCTGGAGCTTGCCGCCGAAAAATTGGGCAGAACAGTGGATGAAGCCATCGAGGAAGCGGCGAAGCTGGAAAACTCCTACGGCGAAATCTTCGCAGGATTCGAAGCTGCAGTTAGAGAAGGGAAAGCAGCCTTAGAGAAAGCCGGTGTTAAGGAGCCGTGGCTCTCGGTGTTTTACGAGCTTGCTAAGAGCTACGTTAAAATACCTAAAGTGAAGCTTAGCGCTATAGCTACGGTTTCCTGCCTTCATGGCGATGGTGTTGGCAAGCTAATAAACGTTTTATCTGTTTGGAAAGAAGTGAAAAACAAATACCCTGACATTGAAGCGCGCTTTTACGCGGTCGGTTCGCCGAAGTACAAACTGGATGTAGAATCCTACGACCCGAAACGCGCCGAGGCTTTTCTAGAAGAAGTCGCTAAAGCGATTATGGCAAAGGCTGGTGAAGAGGGGTGCCAGTACTCTTTCGAACGCATCGAAAGTGAGTAGAAGATGGTTTCCAGGTGGCTTTTGAGGAAGTGCACGGTATGCAACTCGTACACCTTAAGGAAGGACCGTTGCCCCTACTGCGGAGGCACCGTTCGCGTACCCCACCCTCCGAGATTTTCCCCCGAAGACAAGTATGGGAAGTACAGGAGAATTCTGAGAAGACAGCAGCTGCAATCTGGCGAAGAACCTAATTAGTTCCAGGAGGCGTGACGGGGACTTCGAAAAAAGGTAAACGGTTCTTGCACTCGGAATTGTGAAGCGGCCGCTAGCCGTTTGATGGATACTCTACCTTATAGACGAGCACCCACGCGTTCGGCTGCGAGGCGAAGACTAGCTTAAAGTGCTGGGGTTGCGGTATATCGGGGCTCGGCCCTTGGTAGTTTTGAATTGGTGTGCCGTAGAAGGGCAGTTTCTCGAATATGTAGAAGCTCCTCTCAGGAATTTTTACGAAAAGCATGTGGTAAAGGGTCGCGTTACGGGCTTCGGGAGTATCAGCGGGCACTAGAACAGGGTAGCTGTCGACGTAACCCACAGCTAGATACTTGTCTGGGTTCTCTCCTATCCAGCGCGCCATCTGGTAGCTCTTCGCGAGGTCCCCACCTAAACCGCCGTAGGCTGGGGAGAAGTAAACATAACCTAGGTAGCTTAGTTGCGCTTTCAGGAAAGGCTCGTAGACCACCACGTAGGATACGTTGAGCTCCTTGAATATTTTCAAGGCTTCCTCTTCGCTGGAGAGGAAAGCCTTCGCGATGCGCTGGATCTGCTTCGTGTCGATCGTCGCGTTGTCGCACGTGCTGTTCCTCTTCGTGTTGACGGATATCCAGTAGCCGTAGTCCCACCAAGTCGCAATGACAGCGTTTTTGGGCACGTTGGCTTTTATCCATTCAAGAGCGGATAGCCAGTCCGTGTACTGGTAGTTGTAGTCGAGAACCGGGACAGACGATGAAAGTATTAGCGCCGGCTGATGAGTGGCCGCGATCGAGCTTGTTTTTGCCACCGCAAGCAGCGGCAGAAGCACCACGATGACCGCCGCCAGCGTAACGACCTCCAAACCCACCCCCTCTTCCCCTTTCCTGGCACTAGCGCGAGAGCTTCTCAATGCCATAAGAGCCCCGATAATTTCTGAAATGCCGAAAGCGGCGAGGAGGGCGACCGCAGGGGCCAGGACTAGAGTGAGCCTAGCCATTGACGCCGCGGCGTAGGCGGAGCTCAACCAAAACAGCACCATCAGCAAGTCCTCGAAGCGTTTCCTGTACCTGTAGCCGCATACCAAAGCACCGAAAGCCGAGAGAGGTATGAGCATGCCGTAATCCTGGTATATGGAGGCCCACGTCGGAACCGCGTGCTCAGCAACGGTCGTCACGCCAACCTCCCGCCACACGGGCACTAAAACGGCGAGTATCCTGCCCGGAAGGGCTGCCAGCAAGCCTGTGTACCATGCGGCTAATAAGGTAGCTGCCAGGAGCGCGACCGCTACGGCAAACCACTTCCTCTCAACCCGCACCACTGCCCGCCTCGAGGGGATCAGGTGCGTTAGCACCAGCGCCGACGCCAGTACTGCAGACCACGGTACGACTGAAGCTAGAGAAGCGAAAGCGAACGCTGGCCCGAAGCGAGGCATTGTGGCTATAGCCACGTCCACAGGAACGATGAAAGATAGGAACGCTTTCGCAAGGTTGACGGCTTCAGGGTTCAAAAGGAGCCAGGCGAGGACGGCCAGCGAGACCAGGTTCCAAGGGTACAGGAAACCCCCCCACGCTAGCACGACCACGGCCATCGCTAGGCCCGATAGTAGACCGCGCGCCACCGAACCCTTCTTCGCAGCCTGAAGGAAGAGCGTGAGCGACAGTAGCATGAACGGTATTGCAACTCCTTCGTGCTTAGCTCCGAGGTTTGTCCTGTATATGAACGGCCAGCTGCACGCCATGAAGACGGACGCAAGGACGCCCACGCTCTCGTCCCAGATCTCCTTGGCGAGGAAATACGCGAAGACGCTGGCGGTAGCCGCTCCGACAGCCGGTATGAACGCGTGGACGGTGTAAAGGTCTACCTCGAAGCCCAAGGCTCTCAGTAGCGTGTAAACGGCCGCCGAGAATAGGGGGGCTCCGATCTGGCTTGATGCTCTCAGGTCTCTACCGTAAGGTGCCCAAAAAAGGGTGTCCTTCTCGCCTCTGTTGAACCACCAACTGTACCACCACGCGAGACCCTGCAGCAGGTTGCCGTTGCCTTTCTCTAATAGCTTTTCCGCCAAGTAGTACTCGTAGAAGGGGTCAAACTCGTTTAGGTACACGCCCCAACGCATGGGGGCAAGCCTTAAGAGAAGCGCGAGAACTGTGCTCAGAACGACGACAGTGCAGGCTATGAAGCGCGGGTTCGAGGTGAGCTCCAGCACGTAGGTTGCGAACTTGCGTGCACCGTCTACGATGCGGTGTTTGGCTTCCGAGGCCACGCCCGCCTCGCTAGAGGGGAATATAATAAATTTTCACCGCAGATTCTCGGAAAGGCTGGAGAGGCGTTTACTGCGCCTACGATAGCCTTCACGCTAAGAGCGCTGGCGTTTCTTGATACTCACGCTCATTTTGCGGGGTTCCATAGACAGACGGTGAAGGCAACGAGGACACTTATCTCCATACTTCGCGAGAACCTTCGCGACGTCTACAGGGCGCTCACCCGAATACAGTACGAACGAGCACCGGCTGCAAACGACGTAGTACACGCTTGAGTGTTCGAGCACGCCGCTTATTTAATGTAGCGTTCGGCTTACACCTCAGGAATGTTTAAACTCCGTTCGAAGTGGGACTTAAAGCTATTTTAAGAGCATCGACTTCGTGCGAGGATAGTTTTCCCATTGAAGTGAAATCCCCTAAAAGTACGCTGGTTCTCGCTTCGTTTTCTGAAACTAGCTCAACGCGAAAACCTTTACTCCTCAGTTCAGCGGCTACCTGGCGGCTGTCGAAGGTCGTCTGCCCCACGTATCCCAACTTCACGCGGAGGGCGCAGCCAAGCTTGGCTAGGTCGCCGGCGAGAACGCACACCTCAGTCCAGCTTCGAAGGAGCCCCGTGTAGGCTACAATGCCTCCCACAACCAAGGCCACACCGATGTTTCTTTCACCGAGATCCACGCCGAGCGTGATGGTGGCTGGCCCAGCCGCTTGCACAGCGAGCCAGCACGCGAAGACCGCTTCTGGGTAGTTCGAAGAAAACACGGAGACCGGTACCCTAACACCTTCCTCGCCGATGGCAACGGAATCCGCCAAACTCAGCTTGCGCAGAAGGCGATACACACGGTAGAGCTCGCGTCCATCACGCACTGCCAGGCGAATGCTCTTTCGCTTCAGCTCAAAAGCAAGGCTTCGCAAGATTTCTCCACCTCGCCTGCCTCAACTTCAGCTTTCCACATAACCGCAACTGGATCGCCTAGCTCTCGCTCCTCTACTGATAAAACTCCTTCAACGACAGAGGTGCGCAATAGGTGGGGCTTCAGCTGCCTAAGGTAACGTAGCGCAAGAGGGCCTCCGGTTCTCGGATCCTCACCGCACACGATGATCGATTTCCCGCCACGCTCGACCAGCGATCGAATCAGCTGAATCTCGGTAAGCACCATCCGCATCACGATGCTCTCGCTTAGAGACGCCCTGTACGGAACGATATTCGCCAGCAGCTCGTCTATCGCTAGGGCTCTTACAGCGCCGTTCTTCACCAAACCCGTGCATTCCAAAACCTTCAAGAGTTCCTCGTAGAACGATGTGGTGGAGCCCGCCAGCACACCCTCCGGCAGCCGTTTCAACCGGGCGTGTCTGCCGGCGCCTATGTACACACAGGGTTTGAAACGCGAGCAGAGGAGAAACGCCAACCGAGTTCTCAGAGTCCCAGGTGCTCCGTAGATTACCAGCGCTCCCCGCTCTTCGAGCGCCGTCGACAGCAAGTTGAGGAGGCTCGCGAGGCTTTTACTACGCATGCCGCGTAGCTAATAACCCTTAGCGTAGAATAGTGCTACAACTAGGAGCGCACCCACGACTAAAAGAGTGACAGCAACCGGCAGCTTATACTTAACCGCCCTCCTGGAGCCTCTAGCGGCACCATATAGCGTGTAAGAGCCTAGAACAATCATCGCATAACCGAGAAAAACCAAGACCAGTTCCGTTAGGTTCTGCAGGCTTTGGCTAGGCACCGGTCCTATCCTCGACATGGCGGCTAAGAACTGGCTGGGGTCGTGGAGCATCGTGTAGAGAATATTGAAGACTCCCGAAAGGAGAAGTAAGGCTGCCGCTATGGCTAGCGGTGCTATAAACTCTGGACTCAACACCCTGTTTAACAACTCCGTTACCTTCACCACACCAGAGCCGGTAAAAGCCTGAATAAAAGCTTGGCTCCCTCGAGGAGGGCGTGTAGGGGAAGCCTACTGCGCGCTAAACAGGCTCTACAAGTTATCCGGCGGTAGCAAGGCGACCGTAGCTCAAAAGCAACGAGGTGGGAGTGAAACGCGTTTCGAGAACAACAGCAGCTATGCTGCAGCCGCGAAAGCCAGAGTGCCAGCGAACATCGCGACAAGCGTTATTCGTCTTCCCTTTTCCGCTGTTATCTTGTCGCTATTTATAAAAAGGGAAGCGGCCGCGTAGGCGAATAGAACATCCGTCACAGAAACCAGCGCTGTATAGGCTAAGAGCGTCGACTCTTTCACGAATGCCAGCGCGATGACGCTCAGGGCTATGGCCACCAGCAGAATCGAGCTGGAGAGCCTAGCGGCGAAAGCTTCGCCCTTCGTGGCAGCGATCGTTCGAATTCCTACCCTACGATCCCCATCCAAGTCCACAATGCCTTTCAGGATCTCTCTGCCGAGCGCAGCAAGGAACGCTATTAGGGTGAAAAGGTAGGCTAGGATAGGGACTTTCGCTCCGCTCGCAACGACCGCTCCAAAGAGGAACGGTAAAGCCGTATCCAGCGCCACTATCACGTTGCCGGGTAACCCGCTCTTTTTCATTCGGATGTTGTAAGCCATCCCAGTGGAAATTGCAAGCAACACGATAGCGAGAGCTAAAGGACCTAGAGTGCCAGCTAGAACACCGCCTAGCGCCAAGGAAATTGCTCCAACAGCGACCGCCTCTTTCACACTAATCTCCCCCTTAACGAGAGGTCTCTCAGGTGCATTGACCCTGTCTTCTTCCAGGTTGAACACGTCGTTGAAGACGAAAAGCCCTACTTCGACTGCAATCGTGACGATAGCTGCCACGGCGAGCGGGATCCTCTCAACGCTGAACCAGCCGCCAGCACCTACTGCATACCCTACCGCGGTGGCGAAAGCCGCTATGAAGCCGTGTTCGATCCTCGCTAACCGTAAGATGGCGCTGAGCTTTACCACAAACCTCGCACGCGTCCAGCGATAAAAACATGGCGCGCGTTCTTCGATGTCGATGGATGCTCAGAGAACGGCGTTTCACCGGCTCCGCTCGTGCGAGCTGCTTTTAGAAAGAGTCCTCAGACGCGAGAATAGGTGGTGGGCCCGCCGGGATTCGAACCCGGGACCTCGGTGGGGGGTTGAACCCCCTCTCCCGCGCTCCTAGCTTCTGTAGCGCTTGTAAGGCTTACACCCCCCATAGGGTGGGCGCCCCACCGCTAGGCCACGGGCCCGCGCGCTTGCACCGCGAGTGGCGGGAAGCCAAGTAATATAAAAACTTCGCTTATCGGTAGAATCTCCGCCTCGCCCACCGGTCGCGCATGCAAAGGCTTCGTTGCGAAAAATTTTCGTAACACCCGAATCGAGCTTCCCTGTGGCTGAAATCATCCACAGGCCGGAGCAGGGTAAGTTCCTAATCCGCCTGGCACCTGGAGCTTATGCCTTCTTAGGCTACGAGCTCCGAGATGGCAAGATGTACATCAAAACCACTTACACGCCGCCCGAGTTCAGAGGGAGAGGCATAGCCACCCGCCTGATGGAACATGCGGTCAGATGGGCCGAGCAAATGGGCTATAAAGTGGTCCCTATATGCAGCTTTGCTGTACACTACTTTAAGAAGCACGAAGAGTGGCGACGCGTCCTCGATGAAGAAGGCATTAGGGAATTGGGAGACACACCTTGATTATAGAAGTCTCAGCTTAAGCGTAGGCTTCACCTCTCCAGCTGCGGCTTCCATGAGGTAGAATTCGCGAATTTCGATGGAATCCATCGCCGAGCGGCTCGCTCTTATGGCACGCTCAACTCTGATGCGTAATTCGAGCGTAGGTTTCATCCTCGTGTAAGCGACAGAAACGTGAGGCCGGAAAACGCTGTACTTGTCCGGGTGAGCTCTAATACGATCGGATATCTCGTCGCGCACGCGCTCAAGTATTTTCACACTTTCCTTAGAGGGCAAGGCAGCTAGGTATCGCGGCTTGCTAAGCGACGGAAAAGCTCCGAGACCCTTGAACATTACCTTGAAGGCAGGGAGAGAAGGTATGGCTTTCACCTCTTCGCTAAGCTTGTCGAGATCTTCGCGACTGCCTAGGTATACGAGTGTGAGATGCCTCTGATTCAGCGGCACTGGAGTGAAGCCTTCTGGGATGAACCTGTCGAACGCCTTAATTGGTGCTAGAAAACCTATGAAATAGGTTACCATAGCCAGCTAGTACCTCGTCTTCCGGCTTTTTATATTATTTTTTACTTTTGCCTCCTTCACAGTAAGATGTTTAACGTTTGAGATGCACCTTTCTCAACGCGAGAAGGAAGTGCTAGCCTTGCATTAAAGGTTGGGCGACGAGTACTTCGCTACCACGGCTCTCCAGCCGCTAGAGGAAGCAGCTTTTCCTTCACAAGCTCTAGAAGATCCTCTCCGGCTAGCCTAGAGAACGCCACTACAGAGAAGCTATCGCTAACGCCCAGCAGAATCCCCTCCCTATCCTCGAATACCACGTACTTTATCACGCAAGCTTGGAAAAGCTCTTTGAACATTTCTGTGTCCGAAACCGCATCTCCCGTCAGCATAACCCTCCTCAAACCCGGTATCCTCACCATATCGAATATCACCAGCTTAACTACGCCTTCCGCTAGGAGTGCCTCGAGCTTGCGAGACGGTATCACTGCTTCGCGTACTTCCACGCCCGTCAGCTCTGAAATCGCCTTCGCGACCCTACGCGCCACCCTCTTGCCAGCTGGCACCAGCAGGAAGAGCTTACCCCTAAAACCGAAAATCTCGAATGCAACTCTACGCCCCTCACCCGCAAGCTCTGCAGCTCCTCTCAAGCTCGTGCGGCTACCCTCTAGGACGGTTAGCTTGACGCTGTCAGAACGCTCGCTCTTCGCGCCAGCCTCTAAAGCCTCGCGTATTGACGGTAACTTGCTGACATCTCCCAGCTCATAGACTTTGCAAGCACTAGGCATTACAATCTCTTACTCTTTCACCGCGTTAATAAAAGCATCCAATAGCGCGCGCTCGGTCTCGGCGCAAAGCTTTAAGTTGACTCTGTCTACGTGGCATCGTGCGCGTGCGTGCCAGCGCGCCTGGCAAGGCTATACTCGTAGGCGAACATTTTGTCGTGGAGGGTAGCCCCGCGATCGCGGTTGCTTTAGATGTGAGAGCGCACGTAACGGTTGAGAGAATCGAAGAGAATATCGTGAAAGTGATTTCACGCGAGTTAGGCGAAGCCACGTACGGCGAGCACGAAGAGAAAGACCGACTATACCCGGTTTACATAGCCGCGCGGGAGGTCGTTCAACGCTCCGGCGAGCCCGCCGGTTTAAAGATAACAGTTGAGTCTGACATACCCCCAGGCGCCGGCATGGGCTCTTCAGCCGCTGTAGCTGTGGCTACAGTCGCCGCAACAGCCAAGCTCCTCGGCTTGACCCTCACTCCTGACGAAGTCGCGCAATCGGCTCTCGCAGCGGAAGTCGTCGTTCACGGAAAACCCAGCGGAATCGACCCTACAGTTTCTTCGTACGGTGGAGCGATACTTTTCAAGAAAGGCGATAAACCCAAGAGAATAAACGCTGATTTCGATCAGATACGTTTAGTGCTAGCAGATAGTGGGATTCAAAGATCCACGGGGAAACTGGTATCTAAAGTTCTGGAAACCAAAAAGAAATTCCCCGGAATCTTAGAACCACTGTACAGGTCGGCAACCGAACTCGTAGAGAAGACCAGAGAAGCGCTCGAAAACGGCGATTTCGCAACCGTGGGCGAGCTTATGAACATAAACCACGGTCTGCTAAGCGCTTTAGGCGTCTCAAACGCCAAGCTCGAAGAGCTAGTTTACGCCGCAAGAGAGGCGGGCGCTCTGGGGTCGAAAATCACCGGCGCTGGAGGAGGAGGCATGGTGCTAGCACTATGCTGGAAGGAAGACGCGGAAAGCGTGTGCCAAAGGCTCAGAGGACTAGCGGCACGCATCATAGTAACACCGGTGAGCGACAAAGGAATCGTTTACACGCTAGAAAGCTGAGAAAGTGGTGCGGCCGCCGGGATTCGAACCCGGGTTCTCCGGCGTGGCAGGCCGGCGTCCTAAACCGAGCTAGACTACGGCCGCGCTCGGTACTAGGACGTGAGGTCGAGGGGGTTAAAGGTTTTGCTGTGCGCGTGGGGGGTAGGCTTCCCGCGAGCTCGAGCAGTTTCCGCGTTAAGATTCCCTTCGTCTGCAAGTTTGCGTGCTGCATCGCTATTGCGGTGAGACTTTGCGCGAGACTTTTCTCCAACAATGAGCCACGGCAAGGCGGCAGAGTCTGGTCTCGGAGCTTGTAGCAGCGAGGTGGGTTCCACGCGCAGCGGAAGCTTAATGAAGTCTCCTTCAAAGCTATTAGGGGATGAGGAAAAGAGAGTCAAATGACTTGTGATTGCGATCCCCCTGTCTGACCTGAACGATTGCTTACTTTCTAGGTAGGACCGCCAGACCTCCCTATCCCATGCTGGCGCGCGGCGCGCTCCCGGAAAACCGCAATGGAAGCTGCGTTACCGCTTAATAGCGCGTATGCACAGCAGACCGCTGCGCGGGTTACAGGTCAGCCGGAGCTGTCCGGCAGAGCGGCGAAGAATTTAAAGGGGGTAACGCTCTCTCGCATGAGCCGGGGTCGCCTAGCCTGGTCGAGGGCGCCGGACGCGGTAACGCGGGCGCGACTCATAATCGTCCGGCCCGGGGATAGGATACGCGGTACAAGCGCTTAAGATCCGGTCAACCCGGGTTCGAATCCCGGCCCCGGCACCATTCTTTCGCGGAGGATCAGCTCCTTCTCCTGAAACTATAACTCAACCTTCTCTAGCTGCGAGAGTATTTTTTCCCTAAGTTTTTGCGGAGGTTCTATATCGATTTTTATAGTTCCTTTTTCAATAACTTTTGTTAATAGAGGTTGCATTGGCTTGCCGCACCTCGGGCATGCGGGCTGCGGTTCATTTGCGAGAGCCACGATATCTGTTAAGCAGTCCCAGCACCGGTACACCTGCTTGCGACCGCTAAGCTTTCCTCTTTTCGCGATAGGTATCCACTCGCCACCAACTTTCACGGAGACAATGTCCATCGCATAGTCGATGAATGGAGCGTTAGCTATCGCGGAGCCGACACCGAACGCGTCGGCTCCGGCTTCGGATAGCTTCGGGATGGAGTTTTCGTCCAGCCCACCAGAGACAACGATCTTGACTCCCTTAAATCCAGCCGCTTCCAGCTTCCACCTGACCTCCCTAATTATCGACGCCATATCCCCTCTTCTACTGCCAGGGGTATCCAGCCTGACGCCCCACAACTTGTCTCCGAGCAGCTTCGCAGCGGTCATCGATTCCTCCACTTCGTCCCAGAAGGTATCCGCTAGAACTATTCGCGGAACCTCCGGCTCAACATGCTCGTTGAACGCGAGCCAAGCTTGCGTGTGATCCCCTTTAACAGCCCTAAAGATCACCATTAAGCTGTGCGGCATCGTTCCGGAAGGTGGCATCCCTAGCAGCTCGGCACCTTTAACACACGATACACCGTCGCAACCTCCAACGAACGCGTAGTAGTCCACGAACGGAGCTATTGCTGGGTGCGTTCGGCGCGCTCCAAAGGATAGAACAATCTTGTTTCCCGCTGCCTTCTTCACACGCGCTGCTTTAGTAGCTACCCCAGACGCGGCAGCGATAAAGCCTAGGATCGCGGTTTCATAAATGGCAAACGCGCCGTAAGGACCTTCGATGGCCATCACGGGTATCCTAAAGCCTCTAGCGTCGTTCTGGCGGATCAACGTGCCTTCGGGGAGTGAGTAAACATCAACGTTTTTTCCTTCGAGCAACTTAAGAACTTCCCTTAAACCAGCGTAAACTGCCCAGCCATACCCGCTCGGGAAGGCGCTGGCCGTCACTTCGGCGTGAACCTCAACTCTATCAAGACCCTCATTTTTCAACACTTTAAGCGTCCTCTCGAAGTACACATCGGTCGTTTTGCCACTCCTTACGTCATCCGGTAACGCGTAAATGAAGCCCATCCCCCATCAGCGCGCGCTACGCGCCGCACACTACCCTACCAGCGGGGTTATGGGTTTTTCGCGCGCTAGCCCCCCTGCACTAGAAGCCGGATTTTACCGAACGATCCGCGATCTTCGATTAGGTAGTGTTAACGGATAAGCGGTCTCAATTGCAGGTTGAAGACAAATAAACGCTGTTTTTATGGTCCACGTTTACCAAGAAGGTAATCCTCGTTCAAGTAGAGAAGTACTTTCCTACCGTTCCGCTCTTCATGGATCAACCCTAAGCGCTGAAGTATCAGCAAGTGTCCTGAAAGAGTACCCGCTCCAACGCCGAGCACCCGTGCCAGCTGCCTAACACTCATACCGGGATTGTCTATTAAGGTTAACACTATCCTTCGTCTAAGCGGATTGCTGAGAGCCTCTCTGACGCTGAGTATTTTGCCAGGCACCGGGAGCGGCACGATAACTATGGTAAAAAGATTTCGCAGACCTCGAAGCTGTCGGTCGCTATATTTTGAAGAACCCTTTTGCCGACTTCCGCCGTAACGAATGCACTTGTTTCAGGAAACCCATAACAAGGATTAAATCAAAAGATCTATTAATGGGTCAATTATCAGCGAAAAGTTAAACTCATTTTGTTAGTAATATTTTTAAGCAATTTAGTTTTATTTAGATAATTGTAAAACGATTTTAAATTTTTGCTTTAGAATATCTACATTTATGACAAATCATTCGATATGCATAAAGCCTTACGTAAAACTTCTTTCCTTTACTCGAACTTCACATTTTCTAAAATTTTAATTGCTTTTTCTAGCTTTTCTACGATCACACTATTGTCTACCGCCTCGAGCTCTGACCCACAGGAGGGGCACCTGAATACATAATCCACGACTTCATCGAACGAGTACCTTGTCCCGCATGTAGGACAGTAAAAGAATGTGTTTCCCTTCTCGAACTCGAGCCGACGCTTTAGGATCTCTAAAGCTCTCTTCCTGCGTTCTTCGAGCACTCTTGTTGGATACTCATCGGTGAGCCTCCAGTAGTAGAGGTACCAACCTTGATCTTCATCGCGCACGCGCCTGTACTTTACCAGTCTAGATTCGTACAGTTCGTTAAGAACCCTCCTTATGGTACCAATCTCGATTCCCAGAGCCTGAGATAGTTGTTCGTCCGTAGCTTCGCCCACTTTGATCAATCTGTCGATGATCCTTCCAGCTATTTCTCCGTGAACTTTTCTAGCTAATATGGATAGTACCTGATCTTTCTCGCTCATACAATCTCACCACACGTTTTCCTTTCTGGGACGGTAACACCTTCAGTTTGGCTCCCTCGAAATCTCTAGTTAGCTCAGCCCCCTTATATAACCTATCCAAGAACACAGCAAGCGCCGAGACCTCGCTGTGCGGTTGGTTGCCTATCGCCACGTTGAAGTCGGCCAGCTCGTACACGTCGGCTGGTACCTTCTCCGCCCCCACTATCACTAGAATATCTCTCCCGCCGCTTCGTATGCGCTCAAGAACATCGCTACCCTCGATGTTCTCCCCATACATCGTCAAGTGAACGACTAGACCCCCTTCGCTCTTCCATCTGTTTATCACTGACCTGTAGGATGGCGCAGTTTCTACGAAGAAAGGTCCTCCCCACACTTCTACCACCTTCCTCAGAGTATTCAAAACGCTTGCTTCTACCTGACCCGCGTATATAATCCCGCTAGCCCCGAAAGCTCTAGCGACTAGACCCACGTGGGTCGATATCCTTTTGTCCCTACCCACCCTATGCCCCAGCCTTAAGACCACTACACGCATCGGAACCGTCCCCTCGCTCGACCATTCTGCGGACCCACTCCTCTCTACCTTCTACGAGCGCTTCCAGGTAACCCTCACGCTCCTTCACGTCTCTCACGAAGCCTTGCCGCTTAAGCTTCTCTACGGCGTCCACGCTCGATACTTTGATCCAAGCCGACGCGTAATTTGGAAGCATCTCAAGCATCTTCCTCTTCAGAGCATCCAGCCCTAAGCCAGTTAGCGCTGATACAGGGACCACGTGCAGTCCCAAGCTCCTTGCTACCTCCAGCTTCTTATCAAGCGCGTACTTATCCGCTAGGAGATCCATCTTGTTAGCCACCGCTAGAATCCTCGTCTTGCTGATCCCCAGCGATAGAAGCGTAGACAGGCTAGCGGTAAGTTTGCGCTCGACCTCGCTTAGATCCTCGCTGGCATCGTAGACCAGCAGTATCAGATCAGCGAGTACCACCTCGCCTAACGTAGTGTAGAAAGCATCAAGCAGCTGAGGAGGTAGGCTGTCGATGAAACCCACAGTATCGGACACGACGAGGGGTTTACCATTCAAGTCTATCCTCCTCAGTTTCGTAGATAGGGTTGCGAAGGGTTTTCCATCAACATAGCCGCTGAAACCGGTTAAAGCTCGGAAGAGCGTCGTTTTACCGGCCCCAGTATAGCCGGTTATGGCAGCGTAGAAGAGCCCACCTTCAATGCTTCTGCGCTCCCACCTCGCTCCTTTGAGCGCCCTTAGCTTCGCAAGTTCATCCTCGATCTTGGATATCCTTCTCCTCACGTGCTTGTAGTACACGTCGATCGCGTACTCGCCTCCGCCCATGTAGCCGTGAAGCTCGCCCATCTTTGCCAATCTCAACCGCTCGCGCGCAAACGAGAGCTCCCTGCGGAGCCTCGCTAGCTCGATTTGCAGCTTCGCCTCGCGGCTCCCAGCCCTCATCGCGAATATCTCCAGTATTAGGTCGAACCTGTCGATAACCTCCACCTTCAACTCCTTCATCAAATTGTAAGCCTGGTGAGGTTTCAACTCGTTGAAGAAAATCACCTTACGCGCACCTGTCTCCTTGATGAGCTGTGCAAGCTCTTTCACCTTACCCGAGCCTATGTTATAGCGGGGATCAGGCGCTCTGACTTGAGTTACAACACCGACTACCCTGTAGCCCGCCGCCTCGGCGAGCTCGCGCATCTCATCTAGCAAGCTTTTACCGTCGCCCTCCCTACGCTCGACTAAAATAACCGGTGTCAATCCTTGAACACCGCGACGTCTCCCAGGGTTTCCTCCCAAGCCTCGACCTCACCCCTTCCCTTTTGATCCTTCACTACTTCTTCTACAAGCTTAACCCTCAAAACCCTTTCTATCTTGCGAGCTAGGTCGATGGTCGGTGTAAGGGTTCCTTCTTCGATCCTTCTAACAACAGATACTTTAACACCCAGCATGGCTGCTAGCGCATCGCGGGTCAGACCGGCTCTTTCTCTGGCTTCCTTAACGATGGCTGCGTAGTCCTCCACGACCTCCTCACTTACGGATAACTCACCCCGCTTACCTCCTGGGGCTCTCTGTAGCGGGCGGCGGCTAGCTCCCGCTTGTCCCAGCGGGCCGTAAACCTTACTGGCCCTCTTCACGCACTTCTCGCAGAGGATGAGCTCCGCCCTGTCTACAATTCCTAAGTAGGCGCGTCCCCGGATCTCCTCGCCACACAGCTCGCAACGCACGTAAGCACTAACACAAGCTCCTCTTTAAGTGTTGTGCGCGCGCATCAGCGGCTATGCCGCTAATCACACGCTCGCGCGCTATGCTCTTCTTTCGCTACCTGTGCTATGAGCCCCTAGCTCTATCCTCTTTCGTAGCTTCGCCAGCCTAGCTCTGTGCGCGCATTCTCTATCATTTCCTTTAACTTTATGGTCTAAATTTTTACAGTCGGTCTACTATGGGAAAGGTTTAAAAGCCCCTGCGCGCGCTAAGGGAACAGAACCCGATAGCCCTGCTTCAAGGGCGGGGTAACGGCGTGGCGCGTGCGCTATGCGTGGAGCTTGAAGACGCCTCCGAAACAGTAGTGATGATGCTTAAAGCTCTCCTCGAGTACCTGTTCGGTAAAGGAGCTGGTCGCCTGCTGGACGGCTCTGTGAAAGTTCGTCGTTCACCTTCAACCGGGAGGGTGCGCGAAGTCTACGTTGATGGCCTACTGGTAGGGACGGTGAGGGCTTCGGACGGCTTCTTTGTACCCAGCTTCGAAGGCGCAGAAAAGTTGCTGAAGGTTTTGCCATACCCTAGGTTGCGAGTAGTCGTTCCCGACGACGTTGCCGAGTTCGCTGCTATGGGGCGCACGGTATTCTGCAAGCATGTGATCGACGTCGATCCGGAGATAAGGCCCGGCGACGAAGTGTTTGTGGTTGACACGTCTGGGAGGCTGGTGGCTTTGGGCAAAGCTGTTTTAGGGGGGCCTATCATCGCGTCGAAGAAAACCGGTAAAGCTGTTAAAGTGAGGAAGGGGGTTAAAAAAGCTAATAAACAATGACTTACTTATAAAATACAACGTACCTGAACTGTCTCCGATTCTCGATTTTCACGTTAAAGTTATCTCTAAGTATGCGCTCCATTTCGCGGTAAAAGTACTGGTTCGTCAGCCTGGAGGGGGGTCTCACGCGCGGCACTAAACCCCTAATGGAGTTGAGGTCCGTAGTTTTCTGCTTGTAAGCCACGTACGCATACCTTAAAAGTGTCCTGAGCTTTATGGAGACGACCCGCGATTTCGTGCTATTAAGAATTTCCTTGGAGATAAGGACAACGTGCTCAAGCAAGCTGCTTTTCTCAGAATCCGGCATCCTCCCCCCAATTTCGGTGGAAACATCTATTGATAAACTTTTTCATCAAGCATTTAAAAGACGCTGATAATCCGCGTTGAGATCGCTGCCCAAAGCCGAATGAAAAAGAAGTCTACTAAACTCCCTCTAAGGCTTGAGGTGAAAGGTCTAGAAGCTTAGAAACAGAACTTAACCGTTCCCTCCAAGGAGCCAGATTAGTTAGCGTGTCCGCGTAGATCTTCGAAAGCCGCCCTTCCGACAGCTTATAGGCTGATAGCAGCTTGAAGTTTTTGCCGTTGAGCAAGACCTCGTAAACCTTGAGCAGCGTGTTGCCCCCCTCGCACTCTGAAACGCTGCACTCGAACTCCCCACTCGCAAGCCCCCTAACAACGTCAGCCACTGTCAGCTGGATCGTGTCGCCGAATTCGGCGTCGAAATCCAGCGCGTCCAGCTCGATGGAAAAACTTCTCGTCTGGCACTCTAAGCGTTGAATGCTTCCGCCGCCCACAGCGTAGACCGCCGTTTTCACGGTCACCTGCCTTGGGTACGGTTCCCTAAGCGAAGCGGAGAAGCTGAATGCCTTCACCTTCATTTGAGATCCCTCTACTCCACGACGGGGATCCCGAACTTCTTGGAAGCTAGGACGTGCTCCTCGTAAGGTATCGAGAAAACGTCCGCTACACCATCGTACGCCCTCTTGTACGCTTCGCCCCCCATCAGCTTCTTCACGTTCCTCACGTAAACCTCCTCAGCAAGCTTCTTCCCAGTTTGCTTCTCCCACTCCTCTATCTCGTAGGAGAAGAACTTCTGCGCGCGATCCCTGTAAAGCTCGGGGAACACGTTGAACGTGCAGAACGGCACGATCCTGCCGTCCGGCATCACGTAGTGCACGTCGCAACGCTGCACGCGGCTTACATCGTAGTTGTAGGGGTCCTGGAAGTGCATCATCCCCAGGAAGAGCGTCTGGTAGTGGAACTCGCCGAGCGAGGTGTAGTCGTGCTTCACTAGGATGTTGAAGATGTAGCTGAGGAACTTCCTCTTGCTCCTGAACCTCTTCGGAGCCTTACTGGTGTCCACGTACCGCCCCAGCTTGGTCAGCACGCCGAGCGTGACGATGTACTTGTTTCTCCCGCTCGCTATCTCCTCCGCCGCCTTGTCGAGGAGCTGCATGACACCGTCCACGTCGACGAAGCGTGTGATCGGTATCAGCTCGCCGTCATCGTCCCAGAACAGGTAGGTGGCCGCTCCACACGCGAAGTGCGTGGTGAGCTCGAATTGCGGTTTACCCCTCAACGCCTCAACGAAGCGGGATATGGGGACGACCGTGGGCACCGGGTACCAGTCCTCCCTTCTGATTTGCCCGTCTGTCTGCTTCTCGATCTCCAGCAGCACGTCGGGGATCGTCACCCTGAGCTTGTCGCGCTCCTTCTTGGGGACTCTGCCCACGATGGAGACAGGCTGCATGTTAACACCGCGCACTATGTCCGCGTGCTTAACGCCGAAGCGTATTATCGAGCCGACCTCGTGCAAGTTGTAGCCCTTTATCACCGTGGGAACGAGGACTGCGCCGAGCTTCGCCTTCCTCAGGTTGTCTAGAGCGTAGGGGATCTCCCAGTGGTTTTTAGGGTTCGTGTAAGGCGTGACGCCGTCGAAGCTCATGTAGACCACGTTCGTACCAGCCTCCCTCAGCTTGACGGCGATGTCGGGGTCGAAGGCAAGCCGTATGCCCTCCGTGTTCACCTGGATGTGGTGGTAGCCCTCCTCCCTCGCGATCCTCACGATGTCAACGATGTCGTCGCGGAGCAGCGGCTCGCCGCCGGTGATCTGCACGGCGATCGCTGGGTAAGGCAGCGTCTTCCGAGCTTCGCGCAGCATGAAGCGTATGTGGTTGAGCGACGGCTCGTAGACGTAGCCGGCCTTGACCGCGTAGAAGAAGCAGTACCAGCACCGCAGCTCGCAGCGGTTCGTGACCGCGATGTTCAGAAGCGCTGTGTGCGACTTGTGCCTAGGGCACAATCCGCAGTTGTAAGGGCAGAGTGCAGTAAGCGGCACGTTGGGGGTCCAGATACCCTTGCCGTCTCTCTGCCACTTCCTAAAGCGCTCGTAGGTGGTGTAATCGCCGAAGTACAGTTCCTCGAATTCGCCGTGCTCGGGGCAGACTTTCCGCTCGTAGACCTTACCTTCCTTCTCGTAGAGCACAGCTGTGACGAGAGCGTAGCAGTGTGGGCATGTTGAGAGCGTGTACGCGACGAGCCGTTCACCTTCACGGAGCTCCGGGCGTTTACCGAGGTAGACCTTGTAGTCAACGCCCGCTTTAGGCATTAGGCTAGGTATGTACCTCTTCAGTGTCTTTTCCAATTCTTCAGGAGGGAGCTTTGCGAGCTCTGAGTATTTTATGGAAGGGCGCTCGGTGATCGCGGAGCTTACCTGTTCCACAGAGCCTGCTCTCCTTCAGCACTACTAAAAAGGTTTTGCCAGGGGAATATGCGTGCCGGCTCATCACCAGCCTCTCTTCACGGCGCTGGTGCGCTCCGAACCCGGATTTGATTTCATCGCCAGCGATACGCTTTCTCAACCCTCTATAACGCTTACGCCAGCGCCTCGCGACGTTTCCAGCGGACCGCAAACCCCTTAACCCCCTGTTCCGCAAGGTTGCGGGAGCTACCGTGTGCGCGCGGCACTCGAAAGGTTACAGGAACAGGTCTAGGAAGCTGCTCAGCAAGGGGCCTCGAGAAAGGGGAAGGCCCGGTTTAGGAAGGTTGCTGTACGATTATAAAGAGGGAGATGCTGTAGTCATCGATATATGTCCGAACTTCATAAGCACAGCACCGCATAGGAGGTACCAGGGTAGAGCTGGAATTGTGGTTGGGAAGAGGGGGCGCGCCTACCTGATAAAAGTCAGCGAGGGAGATTCCGAGAAGCTGATCATAACTACGAAAGATCATATCAAGCCTTTGAGCGCGCGGAAGAGCGCTTAAGTTCGGCTACACTATCGAGTTGTGCGTAATTCCTAGTTCAAGCGCTCCCGCCAGGATTCGATACGTGCTGGCTCAGCCAGCGCGGAAAAAGCTTGTAACTATCGCTGGTTCTTCAATCCACACCACATCAAGCTCTTTCACTTCCACATCCGCACCCAGAACTTCAGCGACATTAGGCTTTGTTCTTCCACCGTCGCCATGGATCAGTTCTTTTACGTACAAGCCACCCTGACAGGTGATCGTCAGCTCCAACGTGTCAGGGTTAAGCAGCCTAGCTTTGACGCTGTACACGACTTTTTTCCTCACTTTGTCGGGCTTCCTGCCCAGGATCCTCGAGGGGGTGCGCTGGATCACGATCGCACCGTTGAATGTCTTCTCCAGGCTTTCTATTTCGCCTTCCCCGATGCTCCGGCTCAGCTTCACTACAGCCACGTAAGTCTTCCTAGCGATCTCTGCGTACGCTTTGAGCTTTGGTACAAGCTTGCCGCTTACAAGTTGTACCAGTTCAACCTCTACGAGTCCTTTGGCCTCGTTGTTAACGGCATCTCGAGCCAGCTTGAGGTCGAGGTTCCTCACCTTCGGGTTTCGGATCTCGACCACGAACGGTCTGCCGTTACCTAGGGTTCTCACGTCCACATCCTCTCTACCAGCCGCGTGCAGCTTAGCTTCGCTAGCCTTCGCCAGCTTGACTAGGGGTTTAGTTATCAACTCCTCAACAGATGTTGGATACGCCAGGCGGGGATCCGGCGGCCTGAGCCAGGGACTCTGGGGAAGACCCCGGACGAGCTTCCGGTAGCGACCGTAAACGTAGATCGGCCTCGAGTGAGCCGAAACCGACCACGCGCCCACGTCGATCACGAAGACAACATCCGGGTCTTCGCGCGAGTATCGCTTTCCAGTTGCCGTTTCTATGAGCTTGCCAACTTCACGCGTGATATCGCTTTTAATCGATTCCGGTGCACCGAGCTGAAAAGCCAGCCAGAGCTTTTCCTCTCGCTCGGACACCTCTTTTGGAACCTTGCAACCCACCTGGAACGTTCTGTACTCGAACTCTTTGCCGGCATCCACACACATAGCCGCCAACTCGCTAAGGCGTTCCATAACCCCGCTGCAGATGTAGCAGGCTTGGCGTTCGGGTCCGCTCACCCCCAGCTTCTTTAGGAGCTCCTCCGCCGGCTTGAAACTTGTCCTCGCCAAGCACGCTACGGTTTTCTCATCGACCAACCCGTGGACTGCATCGTAGGCCTCCATCAAGAGTAGCGTCTTCAGCGCACGACCCCTTTCAGCGTTCGAGAGCCCGTACCCTGCCATCCCGAAGAGCCTGCCTAAGCACGAGTCGCAGAGTGTATATTCTGCGAGCACTCTCCTAGCCTTCTCGAGCAAGTCCTTAGAGATCGCCACAACCGCTCCACCTGTCCAGTGTTATATTGATTAAGGAGATCACTTGATCGGGCCACAGCCTATCGATAGGGAGCTTAAGCTCGACAGCTCCCCATCTTTTACCATCCGAGAAACTCCCGGAAAGAGGGACGAGGAAAACCGCCGGCTCCCGCGCGCGCAAAAGCGCGCTTCGAGGCTCGACACCTGAAGCCGAACAGAGGAATTTTAGGGGGAAACCCACCGTGTAGTGTTCTATAGTGTGCAGGTTTACGGCAACACCTGAGTGAACAGTTTTGGGAAGCTTCTCTAGCTCCAGGCAAGCTCGTAAAGCCTTCCTTAGTACGCCCAGTAGCGAGGCCTCATCTGGAGCAACGCTCCTTAGCTTGCTCGTGATGAAGTGTATGCTGGGGCCATTTAAAACCGCTAGTACTAGGTCAGTATCCCTTCGTAAACCGTGAGAAATCATCAAAGCCGCTGATACGCAACGTGCCGCTATGGGTGCTTGGGAGGCGAGCTCCTCTAAACTAGCTGCAACGACCACAAACCTACGCTTCATCGAAATCCTAACCGCGCCTGTCTCGACCTGCCCAGCTGCTTAAGTAGCTTCTGAGCTCGCTTGTACGCAGCAAGTAACTCCCTAACGTCCTTAACGCTGGTTCCCGATCCCTTCGCGATTCTTACCATCCGAGATCGATCGAGTACTTCCGGCTTGAGCAGCTCCTCTCTCGTCATGGAGTTCATGATAGCTATCCACTTCTTAATGTTCTCTGAACCGGCTTTCTCGAGCTCAGGGGTCAGCTGGTACGAGCCTGGCAGCATCTCGAAGATTTTCCTAAGAGGCCCAAGCTTCCCCAACTCCTCGAGCTGCTGCTTAAACTCGAAGAGGGTGAACTTGCCTTTCATCAGAGATTCAGGCTCGATCGACAGCCGAGCCTTCTCCATGCGCTCTACCAGCGCCTTGAGATCGCCCATCCCCAGAAGTCTGCCTACGAAAGAGGGGGGATCGAAGGGCTCCAGCTCGTCCAGCTTCTCGCCCACCCCTATGAAGGCAATGCGCGCGCCTGTTTTAGCCACAGCTGCAAGCGCACCGCCACCTCGCGCAGCTCCATCCATCTTCGTCAAAATTATAGATCCTATCGGTACAACACTGTGGAAAGCCTCAGCCTGAGCACCCGCGCCCTTGCCTATCGTAGCGTCGAGCACGAGCATAACTTCGTCCGGATTCACAGCTTCGGCCATTTCTCTCACCTCCTCGAGAAGAGCCCTCTCCTCTTTGTGGCGCCCAGCCGTATCGATTATCACCAGATCGACACCGCGCCCCCGCAGCACGGCAGCTCCCTTCTTAGCGACCTCCACTGGCGGTAGTTCTCTATCGCCGTAAAACTCCACACCTACAGCTTCGGCGAGCTGCTTCAACTGCTCTAGGGCGCCCGGCCTGTAGTTGTCGGCACAAATAAGCCCTACTCTGAATCCCCTCCTCTTGTAGTAGAGCGCAAGCTTGGCAGCGGTAGTCGTTTTCCCGGAACCTTGTAAACCTACAAGGAGCACAGTAGCCCCTTTCCGGATCCTCGGCTCGTACCTCGACTCACCCCCCAGCATGTTCACCAGCTCCTCGTACATGTTTCGCAGAAGCAGCTCCCGCCTAGAGAAACCAG